>Ga0310123_10002930_pt1 | contig 13411 bp, 10 predicted proteins | sample CB6_AW_1057_MG_FD_203505 | JGI IMG/M metagenome (GOLD analysis project Ga0310123, IMG submission 203505) | Marine microbial communities from Western Arctic Ocean, Canada - CB6_AW_1057 | ecosystem: Environmental > Aquatic > Marine > Oceanic | place: Canada: Western Arctic Ocean | collected... | reverse complement strand
TAGATCGAGCCGTCGCCGTGAGGGTGATAGTTGCCGCTGGTGTCGCCTGAGATCTTGGCGCACTTGACCCGCGACGAACTGGGACCCAGCCTCAGGTCGTTCATCGCGACCAGAATCCGCCGTTGCGACGGCTTGAGACCATCGCGGGCATCGGGCAGCGCACGGCTGATGATCACGCTCATGGCGTAGGTCAGATAGCTGTCGCGCATCTCGTCCTGGATGTCGAGCTTGGTGATCTGCTCACCCGATTCGATCACGCCACCGCTGTCCGGTTCGATCGGCTCGTTGCCGTCCAACTCCTCGCCTTCAGCCACTCTTCTGCTCCTCCCCAACGGGTCGTTGGGCGCGAGTCTTCACAAGGCCATCCCGATCATGCGATCGGCCGGTGTCCGACGACGCGAGCGGCCCGCCGGGCGATTCCGCGCCCTCCCTGTACCGCCCACTCTCGTCCATTCCCTCGGTCATCCCACCCATTTTACCCGACCCGCGGCCACTCGACAACGCATCGCAGCAGCCCGATTCACCACCACAACGGCGTTGCCACAACCAAGGTGCTGGTCCCACAATGGAACAGGGCCGCACCGCTGCGGGACGCCTTACACAAATGCCTCATTCTTGCGCGAGCCAGCTGCCAGGGTGACAGATACACCACAGCCATCAAACGACACCGAGGTCCAGGACGAGCCATCCACGGCCCAGTCCCGGACCCTCAGCCGACAGTCGCGGCACCCCGCGCTGGTGCTGCCCGGCTACGCCTTCCAACGCTGCCTGGGCGACGGGGCCTTCGGGTCGGTCTGGCTGGCTCGAGAAGAGAACACCGGGCGTCTGGTGGCCGTCAAGATCTACAGCCATCACGGACGACTCGACTGGACACTGCTCTCACGCGAAGTCGAAAAACTGGCCGCGCTGGACAGTTCACGGCACATCGTCGGATTGCTGGCCGTTGGTTGGGAGAGCGACCCGCCGTACTACGTGATGGAATACCTCGAACACGGATCCCTGGCCGGGCATCTCGCCTCCGGAGCCCTGCCGGCCGCCGAGGCGGTGCGGATCGCCCGCGGTGTCGTGCAGGGACTGGTGCACGCTCACGGCCGAGGCATCCTGCACTGCGACCTCAAGCCCGGCAACGTGCTGCTCGACGAAGACCTCTCGCCCAGGCTGTGCGACTTCGGACAATCCCGCCTCTCGCACGAACAGGACCCCGCCCTGGGCACGCTCTACTACATGGCCCCCGAACAGGCCGACCTGGGCGCGTTACCCGATGCCCGCTGGGACGTCTACGCACTGGGGGCACTGCTGTACCATCTGCTGACCGGGGCCCCGCCCTATCGTACGCCGAAGTCCGAACGAGCACTCTCGGACGCCGACTCGCTGCCGGCCCGTCTGGCCACCTACCGCACGATCGTCTCTCAGTCCGCCCGGCTCCCCGATCACCGACGCCAACCCGGTGTCGATCGCCGACTGGGAGACCTCGTGGACCGCTGCCTGCAACTGGACCCCCAGGACCGATTCCCCAACGCGCAGTCGGTGCTCGATGCCTTCGAAGACCGCGATCGGCACCGGGCCCGCCGCCCCTTGATCGCCCTGGGAGGCCTCCTGCCCCTGGTGCTGATCTTCGCCATGTTCCTCTTTGGACTCTCGGCCACCACCGACGCCGTCGCCACCGCCCAGCAGAACCTGATCACCCGCGCCATCGAAAGCGATACCCTCTCGGCCCGGATCATGGCACGCGGCGTGGAAAGAGAACTCGAGAGCTGGACCCAGGAACTGAGCGAAGTCGCCCAATCGCCACGACTGCGAGACCTGCTCGACTCGGCCGCAACCCGAGACTGGTCCCGCCGAGACGCCCTCGACGAATACCTCGACGCAGCCCGCCTGCTGGCCAACCAGCGACGCGGCATCGCCGGCCGACTGCCCGATGCCAGCTGGTTCGTCGTCGATCGCGACGGATACCAGAGATGGAGAGGCCCGACAAACCTCGCCACGCTCGACAAACGCTGGGCTCACCGCGACTACTACCACGGCCATGGACGCGAGTACGCAAAGGACGAACTGCCCGAGGACCTGGCACCCATCCAGGCACCTCACCTCTCGCTCGCGTTCCAGAGCAAGGCGACCGGACGTGCCATCGTCTCCCGCTCGGTACCCATCTTCGATGAGGCCGGCCAGGTGATCGCGATCCTGGCCGGCACCCGTGAACTGGGCAGCGTGCTCTCGGCTCCCTATGCCTTATACAAGCCCAGCCTCGACTCCGCTGCCACCAGTGTCGCGCGGACCATCGCAATTCTCGACGCACGCGACGGACGACTGCTGGATCACCCGTGGCTGCAGGGTCACGTAAGCGGTGGCCCCGTTGTGACTCTCGATATCCAGACACTCTCCGACCTGGCCAGCCGGCGCGCCGACGGAGGCGACCCGACCCAGCAACTCGACAACTACCTCGACCCCGTCGGACAACACTCCCCAGACTTCGAAGGCCGCTGGCTCGCCTCAGTCACTCCCGTCGGCACTTCGGGCTGGTTCGCCGTCGTACAGGAACGCCGCGACCGGGCCCTGCAACCGATCGTCGCCATGAGGCGTAATGTGCTGAAGACCTGGCAGGGAGCCCTGACCGTCAGCGGCTTGCTGCTGACGCTGATCTGGGGAGTCGTCGTGCTTGCCCTGAAACGGAGACGGCTGCGCGGACTCAACCCGCGGTCGCCGGCGGCGATCAACACGCCAACTACACACGACACATCACGTACCTCACCCAGCTCACCCAGCTCACACGGCTCGGTAACCTCCCGGGAGGGATCTGATGCTTGAGTTGATCGCGATGGGAGCCGCTCCCGAACAGCGGGCCGCTGTCAGGCTCCAGCCCGGCCACCCGCTTGAGATCGGACGCGGCATCAAGGCCGGACTGTCCATCCCCTGGGAACCGCATCTCTCAAAACACCACCTCACGCTGCTGGCCTCCGACAACGACACCGTCCACATCGAAACTGCCGTCGCGAGCCGTAACCCGGTCTTCGTTCAGGGCGAGCCGGTCACCGACTCGGAACTGGCCTCCGGCGACTTCTTTGTCGTCGGGCAGACCAGTTTCCATCTCGGACACGGCTCCGATTCCCACTCCGCCTCGGATCACCCCGAGGGAATCGAAACGGTGAGGTTCGGACCCGGGCAACTGGAACAGGTTCCCTTCCGCGATCCCGGCAAGCGGCTCGAAGTCTTGACCCGGCTGCCCGAGTTGATCTGGGGTGCCCGCTCCGACGACGACCTGCACCATCGGCTCGCAGGCCTGGTACTCGCCGGCGTCACTCACGCCGATGCGGTCGCGATCGTCGAATTGACGCCCGATGACACCGACGCCCCGGCCATCTCGGTCCTCCATTGGGATCGTCGACAGGAGACCGCCGGGCCGGTCCGACCCAGCAGCCGGCTGGTCCGCGACGCCATGGGCCAACCGGCCCAGAGCATCCTCCACACCTGGGACGCCGAGCAGGCCGAATCGCAGTACACCGTCGTCGGAGAATTCAACTGGGCCTACTGCACACCGATCCGCGATGTGCCCGGAGAACACCGGGCGATCTATGTCGCCGGTCGGGCGCCGGGTGAGTCGGCCCAAAGCGGGCGGCCGGTGCTCGAGTCGGATGTGAAGTACACCGAGTTGATTGCCGAGATTGTCGGAGCCATCCGTCGCGTCAATCGTCTCGAGCGGCAACGATCGAGCTTCCGCCAGTTCTTCGCTCCTCCGGTGCTGGCCGCCCTGGGTGACGATCCGGACACCTCGCTGCTGGAACCTCGCGAATGCGACGTGACGGTCATGTTCTGTGACCTGCGTGACTTCTCGCGGCACGCCGAGACCTCCTCGGACGACCTGATCGCGCTGCTGGACCGGGTCAGCCGAATCATGGGCGTGATCACCACGCAGATCCACCGCTACGGCGGCGTCACCGGCGACTTTCAGGGCGACGCGGCACTGGGGTTCTGGGGCTGGCCCTTCCCCACAACCACGGCCACACAGGACGCCTGCCGTGCGGCCCTGGGCATCCGCAGCGAATTGCAGAAGGCCGCACTGGACCCCGACCACCCACTCGCCGAATTCTCGCTGGGAATCGGACTCGCACACGGACGTGCCGTCGCCGGCAAGATCGGCACCGCCGAACAGGTCAAGGTCACCGTCTTCGGACCCGTCGTCAACCTCGCCAGCCGACTCGAAAGCCTCACGCGGCAACTCCACGTGCCGATCCTGATGGACCAGGCCACCGCCGACCGCACGCGAGACTCGCTGGGAACCGACGAGGCGAGGATCAGGCGACTCGCACGGGTCCTCCCCTACGGGTTCGAAACCCCACACACCATCAGCGAACTGCTGCCTCCCCAGGACCAGTGGCCGGAACTGACCGATGACCACATCCAACGTTTCGAACAGGGAGTTGATCACTTCCTGGAGGGTGACTGGGAATCCGCCTACGACTGCCTGCACGCGATGCCCGCCTCGGACCGGGCCCAGGACTTCCTGACCATGCTGATTACCCAGCACAACCGCGTCGCTCCTGCCGATTGGGACGGCATCGTTCGCTTGCCCGGCAAGTGATCCGCCCCGGTGGTCCCAACACAGGACGAAAAGCCGTGCCGCTGGCTTTCCCCTGCGGAGTTGCCGCGGATACAATCGAGTCATACCCGTCACGCCGCTCGGCAACACTCCATGCGTCACTACTCGTGTGATCTCTGCGGAGACTCGATCCGCGACGAACACTTCGTCGTCAAGGTCGAAGTCTTTGCCGCCTTCGACCCCGACGAGTTGCACGAGGCCGACTTCGACTCGGATCAACTCGAACTGGTCTCCGAAGAAGTGGCTGCGATCGAGAGCGGGCAGGTTGAGGCGCCCGGAGAGACCGGATCGCAGAGGATGCGGTTTGACCTTTGCGAAGGCTGCCGCGTCCGATACCTCGATGACCCACTCGGCCGTGACGCCCTGGGCCGGGTCAACTACAGCGAGAATTGATCGTCGAGCTGGCCGCGTCGCTCCGCGACGATCGATCGGGCCGGCTGTGATGAGGTGCCCGCGCGACGGGCTGCGGCTCCATCCTCAGCACCAGCAGCGTCTTGTCGTCCTCGGTTTGACCGTCCCCGTGCTGCTGGCTGGCGTCCCAGATCCGGTCCAACAGCTCCGCAATCGGCTCACCGGCAACACCCTGCTCGATCGTCTGGACCACACCCTCGGGACGGAACAGCTCCTGCCGACTGTTCATCGTCTCGAGCACTCCGTCTGAGAACAGCACCAGCACGTCCTGGCCACGCAGTGTCACTTCTCCGGATGTGTACTCGGCATCGGGGATGATCCCCAACGGCATGCCGTGAGATTCCAGCTGCAGGCAGCTCCCATCCCGAAACAGGATCGGCACGGGGTGTCCGGCGTTGGTGTAGACGAAGCTCATGTGACGCGAGTCGATCACTCCCACCAGGCAACTCATGAACTGGTGCCCCACCGTTACCCGGCACAACGCTCGGTTGAGGCGGCGGACCACCTCGGTCGACGACACGCTGGCCGCGTCCCGATCATCGAGCACCGCACTCATGGCGCTGCGAACTGCCGTCATCACGAAGGCTGCCTGGACGCTGTGCCCGCAAGCGTCCCCCACGGCCACCAGGGTCCGGCCTTCGTCCAGAGGGACCAGCTCGCAGAGGTCGCCACCCACCTCGTACTTGCTGTGACAACGGCCGACCACTTCAAAACCTGTCTCCGGAGGCAGGATGCCCAGCTGTTCGCCCGAGTGAGCTTCCGAGAGACCCTCGAGCTCATGCATCACGCGATCTCGAATCGCCTGCTCGTCGCGAGTTGCCATGCGGTCCAGCAGCGCCCCGAATTGAGTAGCCAACGCCTGCAGCAGGCTGACCTGGTCGTCGCCAACTCCTCCGTGCCGTCGGCTGCTGACCCAGATCGTCCCCAGCGGACCGTCGGCGCCCAGCACCGGTACGCACAGCGCCGCAGCCGTGTTCGACGGCAACCAGGCGTGCTCGGTCGCTGAGAGCCCCGAGTCGGTCTCGACCAGGATCGGGCCTTCGACCAGGGCCCGCAAATCGGACACCGATTCGTCGACTCGACGCGTGAGGTCCGGCTCGAGACCCTCGCCGTCTTCGGAACTCGCCTGTCCCCGCAAGTTGAGCGTACGGGTATTGGGGTCCAGCAGATGAAAACTGGCCACCTGCGCACCAGTCAATTCGACAGCGGCCTTCAGCAGTACCGGAACCACCTCGGCTCCGTCGCCGGCCGTCGATACGGTTTCGCCGAACTCGACCAGGCGTTTCACCTCTGTATCACGCTGGCTCGAGTCTCTCCAGGAAGCACCCAGTTGCTCGATCATCTCCACCAGCAACCCGGTGGCCGACCGGGCCCGCCGGCGCGAGTTGGCGTCGACTCCCGAGGGCAGCAGCAGCTCGATCGTGCCCACCCGGGACTGGCATCCCGCCTCGTCCCCGCCGCGCACACCCTCCCCGCTCACCTCGTGGCCATCGCCCACGAAGCGGACGGTCCAACCGGTGGCCCGGGTGAACTTCTCGCACAACAGCACAACCCGCTCGCGGTACTCCGCAACCGAGCCGGCGGAATGTTCGTCCGCCGCAAACATCGTCATTCTCCCAACAGGACCGTCCGACCCTCCCGTCGCGTACGGCGGTCCCTCAACCGGCATCTATACCGGCTACGCTTGGACCTAGATCGGTCGCGTTGGCCGCTCGGAAGCAGTCGCGGTGGCTGGGTGAGGTCTGTGCCGAATGTGGGGGACGCGTCGATTGGAGCTCTCAAGTGGCTCCGGTCGACTCATCGCCTCCGAAACGGGCCACTACCGCACAGCCGCAGGAATCGCTCCAGACGTTGACCGACGTGCGACACATGTCCAGCACCCGGTCAACGGCCAGGATCAGGCCCTGGGCTTCCATGGGCAATCCGACCGCCTGCAACACGATCGCCATCATCACCAGCCCGGCGTGGGGGATTCCCGCAGCCCCGACACTGGCCAGCAACGCCGTGACCGCAACCAGCAGTTGTTGGGAGAACCCCAGCTCGAAACCCGGCGTGGCCTGGGCGATGAACAGCACGGCCACCACTTCGTACAACGCCGTGCCATCCATGTTGATCGTGGCCCCCAGCGGCAGCACAAAGGCCCCCACCCGCCGCGGAACACCCGCCCGTTGCTCGACCGACGACATCGTCAGCGGCAGTGTGCCGTTGGACGACGCGGTCGAGAAGGCGGTCAGCAACGCCGGCGAGAGTGCCCGGGCGTACTCCCACGGATCACGCCGAGCGACGAACTTCAGGATCAACGGCAGCACCACACACGCGTGCACCACCAGAGCCAGGAACACCGTCAGCAGGTACCAGCCCAGCGTCACAAACACCTCGGCTCCCTGCGAAACGGTTGCCGAGAGCATGAAGCCGGCGACTCCGATCGGGGCCAGACGGATCACCCATTGCGTCAACGCCATCATCACTTCGAAGGCCGCGTCGACACACGTAACAAGTGTCTTTGCCGCCGCGCCAGGTACGCTGCCGAGGAAGACGCCCAAGAGGATGCTGAAGGAGATGATCGAGAGGAACTCGCCGTTGGCCAGGGCTCCCAACGGATTCGTCGGCACAAGCTTCTCGACCAGCCCGTTGAAGATCCCGGTCAGCGACTCCCCCTCGCCTCCAACCACCTCCCGCGAGGCACCCGGCAACTCGGCACCCACACCCGGAGCGATCAGGTTGACCAGCAACAGCCCCGTCGTGATCGCCAGCAGGCTGGTGACCAGGTAGTACAGCAACGTCCCGCCAAACAGACCACCCAGCCGGCCCCGGCCACCCAGCCCGGCGACCGCCGAGATCAGCGACGTGGCAATCAGCGGCACGGTGACCATCTTCAGCAGCCGCAGGAACAGGTCACCGATCCAGCGAGCAATGTCATCCAGCCAGCGTCCGATGCTGTCGCGATAGGTCTCGTATGAAGGCACCAGCCACGCATGGCTGTTTTTCAACTGCGTCTCAGTCCCCAGTTCCAGCCTCGAGATCATCGGGACACTGCGATCCTCGACCCGGTAGGTTCTCGCATAGACCGCGTGCACACCATCGGATTCGAATCGGAAGCGAAGCGACCTCCCGGTCACGGTTCCGGTGCTGGCCCCCTTGAGATTCGCGTCGGCCTCGACGGCCACCACGAGCAACCTCACCGTCGGCTCCCCGGGGTCCACCTCGACCAGGCCCCCATCCGCCCCCGGCTGGTAGCGCACATCGGGCAACTTCGAGGAGCCGGGATTGAACGCCAGTCCGAGACCCGCGCCCAGCAGTGTCGCCGCCAGGATCTGGTAATGCAGAGGCCAACGCATCGCAATGCTCTCCTGCAACGACTAGTGTCGTGCCCCGTCGTAAGCCAGGCTCAGCAGCTCGCCCCCCGCGTCACTGCTGGCCACGCACTGCTGGATGAAGAACATCCCCTCGGCCCCGTCGTACACGTTGGGGTAGATGGTGTCACGAGTCTCAAACGGCTCGCCACCGACCCGGCTGATCATGGCATCGTATGCCGAGCGGTACACGTTGGCGAACGCCTCGAGAAACGCCTCGGGGTGCCCCGACGGCAACCGGCAGGCCGCGGCTCCCGGCTCGTTCATGAACGGTGCGTTGGGATCGCGAGTGTACAGCTGGTGAGGCTCCCCGTTGCGGCGAACCATCATCTTGTTGGGCTCCTCCTGTGACCACGACAGCGCCCCCTTGGTTCCATCGATCTCGATCCGCAGGTCGTTCTCGCGTCCGTGAGACACCTGGCTGCCGGTCACAGTGCCGACTCCGCCGCCCTGGAAGCGGATCACCGCGTGGCCGTAATCGTCCAGCAAGCGGCCCTTTTCGAACTTCTCGAGATTGGCACGGACCGACTCGGGCAACAGGCCGGTCATGTAGCGGGCCAGGTTGAAGGCATGAGTCCCGATGTCGCCGAAGGCCCCGGCGGCTCCCGACTGCGCCGGATCGGTCCGCCAGGCCGACTGCTTCTGACCCTCCAGCTCGATCCGGCTCCTCAACCAACCCTGCAGGTACTGAGACCGCACAGCCTGGATCTCGCCCAGCTCACCCGACGCGATCATCTCTCGAGCCTGCCGCACCATCGGGTAACCCGTGTAATTGTGGGTCACGGCGAACACGGCTCCGGAGGTCTCAACCGCTGAGCACAACGCCTCGGCTTGCGCGCTGTCAAACGTCATCGGCTTGTCGCAGATCACGTTGAACCCGGCCTCGAGCGCCGTCCTGGCGATGTCGAAGTGAGTGTGGTTCGGGGTGGCGATGCTGATGAAGTCGACCCGGTCACCAGGCTCGCGTGACGCCTCCTGCTCGACCAACTCGGCATACGACCCGTAGGCCCGCTCGGGTGCGATGTCGTAGGCCGGAGCCGACGCGCGGGCCCGCTGGGGGTCCGACGAGAGTGCTCCGGCCACCAGGTCGGCTCGATTGTCGAGCACCGCGGCGGTGGCGTGGACCCGGCCGATGAAGGCACCCTGACCGCCCCCGACCAACCCCATCCTCAACTTGCGCCCCAGGGCTCCGTTGGTCGTCTCCATCACCGTCCACTCCTGTGTGATCCTGCCGCTTTGTAGTCACCAACGGCCAGGCGTTCCCCTGATCGACCAAAGATTACAACTCGATCCCTGCGATTACAACGAACGGCCCGGACCACCCCACGCAAGCTGATCTGGCCGCATGGGGTCAATCCCGGTAGACTCACGCCACTGAGCCCAACCCGCAGTTGGCGCCCGCCCCTCGAGACGTGCCGGAGGAGAGTTGACCATGCCGCATCGCCTGCTGAAGTCGCTGGGAACCCGCGTGGCCTGGCTGATCCTGGGAATCGCAGTCGGGGGCGGCCTGGCCTGGGCATGGCCCAGCCAGGATGCCGTCGCCTTCACCAGCGACCGCAACGACAAGTTCGCCATGACCACCGCATTGACCGGCCCGACCACCGAGGCGGTCTTCGTGCTCGACTTCTTTACCGGGCAACTGCGTGGCTTCGCACTCGATCGCTCCGCCAGCCAATTCATGTGGGTCTACTCGAGACCGATCGCAAGGGACTTCGGCGTCGACCCCAACAAGCCGGCTCGCTATTCCATCGTCAGCGGCATGGCCCAGCTCAACGGCCGGGGAGGCGCCTCGTTCGCGCCCAGCTACATCTACGTGGCCGAACTCTCATCCGGACGGGTCCAGGCCTACGCCATCCCCTTTCGGACCCAGCGAGGCAGCACGCCGACGCAGTTGATTCCGGTGCCCAACCTGCAGTTCGCCTTCACCGAGCCTCGCGAAACCGAGTAAGAACTCGGGGCAAAGCACCCCGAAGCCGGGTCGAGACTCACCGCGTCACCTGATCACGCGGTGAGCGATCACGGCGCGAGTCCGCCCCTTGATCCGGGCCACGATCACCACTCCGGGTCGGTCCCCTTCCAGCTTCAACTTGCGACGCAGCACGTCGGCGTCCACCCCCACGTGTCGGCACTTGATCTCCAGCGGCCCAAATCCGGCCGCCCGAGCAGCGTCACGGATCGCACGCGTCTTGTTCGCCGTCACCGCCTCGATCCGGAAACACTGGGCCAGTGACGTCTGAGAGGGCACGTCCGCCGAGAGGTACTCCTCGCGGTCGTCCAATCGCCAGCCCCCACAGACCTCCGCCAATCGATCGACCAGGCCGGATCGTACCACCGCCGGGTCGGGATCCAACAGGTACTCACCAGGGTCCTCCATCCGAAACTCAACCGCCAGTGGATGCCCGCACAGGGTCTCGCCGGTCGGCAACGAGGTGGCTCGAAACAGTTGAGGCTGCCCCGCGGGAGGCGGACCTGCCAGGGCTCCAAACCAGATCACAGCCTGCTTGCATTCCCGACCCAGGCTGACCAACTCGACCTCGCAGCCGGAAAACTTGCCCAGGAAATTTGCCGCCGGGCTGAGCTTGATGGCGCCCCCCTCGGGGGACCCGCTTCGCACCGAGACCAGTTCTTCGAGATACTCACGACCCGGCTCGGCATCCTCGATCCGGTGAGATCGCCTCCGGCCATCGGGACGCTGATCCGGGTCGATATGCACCAGCCCGCCAAACGGTCCCAGCTGCCTGATGTCGGCCACCAGAACTGCCACGCGATCGCCAACTTCATACACGCCGGAATTCCAGTGGCAACACAGGGCGCGGGCCGGGTCACGGTCCACAGCCACGACGTCACACCTGGCACCCAGTGCCAACGCGTCGCCGCCGATGCCACAGCACAGGTCCCACGTCAGCCCGGAAAACCGCTGTGCCTTGTGGATCGCCACCGCCTCGCTGGTGGCCTGTTCCAAACCCACCCGGTCCAACCACATCTCCTCACCGCGACTGAAACGCGAATCGGCCCGAGATCGTGCATCACACAACTGGAACACCGTCCGCACCAGGTCCGCGTCAAACCGCTGCCTCAGACGATCCTGAAGACCCAGTTCCGCGCCCGCACCCTCCTGCACCGCCAACAGCAGCTCAGGAGCCGATCTCAGCCCGATCCAACGATCCCAATCCGACATCGGTCGATTCATCCGGATACCCCGCCACGCAAACGCGGCAGATTGCAATGGGCTGGTTGGCGAACTAGATTGGGAATTCTATCGACCCCGGGCGATTCCAGCGACTCGCCACTCTCTCGCCACCTTCTCGCCACTCTCTCACAGCACCCCCTCCCCCCCCGCCTGCGGTCCCGATGCACATTCACGACGGCCTGCTCGACACACCTGTCTGCCTCGTCACCGGGGGCATCTCGCTGGCCGCCGTCGGCTACAGCGTCCATCGCCTCAAGGACTCGTTGGCCGACCGCACGGTGCCGATGACCGGAATGGTCGCGGCGCTGGTGTTCGCCGGCCAGATGATCAACTTTCCGGTCACAGCGGGCACGTCGGGTCACCTGATCGGCGGAGTGCTCGCGGCACGCCTGCTGGGCCCCTGGGCCGGCTGCCTGGCACTGACCCTGGTCCTGTTTGTGCAGAAGTTCCTGTTCAACGACGGAGGCCTGCTGGCGCTGGGACCCAACGTGCTGCACATGGCCGTGATCGGTTCCCTGGGCGGGTACGCCATCCAATCGGCAGTCGCCCGACTGGCCGGTGACACGATTCGCGGACGTGTGATCGGAGTCGTGGTGGCCAGCTGGTTCACGGTGATGGCCGCCGCGGTGCTCTGCTCGATCGAGTTCGCCATCTCTCAGGCCACCAACCCCGATTTCCAGCTCGGCAGTTTCCTGGCGCTGATGATGCTGTTTCACTCGCTGATCGGGATCGGCGAGAGCCTGATATCGGGTGGAGTGATTCGCTTTGTGGCCACCCGCCGTCCCGAACTGCTCTACAACCCGCCCGCCTCCAGCGGCCGACCGTGGCGGCGCACGCTCGCCGCCGGACTGGCCACGGCGGTGGTCGTCGCACTGCTGCTCTCACCCCTGGCCTCCTCGGCCCCCGACGGACTCGAAGCCGCCGTGCAGCACAGTGGGCTGCGAGCGGACGAGACCCCCAGCCTTTCGCTGTTTGGGGGTTACGACCAGGTGCTCGGAGACGACGGCTGGGAGAGCTGGAGCGTGGTGCTCTCGGGCCTGATCGGCACGCTGGTGGTTTTCGGCATCGCGCTGGTACTGGGCCGACCGCTGGAGACCACCCCGAACCCGGCCCCGGGAGCTCCCCGTGGCTGATCCCATCCCGTCGCCTCCCCGAGTCGTCTCAGTCGCCGCGTTGCTGAAACTCGGGGCCAGCCTGGGCATCGTGCTGCTGGCCTGCTCGCTGTCGTGGGACTCCTGGCCCGCCGCCGGAGCCCTGCTTGCGGTCACGTTTGCAGCCCTCGCCATCGCCGGATTCACTCTCAAGGCCCTCGCACGACGCCTGACGCTGTTTCTGCCGGTGACCACGCTGGTGGCCATCTCGATCCCGCTCTCCCAGGGATTCACGGCATCCTGGATGCAACTGGCCGGCACAGTGATCATCCGCGGCGCCGTATCGTTCCTGGCCGGCTTGTGGTTGATCCGTGTGCTGCCGTTTGACAGCCTGCTCTCGACCCTCTACGCCCTGCGACTGCCCGCGGTCGTCGTCGCCAGCCTGGCGATGATGCACCGCTACCTCTTCGTGTTGTGGGAAGAAACCTCACGATTGAGAGTCGCTCGCAAGGCGCGTTGCCTGGGACGGCAGAACCGGATCGCCCAGTGGCTGGCGGGCATCGGCATGGTCGGGATGCTCGTGATCCGGTCTCTCGATCGCGGACACCGCATCCATCGTGCGATGCTGGCCCGCGGCTGGGACGGCCACATCCGGCCATGGCCCTGATCCCGGCAGTCAGACTCGCCCCCCCCCAACACCCCCCGCCACCAATCCTCTCCCCGGCCGAGCGTCCCCAAGCGATGACCACCGCCGTCGCAATCGAAGTCCGCC
>Ga0310123_10002928_pt1 | contig 13423 bp, 11 predicted proteins | sample CB6_AW_1057_MG_FD_203505 | JGI IMG/M metagenome (GOLD analysis project Ga0310123, IMG submission 203505) | Marine microbial communities from Western Arctic Ocean, Canada - CB6_AW_1057 | ecosystem: Environmental > Aquatic > Marine > Oceanic | place: Canada: Western Arctic Ocean | collected... | reverse complement strand
AGCCATGGCCGGTTCATCTATGGGGCGGGAGCGCGGTCTCGCGGTTCTGAAGAACGCCGGGATTACTTCTTTGAGTTCCTGGAGGTGATGAAGCAACTCTGGACGGAGGAGCACTTCTCCGGATTCGAAGGGAAGTACTACAACTACCCCCCATTCTACGAACCGTACCTAGCCATCCCGAAGCCTTACCAGAAGCCCTATCCTCCCATGCTGTTGCCCGTTGATAGCCAGGAGAGCTTTGTGCCAATGGGCACCATGGGCTATCGAATCGCCATCGGGGCAGGAAGCTCGCCGCACAACCTGAGAGGGTCCGCGGTCCTACGGGAAGACGTGAAAAGCTACCGGAAGGCTTGGATGGATGCGGGGCACCCCGGCGACCCGACCACCGTGGTCCGTGTACCCACCCTGCTGGCCGACACCGAAGCGGAGGCCACCCGCCAAACCGAAAATCTCATGAATCTCGCCAAGCGATTTTACTCTGGAAGGCTAGGCATCGGAAGCACCGACGCGGGCGCCGCCAGCCCCGAGGCGACCGAGGAAGTAAACCTGTTTGGGACAGCGGAAGAAGTGGTCGACAAGATTCATGTGCTCCGGGAGCAATTCAACACAGACGAGATTATGTTCGAGATCAACTGGACAGCATCGGTCCCCCGCGAGGTCGTGATGAACACCATGCGGATTCTTACCGACAAGGTAATCCCCGAGTTCAAGTAGCGCAGGGGAACAGTCAAAGGCTACCGCGTGTTCGGCGGCTCGAATCAAGTCCGACGCGCGGTGGGCCGCACCTTACGGTCCCCCGGAGTTTCGACTCATCATGAACATTAGGCGGCTGCCGAAAATCGCGGCCGCTGGTAGCCAGCCAAAACCTGCGTTAGCGGAAATTCTCCGTCAAACGTAGATTTTAAGGCGGCCGTCTCTAGAAGCTGCAATGGTGGGCTTGGGTTGTGGCTCATATTCGGTTTGATGAATATATCCACATCAGACACCATTGAGCAGTTCGGGACGCCGGAGTCCCTTTGGCGAATGCTGGCCGGGCAAAACTCCTTTTCTTCATAGGGGTAATTCCCGATCGGCACCGCGAAGCACCCACTTACCATTGCCCCGATCCTGTTCAACTGATGGGCTCCGCCTTATTGTGCTATTGTTCTTGGGATTGCAAGTTCATTCCCCGGCACGGACCCCGGCGCGACGTTAACTTGGATAATCGGTTGAGGTGATAGACATGCCAGACGACAAGATACGGATCGGAATTATCGGGGCCAACGCCAATTATGGCTGGAGCATGCGGGCTCACTTGCCGGCCTTGCTAGCGTTGCCCGAGTACGAGTTGACCGCCGTCTGCACATCCAGCGCTGCGACAGCGGCGGAGTCGGCCAAAGCCTACGGCGCCAGGTTGCCGTTCCATGATTATCGTGAAATGGTGGCCCATCCAGACATCGACTTGGTGTCGGTTTCGGTCCGCGTGCCGCTACATCACGATATGGTAATTGCGGCTCTGGAAGCAGAAAAGCATGTGTTCTGCGAGTGGCCTTTGGGGGCCAACCTCGGAGAAGCCCAGGAAATGGCCTCTTTGGCCCGTTCGAAAGGCGTAACCAACATGGTTGGGTTACAGGCACGGGGCGCTCCGGCCATTTTGCATCTGAAGGAGTTGATCAGCCAGGGATACGTGGGTGAGGTGCTGGCTTGCAACATGACCATGTTCCTGCCTGGTGTGCTGCAAAGAGGCCTGAGCATGCCCTGGATGGCCGACCGGGAGAAAGGCGGCAATACCCTCACCATCGGCACCGGTCACGCCATCGACGCTCTTTGTTTCTGCGTCGGCGAGTTCAAGGAGATTTCGGCCAAGGTGGCCACTCAGGTTAGGGAATGGGAAATAGCGGAACCCGGCAAAACGGTGCCGGTGAACTCGGCGGATAATGTCTTGATCAGCGGAACCTTGGTTGGAGGCGGGGTGGCTTCGGCTCACGTGGCGACGATCCCCTGGCACGGCACCGGTTGGAGGATGGAGGTTTATGGCCGGGAAGGCACGTTGACGGCTTCCTCGCAGGAGATGATTCAGTACGGGAATATCACTATCCGTGGCGCCCACGGTGGCGAGACTCAGCTCGCTGAGGTGCCGATTCCAGCTGCCCTAACTCACATACCGGGCGAAGTTCCTTTGGGCGCGCCCTTCAATGTGGCGCAAATCTACCGGAGCCTGGGCCAGGCCATCAAGGACGGCAAAGGGGCCATGCCTGATTTCGACTTTGCCGTTGATCGGCACAAGCTGTTGGCGGCCATGGAACAGTCTTCAAATGCAGATGGGAAAGCGGTCGCGCTGTAAATGCCCGCGCGGTGACCGACGATCCGGCCATACAGAAGAACTGCAAAAATGGCCGGGCGCAAACTTCGACGCTCCATTACTGCTAGCTGTGTGCCAGACGGCACCCTTTTCCACGACGGCAGGGATGCGACATTGGACAGCATAAACCGCGAACTGAGTAACTACCGCACAGCCTCGTAAATCCGTTATTTCGTGCCGATCTGTCCATTGGTAAGCTACACTTAGGTAGTTGCAGTATGCCGAACAAAGCCGGATCCGGGGAATATTGATGAGAAGGCTCTCCTCAGCGGTAATCATAGCTTTCCTGATCGTGTTGGTCGCATGCGAGACCGAGTTCGGATTCGCGGAATCGATCGCCGACGAGGTTCCAGATTTTCGAGTATCCTGAGCCCAACTGTTCGCCGATTATGAATCGAACGAGGATGCCGCGAACGAAAAGTACAAAGGCAAGGTGATTGCGGTCACCGGCGTGATCAGCAAGATCTACCGGGGGATTTTGTACACCCCATACGTAGAACTAGAATCAGGCATCCGCTGCAATTTCAGCGATACGGAAGACCAGGTCATGCTTACCCTTTCAGAGGGCCAGACAGTATCAATGAAAGGGCAGGGCGACAGATTACTTTTTGGCGTTGAACTTCGAGGCTCCACTGTGGAATGACCGGCTACGCCGCGAAGCGTAAAGCCTGGGCGACCAGGGTTGAAATTATCAGTCCATTTTTTGGCCCTACAGCACAGCCTTGCCCCGATCCGTTATTCGCGAGAGAATCTAGCCATCTGACCCGGAGATGATTGCCGATACTAACTGGATGTGAGTGAAGAAATGTACGCAGTAACCAACCGGATCAAGGTCAAGACGGGCCATGGCCATGAGATGGAAGCGGTCTTTGGAAAGCGGGGCGGAGTCGAGAAGGAACCCGGCTTCAAGAGCTTCGAGTTATGGAGGCTGGACGCCGAGGAAGACCATGAAGAATACCTGGTGGTGACCCGCTGGGAGTCCAAAGAGGACTTCAAGAACTGGGTCCAGAGCGATTCTTTCAAGCAGGCCCACGCTGGGCCTCCCCCGGCCTACATCATGGGGCCGGGACAACTGGCGAACTTTGAGGTCAAGCTCTCATCAGATAAGGGCTAGCGGAACAACGCGACGGTGGCGTCGCAATGGGCATCGAGAAAGCTGTTTTTAGGGTGACGCTTCTACCCACTATTTGCCGTGACAGCGCTTGTACTTCTTGCCGCTGTTGCAGGGGCACTTGGCGTTGCGGCCAATCTTACCCGCGTCCGGCTGCATGGTCCGCTTCTCATTGCAGAAAGCGCAGGTGCAAGCCGCCGGATGATCGCTGTACCAGTTGGTCCTAGTGGCCATGACTCCCCATTCGTCCTCGAACGCTCGTCAGGGAAATACAATTCCCGTACCCCCATCCTACAACCCCAGCATTCTCTGTTCAAGCGGTCTATGCGCTGGCCTGCCCTGCCTGTAGCCCCAGAAAACGCGGCGCGCCGCCGGAGCCCCAGAAAACCTGGTGAACCAGTTGACGAAATGTTGGGGGGTACTACAATGACTGCGGAATAGTTTTCTACGACTCTGCCGCTCCTGGAGTGCCGATGCCCAGCGCCCAACCGGGAATCGACTTCCTGCTCTCCCCCTATCGAGTACTAGACCTGACCGACGACCGCGGCCTGCTCTGCGGCAAGATTCTGGCCGACCTGGGCGCCGACGTGCTACAGATCGAACCACCGGGCGGCAGCCCAGCCCGCGACATTGGACCATTCTACGGCGACGACCCCCGGCCCGAGAAAAGCCTATTCTGGTGGGCCTACGCCGCCAACAAACGGAGCATCACGCTGAACCTGGAGCAGATCGACGGCCGGGCGCTGCTGAAGAAGCTGGTCGCAGAAGCCGACTTCCTCATCGAGTCCTTCGCCCCAGGCTACCTGGAAAACCTGGGACTTAGCTACGAACATCTGGCAAGCATCAATCCCAAGCTCGTCATGGTGTCCATCACGCCATTTGGGCAAGACGGACCCTACTCCAACTATCAGGCATCGGACATCGTCGGCATGGCCTTGGGCGGGTTCATGTACCTGACCGGCGACGACGACCGGGCCCCAGTTCGAATTAGCTTCCCCCATTTCTACCTGCACGGCTCGGCCGCCGGGGCCACGGCTGCCATGCTGGCCCACACCTACCGGGTCACCACGGGCCAAGGGCAGTACGTGGACGTCTCCTGCCAGCAGGCGGTGGCCAAGACGCTGGCCCACGCTCCCCAGATATGGGACATCGAAGGCGCAATCTTGAAGCGCATGGGCGTCTACCGGCAGACCTCCGGTGAGAACCGGGTGCGCATCAACTGGCCGTGTAAGGATGGTTATGTCAACTATATGGTCCAGGGCGGGTCCGTCGCCTACAGCACTAGGGCGCTGCTGGCTTGGGCGAAAGAGGACGGCTTAGACGTGGCCGATCTGGAAACGATTGGATGGGAAGAACTGGGCTACGGAGCAATCACGCCGGAGCTCATGGACCAATTGGGCGGCCCGCTCGGAGAGTTTTTCAAGGGACACACGAGGGCCGAATTGGTGCAGGGCAGTCTGGACCGCCGCATCTTGCTGTTCCCGGTGGCCACGCCTGCAGCCCTCCAAGGCCATCCTCAGTTGGAAGCCCGCGGATATTTCAAAGCGATGGAACACCCTGAGCTTGGCACAACGGTCAAGTATCCGGGGGCCTTCATCAAGTCAGGCGACGGCGGCGATATCGCGGGTCTATACCGCAGGCCACCGCTCATCGGCGAGCACAACGCGGAGGTATTCCAAGGCGAGTTGGGCCTGTCACGGACGGAGATCGAGTCCCTAAAGCGTAGCGGGGTCATCTGATGACGACTCAACCGGAAGGCAACGGAACACCGCATTCCGGCAGGCCCTTGCACGGTGTCAACGTCCTCGATTTTTGCTGGGTGGCCGTTGGACCCATGACCACCAAGTATCTGGGCGAGTACGGGGCCACGGTCGTGCGGGTGGAATCGGTGAAGCGCCCAGGAACCCTGCGCCGCGCCGCCCCCTTCAAAGACGGCATCTCCGGTCTCAACCGCAGCGCCTACTTTGCCAGCTACAACGCCAACAAGATGGGCATCACCGTCGACATGCGCCACCCTAGGGCCCACGAGTTGATGCTGCGCATGGCCAGGTGGGCTCATCTGGTGACCGAGAACTTCACTCCCGGCACCATGGAAAGCTGGGAACTTGGTTTCGACCAGCTTAAAGCGGTCAATCCAAGCATCGTGATGTTCAGCACCTCCATGATGGGGCGGGGAGGGCCCATGGAACGGCAGCCTGGCTTTGGCCCTGTATTGTCGTCATTAGTCGGCCTGACCAGCCTGACCGGCTGGCCCGACCGGGACCCGGTCAATCCCTATGGGGCCTACACCGACTTCATCGTTCCCCGGTTCGCCGTGGCCGCGATACTGGCCGGCTTGGACCGCAGCCGCCGCACCGGCGAGGGCATCCACATCGACATGTCCCAACTGGAGACCGCGTTGCATTTCTCGGCCCCGGTGCTGCTGGATTACTTCGTGAATGGCCGGGAGCAGTCACGCATGGGCAACCGCGATCCAGGAGCCGCCCCCCACGGCGCATTCCCATGCTCCGGCGACGACCGTTGGGTCGCCGTAGGCTGTTTCTCAGACGTCCATTGGGAGGGGCTGCAACGGACCATCGCACCGGATGGCTCGGGTTGGCCCTACAACCCTAATTTCGACACCCTCCTTGGAAGAAAGGGCAACGAGGACGAACTGGACCGTTTGTTGTCTAATTGGACCAGTTCCTGGGAGCCCGGGGCGCTGATGGAAACCCTCCAGAGCGCCGGGGTTCCCGCCGGGATGGTCAACGATTGCCGGGACCTGTTCGACGACGCTCAACTGCAACACCGAGGGCATTTCCAGTGGCTGGACCATCCCGAGATTGGGCCATATGCCACCGACACCAGCGAGATGATCTTCTCATTAAGTCCGGGCAGTCTCGACACACCGGCCCCGCTGCTGGGTGAGCACAATAGTCATGTTCTCAAAAATCTTATTGGCCTTACTGATGAGGAGTACAAGTCGCTGGAAGATGACGGGGTGCTGGAGTAGCTGTCAGATTTCAGCAGTCAGCCGTTGTGCCCCAAATCGTAGTTTGCTTCCGGCCAGGATCAGGCTGACCGATCCGAAGCTGATTATGAACAGGGCCGGCTTCAGGTCGTCGAAGGCCTCCTGGAGGAATCCGGTGAACAACGGGCCCAGCGACGTTCCTACCGAGGTCATCATCATTGTGAATGTAAAGGCCAGCGCCAGCTCCCGTGGCCTGATTCCCGGCAGGTGGAAGGGCACCGTCACCAAGATGGGGAAGAAAGCCCAAGCCACTCCATTCAAGAGGGAGAAGACGAACAAGGCAGGCACCGATCCCGTTAAGATCATGCCGAGATTGCTGCCAAGCATCAGAACCCCAAGAACTTGAAGAAAATTCTTCTCCCGGCCGGTGGTGGACGCCGCCCATCCCATCGCCAAACCGCCAACGCCGCCTAAGATAACCCCCGCGGCGAGAATTCCGCCGGAAAGCCGCAGGGAGATGCCGTATTCTTCCAACATCAACGTTGGGTAGAAGGCCAAGAAGGCGCCGAAGGACATGGTGGCCCCGACGAAGCCCAGACCGCCGATCCACAGGTCACGGTGACCCAAAGCTCCCTTGACCACCTCCAGGCCCTGAGGCACGACGATGTCCCGGTCGGACTCGTTGGTACGGGTCTTTCCCACCACCATCCACAGCGCCGTTATGCCAGCGAAGAACAGCCCAAAGATGCGGAGCGTCATCCGCCAATCGCCGTCTAGCAATTCCAAAATCACCGGCGCCAGGGCCAGACCTCCGCCCACCACCAAGCCGAACAGCACATTGGACAGGCCGTTCACGATGATTACTTCCCCAGGCAGGAACCACTGCCGGGTTAGGAGCGCCCTGGCCGGCGCTTGGGCGATGTTGCTGATGCCGAACAAGAGCCGCCCCATCAGCAGCACGATGAACACGGGAGCCCAGCTCTGCACGAACAGGCAAAGAGTAGCCAAAATGAGGGTTCCGGAGGTTAGCCATTTGGGAGATAGTCGGGAGGTCGCCCAACTGAGCGGGATGGCCAACGCAATGTTCCCCCAGTGAGAAGCAGAGCCCAGCAGCCCTTGTTGGCTGGGCGACAGGCTGAGTTCGGCGCTGATGGCGGGCAGCAGGATACCCAGGGTGTTCAACACCATGAAAGAAGATACGCTGGAGAACAGCCACACTCCAATGACTGTCCACCGGTAACTGCTGATTGTAGGCGAGAGTTGGGGAGTCAAAAACAGTTTCGTCCAATCATGATTGGACGACTGGATAATTTTGTGCGGCGGTCCATCGACGACATGGCATATCATAGACCCTCACATGGATTAGAAGCCAAGTTAAAGCCGCCAGCTAGAAAGACTCCGGCGCTGGAGAGCAGAGAATGGAGCCCCAGGTGGATGCCAGTCATTGCCTTAAGCCACTCGTCGAGACTCACTCAAAACTTTGATAAAGGGGTGCAAACATGCCCGACGCTAATCCAATTTCCAGCGATACCTTAGAAACGCTCCGCACTATTCCCACCCAGACCCTGATCGACGGTCTCTGGGTGATGGGCTGGCCCATGAGTTTTATCCACGGCGCGAAGCCCTTGCAGCCGGGGCAGCACATGGCCGGACGGGCCGTCACCCTCAGGTTTGTGCCCCACCGGCCCGACTTGGCAGCGGACAAGCCCAAGGGCGAACAGTCGGCCGAATACGTGGCGATCGAGCTATGCGGCCCGGAGGAAGTCTTGGTCATCGACGCCATGGGCTGGCAGTACAGCTCCGTCGGCGGCGACATCAAATTCCTGCGGATGATGCAGCGTAAAGCTGGGGGCCTGGTCACCGACGGAGCCGCCCGGGACAGCAAAACCCTCAAGGGATATGGCTTCCCCGTGTATGCCGCCAACACCACCGCCAAACAGGGCCCCGCCGAGTTCTGGCCCTGGCAGGTCAATGACGCGATCCAGTGCGGCGGAGTGCTGGTGCGGCCCGGCGACGCCATCGTGGGCGACGATGACGGCGCAGTAGTCGTGCCAGCTTCCGTGGTGGACAAGGTGATTCGCATCGCCCACGAACGCGAGGAAGTGGAAGAGGTGATTAAAGCGCAACTTGAGGTCGAGCAGTGCTCCCCCGGAAAATACTACCCATTCAACGACCTCACCTGGCAGTTGTTCGAGGAAAAAACGGGCAAGAAACGCACTGGTTAGCCAGCATTGGAATCCATGGCGTAATTAAACGACGTAATTCACGTATATTGGAAGTTGGCAAATCACACCGTTGGAAATGATTGATGATGGAACGATTGAATTTAATTCGCAAGAACAATCTGAAAACCTGGTTGATTCCCGGAGTGCTGGGATTATTGCTATTTGTCCTGGCAGCTTGCAGCGGAAGCGCCACCGCAACTCCTGAGTCCGACACGGCGTCCACAGGAGCCTTGACGGCGACGGCGGAGCCAACCCAGACCAGCGAGTCGATTGCCGCCGATGCGGAGATCGCCGCTGACGAATTGGTCGCGGCCCAAGAGTCGGTCATGGTCCGGATCTACCAGAAGGCCCTGCCTTCAGTGGTCAACATCCAGGTCATCCAGGGACGGGAAGGAAACAACGGCACCGGTCAATTCCCGAGCATCCCCGAATTACCGGATGATTTCTTCGAACGCGGCGAGGGCTCTGGTTTCGTGTGGGACGACAAGGGCCGGATTGTGACGAATCAGCATGTGGTGGACGGCGCTGAGACGGTGACGGTGATTTTCGCCGACCGCACGCAGGTCCTGGCCAAAGTGCTGGGCGGAGACACGGATTCTGACCTAGCGGTTCTGGAACTGGAAGAACCATTGGATAACCTGGTTCCCTTGGACCGCGGCGACAGCGGCGAGGTGCTGGTGGGACAGCTCGCCATAGCCATCGGCGCGCCTTTCGGCCAGGAGTTCACCATGACCAGCGGGATCATCAGCGCCGTCGGCCGGAGCATACGCAGCGGGAACAGCGGGTTCAGCGTTCCAGAGGTGATTCAGACCGACGCCCCAATCAACCCCGGCAACTCCGGCGGCCCGTTACTGGACCGCCACGGCCGGGTGGTGGGCATCAACACCCAGATAATCAGCCGTTCCGGCAGTAACGCTGGCGTCGGTCTGGCCGTGCCCATCAACATCGCAAAGATGGTTGTCCCCGCCTTGATCGCGGACGGGAAGTACGAGTATTCCTGGCTGGGAATATCCGGAGCCCCTGTGAGTCCCGACGTTGCACAATTGATGGAATTTCCCAAAGGCACCCAGGGCGCGCTTGTAATGAGTGTGAACCAAGACGGCCCGGCGCATGAAGCCGGACTCAAGGGCAGCGACCGCGTCCAGGTCGTGAACGGGGTACAATACTCCTTGGGCGGCGATGCCATCACCGCCGTCAACGGGGCTAGTATCACAGATATGACAGACCTGATTGTTTATCTGACCAACAATACGAGACCCGGCGATGAAGTCGTGTTGGACGTGCTCCACAAGGACGGAGTATCCGAGTCGATACCTGTAGTCCTGGGCACGCGGCCCGGCAATGGCTAGAGAACACGGCAAGACCGCTCCTCGCTAATCACGACCAAAATGGCACGGTCAATCCGCAATAGATTTGGGGGTGCCCGTTGCGTTCAGTCGCCGCGATCTTCACTGCGCCCGTGAAGTCACTATCTCTGGAACAGTGCGAGTCGGTGACGGTCGGGAACACCGGAATCGTCGAAGACCGCCGATTTCATCTAGTTGACGCAGAAGGGCGGCTGTTAACCCAGCGCCAAGAAGGCCGTCTGGTCTTGGTCAAAGCCCGGTACTCCGCCGAGTCAGATGTCCTTAGCCTCCGGTTCCCTGACGGACAATGCTTGGACGGCCCGACGGAATTGGGCGATGCGTTGAACACCGTGATCTGGGGCCGCCAAGTTCCGGGACGGGAGGTTTCGGGGCGGTGGAGTGAGGCGTTGTCCGAGTTCTGCGGTTCGCCGGTGCGGCTGGTGAAGACCGAAAATCCTGGCGCGAGCTACGACGAATACCCTGTTTCCCTGCTTTCCCAGGCGTCCATCGATTTCATGGGGGAGCGGCTCACCAGCGGACGAAGATTCGAGAGCAAACGATTCCGACCCAACTTACTCATCGGCGGATGTTCTCCCCATGAAGAGGACCTCTGGCTGGGCGGTGTAGTGCAGATTGGGACCGAACTGCGCATCCGGCTGGTGGCCCCCGACCCCCGCTGCGCCATCACGACGCTGGATCCCGAGACCGGTGAGCGTGACTTCAACGTACCTAAGCTGCTACTCAGTTACCGCCCCAGCTCCCGCGCTCCATATTTTGGAGTCTACGGCGCGGTCGAGGCCACCGGCACGGTAGCGGTGGGGGACGCCGTGGAATTAATCCAGGAACCGGCCACACGGAAGCTCGGGGCACTTCCATAGCAATCCGTCCGGAAGCATCCGTCCAGATTGGCGCAGCTAGATTGACACCGCTACCGGCCCTGTCTACACTCCATCAAGCTTCAGAGATTCAAGGCTGCGCCGGGGAACTCGCTGTCCTGCTGCGGCCAACAATACAGGGAGAGAACAGGCAGATAACCATGAAGCCGAATAAGATCAAGAAGATTATGCGCGAGGGCGGTCTTGCGATCGTGAGTCACGTGGGTTTCGCCGACCCGGCTGTGATTGAAATCATCGCTCTGGCCGGTTTTGACGGCGCCTTCATCGACATGGAGCACTCAATCTTTGACATGCAGACCGTGGGAGAGATGATTCGCGTCGCCGACCTGTGCGACATCACGCCTGTTGTCCGGGTGCCAGATGAGAACCCCAAGACCATTCTGCGCCTGCTGGACATGGGCGCCCAGGGTATCCAGGTGCCCCACATCGCCGGCGCTGAGGGCGCAAAGCGAGCCGTCGAAGCGATCCGTTACCCGCCCGTTGGTGAGCGCGGCGGCGCAGGCGCCTCTCGGGCTGCTGGCTACGGCTCGATACCGTGGACCGAGCACATGCGCACCTCAAATGAAGAGATTCTCCTCATTGTCATGACCGAGGACAAACGCGGGCTAGCTGAGATCTCCGAGATTGCTGCAGTGGACGGCGTTGACCTTATCGCCCTTGGCCCCACCGACATCAGCACGGCACTGGGGATGACCGACCCAGCGGACCCGCGGCTGAAGCAAACCTTCGAGGAACTGGCCGCCAAGGTCAAAGCCGTCGGCAAGGCCGGAGTGTATATCCCGGTAAACCATGCCGCCTGCCGCTTCACACCCCAAGACCTGCTCAAGATGGGCGTCAACTACAGTTCAGTGGCCCCTGCGCCGCCGACCATCGTTTTGAACGCTCTCAAAGCGGCGGCCCAAAACATCCGCGCGGAGTCAGCCAAGGCCGTGACCGCCTAGCCCAGAACCAGGAAAACTACCGCCTCGAGAGTCCTCGCAATTTGTTATGGACGCGGTGGGCGCTCGAGGACTCAAATCGTTATACTTCTAGATATTCTCTGGCGGGAAGTATTCTGGGAACTCCCAACGAAATTGCCTCGCCGTCAGAACTTGTTTAACACCATTGGAGATGGAAACGATCAGTACAGATAATTTGGCCGGGACTGCGGTCGCCGTTGCCCCCAGTCCCGCGATTGATGCAGACGCTGCAGAGCCCATTACCAAACTGGAACGTGACCGGGAATTCCTCAAACTGAAGCGCATGGTGACCGGCGAGGGGCTACTAGAACGGCAATATTCCTACTACGCCTGGAAAATACCGAGCGTGGCGGCAATGGTCGCCGCCAGCGTCGCTGTATTGGTCATCTTCAGCGGCACGCTGTGGATCCAGATGTTGAATGCCGTTTTCCTGGCCTTGGCGTTCACCAACCTGGGATTTATGGGCCACGACTCTGGCCACCGCCAGATCTTCAAGTCGGTCAAATACAATGATTGGGTGCTGCTGACCGTGGGGTTTCTGACCGGCATGACGCCGAGTTGGTGGCAAGACAAGCACAACACCCACCACCGGGCGCCCAACCAATTGGAAATTGACGGCGACATAGAGGTCTCTCTTTTCGCTTTCACCCCAGAACAGGCCTTGGCGATGACGGGCATCGGCCGCCTCACCGTCAGGTACCAAGCCTTCCTGTTTTACCCTTTGCTAATGTTGACCGCTCTCAGCCTGCTCTTCGGCGGCATCGCCTACCAGATACGCAAAGAGCGGATGCGCTACCCCATCATGGAACCGGTCCTAGTAGTCGCTGGCCTGGCCGCCTATCTGACACTTATATTCGCGTTTCTGGGGCCCTGGCACGGCGCATTGTTCATCGCGGTGCACCGGGCGTTGGGCGGGGTTTATATGGGCTCAGTCTTCGCCCCCAACCATAAGGGCATGCCGATCCTGGAGAAGGAAGACGAGATGGACTACCTGCACCAGCAAGTTCTGACTGCCCGAGACGTCAAGGGCAGCCCCCTTGCCGACTTTTGGTACGGCGGACTGAATTACCAAGTAGAGCACCACCTATTCCCCAACATGCCCCGAAACAACCTCAAAAAGGCCCAGGTGATTGTGCGTTCGTTCTGCAAAGAGCGGGGGATACCTTACCACGAGACCGGGGTGTGGCAGTCCCACAAAGAGATACTTGGCTTCCTACACGAGGTTAGCGCCCCGCTGAGACGCAAATCCACCTAAGGTCTCGGCAAAACCCTGAGAATGTGAAAAGGCCGCCCGAATCTGGGTGGTCTTTTTTTATTTGGCATCAAGGACTCGAAAATGAATCGGCCCGTTTGGCCTGGAACAGGAGCTACGATTTAGTTTTTCCAGTTCAGGCCGGAAGGTGGGCGGAGATTCGGTTTTCCATAGATCTTCGAATATTGTTCTTGGATTTTTGTGTGGAATCACCAACTTGCCAAGGCACGAAATCTAACTACATCAGGCAAGGTCGCCTACAAAGGCTTTCAGATCCCATACATCAAAGTTCATCAAAACGGATATACTAGCGCGCTAGATCAAATCCTCTAGGGCCCGAGAA
>Ga0310123_10002927_pt1 | contig 13426 bp, 9 predicted proteins | sample CB6_AW_1057_MG_FD_203505 | JGI IMG/M metagenome (GOLD analysis project Ga0310123, IMG submission 203505) | Marine microbial communities from Western Arctic Ocean, Canada - CB6_AW_1057 | ecosystem: Environmental > Aquatic > Marine > Oceanic | place: Canada: Western Arctic Ocean | collected... | reverse complement strand
CCAGAAACACGTCGCCGCCTTCGCCGACGAGCCGTTCCGGTGACACATACAGGAGGCGGTAACGTCCCTCGCGGAGTCCAGCGACGACGGTCGCTTTCTCATCGGCCGCCAGTGAGCTGTTGTAAAGCCCGGCCGGCACGCCGTTGCCAACGAGGGTGTCGACCTGGTCCTTCATCAACGAGATAAGAGGAGAGACGATAAGAGCGAGTCCAGGGCGGACGAGCGCCGGTGCCTGGAAGCAGAGTGACTTGCCGCCACCGGTCGGCAGCACAACAAGAGAATCGCGGTCCGCAAGTACCGCGTCCATCGCTTCGAGTTGCAGAGGCCGGAAGGTCGTGTAGCCCCAGTACCGAGCGATCGCCTCGTGGAGCGCCGTCACCCGCGTCCGTCAGCCGGTCGGTGGCCCCTGTGTGGCATGGGGGTCATGTCGCTGCGCAGGGTTCCGCGAGCGTTCTGCCTGAGCTCGCCCGCGAGCCACGCCGACAGTATCAACATCTTCTAGAGTCTACTCCTGGTTCTCGCGCCACAGGCGGACTCCTCCAGCGAGGCCTTCGACGTTTTCAAACAGACGAACATTGTCGGGCAACGGTCCTTTGAGCTTCTTGGCGTTGCCACCGCCGAGATACAGCGTGTCGTAGTTGAAGATCTGCTCGAAGGTCTCGATGACGAGCGCCACTCGTTTGCGCCACTCTTTCTTTCCGATGCGCTCGAACTCCGTCTCGCTGACCAGTCCCTCGCATGTCTTGCCGTCGCGCAGTGGATGGTGACCGAGTTCAAGGTTGGGCACCAAGTGGCCATCAACGTAGAGGCCCACGCCGACACCAGTACCGAGTGTGAGGACGATTTCAACTCCCTCGGTATTGATCACGCCGTATCCCTGGAGTTCGGCCGTGTTGAGCACCCTGGACGGCCTTCCGCACACTTCCGAGAGCGCTTTCTGAAGGTCGAACCCCTTCCATGCCGTCGTGCCAAGACTCGGCGCTGTTTCGACGACACCGTATCGGACGACGCCGGGAAAGCCGGCACTGCACCCGGTTGAATGGCTTCTGGGTGGCGACCATCTCGCGGATCACCGCCATGCGGCGGGAGTCGAGGGCTTTGGGGTCAACTCGCGATGGCGCGTGGTGAGCGCCCGACCGTCGTCATCGATCGGAAGAAGCTTGATACCTATCCCGCCAATATCAATTGTTAGCGTTCTCATCGTCTATCGTTTACTCACGACCTCGCCGTTCAGTCGTCGTGGTAAAGGGCGTCGCAGCTGTTTCGCGGCGAGCCACAGGCCGAGGGCGGGGGTGTCTCACGGGTGCGTCGTCGCTGCTTCCGTTACCAGCGGGCTCCACCGCCGGCTGGCTCCGTTGTTGAGTGAGAGCGCACGTTCGAGACCGACGAGCACGAGGTCTGGCAGCACGACGTCAAACACGTTCGCGCTCTCGAACAGACGCGAGAGCCCGCCCGTGCCGATCACGACGGCCGGCTCGCCCTCGAATATCTGCTCCCGGATCTCCTGCGTCAATCCTCTCACGACCGCCCGGTTCCCGAAGTAGAGTCCGGATTGGATACTTTCGACCGTCGACCGGCCGACGAGGGCGGTCGCGGGAACGATCTCCACGGTCGGCAAGCGGGCGGTGTTCTTTTCGAGCGCCTCCATGGCGATCCGGGGCCCGGCCACGATGATGCCGCCGAGATAGTCGCGCGGGGCACGGATCACGTCGAAGGTCGTGGCGGTTCCGAAATCGATGAGGATGAGATTGCGGTCGGGGTACAAGTGCATAGCCCCGATCGCATTGGCGATGCGGTCCGGGCCTACCTCAAGAGGATTCCGATAGCGAATCTGAAGCCCCGTCTTCATCCCGGCCTGCAGAATGAATGGATCGACTCCGAAGTACTTCCGGCAGCAGCTCCGCAGCGAGTAGATCAAATCTGGGACCACGGAACACAACGCGATCTGATTGATCCGGGAGGGATCGCTGTCGTTCTCGCGAAGGACCCCGCGCAGGAAGAGTCCGAGCTCGTCCGACGAGAGGGAGGGGCGGGCCGTTGTTCGGAACCTGAGCGTCAGCTCCCCGTTGTCGAACACGCCTCCGAACACCTGACTGTTACCGACATCGAGTGTGAGGATCATGGCCGGTCTCCAAGGGCACGTTGTCAATAAGCCGAACGTCGCCGAGGCGCACGGCTCCGAGCCGGCGGCCGTCGTGGTCCTGAACGTAGTCCACTGTGAACCCCAACGCGCGCAGCTCACGAGCGGCGGCCTCGGCGCTTGGGGCGAATGTCAGGGCGTCGTAAAACCGCGGTGCGCGGGCTCGGTCCTCCGTGGCGAGGCGACGATTCCGCGAGCTGACTGCGAGCCCGTCGGTTTCCCGGACCGTGGCACACGCGACGATCGTGGTGTCGACGAAAAACGCCTCGACCATTCCTTGTACAAGTGCCAGCTGTTGCCAATCCTTCTCGCCGAAGTAAGCACGCTCGGCCGAGGCAATCTGTAGGAGCTTGAGCACCACGGTCAGTACGCCGTTGAAGTGCCCAGGCCGGTAGGCCCCTTCCATGACCATTGACAGGTCCGTCTCCGTGACACAGTACCGGTAGCGGTCAGGGTAGAGGCCGACGTCGCGTGGAAGGAACACGAAGTCCGCCCCTTCCGTTTGGAGCGTGGCCAGGTCGGCCTCGAGTGTTCGTGGATACTTGGCCAGGTCGCTCGGATCGTCGAACTGTGTCGGGTTGACGAACAGACTGACAAGGGTCAGGTCGTTCTCGGTTCGGCTGCGCCGAACCAGCGACAGATGCCCCTCGTGTAGCGCACCCATCGTGGGAACGAATCCTAGCGTGCGCCCGGTGCGAATCTGCACGCGCCGCTCGTCGTGCCACGCAGAAGGATCCTCGAAGCTCGTCATTATTCGTAGCACTCCTCCGGGCCCGGAAAGCGAGCGCCCTTCACGTCAGCGTCATACCGATCGAGGGCGTCAGTCAGTACGCGTGCCCCGTCGACGTATCGCCGCAAGAATCTTGGGGACGGGTTAGGGTCGACACCCCAGAGGTCTTGCAGCACGAGCACCTGCCCGTTAGTGTCCGCACCAGCCCCGATACCGATCGTGGGGAGCTGAAGCTCGGATGTGATGCGGGCTGCCAGGTCTGCCGGCACACACTCGAGGACGATCGAGAAGCAGCCCAAATCTTGAAGGGCGTGCGCCTGACGGATGAGATGCGCCGCGTCGGCATCGTTTCTGCCTTGCACCCGAAATCCGCCAAGCTGGTTGACCGATTGTGGCGTTAAACCGAGATGCCCCATAACTGGTATGCCCGAGCCCACAATGTGGCAGATGACGTCTTCGTGACCGTCCACGCCTTCCACTTTCACCGCCTGGGCTCCACTCGAGACAAGGGAGCCGACCGCCGACATCGCCGTCGGGATCCCTTTTCGACATGACAGAAATGGGAGATCGGCGATCAGAAACTTGCCGTCGATGGATGTTGCCACCGCCCGGGTATGGAGGGCCATCAGATGTACTGTGGCGGGAAGCGTCGTGGCGTGACCGTGCACGACCATCGCCAGCGAGTCGCCGACCAGGATGGCATCAACCTGCGAGCGCGCTACCAGGCGAGCCGACCATGCATCGTAGGCGGTGACGATCGAGATTTTTCGCCCTTCCGCCTTGAACCTGGCAAAGTCAAGAACGCTCTTCATAGACTTTCTTAAATGTGGCGTAGACCGCATGGTACGGGTCCCCTTCGAGCGCCCTGAGGTTGGCCGCGATCGTCTGGGCATCGCCGCGGGCGAGGGGACCGGTGAGCGCCGCGTCAGCGTCAGCCGCTAGATTTGCCGCCATCCGCGCCAGGTAGGGGTGGGCGGCCGATGCTGGAATCCCGAAGCGACCCTCCAGCTCGTCGAAAAGCTTCACCCACAGCATCGTCGAGAAGTTGCCAGCGGTTACACAGAGTGCATGGTAGTACGGCCGATCCGCCGCCGGGATCGTGAAAGACGGGTTCGGCAGTCCGGGGAGGAGCGTCGAGAACGATGTTCCCTCCACGTCCAGGACAAACGGGATCGCGCGGTATGACGCGAGGTCATACAACGTTGGGCCGAAGGTCATCAAAGGGTGTGCGCCTTCGGCGACCCCGGTGACGAGACGTCCGGAGCAGTGCACGAGCCGCTTCTCCCGCAGCGCTGGCCATGCGTCGATAAACCCGACGACCTCGCCGTCAGGAATCAGGACCAGAATTGTCTGGCAGGGCGCGAGGGTTTCCGGTGGGTCAGGCCCTGGTTCGCTCCTCGACCAGACGGACACGGCAAGGCCAAGTAACGTGAAGTAGTGCTGAAAGTGGCGGGCAACGCGGCCATTCCCCACGATACCGAACGGGGTGGCAGCTGACGTCGGTACCTGTCGCATCGATCAGGTCCTCTATGAACGGCCGGGAAGACGACACATGCTGGTCACCGTCCTCGCGAATCGGTGCCGAAACCATATTAATGTGAAACCGAATTAGTCTTCAACCACTCGATGGGCGACTTGACGTTGAACATCCCCGAAACAGTTCGTATCTCGGCCGACTCGGAGACCTGGTCAGACTCGGCGACCGCGGTACCTTCGATACAGTCAAGGGAATCGATGACCTTGAGTCACCGTTCGTCAGGCTTCGTGTCTCAACGACCATGGGCGCGACGCAACTCCGGCGCTACTGGCCCGGCCAACCTGCGCTTCGCCCTCGCCTGTTGTCGCCTGGGAAAATGGGAGCCGCCTCGACCTAAGCACGACGCGACCTGGGCTACAATCGCCCTGCTGTGTTTGCGGTACATCCCTCGTACGCACCGGGTAAGACGTCCTCATGCTGATGGAATGGACGGAATTCGCCCGCTTCATCGCGGCGCGGGCGCAGGAGCTCGTTCAGACGGAGTTCAACCAGGTGCGATATGCCGATATAGGACTGGCGTATATGTTGTCGATCGCACTGGGATTGGCTGTGATGATCACCGTGGCGCGACTGACGCTCACCGCCCGGAGACACTCCCGGCATCATTCCGGTCACCTGGTCGATCCGAAGTTCCATCGCGGTCGCGCCGCCCGGATCCTGTACAACGCTCCCAAGCTGTTGCTGGTCCTCGCTGTGGCCGGTGTGGCCATCGCGCTTTCAGACCCGTTCCTCACCGCCACTGAGGAAGTGACCGGCGACGTCGAATCGAGAGTGCGTATCGACCTCGTGGACACCTCTCTGTCGATGGCCTGGGAATTTGCGAGGACGGGACTCTCGAGGGCTGAAGTGGCTCGAGAGGCGCACCTTCGGTTCCTCGAAATGCGGCGCGAAAAGAACGACCGGGTGTCGCTGTGGCTGTTCTCTTCGTACCCCTATATGGTCGACGACTTTGTACTCGACGACGAGCTCTATTTTTTTCAGGTCATGGATGCCCCGTACGCGACCGTCAAGATCCTGGCTCCGGAGCCGGGAACGACACTCAGCGAATACTTCGTTCCGCGCGACAAGCTCCGGATCATTCCGAGTGAAGGGAGTACCGACATCGTGCAGGCACTGCGCGCGGTCATGAAGCATTTCGACCGGGATGCCGTCACGGTCGGAGGGTTCGGCGACCAGCATCGCGCGGTGCTGATTGTGACCGATGCCGACGTGGACGAGCTTCCGAGGGCCGAGTTTGCGCAGCTCCAAGAACGGAGCATCGTTCCCTATGTTATCTACCTCAACGCTGGGAGCATGGCGACCGACACACCCGAAACTCAGGAGGCACCGGCCCTGATCAAGATGACCCGCGAGTTCGGGGGCGACTACTTCGATGTCACCGACCAGGACAGTCTTGACCGTGCCTATGCCGCGATTGACGAGCAGGAGGCCGTCCGGGTCGAGGTATCCCACCGGGCCCAGAGAGTCCCGATCTATGCGAGGTTTCTCCTGCTCAGCATGGTCTTTCTCGTGTTGGGGATTCCTGCAGGTTTCGTGGCAGAGCTTCTGTGGGGAGCCAACCCCTAACCATCTCCTCGGTTTCGGGACGCTCTACTAGTGTCCAGGCGCCTGCTGGACGAGACACGGTACCTGTTCGGATAGCTCATTTACCCTGGTTGCCAGACCAAAGATTTTTGTGCTCGGAAGCGTCGCCAGATCGACTTCTGGTTGACTGTCAGGCCCCAGCCCGGCTTTGGCGCACATGCTGTTGGCGAGTCTCACCGTGGCGCAGAGGGGACGATCCACTTCGGCCATGGTTGGGTGTCGTGATGAAACCGGATCGTCTCGGCGATGGGGGGGGGGGGGGCAACCCCCACGCGGTCACGGCCACGAAACCGATATCCGTGTGGTCCAAACCAAAGACGCGCTGCTCAGCACTGAGGAGTGAGGCCGCGCCGCCGTCCTTGACGAGCGCGATGACCTGGCCGTACTGGTCACCCAATGTTTGGTCGAGGATAGGTCATCCGATGTCGTGTAGGAGCCCGGCGATAAAGGTTTCCTCGGAATCCGAGCGGCTATGGTCCAGTGCGAGATATTGACTGATACGGCTGGTGGCCAGCGCGTGATCCCATAACCTCTCTTGAAATTGCTGCGTTTGCCCTCGTGGAGTCCCTGGAGTGCCGCTGCCAGCAGAACCGACCGTACCCGCGTGATACCCACCATGTTGATCGCACGGTGAAGCGTGCTGATCTTCGACCTCGCCCCGAACAAGGCCGAGTTGGCCAGTCGAAGGAACTTCGCTACAAGCGCTTGATCACGCCGAATCGTGCCATCGAGTTCCCGGATGTCCCACTCGGGGTTCTCGGCTAGGCGCATGGCGCGAAGCGCCACATCTGGAGCGCCGGCAAGTCGCCGAGACTAGTCACAATCTCCCCGAGTCGCTCATCGCTGAGGGGCTCACTTGGTCGGTCGACGGGGGCGTCCCAGGCGTCTGAAGACAGCTGAATACCAGGGTGTTCGTCGACAGTGCTCATTTCGACATACCTGATGGCGTTCCGCTGGGGCTACTCTGATTGAGGGAATCGGCACCGAGCGATACCGACTTGAATGAGAGTCTTCGATGCGTAGTCCGGCGTGTCTTCGGCTACCTCACGTAGCCGAGTGAGCGGAGTCGTTCCAACTGTTCTTCGGTGAGCGTCTGTTGCTCCGGGTTTCGCGCATTCGCCTGAGCCTCGGCCAGGCGTGTCAGCAGGATTTTGATGAGATCGGCGGTTGTCTCAGGATCGTCCGACACGAGATTCTGCAGTTCGTTGGGGTCTGTACTGAGGTCGTAGAGCTCCTCGAGCGAGTCCTCGGGTGTGAGGATCAGTTTGAAATGGTCGGCGATGAGCGCCTTACGGTCCTTTGGCGCCTGGGGCCTGAATGTTTCAGCGACGATCGGGACGATCTCGACCTCCGCTCGCGCCGAGTCCAGCAACGGGGTGAGCCGACGACCGGAGCGCGCCGTCGAGTCTCGGATGTTCAACAGGTCGGTGATGGTTGGGAGAAGATCAATATGGGAGACTGGATCGCTCACAACGACCCCCTCTGGAAGCTGTCCAGGCCAGCTGATGATCAGCGGAACCCTGAGGACCGAGTCGTAGAGCCGACTGACATGGCCCGGAGAACCATGCAGGCCGAGTTCCTCGCCATGGTCCGCCGTCAGGATGATGAGGGTGTCCCGTCCAGTACTCGCCTCCTCCACCGCGGCGAGCAGTCGTCCGATTTCACGATCGACATACTCGACTTCCTCTCGATAACGCACACGCACTTCTGCGTTGGACAGCCTCTCCGACACACGAAACAGCACAGACCCAGACACCACGTTCTCTGTCGAATTGTGGACGGAGATGGTGGCTGGGAGGGGCGTGACGTACTCGACTGCCGGTGGGTTTGGAAACCGCTCGGTGCAACCATTGGAACAAGTGGCCTCGAGTCGGCCTGTCGCGCGAAGATTGTTGATCCGAACGGCTTGGCGTCCAGACATTGACGAGAGGTTGACGTCGGTAGTACCACTCGGCCAGTCGAGCTCGAGCCTGACCGTTTTTCCATCGGCCGTCACATCAACGTTGAGCGCGTCTCCATAACGTGCATTTAAGACCGGATACGACCGCCCAGGGGGCGTATACGGCTCGTGAGGATCAGAGTAGTGGGCCCAGAGGAAGAACGGCTCCGACGACTGGCGGCTGAGCCAGGGGAGGAGCTCGGCATTGACCTCGCCAGCCGATTTCCACCAATCTGACTCGAAATCGTCGTAGTACTGGTCGAAGCCCTGTGCCACACCGAATTCCCGCTTGAGTACACCGAGACTGACAAACCCGGCGGTGCTGCGATAGGAGGCACGCATCAGCTCGGCCAGGGTCGAGTGACTGTCTCCGAGAATACTTCCGTTGTTCAGCGCGGCATGTTCAGTCGGAATCAGTGACGTGAACATGGATGAGTGACTCGGCACGGTGATCGGAACGTGACTGTAGGCGCGCTCGAACAAGATCCCACGCTGCGCCAGGGAGTCCATGTTGGGTGTCTTTGCCTCACTGCCATAGGCCCCGAGGTAGTCGGCCCGCAGTGTGTCGATGACGATGAGCAGCACGTCGGACCGTACGTTCATCTCGGCGATCTCGCCATGGAGGGATGGTTGAATCCACGTCACGCCATCACCGGGTTGACCGCCGACGCCTCGGAACACCAAGTTGACCGGCTCGCCGGCCCACTGGGCCAGATCGGCCCGCCAGATTGTGGACTCGTCCCCAGACGAGTCGCTGAAGAAGACTTCCTCTCCGCGCTGAGGACTCCGCACTGCGACCTCGCCACGTAGCGCCGACCGGTCGTCACCGTCTCGAATCATGCCGAACTCGACGATGCCGTTCGTGGGTACGGTGAGCGGAAATTCAGTTTCCGAATCGGCAGGCAGCCTCAACGTCTGGGGAGTTGAGACATACGTCAGTACCGGGGTCGCGGGCTCGATCTGCTCCGGCGGGTCAGCATCACGTGTCGTGGCGACATAGTCGAAAGCCGCAGCCAGGGTTCGCCGATCTTCCGACGACGAAGATAGGCTGTTTGGAGATGTCACATACGCGAAATCGAACGACACCACATTCTCCCCGATCGTCAGCGCTTCTTGCGGCAGCCGAATCGTGTAGGTCTCGAAGCCGCCAGGTCGGAGGTTCACGCTCGCCACGGCGGTCCCGTTCAACTCGACGGATACGGTCTGGGTGACATTGGGACCGATCTGAAACGGACGCGCACGAAAGTGCAGCCAGGTGCGCTCGGGGTCGAGCAGTTGCAATTGCAGCTGGGCTCGCTCACTGATCGCCCACGCGAACCACGACCCGTCGTCGTCGGCCGCTTCTGGAAACGACCATCCATCCAGCAGGACCCCTTGCGATGTTGCCGGGTCGAAGTCGTACGCAGGTTCGGCGAGGCGGAATCGACCGCTGTCGGCCCGCGCGGCGAAGTCAATCAGACGCTGGCCTGGTGTCTCGCCTCGGGCGACCGTCACCGAAATGGTTCCGTCAGACGTTCCACAGGCCGCCGCGAGCACGCAGGCTAGCAGTGCGATGATCGGTGGTCGGTCAGGATGCGCCACGAGCTTGAGCAGTCGTATCGGCAGGAAACAATCGTCCTAGAATATCGCAGTGGCTGGCCTTTGGAGTTAATAATAGTGAATTATGTAGTGGTAAGTTATATAACTTTGACTTCTATCCGGTTGCGCAAGATAGAATGTCTCCAGATCAGATATGACGCTTCATTGGATTCTTTCTCGCGTCGTCAGCGTTAGCACCGTCGGCGTTCTTGCGCCGACGGTAAGTAGCGGATGATGCGCCTATACGACATAGCTGGAAAGAACAAGAGGCCATCATCCGACGGGTGATGGCCTTTTTTATTGGACTATCTGCGACGCTTAGATGATGACGAAGATGCGACGAAGTGCGGCTATCACACAAGGGCCGAGCCGGGCACCGGCCCGGGCGATGTTCAAGGCGGTTGGCTTCACCGATGCCGATTTAAACCGGCCGATCATCGGCGTTGCCAATACCTGGACCGAGATCGGTCCCTGCAACTATCACTTACGCCGTCTTGCTCACGACGTCAAGGAGGGAATCCGCGCGGCGGGGGGGACACCGATGGAGTTCAACACCGTGTCGATCTCCGACGGAATCACGATGGGCAGCGAAGGGATGCGCACGTCGCTTGTCAGCCGGGAAGTGATAGCCGATTCCATCGAGCTCGTGGCGCGTGGGAACCTGTTTGACGGTCTCGTGGTCCTGGTTGGTTGTGACAAGACGATCCCGGGTGGGGTCATGGCACTGTTGCGACTCAACATTCCTGGGCTGCTGCTCTATGGCGGCTCGATCGCACCGGGCCGGTGGGAGGGTCACGATGTCACCATTCAGGATGTGTTCGAAGCGGTGGGCACTCACGCGGCCAAGAAAATGAGCGATGCCCAGCTGTGCGCCCTCGAAGACAGTGCCTGTCCCGGACCGGGTGCCTGTGGCGGCCAGTTCACCGCGAATACCATGTCCCTCGTCTGTGAACTGCTCGGTATCTCTCCAATGAGCGCCAACGCCGTGCCGGCCATGAATGCCTTGAAAGGCGACGTGTCACGTCAGGCAGGCGAGACCGTGATGCAGCTGGTCGAGAAGGATCTCAAACCGCTGCAGATCGTCACGCGGGAGTCGCTCGAGAACGCCATCGCCTCGGTGGCCGCGACCGGGGGTTCAACCAACGCGGTGTTGCATCTGCTGGCCATCGCGCAAGAGGCGAACGTATCGCTCGATCTCGACGACTTCGACTGGATCAACCGGCGGGTTCCGCTACTTGCCGACTTAAAGCCGGGCGGACGTTTCGTGGCAACCGACCTCTATGAAGCCGGCGGTATCAGTCTCGTGGCCCATCGGCTACAGGAGCTTGGGATCTTGCACGAGGATGCGATCACCGTGACCGGTAGGACAGTTGGGGAGGAAGCGGCCAAAGCCCACGAAACTCCAGGGCAGGAGGTGGTTCATCAGGCAGCCGACCCGATAAAGCCTACAGGGGGCCTGGTGGTGCTGAAAGGTAACCTGGCGCCCGATGGGTGTGTGGTCAAGGTCGCCGGCCATGCGATGTTGCAGCACCGGGGGCCTGCCCGTGTCTTCGATAGTGAAGAGGAGGCTTTCGATGCCGTCGAACACAACCGCATCAAAGCCGGAGACGTCGTGGTGATTCGTTACGAGGGCCCGCAGGGTGGTCCTGGGATGCGCGAGATGCTGGCCGTCACTGCGGCGATCGTTGGCGCGGGTCTCGGCGAATCAGTCGCACTCTTGACCGATGGGCGCTTCTCTGGGGCCACGCGGGGTCTGATGGCGGGCCACGTCGCGCCGGAAGCCGCTCGGGGCGGTCCGATTGCGGCGGTGCGCGAGGGCGATATGGTCGAGTTCGACCTTGAGCGGCGAACACTGACGCTGGAGCTGACCGATAATCAGATCGCCGAACGGTTGTCCGGCTGGTCGGCTCCCCAGGCACGCTACGATTGCGGCGTGATGGGAAAGTATGCGCGATTGGTGTCATCGGCCGCCACAGGGGCGGTCACTGGGTAGTGTCGAGAGTCGAAGGTCGTGGATTGAGGGTCATGGGTCGAGGGTCATGGGGGGGCGAGAGTTGGGCAGCCAGTTTCGGACATGTCCACGACTTACGATTATCTGGAGATAAATCATGTCATCGATGAGAACCGGCGCGCAGATTATCTGGGAGGCGCTCGTCAATGAGGGGGTGACTACCGTCTTCGGGTATCCCGGCGGCGCGATCCTCCCGGCGTATGACGCCATGCTCGACTATCCGATCCGCCACGTGCTGGTTCGGCACGAGCAGGGTGCGACCCATATGGCCGACGGCTATGCCCGTGCCAGCGGAAAGGTCGGCGTAGCGATCGCCACCTCCGGTCCCGGTGCTACCAACATGGTCACGGGTATCGCGACGGCGATGCTGGACTCATCACCATTGCTGTGCATCACCGGCCAGGTGGGTAGCAAGGTTGTGGGGACGGATGCGTTTCAGGAGACCGATGTGACCGGCGTGACGCTCCCGATCACCAAGCACAACTATCTAGTCTCGCACGTCGATGAGGTTGCGCCGACGATTCACGAGGCGATGTATGTCGCACGTTCGGGGCGCCCCGGTCCCGTTCTGGTCGACATCACGAAGGATGCCCAGCAGTTGACGACCGAACTCCACTGGGACCCGAGTGACGTCAAGCTGCCTGGATACCGTCCGGATCTCAGCCCGACCGGCGATGAATACAAACGGGCGGCCCAGTTGATCAACGGCGCGAAGCGGCCGATCATTCTTGCCGGTCACGGTGTGCTGCTCTCGGACGCCACTGCGCTCGTGCGGCAGCTTGCCGAGAAGGCCCACATTCCCATCGCGATGACGCTGCTGGGTATCGGCGGTGTACCCGCGTCGCACCCACTCAACCTGGGCATGATGGGGATGCACGGTGAAGCATGGGTGAATCAGGCGATTCAGGAAGCCGATCTGCTTGTCGCGCTCGGGATGCGGTTCGACGACCGCGTGACCGGAAATGTGAAGAGCTATGCCCCGAACGCCATCAAGATACATGTCGACATCGATCCCGCCGAATTCAACAAGAACGTCAAGGTCGACCTTACTCTTGCCGGTGACCTGTCAGCAGTACTGCAGTCGCTACTACCCCACGTCGAGTCCGGTGGCCGCAAGACTTGGTTGTCGACGATCGACGACATGAAAGGCGATGTTGCGGTGCGTGACATTCAGAACCTACCTGACAGCGGTCACCTGTATGCGGCACACGTCATCAGTGACATCTGGCGACTGACCGAAGGCAAGGCGATCGTCGTGACCGACGTTGGCCAGCACCAGATGTGGGAGGCTCAGTACTACCACCATGAGGAGCCGCGGTCGCTGATTACCTCGGGCGGGCTCGGGACCATGGGGTTCGCATTGCCGGCTTCGATCGGCGCCAAGCTGGCCTGTCCCGACAAGGAAGTGTGGGTTGTGGCAGGTGACGGCGGGTTCCAGATGACCATGGCCGAGCTTGCGACCATCGCCCAGGAGAAGATCAAGATCAACATCGCCATCATCAATAATGGCTATCTCGGGATGGTGCGGCAGTGGCAAGAGTTCTTCTATGAACGGCGATATTCGGCCACGCCGTTGTTGAGTCCGGATTTCGCGAAGCTGGCCGAATGCTTCGGGCTCAAGGGCGTCACGGTCGACAAGCGCCAGGACGTGGTCACGACGGTCCAGTCGGCTCGGTCTCACGAGGGCACGGTCGTCATGAACTTCATGGTCGAGCAGGAGGATACGGTCTATCCGATGGTGCCGGCGGGCGCTGATTTGCACGACATGATCCGCCGACCCAGCCTGGCTCCGATCGTTGAGACAGCGAATGACGAATAGATCGCCGTCCCGACCGTCGAGCGACGACATACGACTCACGACTCACGACGCACGACCATGAAGCAGATGAAACATACCTTCGTTATCT
>Ga0310123_10002924_pt1 | contig 13435 bp, 9 predicted proteins | sample CB6_AW_1057_MG_FD_203505 | JGI IMG/M metagenome (GOLD analysis project Ga0310123, IMG submission 203505) | Marine microbial communities from Western Arctic Ocean, Canada - CB6_AW_1057 | ecosystem: Environmental > Aquatic > Marine > Oceanic | place: Canada: Western Arctic Ocean | collected... | reverse complement strand
AGGCTCTCGGCAAGGCCTACGACGCCAGGCTGATGAGGCGCCTCCTCCAATACCTAAACCCGTATCGTTGGAGGGTCATGGGAGCCGTGGCACTACTTGTTTCCGCGGCAAGCCTTCAGGTCGTCGGTCCCTGGCTCGTCCAGCTAGCGCTGGACGATGCCATACCCCAGTCCAACGGTAGGCTCGTTGGTGTTCTCGCTACAACCTACCTAGCAGCGGCAGTGGCCAGCTTCTGGCTCGAGTACGGGCAGGCTCTGATCACGACCTGGTTGGGGCAGCGAGTGATGTATGATCTGCGGACGGAGATCTTCGAAAAGCTGCAAGAGTTGGACCTGAGCTTCTACGACCGAAATCCGGTTGGACGCCTCATGACCCGCATCACATCCGACGTCGAAACCCTCAACAACCTATTCAGCTCCGGAGTGGTCGCGATCTTCGGCGATCTCTTCACGCTCATCTTCGTGGTCTCAGCCATGCTGGTCATGGACTTACAGCTGGCACTGGCAGTGTTTGCGGTCCTCCCGTTCGTCGCCTGGATAGCGTTTCTATTCCGTTCACGGATCCGCACTGCATATCGAGACATCCGCATCCGCTTGGCCCGAATCAACGCCTTCTTCCATGAACGAATTACAGGGATGAGAGTGGTCCAGCTCTTCAACCGGGAGGAAGCCGACGCCCAAAGACTGGAAGAGATCAACGAGGAGTATCTGGAGGCACACCTTCGCTCCATCACATACTACGCCCTGTTCTTTCCTATTATTGAAGTGTTCACGGCCATCGCTCTTGCACTCATCGTCTGGTATGGTGGCCTCTCAATCCTTGAAGGGGCTACGACAGTTGGTGTAATCACCGCGTTCCTTCTCTACACCAGACGATTCTTTCGACCGATCCAGGATCTGTCCGACAAGTACAATCTCCTTCAGGCCGCAATGGCATCCTCGGAGCGGATCTTCAAACTTCTGGATCGGTCCCCAGCAATTAAAGACCCTGTGAGCACCCGCACTGGCATCCCCACTTCGATAAGGGGCGAAATCGAATTCAGAGATGTTTGGTTCGCATATGGAGAGCGAGAGGGGATTAAGCCAACGTGGGTCCTGAAAGGACTGTCCTTTCGTACCACACCGGGCGAGAAGGTGGCGATCGTCGGCCACACCGGAGCGGGGAAGACCACGATCATCAATCTTCTGATGCGCTTCTACGACCCTCAACGTGGTGACATTCTGCTGGATGGGACACCGGTGCGCAACATCCCGCAGAGGGAACTCAGGAGATCCATCGGACTCGTTCTCCAGGACATTTTCCTGTTTTCTGACGACGTTCGTTACAACATTCGCCTCGGGAATCTTGGGATCTCTGAGAAGCGCATTCGCGAGGCCGCGCACGAGGTCGGTGCGGGGCCCTTGATAGAACGGCTTCCGGAAGGATACAACCAACCTTTGGGTGAACGAGGAAAATCACTGTCCGTCGGCGAACGTCAACTCATTTCGTTCGCCAGAGCGCTCGCCTTCGATCCTCAGATCCTTATCCTAGACGAAGCCACTAGCTCGGTCGACTCGGAGCTGGAGGCCAGGATTGATGAGGCCACTGCCCGCCTCATGGAGGGCCGAACCTCGCTTGTGATCGCACACCGACTGTCCACGATCAAGGAGTCTGACCGGATCCTCGTACTACACCGCGGGGAGTTGAAGGAAGAGGGGAGTCACGAAGAGCTCCTTGCGGAGGGAGGCCTGTATGCGAGGCTCCACGAGCTACAGTTCTCCCCGCTCCCAGCAAGTACCTAGGAGCGCCTTAATACGCCTGGATTGAGGAATCCACCTCCTCCTTCCATGCCAGAAGGCCTCCCTTCAGATTCCAGACGTTATCGAACCCTAACGCCAGAAGCTCCTGAGTCGCCCAACCACTCCTCGACCCAGACCGGCAATAGAGAATCAGCGGCGTCTCCCGGTCCAGCTCCGAGATTCGGGCCAGAAACTGATTAACCGGGATTCTCAGCTGCCCTACCTCAGGTAAATCCGCGATCTCCCTCTCGTGAGGATCACGGACGTCAACAAGAGCCAACTCATCCCCTTGTCCGAGACGTTCGTCGAGTTCTATGGGAGATATTTCGGGAAGTTCTCTATTTGCCCGATCAGGTCTCGTCAAAGTTGGACTCCATCGTGGTTCAGCCGCCTAAGCGGGGAAGAATTCGGCTATTGCAAGAGCGGTGCGCCCAGCAGCTCCCCTGTGTCGTTCGATATACCCCAAAGCGTTTGCCCCGGACTCCTCGCGAAGCCCCGCGTCTTCCAGCCAGGCGTGGAGCGTGCCGGTCAGATTGGATTCTCCCTCGATCGATTGGGCTCCGCCTAATCGAATCAAATCTGATGCTGCGCGAACGCCCCCGTGCCTGGGGCCGAAGACGACCGGAAGTCCAGCTGCTGCCGGCTCTAGAACCGAATGGAGACCATCGCTCTGGAATCCTCCTCCTACATACGCAATTGATCCCACGCTGTACAGGTGTGCCAGAACCCCCACTCGGTCCACCAACACGATGTCCGCTCCACCATCATCACCCCGTCTTTCGACTTCCTCAAGACGAACAGTCCGCAGACCAGCCTTACGAATCATCATCTCCAAACGATCCAAATGCGTGGGGCTCGGCTCATGTGGAGCGATGATGCTCCGGAGGTGAGTGAAACGCTGTCCAAGCTCCTTGACCACAGGCACAAGACGCTCCTCGTCGGATCTCCAGGTCGAGCCGGCAACCAGGGTAGGACGGTCTTCCTGCAGGAATGGGGCGAGATAGGGTGCCCCGGGAGCAGCGTCCTGCACCCTGATCCAGGCTGAATCGATCCCTGGATCCCCGGTTACCTCGATACAGTCGCTCGAGACCCCCAGTTCCAGGAACCTCTCCCCATCCTCTTGTGCAATCGCGAGGACCTTGGAAAGGGCTCCGAATGTCGGCCTTAGGAGTTGCCGGGCTCCGAGCCTGCGACGGCGAGCACCCTCAGAAAGAGTAGCAGCACACAGGATCACCGGAATCCCACTGCCTACCGCAGCTGCGGTCAGGCCAGGCCACACTTCCGTCTTGGTAAAGCTCACGAGCCCAGGAGCCAGTCCAGCCAACAGCCGCTCCAGTTCGGACCTCACGTCCCAGGGGAGGTACCCAGCTACGTTTACCTGAAGATCTCTCGCGAAGGGCGCAGCCGACGGAGAGAAGAAGGTGTACACAGACTGCAACACCGGGCGCACCTCGAGGAGGGCTTCAAGTACCACCTTCGCCTGGAGACCCTCGCCGACCGACGGTGCATGCGTCCAGATCAATGGAGAGTCTGCAGTCCGGTGGACTCGCGCCCACGAACTCAGGACCTCGAGAGCGTCAGTTCGTCCGCGGACCCCTTCGGCTACTTTTGACGATCCGCTAGAGAAGGTGGGAGAAGCCCAGCGCATTAGCCGCGTCGCGACGTCGTAGCTTTCCGATAGCATCGACATGAGTCACAATAGAACGCGCCGCTGAGGGGGCTTCAAGTCACTGCTGTGTCACGGGAGGACTTTTGAGGAATTTGGCCCGACGGCGCCGGCAACTCACAATCCTGATAGGGCTCCTCTGCTCGTTCGTCCTCTCCTCATGCAATCCTATCTATGTCATTCGCGTCGGATGGGCCGAGGTACGTGTCCTCAGGTCCCGAGTTCCGCTCACGGAAGCGATGGCAGATCCCACCGTAGATCTGCCCACTCGTGCGAAGCTGAAGCTGGTCTTGGATGCACGGGCGTATGCCGTGGGCGAGCTAGGCTTCCAGAATGCTGGTGATTCCTACACTTCGCTGGCACGACTCGAATCAGACACCCTGGCACTGGTGCTTTCAGCAGCCTACCAGGACCGTCTAGCGTTCCGGACGTGGTGGTTTCCGATTGCGGGACGGGTCCCCTACCGGGCCTACTTTTCCCTCGACGGTGCAGAGCGAGCCAGAGATGAATTGGAGAAGGAGGGCTTCGACACCTACCTTCGATCGACCGCCGCCTTCTCCACCCTCGGCTGGTTCGCCGATCCTCTCTACTCGACGCTACTTCGGTCGGATGAAGTTGCGCTGGTTCAGACCGTCCTACACGAACTTGGGCACAATCATCTCTATATCCCCGGGCACGGTCGGTTCAATGAGTCGTTCGCCACTTTTATTGGTCATGTAGCGGCACTCGACTTCTTTTGCCGCTCGGTCGAGGGGGGATCCGTCACGGTCCGATGCCAACATGCCAGAGATCGTTGGGCCGACGCCCAGGATATTTCGCGCTTCATCGACGCTCTCGAACAAAGGATCATCGATTTCTATAACCCGAAAGGAAGTGATACGACGGATAATTTCATGAAGACCCGTGACACGATCTACCTTGCTGCGCAAGCAGACTTCGTCGATCGCGTGCGACCCAGGCTCCGCGCGTCGACATACGACTACCTTGCAAACGAACCACTGAATAATGCGACCCTGCTCTCCCGCAGCCTCTACTTCCATCGCTTGCCAGCTTTCAACCGGCTCTGGCGAAGCTGGGAAGGTGAGTTCCCCGATTTGCTCGCATGGCTGAGAGAGGAGGCCCCGGAGTTCGACGATCCATTCGAAGTCTTGGAGGCCGATTATGTTACGCCTTTCTAAGCCTGGACTCCAGGGCCTAGACCCTAGATTCCGTAATGAGCGACACCAGTAATGCACCGATATCGGCGTCCACCGCACCACATCCCTCGTTCGCTACCCGGAACCCTGCTTCCGCCGCGATCACGAAGCCAGAAGACACTCCGACTCTACACATGATCAATCTTTCCTAGTAGAAACAATAGACATGACTTCGTTCCCCTGGAACTGAACAACTGACACGATACCGGATAATTAGAAATCCCCTTGGTCCCTAGTTCCTACGGGATTATGATACCCGGTCTCGGAAGTTCTATCGGTCGGCCATCTAGGAAACTGTTCGAGACATGACGCACGACGAGAACAATAGATATTCCCCCGGTGACGTGGAGGGGAAGTGGCAGGGAATTTGGGAGGAACGGGGTACGAACCGTTTCGCCCCCGATGAGCTGCGGTCCTCTCAAACGCCCCTCTACAACCTCATGATGTTTCCCTACCCCTCCGCCGAAGGGCTTCACGTAGGGAATATCTATGCCTTCACAGGAGCAGACGTACACGGCCGATTTCATCGGCTCCTGGGCAAGGACGTGTTCGAGCCGATGGGATTCGATGCGTTCGGGATCCATTCCGAGAACTTCGCTCTGAAGGTGGGCATCCACCCGATGGATCTCATTCCTCAGAATGTGGAGAATTTCACGCGACAGCTGCGACGAATGGGGGGTATGTTCGACTGGGAGCACTCCGTCGACACGACCACTCCTGACTACTACCGGTGGACTCAGTGGCTCTTCCTTCAACTTTACAAGGGAGGACTCGCAGAGCGCATGGAGGGCCCCGTCAACTGGTGTCCGTCCTGCAGGACAGTCCTCGCTAATGAGCAGGTGGAAGGGGGTCTCTGCGAGCGTTGTACCACGCCCGTGGAGCAGCGCAAGCTCACTCAGTGGTACTTTAAGATCTCCAACTACGCCCAACGCCTCCTTGAGAACCTTCCTTCGCTTGATTGGTCCGGGACGACCAAGAAGGCTCAGCAGAACTGGATCGGGCGAAGTGAGGGGGCGGTGCTTTGCTTCCCTCTGGATGGAGGCGGAGCGGACAAGGCCGCTATCGAAGTCTTTACAACCCGTCCGGACACTATCTTCGGGGCAACGTACATGGTGCTGGCCCCGGAGCATCCCCTCGTCGATACTGTGACAAGCAGCGACCAACTGGACGAAGTCTCCGACTACCAAGAGACGACTTTCCGGATGGACCTCGTGGCTCGGAAGAAAACCGATAAGACCAAGACGGGAGTGTTCACCGGGTCTTTCTGCCGGAACCCCGTAACAAACACAGACATACCGATCTGGATCGCGGACTACGTGCTCATGGAGTACGGCACGGGAGCAATCATGGCGGTCCCCGGTCACGACGAGCGGGACTTCGAGTTCGCGACTAAATTCGAGCTGCCGATCTTGCGAGTCATAGCGGCAGAAGGAGAGAACTCCGACATTCCAGTGAACAAGGCCTATTCGGGCGAAGGTCACCTAGTGAATTCGGGGCCCTTCGACGGAATGTCCACCGAGGAAGGGAGGGACGCGATCGTATCCTGGCTGGCGGAGAGAGAGCTGGCTGAGCATCGCGTCAACTATCGGCTCCACGATTGGTGCATCTCGCGCCAGCGCTATTGGGGTCCGCCAATCCCGATCATCCACTGTGAGGGCTGTGGCCCCGTGCCAGTTCCCGAAGATCAGCTCCCCGTGGTTTTACCGAGGGTAGAGGACTTCAAGCCGGACGACTCGGGTGTCAGCCCACTCGCGCGAGTCGAGGAGTGGTATCGCACCACATGTCCCGACTGCGGGGCCGACGCTCGCCGGGAAACAGATGTCTCGGACACCTTCCTCGATTCCTCCTGGTATTTCCTGCGCTACCCCTCCACTGACAACCACGAGTGTCCCTTCGATCCCGACATCACTCGACATTGGCTCCCCGTCGACTCGTACATCGGAGGCAACGAGCACGCCGTTCTTCACCTTCTCTACGCCCGGTTCATCACCATGGCATTGAAGGACCTCGGCTACTTGGACTTCGAAGAGCCCTTCACGAAATTCCGCGCCCACGGGCTCATCATCCGCGAAGGGTCGAAGATGTCCAAGAGTCGAGGAAACGTTGTGATCCCCGATCCCATCATTGAGCGTTACGGAGCGGACACCTTCCGGCTCTACCTGATGTTTCTCGGGCCCTTCGAAGTGGGCGGCGACTATCGTGATCAGGGAATCCAGGGGCCTTTCGGTTTCATCAAACGTCTGTGGGAGTCAGTGGTTCCCACCACCCAACTCAGAGATGGCCCGCCCGACCCGGAAGTCGAGCGAAAGCTTCACAAGACCATCAAGCAAGTGACGAACCAGATTTCCGATCTCCAGCTCAACACCGCAGTCGCAGCGATGATGGAATACCTGAACGTGGTTCGCGCAGGGGGGCGTACTGCTGCACGCTCCGAAGTCGAACCCCTCGTCGTAATGATCGCCCCATTCTGCCCACACCTGTCCGAGGAGCTGTGGGAGCGGCTGGGACACGATGAAAGCATCTTCGAGGGAGCCCATTGGCCTTCATTCGATCCCGAAAAAACTATCGATCATACTATCACCCTCGCCATTCAGGTGAACGGCAAGGTTCGTGGCACGATCGAGATCACGGCGGGCACGCCTGAACAGGAGGCAGTATCGCGGGCTCATGAGGAACCCAACGTGGCTCGCTATCTCAAGACCGCTGAACTTCGTAGAGTGATCTATGTGCAGGACCGCCTTCTTAACCTCGTCGTCGAGTAAATTGGTACAGGAGCCATGACGCAGACTGGAACCACCCCTCTACCCCTCCCCCTCAGGGATGCGAGGACCATCCGTCTCGCGATCGACGCCGTTCGAGTCCTCTCTATGGATGCTGTACAGGCCGCAGAATCCGGACATCCTGGCGCGCCAATGGGGCTTGCGCCAGCAGGATATCTGCTCTGGAGGCATCATCTGAAACACAACCCCAGAAACCCGCACTGGCCTGACCGGGATCGGTTCGTGCTCTCGGCTGGCCATGCGTCGATACTCCTGTACTCCCTCCTTCACCTCACGGGATATGACCTCTCCCTACCTGAGATCAAGGACTTCCGTCAATGGGGGAGCCGGACTCCCGGACACCCGGAATACCGAGAGACTCCAGGAGTAGAGACCACCACCGGCCCTCTGGGTCAAGGCATCGCCAACTCGGTTGGGATGGCCCTCGCCGAGCAATGGCTTGCGGCCCGCTTCAATCGACCCGGACATCGGGTGATCAACCATCACACATACGCCCTCTGCTCCGACGGCGACCTCATGGAGGGAATCTCTCACGAGGCTGCCGAACTCGCCGGGCATCAGAAGCTGGGGAAGCTCGTCTGGATCTTCGACGATAATGAGATCACAATCGAGGGAAGCACTCGACTCGCCTCGTCCACGAACCACGGTGAGAGATTTCAGAGCTACGGATGGCAGGTTTTGGAAGTGAGCGATGGGAACGACCTGGAGACCCTAGATCTTGCTCTAAGGACCGCTCAGGAGGAATCCCACAAACCTTCGCTGATCGCGCTCAAAACTACGATTGCATGGGGAAGCCCAAATAAAGCAGGCACAGCAGCAGCACATGGTGCTCCCCTTGGAATGGACGAGATTCAGTTAACAAAAGAAGCCCTTGGATACCCATCGCAAGAACCTTTTTGGGTTGCCGAAGAAGCACGCGCTGAATGGGCCGAAGCCCTTCCACGGGGGCAGGCCCTCGAGCGTGAATGGCAGGATCGAATGGACAGCTACAAGAGCCTCCACCCAGAGCTAGCAGAGGAGTTGGAGCGGTGTCTCTCCGGAGCTCTCCCTGATGGTTGGGATGACGGAATTCCTGATTTTTCGTGCCAAAGCAAGCCAGAGGCAACACGTGGGACCTCGGGAAAGGTGATTCAATCTCTGGCGAATGTCATCTCGAATCTCATCGGGGGTTCAGCTGATCTCGGCTCCTCCAACAAGACCGAAATCGTGGGGGAAGACTCGCTCCTACCCGACTCCCCTACTGGTCGGAATATACATTTTGGAGTGCGAGAGCACGCAATGGGAGGAATCCTTAATGGAATGGCGCTGCACGGTGGCACACATGTGTATGGTGGCACCTTTCTCATCTTCTCCGACTATATGCGACCAGCCATCCGATTGGCCAGCCTGATGAAGCTGCCTGTGCGGTACGTCTTCACCCACGATTCAATCGGCCTGGGCGAGGACGGGCCGACTCACCAACCAGTCGAGCAACTGATGGCACTGCGAGCAATCCCTAACCTCATGGATCTCCGTCCCGCTGATGCCGTGGAGACCGCAGAGGCATGGCGTCTTGCCATGGCGTTCACGGGGGGACCCTCCTTCCTCTCACTGACCCGGCAGAACGTTCCTCCTCTAGACCGTAGCGAGACTCCGGATCCCTCAGGAGTGAGACGTGGCGGGTACATTTTCTGCGAGGCCTCCAGTGGAAACCCGAAGATCATCCTCCTCGCTTCGGGCTCCGAGTTACACCTCGCAGTCGACGCACGGCAAAGACTCGAAGGGGATGGGATCCCAACCCGAGTCGTAAGCCTCATGAGTTGGCATCTATTCACACAACAGGAAGCGGCCTATCGCCGACAGGTTCTTCCCGAAGGCACACTGGCCCGTGTCTCCGTGGAGGCGTGCGTGACCCTTGGGTGGGAGCGCTGGGTGGGTTCGGCGGGTCGCTCAGTAGGCCTCAATCACTTTGGGGCTTCGGCACCATCTCAGAGTCTATTCCAGGAGTTCGGAATCCATACGAACGCGGTTGTGGCAGCTGCCCGAGAAATGTTGAGCTAATTCCTACCGTCTTCTCGAAGTTGCCTATATCCTCTCGATGAACTGAACATCCAGGCTGTGTTTGCGAAAGCCGTCATCTCTAGACCATACGATCGTGCCCACGGCACCCTAGCGGAACCTCTCAGGCCAAGGGATTTTCGAACCAATCGAAAAACACAAACATCATCACGCTAGCGACCACCAGGGTCAGAAGCATGGCTGGGGTGCCCTTCTTGAACCACATGCCGGGAGTGATCTGCAAGCTCGGATCGTTTTCCTGGCGCGCTAAGCGCTCCGAGATCGTGACGATAAACACGTTGGCCGTCGAACCGATGTGGGTACCATTCCCACCTAGTCCTACGCCCATTGCGAGACCCCACCATAGCGGAGTCACGTTGATCCCTTGCGTCTCCATAGCAAGGATGATCGGGATCATCGCCGCCGTGAATGGGATGTTATCGATAGCAGCTGACAGGAACGCAGCTACCCACATCAACACGATCACGGAAGTTCGCAAGTCCGCCTCTACGAAAGGCTGGATAAACTGACCCACCCACATAAGGAACCCACTGTGCTCCACACCGCCAACTACCATGAAAAGGCCGATGAAGAAGATGAGCAGTGGGATCTCGACATGGCCCACTGCGTCATCCATCAGCAGACCCCGGGACGAGAGAGTTAAGGCAGTCATACCAAGCGCTGCAACAAACCACGGCTCCCAGTGAAGAGCATGGTGAAAGATGAAAAGGACGGTCATCGCAACTAAAATGACACAGGAGTTTCTCCAGAGCTTCTTTTGTTTGATTTCCGCTTTTTCCAGGACGCCCTCAGCTGGTTTTTCAGCCAACTCTTTCCTGAAGGCCCACTTCAGATAGAAAAGGACCACAAGCCAAACCACCGCTACCGGTGGTCCCATGGCAATAGCGAATTGGTTGAATGAAATGTCCGCTGCCGAGCCGATCATGAGGTTCGGGGGATCACCCACGAGAGTGCCGATGCCACCCGTATCGGAAAGCAGCGCGGCCGCAAGGAGATACGGGATCGGATTGATCTTCTGTGCCTTCGCGATCAGGATGATCAGCGGCCCGAAGATCACGACAGTCGTAACATTGTCCAGCAGCAAGGAAAGCCCTGTCACGGCGGTGCCGAGAAGCGCCATCATCAAGAACAGTCGTCCTTTGCTCGCCTCGGCAATTTTGTAGGCCAACCAACCGAAGCCTCCGGTCGGAATCATAATCGATACGACCGTCATCATTGCCGCGAGAAGAAAGATTACATTCCAGTCAACTGCTTCGATTGCACCCATAGGTGTGTAGAAGCCGAATATCTGACCTACTATCACCATCCCGAGAGCACCTGCGGCAGCAACCTTCGACCGCTCCATCCCGTGGATTTGCTCGGTGAAGATGGCGATGAACGTCATTGCGAGAACGATGCCCGAAACTATCATCCCTGGATTTAAGACTAACTGTTCCATCCCCGTGGCCTCCGGCGGTTGAGTCTATAGGCATACGAGAGCCTCGGGCAGCGACTCGGCTCATAATATCCACTCCGATTACCGCCCGAGAATCTAGTACAAGCCACATTACACTTCAGGTCTTGAAGCCTTCCGGCTTCAGGGTTATGACCGAGCAATCGACAGCGTTCAGAACCTTCTCGACCTCACTACTATCCACCACAAAAAAAGCTTTTGAACCGTCACACTTAAATGTCGGCCCCTACCTGTAAAGTTATAGACACGGAAGAATGCTGCCGGTTTTCATACTTAGTTCCGCACTGGCAAGCACCCCGAGCAGGTATGACAGATTAGGGCATCCGCAACGGATGACCGCCCTCCTTCGGGAAGACAGGTATATATTGGGTCAAACGCAGATGCGTCAAGCTCGACAGCTAGGATGAGCGGCCCCCGAAGAACGATTGGTGGTACCCGCCCGTCAGGTACCGACGTCTCCGCCCCCCCACCGCTCTAGTACAAACTGTTTATCAGCGGGAGCCAGGTTCAGCCGCAGAATGCCCTGACGATCACACCAGATCAGCTCGCTGTGCTCCAAGGCACGGGGAATACCGTGAGCCAGGACCTGGACGAAGCAGATTTCAAACGATGACTCGGGGTCTGCCGCACGGAAAATGATGGGGCCGACTTCCCCGACCTTGATCCCGAGCTCCTCCTGCAGCTCCCTCGCAATTGCTCCTCCGATGGACTCTCCCTCGCGAAGCTTTCCTCCCGGAAATTCCCAAAGCTCGCTGTGCCGCTTTCCTAGTGGACGCCGACCGAGGAGAAAACGACCGTCCCTCTCAATCACCGCAGCAGCAACCAAGACTGAACGGCCGGACCGATCGGTAGTAGACATGACGTGAAACTCCAGCTCATCACAGGACTCCACCAAGGACAACCACAAGATGCCAGGTCTCTGTGGGGCTCGTCGAGTCGCCCGAGCGACGGAGGTGTGAATGCGCGTCAATGAGATGCACGGCCACGATACGAGCACCTCCGAAAAGGATAACTCCTCGGGGAGGCTGCGTACCAAGGGATCCTCTGGTCGATTGCGGAAGTGACCTAGAGGTTTCCCCAAGCCGGGCTCAGAGTCCGATCCATTTGGGGGAGTTACGGGCGCGCCAAATGGGAGCTCCGTTTATCCCGCTGGTTTATCGTTGAGGCGGTTCGCACACGTGATGACGGATCATAGTACACGACCGGCCCGGTGGAGAACCCACCAGGCCGGTCGCCATATTCAGTGAGACGAGACCCTAGCTGTCAGCTACATGTCCGGCCAGGGTGGCCCGTGATCACCCGACATGACAGTGCGGTCACCCAGATTCACGAACTTCTGGATTCGCTTCCCTTCGTAGGTTTCGGTCGTATAGATGTTGCCCTGGGAGTCCGTAGCGATGCTGTGAGCACCGAAGAACATCCCGGGATACCGACCACCCTGACCGAAGGTATACAGCTCCCGCAGGGTTTCACGCTCCACGACCCGCACCTTTTGGTTCCGTCCGTCCGTGATGTAGAGATACCGCTGTTCCGGGTCCTTCGAGAACGCCACATCCCAAGTGGAACCCTCACCCAGAGACTCGTTCTGATAGAATTCCTCCTGCACGAATTCCCCTTGTTTGGTAAATACCTGAATCCGATTCTCCCCGCGGTCGCACACATAAACCAAACCATCGTGGGATACGTCCGCGCAGTGTACCGGGCCACGGAACTGCTGGGCCGGCGTCCTATCCGCTCCACGTGGACCGAACTCAAAGTCATCGTCCGGCACATTCCCGTAGGCACCCCAATAGCGAAGCAGCTCACCTGATTCCGGATCCAGGACCGCAACGCGCTTGTTCAAGTACCCGTCCGATACGTAAACCTCATTGTCGGCTGCATCTACAAAAATTTTCGCGACCCGTCCGAAACTCTCCGGGTCATGGCTGTCACGCACGTACCCCCCGGAGCCATCGGCGCGAGCGTCCGCGACCCCAAACTGCGCTACTACGTCTCCATCCTGCGTCATCTTCAGGATATGGGCGTCACCGGGGCCATTACCGCCGACCCACACATAGCCCTCATGGTCCACGAAGATGCCGTGATTCGAAGTGGGCCACTCGTAACCTTGGTACATCTCGCCAGGCTCCCCACCCCATGCATGCACGATATTGCCGGCTTGGTCGAAGGCCAGAATCGGCGGAGCGCCAACGCAGCATTCCCCAGTAGGCGGATCTTGCTCCGCTCCGCTCTCGCCACCCGTTAGCGTTGCCGAGCTACGATGGACCATCCAGATCAAATCACTGTCGTCCACCCAGACTCCGATCGCGTTACCGAGAAGCCAGGCGTTGGGGAATGGCTCAGGCCAGAACGGGTCCACCTCAAAAGCCGGAGCCTGTACGCTCTGCGCCTCAATACCGCTCTGCATCTCCGACTGACATGCCCAGAGTATTCCAAGCGCTCCAACCAAGCCAATTCCTAGCAGCACCTTTCGTTTGGAACTCATCTCGCATCTCCCTCAAGTA
>Ga0310123_10002923_pt1 | contig 13435 bp, 10 predicted proteins | sample CB6_AW_1057_MG_FD_203505 | JGI IMG/M metagenome (GOLD analysis project Ga0310123, IMG submission 203505) | Marine microbial communities from Western Arctic Ocean, Canada - CB6_AW_1057 | ecosystem: Environmental > Aquatic > Marine > Oceanic | place: Canada: Western Arctic Ocean | collected... | reverse complement strand
GAGGGCCGGAAGACTCGACCCGAGTGTTGTCGCTACACGTGTTCTTATGGGCGTTCAAGTATCAGGAAGCCGGTTACGCCAGCGCCGCCGCCTGGACGCTGTTTGTGCTGGTGCTGGTGATTACGATCTTCTTGTTTCGCACGGGTCGGCACTGGGTTCACTACGGGGGCTGACGTCTCTGTTGGACTGGTCAGCTTTTCATTCTCAAGTCTGGGGCAGGGGTCTGGCCTAGCAGCCTGTTGAAAAAGGAAAGATGTATCCTCTTTGGGTGCCATCAATGAGGATTCCTCATGGATGGCACCCTTTTTCAACGGGCAGTTAGCCAAAAGTCGAGTGACGTGGCCCCTTTGAATTGACGGGTGGCGACCGCAGCCGGGCCAGCAATCCCGAATTGCTCGCACAGTGGGATGCGCAGCCGTCCCGATCTATTTGTTCCCGTCGCCCCGATTCTGGTAGAGGGGGCTGTTCTCGACCTCAATGAAGATCGGTCCATCGTACGGATTGGCGGCCGCCACTTGTTCATCCAGTTCGACGCCGAGGCCCGGCTCGGTCGGTGGGATGATGTATCCATCTTCCCATTGAATTGGATTTTTAAGCAGCTCGGCGTGGAATCCGTCGAACCTCTCGATACTCTCTTGAATCAAAAAGTTCGGGCTGCAGGTGGCGATCTGGATGTTCGCTGCCGCTTCGATCGGACCGCAGTAGAGATGCGGTGCCAACTCGGCGTAGTGTGCTTCGGCCATGCCGGCAATCTTCTTGGCCTCCAAGATTCCACCGACCCGTCCAAGGGCGGGTTGAAGAATGGCAGCCCCTTGCCGTTCGAGCAGTTCGGCGAATTCGTACTTCGTTGCCAGTCTCTCGCCGGTGGCGATAGGAATGCTGGTCGAACGGGCAACTCTGCCCATTTCTTTCATATTTTCCGGCGGCACGGGCTCCTCGAACCATAACGGGTCGAATGGTTCCAGTCGCTTGGCCAAGCGGATCGCGCTGGAAGTCGTCATCTGCCCGTGTGTCCCTATGAGCAAATCGGCCTTGCTCCCGACCGCCTCCCGGATGTTCTTGGTGACGAGTTCGGCATTGTCGAGCGCCTCCAGAGAGAGCTGCCTGGGATCGAAGGCTGACATCGGCATGACGGGGTCGAATTTTACGGCCGTGAATCCCTGTTCGACGTAATGGGCCGCCCTTTGTGGACCGAGTTCCGCGTCGCCGAAGGCGTCGGCCACCGAGAGGACCTGATCGGCTTGGCTCTCTGGCGGCGGGTAGAGGTAGGTGTAGGAGCGAAGCTTTTCGTGGACCTGTCCGCCGAGCAGGTTGTAGATCGGTTGGCCGAGTGCCTTGCCGATGATGTCCCAGCATGCCATCTCAATGCCGCTGAGCACCCCGGACGTCGACAGGTCGGGATGCTGGGTGAACCCACTTGAGTAAATGATCCGCCAGAGCGACTCGATCTTGAATGGTTCCCATCCGATGACGTACCGTTCAACGACGTCCTCAACCAATTGTGTCACTTTGTGCGGATGGAAGGGGACCCCGTAGACCTCACCGAAGCCCTCGATCTTGTCGTTCGTGGTCAGTTTTAGAAAGACAAAGTATGCACCACCGTGATAAGGTGGTGGATTCGCCACGACGTACGTCTTCACGTCGGCTATTCGCATGATGAACGCTCCTCATCACAAGTGCACCGTCACGCGTGGTTGGACGGATTTGAAACGCCTTAAACACTTCAACTTTAGGAGGGCCGTCCCTCAAACGAGGCCTGACAAGGTACTAAAACCCCTGCCGCTCGAAAAATGGCTGCATAGCTTTATTATATTTTCTGCCTCCGTTTTGAAAAATGCCCATTAAGAAATACGGGATCGATCCTCGCCGCACCATTTCGTCGGCCCATTGAGCACAGATCATCTGTTGAATGACGTTGCCCACAATGCCGGAAGTTGGACAGATGCTGTCATCGCGGCCTGGAATTTGAATCACTCCGCCTGACTCAGGTGAGAAATTGTCAAAACCGGCGTCCGCAACGTCGATCAAACGCCCCGTGGGCACCACCTCATCCAGGGAACTGGGTCCGATCCCAATAACAAAGGCACCTTCAATTTGCTTTTTCAGGGCCAGCTTCACCTCATCTCGAAAGGCTGGTGAGATTGCATTGATGAGCATGACATTTTTTTCCTTCGTCGCATCCCATGCGTGAGTCGCATTCGACCAGTTGACCACTGCGACACCGGAAGCGACGTGGAATTCCGATTGAAACCCAGAAAATTCGATGCTCCGTGCAAACCAGCGACCCCCGGCCCGGATCCGCCGCGCCATCGTGACGGCTACTTCCCGAATGTGATCCATGTGCTCCTTCACCCGATTCATCCGCTTCGTCAGAATGCGAAGGTACTCGGCACTTTTGTCCACAGCCTTGGCCCGAGGATTTGATAGCTTGTTTGCAATTTCCGCATTGAGCATCCAATGAATGGATCCGCTGCCGGTTCCACTGGATGGGCAGAGTGTGAATTCGGGAATCTCAGGCGCGCGAACGAGCCCTTGGTAGTAGGGGACATGGCTGTGAAGAATCTCGTTGGAGACATCACCCAGCATCAGTCCGTCGACGTTGTTGTGAAGATCGTCGACGACAGTGAACCCGGGCGGACGAAACTCGTTATCATGGTAGTTAATGGTCACGCACACCACAAAGACCCCGCGTTCGCGTGCAGCCAAGACTTCCCTATTGCAATGATTTGTAAAAACCATATCACCCTTTTTGAGGCCACGAAAATTTCTTCCGTGTTCCTTGAGAATTCGGGGATTGCCTCTGCGGGTTTCTTTTTGCTCGTAATGTGGCATATGGCCCGAGTCCATGGACGTCCATACGGTTCCACCGTTCTTGATGATACGGGCCGCACGCGACGTCAACTCTCCGATCTGGTGCAACTCACCGGACTGCCGACCAAGAATCTCCATCGTTCCCTGGTGATATTCTTCCATGAACAAGATTGTGTGGCCAAAAGTGTACTCGTGATCCCATTTGCTGGCTTGCTGCCGGCTGGGAGTTGCACCAGTCGTCTCCGGGCCTAAGACGGACTGACCAGCCATGCCGGTGACAAACGTCGCTCCAGCATGCAGGATGTCGCGGCGACTCGTTTTCGACATGGTGGACTCTGGGAAACAGGGGTTGAACGTGCGGGGCAAGTCTCGACATCTCGTGGGGGACACCACCGAGTGCCCAAACTAACCCTTAACCGAGCGGTTGTCGAGACTCGACCGTTAGCCTGGATTATTCATGAGGCGAGACTCAACTCGCGCAAGCAAAGTGGTGAAAAGTCGTTGCGACTATCTTGCCCAAAACTCCGCACATACAAGCACGAAGCGCAAGCGAGTAAGTCCATGCCGTGCACACTCGCTTGCGCTGCGTGCTTGTATTAGTCGAGCGAACACCTCATGAATAATCCGAGTTAGCTCTGTCCGATTCATGAATTGCCCGAACGAGACGCCCACGATAATGAACGCAATCGCAACCAACCTAGGACGAACTATTCATGATTTGATTTGAGATTGCGGATTGCGTCTCTGGCTGTTCCAGGAATCGACGACGTTCACTCACAAACCATGCCACCGAGGTTTCGCTCCGAACGTCGCTCCAACCCCGGCCACCCCGCCGTTGATGTAGGCGTTCATCATTTAGTTTGGCCCCGTTTTACTTTTCCGTCCCCATCACACTTACCGAAACATCCGGAGAAAAATTCTTTTGATTGCTTGACACCGTTGCCCCTTGACGGCAATTTGGAATATGGGGCGATAGTTGGCAATGCAAGACTTTGACAACTGGCGAGGATGGTTCACATTCTGAGTTCGCTTCAACAATCCTGCGTGGATGTTCGAGAGATACTGCACCTCGTTTTTCGTACTGCTCGTCACATGTTACCGATTATCGTGCTGCTCTTGGGGTTGACCGTCAGTGTCCAGCCAGCGCATGCTGCGCCGATCCTTGTCGATCCGGGGGACGTTGGTCAGCAGTCCAATTCTCCCGTACATTCCCAACTCCTGGAGTCACCGATTGACATCGTATTCGACGGCATGAAGCATGTTGAGGCGACGTCGTGGGGATTCCAACTTACGGATCTCGGTCCGGCAGATATTATCGATTTCACCATGGACTGCATCTTTTTTCTAAGTGACGAACATGGGGTCGAGATTCCCCTCACAAGAGTCGACAGTTTCTTTAATGTCCCTGGAGCAATCGGTGCGGAGGAACCTCTGTTTGGTGCGTTCTTTTCTGTTATCGATCCCGTCGTCGCCCACGACTTCCACTTCCGCGCTGACTTTGTTCATCCACCCAACGCGGACATTCAAATTGACGTGCATGTGAATGGCATCGTTGGTGAGTGGGGCCCCGTCCCCGAACCATCCACCCTCACGCTCCTCGGCATCGGCACCGTCAGCCTGCTCGGCTACGGCTGGCGACGGAAGCGGAAGATGGCCGCGTGACGAAATCAGGTTGTGAAAGAACTCACTCGCTGGCATTGCTGGCGGGGTTTTTTGCATCCACTCAGGCCAATGCGGCAGGGTGGCCGGGGTTGGACTGACCAACTGGAGCGAAGCCCCGGAGATTGCGGGTTGCATCGCCGCTACCAAGACGTCGTTTAGGATGATTACGGACGATGGCCGTGTCGTCGGGCTCTCGACCGCCTGCCTTCACGATTCCAGTCGTTGTCATGTGGATGGCTGCGCACAGCAGCGGTTCATGGACTGCTGGAACGATCTCATTCAGGCGGCAATCGACTGGGGCGAGTCCTAAAACGCAACGACGTTCACCGCCAACCACACGGCGTCGCTATCGGCAGTGATGTGACAAAAAAGGACCCTAGTTTTGCAGACTGTCGCTCGTGGGTGGCAGGTGTCGCATTCCGAATTCCGGAAGTTCGGCTATCCCCTGAATTTGCGGAAAAACCTCAAAATTCTGGTGAGAAAACTTTTCCCGGCTGAAAGAAAATCACTATCCAAATCAGCTCAGATTTGACAAACTGGAAGAATGGATGAGTGTCAAATTCAATCGGCCCTTGTCTGGATGCACGCCACGAAGTCAGGAATTCGATCTCCGAGAAGAACGAGCCGTGCAATGAAAACCTCACCGCCAATTTCCCTCTGAAGAATCGCCGATGTTTACGGGGCTCGTTGAAGGTCGGGGAACCATTCAGGATATCCAGTCTGACGCCGCGGCGATTCGGTTGGTGCTCGAAGTTCCGGAAGCGATGCTCGCCGATGACCTCGCTGGCGAGCGATGCCGGGTCGGAGAAAGCGTGGCGATCAATGGCTGCTGTCTGACGGTGGTCGAGGTGGATGGCCGGAGCTGGTTATTTCAGGCGGGCGACGAAACACTCTCGAAAACGAACCTCGGCCGGCTCGAGCCGGGAGATCCCGTCAATTTGGAGAGACCGCTGCCAACCGGCGGGAGGTTGGGTGGACACTTTGTTCAGGGACATGTGGATGGTGTGGGAACAGTTGCCTCTGTTGAACGGGAGGACGAGTGGGTGACCATGTGGTTCCGCGTCCCCGAATTGCTGGCCCGGCAAATGGTGCCGAAAGGCTCGGTTGCCGTGGATGGCGTGAGCTTGACGCTGGTGAGCGTCAAATCCGACTGCTTCAGCGTCGCGTTGATTCCACACACCCTGGAGCTGACGACGTTGGGCCTTCGCAAGGTCGGTGATGCCGTCAACATCGAAACCGACATCCTGGGGAAATACGTACAGAAGTATCTGGAGTTGACTGATACGATTTAACCCGGCCAAGCAGGACTCGCAGGTTTCGCGAGCCTGTGCGGCCCGCTATGCCGCAAGTGGATCGCATGAAAACAGCCGAACGACAAACACGATCTTATTTGATGAAGCTGTTTTCTCAGCAGGGGTTTCATCCGCGGACAGACCTGGGTCAGAATTTTTTGATCGACCTAAACATTGTCGAGTACATCATCGATCAGGCGAAGATTGAGGCCGACGATGTGATCTTGGAAGTTGGTACGGGCACGGGCGGCATGACACCTTTCTTGGCCCTGCCCGCCGCCGCTGTTGTCTCGGTCGAACTCGACAAAAACATGTACCGACTGGCCCAGCATGCCGTCCAAGGGTTCTCGAACGTCACGCTGCTGCAGTGCGACGCACTGAAAAACAAAAACCTGCTTTCTCCAGACGTCTTGAACGTCGTCGAACAGAAACTGAACGAAAATCCGGCTCGGCGGCTGAAACTTGTTTCCAATTTGCCGTACAAAATCGCCACACCGGTAATCTCGAACCTAGTGAAAACGGAACTTCCCTGGACGCGAATGGTGGTCACAATTCAGCTCGAATTAGGCCGAAGAATGACAGCCAAACCTGGCACCAGCGACTACGGAGCACTGTCGGTGTGGCTGCAGTCGCAATGCTGGGTGAAAATCCTCAAGACGTTAGGGCCGACTCTCTTTTGGCCGCGGCCGAAGGTCCATTCCGCAATCGTCCGCTTGCTGCCGGACGAACGCGGCAAAGCCCGAATCCACGATCGGTCCTTCTTTCATCTTTTCATCCGCCGGTTGTTCCATCAACGGCGCAAGCTGGTCCGCAGCGTTCTCGTGGGCATGTACCGCAAGCAGTTGAAGAAGCCGGAAGTCGACGTGATTCTGAAGTCGATGTCGCTGCAAGAAAACGTCCGTGCCGAAGAGTTGGACCCCTCGACGTTGGTGGCGTTATCGAACTGTTTTCAGGCGGCCGTGAAGGTCGGCGAAAGCGTTGTCGAGTCTCAATAATCAGCCGCTGGTCCGAGCCGCAAGTTCCGGCGGAACATTTCGACCCTGCACACGTCTGACAGACGAAACGGAGAAACAGCTATGGAAGAACGAATTTCCTATCGGGGGCTGACGTTCGACGACGTTCTGCTGGAACCGGGTTACAGCGAGGTCGTCCCGTCGGAGGTGGAGATCGGTTCGCGGTTGACACGGCAAATCCCTTTGAGCGTGCCGATTGTCAGCAGCCCGATGGACACCGTGACCGAAAGTGAGATGGCGATCGCGATGGCCCAGGAAGGGGGCATTGGCATCGTCCACAAGAATATGTCGATTCAGCAGCAATCGCTGGAGGTCGACCGTGTCAAGCGTAGCGAGCACGGCGTGATCGTCGATCCGGTCACGCTGCCGCCAGACGCCACTGTCGGACAGGTCCGGCAGATCATGGACGAGCGAAACATCGGCGGCGTTCCGATTACAGAGAATGGTAAGCTTAGGGGAATCCTGACCCGCCGTGATCTGCGCTTTCTGGAATCGAAAGAGACGCGTATCTCGGAAGTGATGACCAAGGACAACCTGGTGACGGCCAGTGCCGACACGACCCTCAAAGAGGCGCAGCGCATCCTGCTGGAAAATAAAGTCGAGAAACTACTGCTGGTTGACGAAGATTACCAATTGCAGGGATTAATCACGATCAAGGATATCGACAAGAATTTGCAGTTTCCGCGGGCCTCGAAAGACTCGCGGGGGCGGCTGCGGGTCGGTGCGGCCGTTGGAGTCGGCGACTACGAACGCGCCGAGTGCCTGATTCATTCCGGCGTCGATGTTTTGGTGGTCGACAGTGCGCATGGCCATTCGCGGAACGTGCTGGAAACGGTTCGGGAAGTCAAGCGGCGGTGGGACATCGACGTCGTTGCCGGCAACGTCGCCACCACGGAAGGAGCCAGAGATTTGATTCGAGCCGGCGCCGATGCCATCAAGGTGGGCATCGGGCCCGGTTCCATCTGTACGACGCGGATCATCTCGGGTGTCGGCGTTCCCCAACTGACCGCCATCGCCAACGCTGCCCGGGCCACCGTCGATACGAACGTCCCGATCATCGCCGACGGAGGAATTCGTTACAGCGGAGACATGTGCAAAGCCTTGGCCGCCGGCGCTCATACTGTCATGCTGGGGGGGTTGTTGGCCGGTCTCGACGAGAGCCCCGGCGAGATAATCCTCTATCAAGGTCGAAGTTTCAAACGTTATCGGGGCATGGGTTCACTGGGCGCCATGGTCCAGGGGAGCAGCGAACGCTACCGTCAAAACGTCCCAGACGGGGACAACAAACCGGCGTCTAAACTTGTTCCGGAAGGAGTCGAAGGACGGGTCCCTTACAAGGGTCCGCTGCACGCTCTGCTGTATCAATTAACCGGAGGATTGCGGGCCGGGATGGGATACCTCGGCGTTCAGAGCGTTTCAGAGCTGCGAACGGAATCCCGTTTCATTCAGATTTCACCGGCTACGGTTAGGGAGAACCATCCGCATGACATCGCCATTACACAGGAATCCCCCAATTACACCGCTGAGTATTCTCCGGTGGAAACGATTTAACCCCGTGCGGGTTTTTCCGGCAATGCTGTTGTTGTTGCTCTCGCAGAGCACATTTGCTGACAGTGACCCGGTCGCCAGCCCCAATGTCGTCCGCGGCCGCGCGATCGGCCCCATTGAAAAGCTGAGGTTCCGCTCAGCTCGTGAGCGGTGGGAAGCGATTCGTCAACGCCTCACACTGGGCCGAAAGACCTTGCCGGACGGCAACGAGAAACCCTCGGCCGATGACGCTCTCCAAGCAGAAACCGCCAAACAGCCGCCGGCTCAGCCGAAAGCAGCGGCCTCCGATCAAACCGGCACGGCATCGGACTACCGGGACGAAGAAGGCATCGCCCCGATCACAGATATTCTCCCCTATTTCGATTACGAACCGGCCAAGACTCGTCAGACCGAGCAAGATTGCCTCATGCTCTGCCCTTGTCCCGAGGGCACAGACTGCCAAAAGCCGGGCGGGACGAAAACGTGTCTCTGTCCCGATTCCGAGCCGGAACAGCAATGGAAAACGGTTCCCTACGTAAAGCGTAACTTCCCCGAAGCCGTCTTTGCCTGGGATGCATCAAACATCTGGTACAATTCGCCCTACTTCGAGGACACACCTTTGGAACGGTACGGACACGTGCATCACGAGCTGTTGCAGCCGTTTGTTTCCATCCATCGATTCAGCACGCAACTGATTTTGCTTCCGTATCAGGCGACGATCAACCCAATTCGCAAAAAAATCTACCCGTTGGGTTACTATCGGCCCGGTGAATGGGCCCCGAACAAGTGGTACCAGATTCCGCTCAATACCGACGCCGGCGCCGTTCAGGCCGGTGTCGCGACGGGTTTGTTCTTCCTGTTTCCGTAACAGGCCCTCAGCGAAGGCTGTGCGAAAACGTGCCGTCAACCGGGCCGGTTGCACCACATCTGGAAATCACAATTGCAGGTGAGCCGACTGCACCTCGAAGTTCGTGAAGAGTCGCGCACCAATTCCGCAAATCTGTAACGGCTGAAGTTCAGTACTTCCAGACTAGGGATTCTACGCCGGATCAGATCCCAGGGATTGCCCAAAATCTCTGGGATCTTTCAATTTCCCTCTGGAGAATTGGAGAATACTGAATTTACTTCTTTGACATATTTAGCACTTAAACCGTAAACTGCACTCTGGAGAGAACCACAGATGGCACGAAAAAACACGGATAGAAAGGACCTGGAAAGCCCTTCTTTTATGTGACGTGCGCAGAGGCCTGACAAGCCGCCCAAAGCTGTTTTCATCCGTGGTCAGATGTCTTTCTTGTTTACAGTTTGTGTTTAGAGCATTCAGAAATAGAGAACTCCATCATGACTCGACACCTGACCCGCCGCTACGTTGTGAAACTCAAAACACCTCTGCTGCTCCTCTGTTGTACGTTTGTCTGGATGCTCACGACGGCTACTGCGACGCGGGCCGATCAGCCGGCGGTGGGCCCGAGGAACCAAGCAGGCGAGAGCAGCTCCTTCGAAAACGTCCACGTCGTCAAAATGCCGATCCGAACAAAGCCTCGGCCCAACGTCGGCTACCGCGGCATGGTGGGCGACATTGTCGTACTGAAAGACAACAGGCTGCTGTTGAGCTATGTCAAGGGGTCGATTCAAGGCCGCATCTCCGCAGACCGGGGCAAGACGTGGGGAAACGAGTTCATCCTAGTCGCCGCGCCCAAAACCAGGGGCAACGACTCCTACGCCGCTCCCAGCTTTCTGCGATTGAGCAATGGTCAACTCCTGATGTCTTACTTCTACGTTTCCGGGGCGCTGCCGCGCTTCGCCCAGAGCTACTACCGGCGATCAATAGACGACGGCAGGACGTGGGGTGATCAACTCATCATGACGCCCCATGTCGGTTACATCCTGGTCCACAACGACAAGCCCATCCAACTCTCGTCGGGCCGATTGATCGCCCCGTATGAGCGCGAACTCACCGAAGAGGGCGGCGACCATCGAGGCTATGTCAGCTCGGTCTTCTATTCCGACGACAACGGCTATAGCTGGCACAAGAGCAAGAACGAAATCAACGTCCTGCCCATCGAGGCCCAGGAGCCGCACGTCGTCGAGCTGAAGGACGAGCGGTTGATGATGTTGTGCCGGACGTACAGCGGCTTTGTCGTGCGGGCTTACTCCTCCGATCAAGGAACCACGTGGACCAAAGGTCAACCGGTGCGCGAACTGAAACTCTCGAGCCACTCATCCGCGTTGAACGTGAAGCGCATTCCGGGGACTGGTGATCTGCTCTTGCTGCGTAGTACCGGCGACGGAACTCAGGGACTTCGTTCACCTTTTGTCTCCGTCATCTCGAAGGACGAAGGCCAAACATGGATTCACACCCGTGCAATCGGCAGCGACCCGGATAATGACTACGGCTATCCCTGCCTGACGTTTGTGGACGACATGGCGCTGATTAGCTATCACCAGCGCGACGGTCTACATGTGGCGAGGATCAGCATCGAATGGTTCTATGAAAAGTGAGTAGCCAGGCGTTACGAGTTTTGAGAAGCGCTGTAAGTTGCCGCTTACGGCATAGCGGGCCACAGTTCCAAACCTTCAGGTGACTCTGCAGAATGCATGATCAGACCTCCGTCCAAAGCTCTCTGGCAGAGGGCATCGTCAATCGAATTGAAGACATCTTACTCGAATCGGACGGTGCAGGTAAACCGCTCGAAATCGAGCCGTACCGAGGCCAGTTGTTCGAGCTGTTTGTCACCGCCGACGGAGCCGGATACACCGAGGGCGATTCCGACTTGACCGCCGACGGTCTCTGCCGAATCTTGGCGGCGCGTTGGGGTTTGGCCGACGCCACCCAAGAGTCTTACACACAACAGAAAAAACTGCCGCCCGAACATCTTGCGAAAATGCGGTTGTTGTGGTCGCTGATGCGGATGTGGATGGAATGGATTTATGCCTGGCAGCGGTGGAACGAGTTCCACCGCGGAAAATCGCAACACTCCAGCGAATGACTCAAATTCGCCCGCAAGCCGTGCCGTACTATTCGTCCCAAGGTAATAGCGCCGAACGCTGCACTTTGCCGGCGTCTTGGTCGCGGAACGCCTCGTCGATGGCCCGCATCGGATACTTATGCGACAAGATCTTTTGGAACGGATAACGGTCCGCCCGCGTGCTCAGCAGCGTGAGTGCTTTCTGGAGACTCTCCGGACGATACCACATCAAGCCGTGAATTGTCTTTCCGCCGTGAATCAGTTCTGCCGGCTTGAGTTCGCAGCGCTGCGTCTGGGTAATGTTGCCAATCAGCAGATATGTGCCGCCGCTCGAGAGCATCTCGATCCCTTCAGAGATCACGGCGCCCACTCCGACCAGTTCGATGACCGCGTCCGCGCCTTCGCCGCCGGTCAACTCCTTGACACGCTTGACGCGGGACTGCGGAGTGGGAAATTCCTTAAGATCGACCGTCACGTCGGCTCCGAATTCTTCGGCCAATTCCAGTCGCGAATCGATGCCGTCAATGACGATGATTTGCGAAACGCCCCGTTCTCGGGCGACGGCTACCGCGTTGATGCCCAGTCCGCCAGCACCCTGGATGACTAGCGTATCACCGATGCCCACGTTGCCCCGTTCCAGACCGTCGATGACCTGCGAAAGAGCGCAGTTGGCCGGGCCGGCCAACTCGTCCGAGACGTTGTCTGGCACCTTGAAGACCGCCTGTCCTCGCCGCAAATAATAATACTGACCGTACGCCGCGTTGAAATGCGGAGCTTCGGTCGGCGGGAAACGGTACCGCAGGCCGTTTTGGCAGCGGGGCGTCTTTCCGCGGCGGCAGGCTTTGCAGCTTCCACAGGAGTAGAAGTACTGATAAACGATCCTGTCTCCGACCTGTAGCGATTCTCCACCGGTGTCGGACGTCACGCCATCTCCCATTTTGACGATTTCGCCCGTCATCTCGTGACCCAGCGACAGACAGTACGGCTCTGGCTGACCGCGGGAGATGTCGTAACTGCCCCGCCAGGCATGCAGATCGCTTCCACAGACGTTCGCCAAACGAATCTTGACGAGCATCGCGCCCGGTTCGGGATCCGGCACGGGAAACTCGCGCAGCTCGAACGGCCTGCGCACTCCGGTAAAGATAGCGACCAATCCGGTTTCACTCATCAAGAATCTCCGTCGAAGGCGGGCCAGCTTTGCCGGTTCCAATGGCTCCCCTCGGTGGGACCGGTCCCTGACTGATTAGAAACACTCTCGGATAGCAATACAATTGCTGGGCCTCAAAACGGGAAGACCGATTTGCCTAACCCGGCGGCACAAGCGACTGAGGGGGTCTAGCCCCTTTTTGGAGAGGGCCAGACCTCTGTCCGAAAGCAGAGCAGAAGTCGTAGACCGCCGCTCAGACATCGAGTTCTTTGACCTCGAGTGCATGCTTTTCGATGAATTCGCGGCGGGGTTCGACATGGTCGCCCATCAGCACGCGGAAAATTTCTTCGGCGGCCGCAACGTCTGCCATCTCCACTTGAAGTAACACACGGTGCTGGCGGTCCATGCTGGTTTCCCATAGCTCTTCGGGGTCCATTTCGCCCAGTCCCTTAAACCGAGTGAGCCGCAGACCTTTTTCTCCGAGCTTACGAATGGCGGGCAGCAGATCGCGGAGACTGGACAGCGGGACGTCTCCGTCTTCGTTGTGGACCGTAAACGGGTAAATGGGTTCGCCGTTCTGGCTTCCGGCAGAGATGAGATGTCTTAACTCGAGGCCGAACTCTCGCAATGCTTCGAGCGTAATATTGATCGTACGGACCTCGTGGAGATCGACGACCTGCAGCTTGGCTTCGACCGGCGATGACTCCTCGCCGTTCCTTTTGGCCGACTCGTCTTCCTGCTGCACCTCGGAGATCGTCTCGGTGTCATCAGCGACGCTTAACTCTTCACCCCGCTTGGCCTCTTCCTCGGCTAGGAACTGCTCAAGTGTCTGTTTGTCGACAAACCAATGCTGCTCGCGTCCCAGGAAAACACGATACCGCGGTAATAACCCCGACTCAGTGGAGTGTTGCGTGCTTAGATGACGCAGATTGATGCCACGGCGTTCTAACGTCTCAAGCGGTTCCTCAATCTCGGCAATCAACGCCACCAGGGACCGGATGCGATCGCCCTCGA
>Ga0310123_10002922_pt1 | contig 13436 bp, 12 predicted proteins | sample CB6_AW_1057_MG_FD_203505 | JGI IMG/M metagenome (GOLD analysis project Ga0310123, IMG submission 203505) | Marine microbial communities from Western Arctic Ocean, Canada - CB6_AW_1057 | ecosystem: Environmental > Aquatic > Marine > Oceanic | place: Canada: Western Arctic Ocean | collected... | reverse complement strand
AGGCGAGTCTCTACCAAATTCTACAGATTCTCAGCGTTACCCTGTTCGAGAAAACGCCCATTTTACAGGCCTTGCAGCCGTCCGACTCCCACGAAAACTCGCTCGATGACCCTAACCAGCTGATTCTATTTGACTTTTAACCGGACAGTAGTGTCTATTGATATGTCCATTCCCACCAGAAATCTGAGGTCACTACTACTTGCCTTGTTCCAATAAAACCACTTAACCGGATCACATAGCTGGACTGTCGGCGATCCGGGGACGCGTCACGCCCTTAAGGGGGCTTAACGGCGCCAGAGTCCCAGAAGCAGAAGCCCGCCCGTCAGAGCAATCGAAAGCCACCAGAACCACTCCCCATAAAGGCTGAACCAGGTCATTCGCGATGAGTAGTTGAATTGTCCCGACAATACACCCTCCCGAAACGACGGCACGGGGGCAAATACGCGGCCGCCGGGGTCGATGATCGCGGTCACGCCGTCATTTGTCGCGCGCAGCAGCCAACGTGCGTTTTCAAGCGCTCGCATGCGGGCGATCGACAGATGCTGGCTGCGGGCAGCCGTGCGTCCGTACCAACTGTCGTTGGAGATGTTGATGAGCACGTTCGCTCCCTTGGCGACGAACTTTCGCACGCCGTTGGCGAAGGCGGATTCGTAACAGATGAAAGTCCCCAGCCAATGATCGCCGACTGGCGCCAGGGCAACTTGATCGCCAGCGACGAAACCGCCCGCCTGGAGCGTGATCTCCTCAATGAAAAGCGAAAACGGCCAGGGGACGAATTCTCCGAACGGCACCAGGTTGATCTTCGAGTAATGCGAAATCAGGTTGCCGTCCGGGTCGAGCGTGACGGCGGAATTCAGCGTGGCGGTTCCTTCACCGTCACGCCGGAACTCGACCGTATTGAACACCACGTGAGCCCGCGCCTTGCGTGCCAGCTCCGTCATGAAAAACTCAAACCCGGGGTCGTCGAAGTAGTAGGCCGGCACGGGATATTCCGGCCATATCACCAGCGAAGCGTGCTCGGGCTCGTACTGGCTCCCGGCCTCGGTGGAGAGGGCCTCCATCCGGGCCAGATGTTCAGCGGCGCGGCGCCGGGTCCAGCGTTTTTCCAGAAGTTCGTCGGGATGAATATTGGGCTGGATCAGGCGAACCGTCTCGGTACCTGCCTCCTGCGACGGCACGGGAGGAAGCAGGTAAAGCAGAGGCAGCAGGATCAGCCATGCCAGTTCTCTCCGCGGGCGGCGCAGGATCACGAGAGCGACCGCCACGTTCATCATGACCAGGGCGAACGAGAGGCCGTAAACGCCCGTCCAAGGCGCCAGCCGAGCCAAAGTGGCCATGCTGATCCCGGCGTTACCCAAATGGAGCCAAGTAAAGATGTATTGGTGAGTTCCTTCAACCGCGACCCAAGCCGCCGCTATTCCCGGAATCGCCCAGGATCTTCGTAGCAGTGGTGCGGCGAGCAACGCGAAAATTCCCGAATGCAGTCCCTTCGCGGCGAAAAAGCCTACAAAGATCGCCGCCGCCGCCGGTGCCGGCAGAAAGGCGTAGCGGTGCATCACGTCGTAGATCCAGTAGCACGTGCCGCCCCAGAAAACGCAGCCCGCGAGAGTGCCGAGCAGGAGCTGCTTTCGGCGGTCCGTCTCGGCTGCGAGCGCGACCAGCAGCGGCACAAGGACCAAGGGGGCCAGTATGTAGTAGCGAAACGAAGGAAAGATGACGACCTGCAGAGCGCCGCTCGCCAAGGCCATCAAATAGGGAGTGGATCGGCGGAAGGTCACAAGCAGAGGGTCCGGCGCCTTTTATCGTAAGGGATGCGGCAACAGTCACGACAAAGCCGTCACAACAGAGCCGCGGGTGGAACCCGCGGTCAAGCTACCAAAACACTCCGCAACCCCGGAGAAAGGGTAATGCACCAGCTTGGTCCTAACGCGGCCCTCTAGGGGGCGCCCCACGTCAGCAAGGCCAAACTCAAGAGCGTGAATTCCGTCCGGCCTCGAAGCGGGGGACTCCGCACTGGCGTTTGCGGCTCTGAATCTGGCCCCTCATTTCCCTCCACGTTTTGCAAGGAATTCCGCTATGGAGATACTTGCGGCTTTGTCGCCGGGGGCGCCTCTTCACCATCGAAGGTGAGTTCGGAGTCGGTGGTCACGATCGTCGACTCAGCTCCGAATTTGCGGTAGTTGCGGAATTCGATCTTGTTGCGGGAGCAGTTGTTCGAGCCCCGCCAGCAGGCCAGGTTCTCCGAGGTTATCGGCAGGAGGTATTCCTCGCCGCTGATGCGGACGAAGCCATAATCGACCGTCATCTCGACCGTGTCCAGATCGAAGTCAGGAGGAATGTCGAACACCTCGGTTTCGATCCGCAGTACCCTCGCCGTTTTCTCGTGGATCCAAATCGCTCCTTTGTAGGCGGGTGTGATGGTCCCCTCTCCGCCCGTTACGTGCCATCGAGAATTCGGTTCTTCGATTCGAAAGTCGTAGACGAGTGCGGGTTCGCCCGCTGCCCGTGAGCTTCGGTTGAACCGGAAGGTGGTCTGCGAATTGGAAACGAAGATGCTCAGCAATGTGGACGCAAACTCGCCCATGGACCAGCTTCCCTCTAGCTGCGTCATTTCCTTCTTCACGGCGCGGTTGTTGATCTTGATGTTGCGGTAGTCTTCCTTGCCGTCCTCGTAAACGAGGTCGGTTTCAACGACGTCGATCGTCTGCCAGCCCCCTCGGCGCCCGGCCCGTTCCATGCGGTTCATGACCTCGCGGCAGACGAAGTTCGGCAGTTTGTCGGAATACTCAAATGCCTGGTAGCGGGCTTGTTCGATGAGCGGGTCGAGCTGAGCCGAGGATACGGGTGAACCAGAATTCTCGGTGGGCGGCGTTGGTGGCGCGGGGGCCTGAGGCAACTCCGCGGAGTCCTCGCGCCGCAGTACCGGCGGGCCCGGGTCTTCCTCCCGCGGCAAATCGGGCGAGGGGAAAGGCGCTGGCGAGCGCTGCCCACGTGAACCGCCGCGGCGCAGAACGGGCGGGCCGGGGTCGTCGTCATCGTCGAGCGGGGGCGGCTGTTGTTGCGGCGAGCGGGAGGCGGCTGCCGTGCCCCGGCGCCGCAACGTCGGCGGTCCTGCGTCCTCATCGTCCCGGGGGGCGGGCGTTGGTACGATCGGTGCGGTCCGTGTCCGCGGGCTAGCTGGCGCCGCGGAAGGGGTGAGCTGGACCATCACCGATTCGGAGAGCAGAACTCCCTCGTCGGTGCGGCGCACTCTCACCGTAATGCTGTCGCCAATTTTCAGGGAAGCGGCCGTAACAGGGCGGTCGTCCAGCAAGAACTTTGTGGTTTTGCGGTAGACCACCCTGACCGTGCGGTCGTCGCGTGTGGTGAGGACCAGGGCGACGTCGTCCACCTGCTCGAGGGTTCCTTGCAAGATAACAACCGTTGTGCTCTTCGCTGGAGGGCGCGGAGCACGGCGGCGGCCTGGGCTTAAGGGGCCGCGGGTTTGCGCTGTGGCGGCGGCAACTAGGATGAGGCAACAAAGACAGGTGAGTGCGCGGATGAGCGTGGCGAGGGGCCTACCTTTGCGGCGGGAAGGTCCGGTGACTTTCCGGGGCATCGCTTGGCTAGACGAACCAAAGCCGGCAAATGTTTCGCTTGGGTCGGCTTTTGGGCCAGCAGTCGTCAGCGGAAGTCGCATTTCACTCTTTCATTTGAGCACAGCAGGACGGGGCCCGGTCGATTGGATACGTTTCGCTGAAGCGGAGGAGGCACGGCCGGACCGGCTGAAGCCGGTCCCAACTATATCGCCAGGAATGGCGACACGGCACGCAAGAATGCGTGCGCCACGCCGGAAAGGCCGAACTCGAACAAGGGCTATGACACGCCCACGACTAGCAACTCGGCTAGCTTGGAGGGCTGAATGTTGCCTCCGCTCAGGATGCAGACGAGATCGCGGCCAGCGGGCTGGACTTTGCCGGCGAGCAACGCGGCGACACCGACGGCTCCTCCGGGCTCGATGACCAGCTTTTGCTCGACGGCTAGGGTTCTTACGGCAGTGGCGATCTCTTCTTCTTCGACAAGAACGACATCCTCGACCAGTTTCTGAACGATGGCAAAAGTTCTCTCTCCGGGCGTTGCGACAACCAGGGCATCGGCCATGCTGGGACTGGGCGTGACCGTCACCCGGCTGCCTTGCTCAATCGATTTCTTCATGGACCCGTTCGCGGACGGTTGGATGCCGATCACGCGGCAGCCGGGCCGCTCGGCTTTGACGGCTGAGGCAATCCCGGAAATCAGTCCGCCGCCGCTGATCGGAACGAGCACGGTGAATTCGGAGTCGAGCTGCTCGGCCAACTCCAGCCCAATCGTGCCGGAGCCGGCGATCGTTTCCTGGGAGTCATAGGGATGCAGCAGCAGGCGTCCAGACTCTCGTTCGATACGAAAGGTCGTGTCCCAGCGGTCTTTGAAAGTGTTTTCACAGAGCACGACCTCTCCGCCAAGCCGCCGCGTGCCCTCCATCTTGAGCGGCGAGGATTTCTTCATCATCACGATCTGGGCGCTGACACCGAGCTCGCGGGCGGCGTAGGCCACGGCCTGTGCAAAGTTACCAGACGAAGAAGCGATGACACCGGACTTGCGAGCCTGGTCGAGGTGGGCCAGCATGCCGTTGAGAGCGGGTCTGACTTTGAATGCGCCGGTCGGCTGTTGCGACTCGAGTTTGAGCCAGACGCGATTGCCGGCGGCCCGGCTGAGCGGTTCGGAAAAGACCAACGGGGTCACCCGCAAGTAAGGCTTCAATCTTTCGCGTGCGAGGCGAATTTGTTCGATCGTCATGGGTGTGTGGGAGATCTAAGAGCGGACTCGCAGAAAGAGATACATTCCGGTCAATCCGAAGATAGCGCCGGGAGCCCAGGCCGCAATCACCGGCGTCAATTGGCCGGCACGTCCGAGCTGCTCAAATAGAGCGTTGATCGCATAGTAAGCAATCGCCAAGCCGATGCTGAGAGCAACGCCAGTGAGGGCTCCGCGGTGGCCTGCGACCAGCGAGAACGGAATGGCGAGGACGGCCATGCTGACTGCGAACAGCGGGAAGGCGAGCTTCTTGTGAAGTTGCACCCGCAGCCGAACCGTGTCAAAACCGCTCTGTGTCAAGTCCGAGATGTAGGCGCGCAACTCGCGCCAGTTCATCTGCTGGTGCTGACGCTCCTCCTTCAAGAAATAACTGGGCTCCTCGTCGAGGTCGGGAAAGGCACGGGCCTCGAACGTTTCGAAACTCGTCGGACGGTTACCCTCGAATTCCCTGACCCAGCCGTTCTCGAAAACCCAGGCCTGCTGCTGCTGGTCCCAACGGGCGCGTTCGGCTGAGATTTGGCGCTTGAGGCGAAAGCGCTCGGAGTCGAAGTCAAAAACGTTCGCCGTGGCGAGCACCTGCCTCTCGGAATCAAAGAAGCGGTGGTAGAAAATACGTTCCTTTTTGCCGAAGGTCCAGCGGCGATCCGGGTTGACGAATGTCCGCACCGGGCGGCCTTTGATTTCGTCACGGATGGCATCTTGCTTCCGATTCGTCTCGGGCAGGTAGTAGTAGTCGAGGGCGAATAACGACCCGCTGATCAGCAGCGCGGTCACCAGAATCGGGGCCGCCAGGCGATATAGGCTGACGCCGCAGGCCTTAAAAGCCGTTAGCTCATGGTGCTTCGCAAGGATCCCGAAGCAAACCAAAGTCCCGACCAGTACGCTGAGAGGCATCGTTTCGTAAATCAGAAACGGTGTCAAATAGTACATGTAGGCGACAAACAAGCCCAATTTTTGGCGCGCCAGCATGTCGTTGAGCAGCTCGAAGAAACTGAAAACGAACCAAATCATCACGAAGGCAGCCACGAGCACCGCCAGGTAGAGAAGAAACGACCGCAAGACGTACCGATCGACAATCCGGAATACCGGCGCGGATCCGGCGCTCGCCCTGGAAACCAGCGGAAGTTTGCGTTCGCTCGGCAGCCTCACCGCGCCGTTCGTTTCGACTGAAGACGGCAGACCCGCATCGGGGGAAAAAGATTCTTCACTTCTCCGCAGCAGCCCTGCCAGCCGGCTGAGCTGACTCATAATCGCGGCCGCGATGTCTCGGCGGTTCGGCGTGTCGAGTTGCAGCAGCAACATCGCTCCAGCGGCGGCGAAGATCACATTTGCCAACCACATCGCTGGGATAACGGACAGAAGTTGCCCTTTTGCCAGAGCGATTCCGCCAAGCTGGATCATGTAGTAGACAAACACGAGGACGAGACTGAAAACAATTCCAACTGACTTGCCCGAACTCCGCGCGGAGATGGCCAGGGGGATTCCCACCATCGGCAACACGAAACAGGCAAACGGAAGCGCCAGTCTTTGTTGCAATTCGATCGACGCATCGAGTTGGTTCTCCCCTACGTTGGCCCTGACGATCAGATCCACCGTGGGCATATGAGCGAAGGGCTGAGAGCTCTGCTTCAGTGGCGCCTGGTTCGTGTCCAAAACTTGATCGCTGTCGTGGAACTCGCTGATCTGATACTGCGCGGCATCATAGGACTGCTCAAACGTAAACCCGTGCGGGATGCGCATCTGCAGCCGGTCCTGTTCCGGACGCGGCACGACGATCGCTTCCTCGGCGACGGTAATGCGCGGACCATTCACGGCGGCATTGACACCCCCGAAGGAGCCGCGATCCTCCGGCGCTCGTTCGTCGGCAATGAAGACCCCTTGCCAGCTAACCACCGGCCCGGGAATCACATCTTGGACGTAGAGTACTCTGCCGGGAAAGCTTTCAATGAATACACGCGGCTGGATCTGCGCCGTTGCTTGCGAAATCTTTAGGGTTTCGCCGATCCGCCGGGTTTCCTGGAGCGCGATCGGGTTGAAGTAGAGCGTCGTCGTAGCGCAGAGCAGCACACCGAAGGCAGCTAACACCGCGACCGGCGGCACGCAGCGCCGTCCGGGAACACCCGCCGCTCGCAGGGCGGTAATCTCGCGGTCGCCCGACATACGCCCCAACCCAACCAGAACACCGATAAGAACGCCGATGGGAATGGTGAATCTCAGGGTTTGGACAACCGCGAGCAAAAAGAGCTGAACCACGTCACTAGTGGAACCACTGGGCCGAATCAGCAACTCGATCAGCGGCCCCACCGCCTTGAGAAACAACACGAACGTGAAGAGCAGCGTCCCGATCAGAGAGCTGACGACGACTTCGCGCAGGATGTAGCGGAAAAGGATTCGCACGGGACGACCGACCTACCGGATTAACTCGAAGGAAGTGGTACAACAAATTCTAACGCACGCTGAGCCCGACTTCTGTCAGTTTCCTACAGTCCGCTGCACTCGTGGGCCGTCTACCTGCGTCGCCGGTGGCAAGAAATGCGGGCGAGTTCGACCCAGCAGATCATCGGATAGAAATTTCAGCTCACTGAGTTTGTCCAACCAAGCCAGCGCGCGGACTCAGCAACAACTCCGCACGCTCGTCACCGACACGAAATCGTTGGCCCGATTTGAGGGAGGCGAACTGAGCGGACTCAAACTCTACCTGGTCTTCATCCAGGAAAATCTGGCCCTCCGCGCAGAGCAGCAATCCGGGCGTGGCCGAGATGGCCACCTGGCCAAAAATCGCGGAAACTGAACACATGTTATCCATAGCGCGATTGAGAGCATCATGCGAGCAGTCACCAAGTTATTCCCCTTCTGGTCCGCTATTCGTGATACCTTAATAAGTCTGGTATGCGCAAAGGCTCCATCGGTCTAATATTTTTTTGAGGCACCCCATGAGCAAAGTACGTTCAGCAAATCCACCACTCCCCGGCGTTGCCAATCTTTCGCTGAGTGCAAATCTGGAATAGTTTCACTTAAGGAGATCCCCCCAGTTTTTGTTGCGGGGGTGCGGTGTAAGTTGAACCGAAGAAAGGTTAGAAGTGTATGGCTGATCTGTTGATTCTCGGGCATCGCGGGGCGGCTTCGCTGCCTGAAAATACCGTCCCTAGTTTCGAGAAGGCTCTTGAACTAGGAGCGGATGGGGTCGAGCTGGATGTGCGCCAGACGGCGGACGGTAAGCTCGCGGTGGTTCACGGATCGGTCGTTGGAACTCGCGCCGTGCAAGGGAGCACGTACGAACAGATCCGCAAGCTGAAGAAAGGCTTCGAGGTGCCGCTGCTCGAGGATGTTCTCAAGATCTTCGGCAAAAAGACTTTTCTAGACATCGAGCTAAAAACGCCCGGGTTCGAAGAACAAGCCGTGGAGATGATTCGCGAGCACGGGGATCCGGAAAAGGTGCTCATTTCCGGCTTCCACCCCGAGGCGTTGTCGAAGGTGAATGACCTCTTCCCGGAAATCCAGCTCGGTTTTATCTACAACCGCACGCAGGATGAGGAACTACGTCACAACTGTCCAATCGACGTGGTGATCCCGCAGTTCCGCCTGGCATCGCGCGAACTGATTGAGAAAGTACATGATGAGGGTCTGCGAGTGGTTCCGTGGACGGTCAACGAAGACCGCGAGATCAATCGCCTGCTGGGGTTGGGCGTGGACGGGTTTATCACCGACTACCCGGAAAAAGTCGTAGCGCTGACCCGCGGCAAGTAATCACCCGATCAGAGATTGCCCGCGGGCGCCTACTTACGTATCCGTACGAGCACTTGGTTCACTACCTGTTTCACACCCTTGATCTTCTTGACGACCTTTCCAACCCTGAGCCGCAGCTTTTCGCTTTCTACCGTTCCTGTAACCGTCACGGCTCCATCCTCGACAACAACCGTCAACGCGTTGGTTTTGAGCTGGCGGTCATTGACAAGCGTGCGAATGACGCGATCGTAGAGCAAGTCGTCTGGGTTCTCGTCCTGGGCCGGTGCGGACTCGGGTGCGGATAACGCTAGCAAGAGACAGAAAATCAGCACTACGCAGGGCGGCCATCGTTGCGCTTGAATCGCCCGCTGCCGGGAAGCAACTTCGTGATCGGGCGCGGTTCGGCAAGTCAATCGCATACTCATCATCTTCGCATCCTCGCCGCGGCTTGGCATCCACCCAAAATCAGTCCGTAAGGCGAACTTTGCGTTGTGTAGTTGTTGCCAAAGCCCCGCAGCTCAGCTATCTGATTTCGTCTGTCAAGGGGAACGGGGGATTTTCTCGAGCGGTGATTCACAGCCTACGCACAGATTTTTCCACACCTGGCTGGCGAGAGGAGCCGTTTCCCCCCTTCCGCGCGAGCCAGCCAGCTACGAATATCCCTGCCCGCGCGGGTCTGCGCAATTCCGCTGGCGCGGATCGTCCGATACCGGCCCAACGGCATAATCGGCAATCGATCGCCACGCTCTGCCGCCAGATCTCCCACCACCTGCCGCACCAACTCGACGCCTGCCTTTTTTGGGGCGCTCCGTTTTTGTAACACAAGTAGCAGGTCCGTGACCTGATGCGGACCCGTACCCGCATTGAGCTGCGTGTTTGCAAGCCGCACTCCGCTTCCCAAGCTGGAACGTCGTGACTGGTAGCGTTACTTTTCTGACGACGGCTGATCGTGAGCCACACAAGCCGCCGCCCGGCGCAAAACCCCACGCGCTAACTCAACCACAGGCAGATCGACCAACTTTCCGTCAACCGAAATAGCCCCCGTCCCCTCCGCCGCGGCCTGCTCGAAGGCATCGACGATTCGCCGCGCCCGAGCGACGTCCCGCGCCCTCGGCGAAAAAGCCTCGTTTATAACAGGAAGCTGGGTCGGGTGAATGCAGGCAAGTCCTTCGAATCCAAGCTTTCGGAAATCCTCGGCATAGCGAGCGAGGCCTTCCAAATCTCGGATGTCGGTGTAGACCGAGCCCAGCGCTTGCACGCCCGCGGCCCGCGCCGCGTTGAGCACTTGGCCGGTAAACCATACGCTTTCTCGGCGCTCCGGCGTGTGCTCTCCGCCTATGTCGTTGACGTAGTCTTCGAGCCCCAGCGAAAGGCCCACGACACGAGGAGAAGCCTCGGCGATTTCCAGCGCCCGAAAAGCTCCCCGAGCTGTTTCAATACTCGGGACCAAGTACACTTCAGCTTCCTGGTCTTCCAGCGCCCGCCTTACCGCGCGGTCAACCTCGACCACTTCCTCCGGATACTCCGTTTTGGAAAGCAACAGCGTGTGAACCCTGTGCGGCGCAACGGCACGAATGTCTTCGAGACCCAAAGGGAGCGGATTGATGCGGACGGTCTTTTCCGCGCCCCGAAAGTCCACTGTTCTCAAGGCGTTTCTAACCAGCAGCCGTGCGGCGTCCTTTTCTTGCGGTACGACGCCATCCTCCAAATCCAAAATAACGGCGTCAGGGCCGCACAAGCTCGCCTTGGCGAAAAACTTCGGGGTGCTTCCCGGGACAAAAAGCCGGGTGCGGCGAATTCGGTCACGCGAACTTCGGTAGTGGATCCCCGGGCTGGAAGGGGGCAACGCAGCGCCCGCGCCCGGTCCGCGCAACCGCCCAACGGCCGCCTCGATGCGCGCCATGATCGTAAACGGCAACGCCCCGCAGTCCTCGATCCGGATAAAGAGTCCGCCGGCGTCGAGGGCCGCTAGTGTTTGCCCAGCGACTTCACGAATTGAATTGTTGTCAGCCAAGCCGGCACGCGTCGAAAGCTCGATCAGCGGCTTCGCCGCTGAGCCTTGCACGGAGCGAACCTCGACCCAGCAATCATCGCGAACATCGGGTCCGCGCGCCCCGGCATTAGCGGATTGGAGGCTGTTGCTCACTTAGGTCTTGGGGCTCCAGCCGTAGTTTTCAACAGGATGCCTCGTGGATTTCGACGAGTTGCAAATATTCTAATGATCGAGTGGGGCCGCCGCCCTCTCCTCGCATTGCAACGCGCCCGGCCTTTCTCGACCTGCGGAAGATGAGTCGCGAAGAAGCTCAGGCAACAATGCGGTCAAGCTTCGTGTCCGCGGCTTGATAGACCACACCCATTCCGCTTTCGCCCAGCTTCTCGACGATTCTGTCGTGGGAGCTTCTGCCAGGCACAGACAACTGAGTGTCCGACCGAAGTCGCGACTCTGGGACAATTGTATCGCCAATCGTGATATCCAGCCACAGTATCATCATCGTCGACTCCCCGGAATCCCCTGGGTAAACTGTAGAGTGCACCACGCGATCCCGCTCTTCGCGGTGAGGATAATAAGGACGCAATTCCTGAAAAGCTCGCAACGCGCGATGCTACCCCAACCACGTTTACGTGGCCAGGATCTCCTCGACCCAACCGCACTCGCCATCATGCGCAGGTTCTACAACCTATCTCAAATAGGCCAGGGGCCAGACTTGACGTCTGCCAGGGATGGAACCGGACGCGGTTGGAACGACTTGATCTGGAGAGATCGCGACCGTAGCTCGCTCGTTACCGCGCACGTTCCAGCAGGCGGATTCCCGGGCGCGGGGTGATAAGGTAGACGGAAGGCGATATCCCGACAGCTATCCGCGGACTAGCCATATGTAGTTTGCTTCGGGGGGGGGCTTAGTCCCGCTCGCGGTCGCGGAACTCAACAAACCAGTTGAGGACGACACGGATCTGGGACTGCTGACGCTCGTTGTCGTCGACGGATTCTGCGAACAGGAAGCGGTCTCCGGCGGGAGCAACGGCGTACTGCGGCCGGGCTATACCTGTTTTCAAAGCGTCATGGCTGAACAGTGTCCGCGGCTTGCCCGACCGAAACTCGGGCTCGACCGTTACTTCCACGGCGTACAACGTGCCTCCGGAAACGAAGAAGAGTTCCTTCCCGTTCGCGTTCCAGCGAACCTGCGCGCCGCCCTCCGGCGTAATCTGTACTTGCGGGCCGCCGTTTGGGAAAGGCTGGACGAAAACATCCCAGCGATCCGTGACTCTCGATGAGTAGGCGACGTAGCGCCCGTCGGGTGAGATCTGTGCGTCCACCGTCTCGAAGGGATCGGCAAAGAACACTTTGGGCTCGGCAAGAGCGCCGTCCGGACTGCGCTCGAGCTGCAGGATGTCATAATTCGCTCCGAAAAGCCTGACCCCATAGAGGATGTAGCGGCCGCCGGGATCAACGTCGTACGCATACAGTAGCCCCTCGGCCCCACTGACCAGCGTCTCGACCTCTCGACTCCGATCGAAAGGGCGGAAGAACAATTCAGGGACCTGGTGGCCAAAGACAACGCCCCACGGCGCCCAGACCGGGAAGGCCTCGGCTTCAGCTGTGAACGTGAGCTGCGTCGATACGCCGCGCTCGAGGTCCTCGACATAGATGTTTCCGTCAACCGAGATCACCGCCTGGCCGCCGTCGGGCGATAGGTCGAAGGAGCCAATTCCACGGTGAGTATGACCTACTCCTTGCAACCGCGAGCGCGATAGACCACGCTGTCATCGCCCGACTCCAAATCCTCGATCACGTGGTATTTCGCTAGCGGAAGGCCTTGCCGCGCGGAGCCCTCGACAGGGCCCGACTGGGCCGGGGCGGCGGCCGCTCCAATTTCACTCGCGAGGGGCGGACGGCTCGTTTCGATGACGGACGATTGGCTGGCTTCCAGCTTCTTGCGCAAGGTACTCAGATCGAGGATCAAAACCGCCGCTTCCGGATAGCGGTCGTCGCGCTTCTTGGCCAAGCATTTCCCGACTATCCACTCCAGCTCCATCGGTACGCCGGTACGCAGGCCGGTAAGGGGCTCGGGCTCCTCCTGCAGAATCGAATACTGCACAGCTTGGTTGTAGTCGCCTCGAAACGGCAACTACCCCGAGACCATTTCGTAGGTCACGCAGCCGAGCGCCCACAGGTCGGTGCGCTGGTCGGTTCCCGCGGCCTCGGTCTGCTCGGGCGACATGTAGGCCAGCGTCCCCAAAGTTATCTCGGGACGGGTGAGCCGAGAGCGCTCGGCCAATTGCGCCAGTCCGAAATCCGTGATCTTGAGGAGCTTCTGCGACGGTACGCTTTCGGTGATGATCAAGTTGGCCGGCTTGATGTCGCGGTGGAAGGTCCCTTTCAAGTGAGCCGCTTGCAGGCCACGAGCAAGTTGGGTGGCAAATTCGAGCGCTTCGTCGAGTTCCAGCGGGCCAGCCTTGATCTTTTCGGCCAGCGTCTGGCCCTCCAGAAAGGCCATCACGATGAAAGTCTGCCCGTCGACTTCATCGATTTCGTGGACGGTACAGATGTTGGGGTGATCGAGCGCAGCGGCAGCTTGCGCCTCGCGGAGAAAACGGGTTTTGTCTTCCTCGCTCCCCAAGGCTTGCGGGGAAAGGAATTTCAGGGCCACCGTGCGCTTGAGTTTCAGATCCTCGGCTTTGTAGACCACACCCATCCCGCCTTCGCCGAGTTTTTCGATAATGCGGTAGTGAGAGATGGTTTGGTTTGCCACGACGGTCCAATTCTACCTTAGTGAGGTATCCATTTCATTCAGGTAATCCCAATATGTTGTGGTCGGCTATGGCGCTGGTTGATCGCGCTGAACGATCAAACGATAGGGTGCGGGGTCGGTTGCCAC
>Ga0310123_10002921_pt1 | contig 13437 bp, 5 predicted proteins | sample CB6_AW_1057_MG_FD_203505 | JGI IMG/M metagenome (GOLD analysis project Ga0310123, IMG submission 203505) | Marine microbial communities from Western Arctic Ocean, Canada - CB6_AW_1057 | ecosystem: Environmental > Aquatic > Marine > Oceanic | place: Canada: Western Arctic Ocean | collected... | reverse complement strand
TCGATGCGCGCGATTTTCGAGGCCTATGACGTCCGCACGGACCGCGTTCCCGGTGAAAGTGATGTGCTGAAAGACGGCTTGCCGCGTATCTATGACGTCCACCTCGATACTCCCACTTTTCTCTACGTGCGCGGCGATGAAAAGCAGCCTGACAAATCGAAGGGCATCCCACCAGCGGTGCCTGCAGTCTTCAGCGAACAGCTCCACGTCCGCCCGGTCGAGCTGCCCATCGAAGCCTACTACCCGGCCCTGCGGGAAGAGATTCTCCAAGAGGATCTTCAGAACGCAGCCAACCGGGTCGACGCCGCTCGTGCCGAGCGGCAACAGATTCAGCAAGCGTTGGCCGCCGCAGTTCAGCGACTGGACCAGTCGGCTGTGGATGGAAAGGCGCAGGCCCAAGTCGAATTGGACGCGGTAACTTTGACGGCTGAACTAGCGGAAAAGAAGGTCTCCGCGGTGGTGTCTCAGCAGGAATCTCTGACGGCCCAGATCGCGGCGGAAAAGGTCAAATACGGTTTGGCTCACGACACCGATATCAGCAGCCTGGCAGCCGCGGCCAGCCGCGCCCAGCGACAGGCCAGGCTTCACGTGGCGGAAAGGGACGTCCTGGACGGCGGTCAGAAAGTGTCAGCGGCAGAAAAGCAGCTGGACGAGAAGAATTCGGAAACGAAGGCCGCCTTGGACACCGCCAAGACGGAATTGGACAGCGCGCGCGAGCGGCTCGATAAAGCAAGAGCGGAGATCGACGCGGAGATTACTGGCTACGAACCGCTGGGCAAGGTCTATCCGAAAACCAGCACAGGGCGGCGGCTGGCATTGGCCCGCTGGATCGTCAGCCGCAACAATCCGCTGACGGCCCGCGTGGCCGCGAACCACATGTGGCTGCGTCACTTCGGCGCGCCGTTGGTGGACAACGTTTTCGATTTTGGTCTACGAACGAAGAGACCTCGCCATGCCAGGCTGCTGGACTGGTTGTCCGTCGAGCTGATGGGCAGCGGTTGGAACATGAAGTACATCCACCGCCTGATCGTCACTTCGTCGGCCTACCGGATGGGGTCGTCTAACCAGGCTGCTGACGCTGCGAACACAGCCACGGATCCGGACAATCGATACTTGTGGCGGATGAACAGCCGGCGTTTGGAAGCCGAAGTGATTCGCGATAGCATGCTCTACGCCGCCGCGAACCTTGATGTGTCTATGGGTGGTCCTGAATTGGACCAGTGGAAGGGTCAATCGATTAACCGGCGAAGCATTTATTTCCGCAATAGCCCGCACCAGCAGATGCAGTGGATGTTGATGTTCGACCTGGCCGACACCAACGAGTGTTATCGGCGCAATGAATCGGTCGTGCCGCAGCAAGCTTTGGCGATGTCAAACAGTTCGATTTCACTCGACCAGTCCCGTTTGTTGGCCCGCGTTTTGGTAGACCGACTGGATACCAAGGCCGAAGACCCGCTTCGAGATTTCATTTTTCTGGCTTTCGAGCGAGTGCTTTCGCGAAGTCCGTCGCCGGAAGAACTCGACGTGTGTCGCGATTTCTTATCCCGTCAGCAGCGTCTGCTGGCCGACACCAGCGAATTGGGCCGGTACTCGGGTAAGAGCGAGGCAGAGATTGCACCGTCACCAGATCCGGTGGTGCGGGCGCGGGAAAACCTGGTGAACATCCTCTTCAACCACAATGATTTCGTAACCGTCCGTTGAGGAATACGCGATGAACAGCAGACAGTGCAGCCAGCATTTGTTGGACAGCCTTACACGGCGGACGTTCCTTTCTGATATGGGCCTTGGTTTCGGCTCCATAGCTCTGGGTGCGATGCTTTCTCGCGATGGAGTCGCCCGTGCCTCAGACGTGGTTGGGAAACCGCCAGTCGACAGGCCCCATTTTGTTCCCAAAGCCAAAAGTGTGATTTGGCTGTTCATGCTCGGGGGTGTGAGCCAGGTGGAGACGTTCGATCCCAAGCCGGCTTTGAACAAGTACGCCGGCAAGTCGATTGCGGAAACCCCCTTTAAAGATGCGGTTGATGCGTTTTTGAACGAGTTGCGGATCGCGGTACCGGATAACAACAACGGGCAGTTGCGGCACACCTGCTATCCGCTACAGATCGGTTACGGCAAGCGGGGCCAAAGCGGCATCGAGGTGTGCGACTGGTTCCCCCACCTGGGCGGATGCATTGACGATCTGGCGGTCGTCCGGTCCATGTGGACGACCGATCCCAATCATTCGGCCCAGCTACAGTTGCAAACCGGAAGAACAAGAATTGACGGCACGTTTCCCTCGATCGGGGCCTGGACCCACTATGGGCTTGGGTCCCTCAACGACGACTTACCCCAATTTGTCGTCATGGGAACGATACCCGGCATCGGTAATGCAGGTATCCTGGCCCACGGTGCGGACTACCTGGGACCCATGCATGCCGCGGTGCACCTGACGGTTGATCCCCAGGACCCGCTCCCCTTCGGATCACCGGGGGGCGACGTGTTTCGCGAGGAGCAACGGTCGCAGTTGGAGACACTCGGCCATTTAAACCACCTGGCGGCCAGGCAATACCCCAACGACCCCGCCATGCTGGCCCGCATCAAGTCGTACGAGCTGGCGTTTCGCATGCAGTCGGCCGTGCCCGAGATCATGCGTCTGGATCAAGAGACCCAAACTACGCAAGAGCTGTATGGTTTGGACCAGGACCATTCCCGTCCGTACGGCCAGCAACTGCTTGCCGCGCGGCGCATGGTTGAGAAAGGCGTACGCTTCATACAGGTCTATCACGGTTCGGTGCAGCTATGGGACGCCCATAACGGGCTGAAGACAAGGTACTCAGAACTCTGCCCCCAGGTCGACAAACCGATTGCCGGGCTGATCAAGGATCTCAAGCAGCGCGGGCTGCTGGAAGAAACGCTGATCGTGTTCGCCTCGGAGTTTGGGAGAACGCCGGGCGTCCAGAGTGGGAGCGGTCGTGATCACCATCCCTTCGGATTTACCATTTGGATGTGTGGTGGCGGCATCCAAAGGGGAGTTGTCCACGGCGCCACGGACGAACTGGGGTACAACGCCGTTGAGGACCGCCACTATGTCACCGACTTGCACGCTACAGTTCTGCATCAGTTGGGACTGGATCCGCGCAGTCTTGACCTCCCGGGACGGCAACGCATCGAGCTCGACTATGGCCATCCGATTACGGAGATCATTGCTTGAAGTGGTTCGTAGCACACCGCACCGCTCACCCAGTAAGCACCGTTGCAATTGGCACTGATTTGGCCTCCCCCCTGCCACACACGGAGCGCCCTTGATTTGGTTTGGTGAAGCTGCGTTACACGTAGCCGAGTTTCTCCGAGACTCGGAAAACTGCGACTATCGTCGGAATTTTGGGCCGTAGAACAATCGTGCCACAGGTGGATAGGAAAGGAAAGCTGTGGGATTTTGTGTGGGACAATTAGAATTTCGAGTGCGTCAAAGCCAACGTTTCACACACGATGCGACTCCGTTCTCTACATGCGAGGCTAAAAAAGCCGCTCGATCACCGGAACCGCGATCGAGCGGCAGGAGTTGCCGATGTTGGCATGAAGCCAGCGTCCGTACGGAATTCGTGACCAAGTATGACTTGGCGCTACCTTTGCGTTTCGTTGGTTTCCATAGCCACCTTTGCGTTTCGTTGGTTTCCATAGCCCGCAACTATAGCCACCTACACCATATCCTTGAGATTCTTCAGTGCTCGGACTTTGATCTTCGTGCTGGCCGGCTTGGCAGGACGTTCCTGGATTTCTCCGGTGAACGGATTTTTCCAGTTTTTCTCGGCGGGTCGCGAGGGTACTTTTTTCTTTTCGATTTTCACGATCCCGGGAATTGAGAACATTCCAGCACCCCGACCGCTCAGCGATTTGCGAATTTCTTCGGACAGCGCGTCAAACACAGCACCAACTTGCTTCTTCGTTAGTCCCGTCGATTCAGCGATGTTGTTTTGGATCTCTGTTTTCGTGGGAGGCTTCTTGGCGTTCGTTTTTGCCATGGTTCTTCCTTCCGTACGGAGTAATAGGGGTGAACGATTTGTCCGTCCAGTAAGCGGTCAAAGCGATGTTAAAGCTGATTGCAGCCGAAAACACAAGACCTTTATCAATGAAAACACCTATAAATCCCGTAAATTGTGCGTTTTTTGGTCGTTTCTTGCGGAAAAATAGAGCTTCGGCGGCGGTTTTCGGCCCAAATCGGAGGTGTTTGGCGAAATTTTGGGAGGAACTGTAGAATGGACCCCAGAGCACATTCCTTGTCCACTCGTTTCGTGACATGATGTTCTGACGAGTGCAGACCATTGTCTGGCACCGCGGGCGATTTCCGGAAACAGGCTGGCAGCACGTGTGGCCATTTATGTAACCTACTGACTAGCACAAAGTTGACCGTTGATGGCGAAAGAGCGTTTCGAACGATGGACGGACCCGAAAAGATGCCAAGGTCCTGTCGCGCGAGGTAGGTTGGCCCAGCATGCGGACATTCGGGTTGTCCTGAGAGGACCTGTGGCCGAACAATGGAAGAAGGCTACCGTTGAACCCTTCCTAGATTCGCCTGTCTGACTTGGCAACGGTCACGCGCGGTGCAAATTCCGGCAACGGATCCTGCGAGAATACAGGGGATCCAAGAAATAGGGGAACCAGGAGGTTGTTTCAAATGTTCTGCCGCGTCGTACTGCTGCTTGTCCGCTGCGGTCTGTTGTTGGTCGCATATTGTGTGGCGTTGAATTGGCCGCACCTTGAGACAATGCAGGCTGACGAGCTTGAGGATTTACGGGATGGGCACCGAGTGCCGACCTCCGACGTGTTTCTTCCGGCTCCCCGCGAATTGATCCAGCAGTTAAATCACGCGAAACGATCACTGGGCATGGGACGCTACAGCGATGCCGTCTCACGACTGGGTGGTTTGTTAAATGACCCGGAGTCGGAGGACTATTTTATCCGCGACGCTCGCCAGAAGGGGCGGATGATCAGTCTCAAAGCGGAAGCGCAGCGCATCCTGGGTGACATGCCGCTTGGTGGCCAGGCGGCTTACGAATTGCAGTTTGGATCGGAAGCGCGACGGTTATTGGAATTGGCCATCAGCGAAGCGGACATCGGCAAACTGGTCGACGTTTCGCGCAAGTATTTTCAAACGGAAGCGGGTCAGCAAGCGACGTACCTAGTGGGCCGCTATCATCTGGATACCGGGCGGCCTTTAGCGGCAGCTTTGACGTTACAGCGATTGACAAACAACGCCCGCACCGCGGAGGTCTTCGAGCCTGAATTGTCGCTTTGCCTGGCGCTCTCCTGGTTTTACGCCGGGATGGAGCAGAATGGGCGGCGAGTGCTGGAGGCATTACAACGGCGCTCGGCGGTTTGGAATCCGAGTGATGTTGCCGCACCTGCCAGCTTGTTGGCCGATGTCGGCACAGCGGTGGAATGGCTCGTTGGGCGGATCACAACACAGCGAGGGACTTGGGGATCGAGCGAAGACCAATGGTTGTTGCATCGCGGTAACGCCGCGCGCACCGGAGCAACCCGTGGTGACATGCCTTTGGTGGTAAGCGAAAACCCACTGGTCAATTGCCGCTGGCGCGTACCCTCATCCAACCACAACCGCATGGAAGGTGAAATTGCCAAGGTGCAACAGCACTACGTCGCCAACCAGATCCCGGCGTTACCCAGCCTTCACCCAATCGCGGTCAACGACGTGATTCTGACGCGGACGCCACACCACCTGATTGCCGTGGACGCAACGACCGGCAAACGAATTTGGCTGTACGATGATTTAAGTCTACAATTGACGGACAGGTTTACCGGCGGGAGCGACATCCAGATTCTCTCGAATCGCGCGGACATCCTGGGAGGGTGGCACCAGCGTGTCTGGGACGACACACCGTACGGTCAGATGAGCAGTGACGGCGAGAGGGTTTTCCTGATCAATAAATTGGGGTATCCGACGAGTCGTCGCATGCTCGTTGGTCGCAACGGTATCAATGTTCCCAACCCGTTAGGTTTGAAGTCTTATAACGAGCTAGTGGCGCTCGACCTTGCTTCCCAGGGAAAGCGGCAATGGATGATCGGTGGCCAGTCCGGGGATGACGACACTGCGTTGTCGGGCGCATTCTTCCTCGGCGCACCGTTGCCGATCGACGGCCAGCTGTACGTGTTGGCGGAGATCAGCGGTGAAATCCGCTTACTGATCTTGGACGCGGAAACGGGGAATGTGGTGTGGCGGCAACCGTTGATTCACACGGAGGAATCCTCCGGAACGATCGTCAGCAATTCGTTGCGGCGGGTTGCCGGAGCAACGCCTTCGTTTGGTGACGGAATACTCGTCTGTCCCACGACGGCAGGCGCCGTGGTGGCTGTGGACGTGGCCACTCGGTCTCTGCTCTGGGGTTTTGAGTACGAGATGGCCGGCGGCAACCGTCGCGAGCATGCCTGGCATATGGCTCGCCGCCACGTGGGCCATGGCCAGCTGGGCAACCGCTGGACCGACGCGACGGTCACCATCGTGGACGGTAAAGTGCTCATGACGCCGGTCGAGTCCAGTTTTCTATATTGCCTGCGGTTGTTCGACGGTCAATTGCTCTGGAGGAAGCCGCGCGGACAATATTTGTATTTGGCAGGCGTTCATGATGACACAGCGATTCTGGTCGGCCACCACACGGTCACGGCGCTGCAACTGGAGGACGGTCAGCCGGCTTGGCCGGCGGAGTTGACGCTTTCGGACGGTGCGATGCCGAGCGGTCGTGGCTTTATGAGTGATCAGTATTACTACCTGCCCACCACCGCGCGGGAACTGGTCCAGATCGACCTTGGAGCAGGCAGCATTGTGGCGCGCCAACCGACGAAGCAAATGCTTGGCAATTTGATCTGCTATGACGACTGCGTCATTTCCCAGCGAGTGGATTCGTTGACGTCGTTTTATCAGGTCAAACCTTTGCGCGAAAAAGTTCAGGCGAGAATTGTGGCCGCCCAGGAAGATGCCTGGACGCTGACTCACCACGCCCAGTTGATGCTCCACGACAACCAGCGCACCGCAGCGCTCAAATCGCTGAGGCGTGCCTATCGAATGGAGCTGACGGAACAGCCAGGTAAGCAGCCGAGCGACGCGACCCGAGCGTTGTTGGTCGACACACTGTTGCGCGGGTTGCGCGAGGATTTCGCTACGAATGAATGGCTGGCCGCCGAAGTCGAACAGTTGATTGATCAGTCTGCTCAACGCACCGAATACCTGCGACTGATGACGATCGGCCTGCAGCACGTCGGCAAATTCGACATGGCATTCGAGGCTTGCGTCAAGTTGATTGACACCGGTTCTGATGAAATCATGGAAGCGGTTTCCGAGCACCTGCGGATTCGTCGCGATCGTTGGATCCAGGTCCAACTGGCCAATATTCATAGCGCCGCGGGCCGAGCTGAACGGGCCGAGATGGACCAGATCATCGAGTCTCGGCTGGCGGCTGCCGTTGCGGAGGAGAGAACCGATGCCTTGCGTGAATTTCATCAGCATTTTGGCTTTCACATGGCAGTTCGGCGAGCCCGGCTGGAGCTGGCACGACGGCTGATGGCAACCAGTCAGCGTCTGGAAGCGGAATTACTGTTGATCGATCTGGTGAATACGGCCACGGGTGAAGTAGCCGGCACGGCTTCCGCGCTGTTGACAAGCTTATACGAGGAGCTGGAACTGCACGATCTGGCCAGACAGATGTTTGAGGCCCTCGAGACGGGCTGGGGAGAAGTACCGGTGCTCACAGGCAAGACAGGCCGAGAGCTGTGGGAAGAAGCCCAGATCAGGCTGGGCATCAGTAAGACATTCCAGCGTCCGCGCGGTTGGCCGCGTGGTCGCGTTGAGATCAGTGGGACGACTCAGCGCAACGCACGGCAGTATCCGGTCGGTTATCATAGTCATCCCGTGACTCCGTTTCACGCACAGGGTCCTGGCTTGAATGACGTCACGATTTCCTTGCATGCCCAGCAACTGATTCTCGGCAAGGACCGTTTTGGCAGGCAACGTTTTCGAATTCCATTGCTCGGCAACGAAGGTCGTGTCAACCGGGCGGCAAAGGCGCAGTTGACCGAAGCCCACACGTATGGACATATGATTATCACTTCACACGGACTCGATCTGTTGGCGATTGACACGTTGCCTGGGCCCACGGCCCCCGCAGATCGAGTACTGTGGAGGCATTCACTAGTCCCCTTGGCAACGCAGGACACGGTCGTCAAACAGATTAATCAAAAAACTTCGTCTAACATCTGGGGACAAAGAAAGGTGACGACGACTGCCCGAATGGAATCCGGCGAAGTGAGAATCGGCCGCATCGGCCCGGTCCACCCTCTTGGTGTCTGTTATCAACGTGGTCAATCACTAATCTGTGTCGACCCATTACAAGATGATGGCAGTCCCGTCTGGGTACGCGAAAATGTGCCGCCCGGTTCCGATTTGTTTGGCGACAATGAATTCCTGTTCGTCGTCCCTGCCGATGCGACCGAAGCGATGGTCCTGCGACAAATCGATGCAAGCTCTGTGGGACCGCGAATGGTACCTCCCGCGGAAAACCGTTGGACGACGGTCGGGCGCAAAATTCTTACCTGGAAACAGTCTGGCCAGCGGCTCGTGTTGACCTTGTATGATCCCTGGTACGAAGAAGATGTCTGGTCGTATCCGTTTCCGGTGGGCTCGAAGGGGTGTCTGGTGGACCAGGATCAAGTTGCGATCCTGGCAACCGACGGGCGATTCACGCTGATTTCGCTGGCCGACGGAGCGATTCTAATCGATGAGATGCTGGAGCCCGAGCCTATTCTTGACGCGATTCATGTGTTGCGTTTTTCGGACCAGACGATTTTGGCGACGACCACGTCCCTCGTGAGCAACCGCGACCAGTCCGTCCGAGTTGCTGCGGCGCCCAGCCCATCATACGTGCCATTGATCCACGGACGGGTGTATGCATTCGATCGGGAAACGGGACGACGGCAGTGGCCTGTGCCGGCCGTGATCGAGCAGTATGGGCTTCCGTTGGATCAGCCTGCGGAGAGTCCTGTGCTTGTTTTTCTGCGGCACGAGCCTGCGGGGGAGAACGAATCGCGTGCTTTAAAAACGACCGTACTGTGTTTAGACCGGCGTGATGGGCGCATTATTTTGGACAACACGGACGTTGCCCGCGACTCACGGATCTACGTTGCCAGCCAATCGGGAACTTATGATGTCACGGTGGACCCGCTTGCCCAGCAGGTCTCACTGAAGTTGTTCGAAAAGAATCTGACCATGACTTTTACTGAAGATCCCGTGCCTCCCGAACCTCCAGCACAAACCGGCTCGGAAGCGAGCTTTATTACGAAACGAGAAAACAGCGTCCAGCGACTCTTTAAAGCTACGAAACGAAGCATTGAAAACCTCACCGTTCCGGCACCGAGAGGACGTGATCGCTAAGGGGTAGTGGCTTGTGGTGAGAGATTCGCGGCGGAGCGGTGACTGTGTCGCAGATGCCTAAGCGTGAGACATGAGAATGTTCAGAACAGTCCAACGACGTGACCACGACGCCATTTTCACGACTACAAAAGCCATTGCTGCATACCTAACAATTCCCACCGTTGCCAATACCAACAGGAACAATCGCCAAGCACCGACCATATTCTGACCGCAGCCCGCTACAAGCCACTAGCCACCGTACGTTCCGACACCAGGAGAGGCAAAGTGATGGATAACATTCCGGAGACTCCCACACAAGCGATACGTCAACTGGGCGACGCGCGCGAACAGCTGCTGGAGCAACTGTCCCGAGTGATCGTGGGACAGGCACAGGTGCTCGACGAATTGCTTATCGCACTGTTTAGCCGAGGCCATTGCCTATTGGAAGGCGTGCCGGGTCTGGCGAAAACCTTAATCATCAGCACGCTGTCTCGGGCATTGGATTTGTCTTTCAGCCGCATCCAGTTCACGCCCGACTTGATGCCGGCCGACATCACCGGCACGGAAATCATTGAGGAAAACAAGACGACCGGCACACGTGAACGGCGTTTTCTCGAAGGACCTTTGTTTTCGCATGTGGTGTTGGCGGACGAAATTAACCGTACGCCTCCGAAGACGCAGGCGGCGTTATTGGAAGCGATGCAAGAGTGCCAGGTCACCGTGGGTCGCGTGCGGCATCAGTTATCCGATCCGTTTTTCGTGCTGGCGACACAAAACCCGATTGAACAGGAAGGCACTTATCCGTTGCCGGAAGCCCAGCAGGACCGTTTCATGTTCAAGATTTTCGTCGACTATCCTTCGTATCAGGAGGAATTCGATATCGCTCGCCGCACGACCAGTGTTCAAAACGAGACTGTACAACCGATCCTGTCGGCCCGCCAGATCCATAAATTGCAGCGTATCGTGCGCGAAGTTCCGATTACCGATCATGTGATTAACTATGCGCTAAGTCTTGTACGTCAAACCCGCGTCGGCCATCCTGGCGTTCCTGAATTCGTCGAGGAGCTGGTAAGTTGGGGTGCCGGGCCACGCGCGGTACAGTTTTTGATTTTGGGGGGCAAAGCTCGTGCTTTGTTGCACGGACGAACACACGTGTCGACCGAGGACGTGGCGGCGTTGGCGCGGCCGGTGCTGCGCCATCGTGTGATTGTTAATTTTGCTGCGGAAAGTGACGGCGTAACCCAGGATAACATTGTCGACAAACTGATCGCCGCCACACCCACCAAGGAGGATGCACTTGCCAGTGACTCCCGATTCCAAGCGATTTTTGCATCCTGATGCGATCAGGCGTATCGCGCGAATGGAATTGCGCGCACGTTATATCGTCGAAGGTTTTCTCTCCGGTATGCATCGCAGCCCCTATTTCGGCCAGTCGGTCGAATTTCTGCAGCATCGGGAATACTCTGTCGGTGACGACCTGCGGCACGTGGATTGGAAGGTCTGGGCGCGGCACGACCGGCTGACCGTAAAACAATACGAAGAGGACACCAACTTGCGTTGTACTCTCCTGGTGGACGTGTCGGGCAGCATGCGCTATGGAAATGGACCGCTGAACAAATTCGAATACGCGTCCACGGTGGCCGCCAGTCTGGCCTACCTGGTGCTCAAACAGCAGGACGCGGTAGGTCTGGTGACGTTCGATGAGCAAATCCGCACCACGCTCGCTGCGCGCAGCAAACGCAACCATCTGTTTCCGCTCATCGAATCACTCTCCAAGTTGGAACCGCGGGACAAATCCGATATCCAGCAGCTGTTTGGCAGCGTCGCGGAGACTTATGCACAACGCGGTATGATGGTCGTCATCTCGGACCTGCTCGTCCCGGCTAGTGATGCCATCCGAGGTCTGCAACAACTGCGGCAACGGGGTCACGACGTACTCGTATTTCACGTCCTGGATGATGACGAACTTGATTTTCCGTTTCGAGGTCCGACACGCTTTGAAGGTCTCGAGCTGCCGCAACATTTGAATTGCAACCCGCGTGCGTTGCGCGATGGTTACCTGACCGCCCTGCAACGTTACCTGGACCAGATCCGGCACGGTTGTGCCCGCGCTATGATCGACTACGCATTGATTCGCACCAGCCAACCATTGGACGCAGCGCTGGCGGCGTATTTAAGTAATCGTTTGGGAATGCATCACAAAAATTAAACAGGAAGGGGCAGGGAGCACTGAGTACTCTACGTCGAGTAGCATTTGAAACCTGGTAACTATGTAGCCGAATGAAGTAGGACGGATTGGCTATCCGCGATCGACATTGCAATGGCCGATCACGCATCCACGGATTACCGATTCTTTGGATAATCGGTTGGAATGGTTACGTTTTCGACCAATCGGCCAAACCGTCCTACGTCTCTACTCCATTTGGCTAAGCTGTTACGAAACCTGAAACCCCAACTCCGAACTCCACGCTTTGACCATGCATTTCATCCATCCGGCACTTGCTTGGGCATTTCTTCTCGTCCTGGTGCCACTGTTGATCCACTTGATCAACCTAATACGGCATCAGAAGGTGAATTGGGCAGCCATGGAGTTTTTGTTGGAGAGTTATCGCAAGCACAGTAACTGGATTCGATTTCGGCAGTTTTTATTATTGTTGACGCGCATGGCTGTCGTGGCAGTGGTGGTGGCGATGCTGGCCCAACTGGTCACACCGGATCAGTGGTCTAGTTTGTGGGGTGGCAGAGTGACTCATCATTACGTCGTGTTGGACGACAGTTATTCGATGGCAGATCGTACCGATACGATGCGCGTCTTTGATCGGGGGCTTCAAGTAGTGCGTGGACTGGCACGGAAGGCCGCAGCACAACCCAATCGGCAGATCGTGTCGGTGCTAACTTTTTCGCAGTCGGATATGGCGGAAGATGTGAGTGCGGCGCGAAAGTCGGAAACGGTGGAAGAGTCAACGGAATCTTCCTCGGTGTCGGCAGAGTTGCTACCACGGGTTCTGCAGACCGAGGTCACCGGAGACGGCAATGTTGACCGCTGGCTGGACGAAGTCCGTTCGCAGCTTGCCGTGACGGAACTCAGCGTGGGGCCGGGTCCTGCGCTGAACGTCATACGCCAGTTGATTGAGCAGTCGTCGGCCGAAAACAGCTTGGTGTACGTCGTCTCCGACTTTCGTAGGGGCCAGTGGGATTATCCCGACGAGTTCGTCGATTCGCTCCGTTCGATCGAACAGTCCGCAGTTGAGATATGCCTGGTCCGCTGCGTCGACGAAGCGCGCCCCAACTTGGCGATAACGGACTTGACGGTTCTTGAGGAGACGATCGCGGCAGGCATTCCGATCACGGCCCAGGTCTGCGTGACCAATTATGGAGACAAAGACGTCCACAATGTACCATTGCGGATCCAGACGAAGTACTACGACCGGAATGCGGAACAGTCATTGAATCGGCAGGCGCTGGAGCCTCAAGTTGAATTATTGGCAGTCGAGCCCATTCGATCGATTGCGCCTGGCCAGTCCGCGGTGCGTCAGTTTCAATTCTTTTTTCCCCAGCCTGGCCAGCACGTCCTTGAAGGGAGCCTACCGGAGGATGCTGTGCCAAACGACAATCACCGGTATCATGTCGTCGATTTGCCGGAGAATGTCAAGGTGTTACTGGTTGACGGCGATTCACAACGTCGGGGGGCGTCATTTGTATCGGCTGTGTTCACACCTGGCACGCGGACCAGGACAGGGATTCTGCCTCGTATCGAAGCACCGATCTTCTTGCGTGACGCCGCTACCGAGACGTTGCAACTGTTCGACACGGTGTACTTGATAAATGTCGCGCGGCTGGAGCCACGCGCCGTGAGCCACCTTGAACAGTACGTGTCAGCGGGCGGAAACTTGTGTGTTTTTATGGGGCCCGAAAGGCACCTGCAATTTTATAATGCGCTGTATGCCGACGGAGCGGGTTTGTATCCGCTGCCTTTGGAGCGTGACGATCTGTTGCAGCCCGACATCGACCAGCAAACACCCGACTTTGTGGTCGAAAAC
>Ga0310123_10002920_pt1 | contig 13438 bp, 14 predicted proteins | sample CB6_AW_1057_MG_FD_203505 | JGI IMG/M metagenome (GOLD analysis project Ga0310123, IMG submission 203505) | Marine microbial communities from Western Arctic Ocean, Canada - CB6_AW_1057 | ecosystem: Environmental > Aquatic > Marine > Oceanic | place: Canada: Western Arctic Ocean | collected... | reverse complement strand
AAAAATAAGTGTTTTAATTGCTGAAAAATTTAGTAGAGCGGCCAATGGAGGTGTTGGCTATGCAAAAGCGGCTGGCAACTACGCTGCACAATTTTACCCAACTAGTATTGCTCAAGAAAAAGGCTATGAACAAGTTATATGGACTGATGCAAATAATCATGAATATCTTGAGGAAGCTGGAACAATGAATATCTTTTTTAAAATTGGTGACACTCTTTTTACTGCGCCAAATAATGATAGAATTTTAGATGGAATTACTCGTAAAAGTATTATTGAGCTATGCCAATTTTTAAAAATTAAAATTCAGGTTAAACCTGTAACCGTAAAAGAATTATTATCTGCTCACAAAAACAAATCCCTAAAAGAAATATTTGGTTCTGGAACAGCGGTAGTGATTTTATCTATTAAAAGTTTTAGCCATAATAATGTTCATTATGATATTCCTGATTTAAAGGATCCACTATCAGATTTTCTGAAGAAAAAAATTATGGATATTCAATGTAATATTGGAAAAGATCCATTTGAATGGAGATACAAATTGCCAATTCTTACCTCTGTAAAATAGTCTTTATATTAGGCTTAAAATACTTTGGTCCCTTCATAACTTTACCATCCTTTCTATAAATTGGCTTTCCATCCAAACCTAACTTACTCATATTACTTCTTTGAATTTCATCGAAGACTTCCTCAATTTTATTTTGAAAACCATGAGTAATTATTGTTCCACACAAAATATATAACATATCCCCTAATGCATCAGCAACTTCAACAATATCATTTTTTTTTGCTGCTTCAAAATATTCTTCATTTTCTTCTTTCATTAAATTATATCTTAGTTTAATTATATCTTCTTCTAAAGTTACAGTTGGTGAATTGCTAATTCCTAATTCGTATGCTTTATGAAATTTTTCAACTGCATTTATGGGTTTAGTAATCATATATATAAGGTTATATTAGTTTAAATTCTAATTTTACAAAAATTCAGAATTTAAGATGTTTAGTATTGGTCAACAAATTTTTGCAATCTTATTTATAATTTGCTTTATAATAATAATATCCATTTCATACCGTAAAGATAAAAAACAACAAAGAGAATACTTCAGAGGTAGCTATAAAATATTAATTGTTTTTTTTATATTTCTAACTATACTATTTTTAATTAAATTTCTAACACAAAATTGAAACAATTATTTGTTATTTTTCTTGGTGGAGGAATAGGAACATCCTTAAGATATCTGATTGGAAAATTTTTACCATACAGTAAAGGAGAATTCCCTATATCAACTTTCTTAGTCAATGTAATCGGTTGTTTTTTAATCGGCTTTTTTTTTGGACTACTATCTAAATCTGATTTGTCAAAATCAGATTTGTTTCTTTTTTTTATAGTTGGTTTTTGTGGAGGTCTCACTACATTTTCAACATTTAGTTTTGAAAGTTTTAATTTAATTAAGGAAAATTCATTCTTAATTCTTTTATCCTATAACTTCCTTAGTCTATTTTTAGGTTTATTATTTGTATATTTTGGTACTTTATTAGGAAAATCAATTTTTAATTTTTTTTAAATCCTATTCATTTAAATTCTGACTATTTAATATTTTATTAATTAAAAATTGATTATTTGTTAATTTTTTATATAATATTTTATCATACACTTAAAAATTAATTATTTTTTATAATACCTACAAGATTAAACTTTTTTTAATAAATAATTTTGGCATGTTATTAATCAAATTAATTCATTATGAAAATTAACAAGTACATTAAAATTTTAACTATAGTAATTGTATCAATTTTTTCAGCTAATCAGTCATTTGGACAAATGGATATAGGTGCTGATTTTATGAGTAGATATGTTTGGAGAGGTGGTGCCTATTCTAATGGTCCCTCAATTCAACCCTACATGTCATATGCATCAGGTGGTTTAGAAATTGGCTTTTGGGGAGCTTATGCAAATGATACTTTAGCTGATGAACTGGACTTATATGCATCTTATTCATTTGGTCCTATTGCTTTAACCTTAACAAATTACATTTTTCCTGATATTACAACTGGAGGAACAACAAAATATTTTGATAGTGGTATTTGGGAAGGAATGGTAGGTTTAGAATTAGGTCCAGTAAGTTTAACTGGAGCTTATTTTTTTGAAGATGGTGATACATATATCTCTGCTGGTATTCCCCTTGGAGATGTAGGATTCACTCTTAGTCTTGGAGATGGTTTTTACACCAAATCTGGTGACATGGGAATAATGGAAATAGGTTTAAGTTATGGTAAAGAAATTAAAATAAATGATGATTTTTCATTACCTCTTTTAAGTAATCTAATATATAACCCATCCTTTGATCAAATGTATTTGGTTTTTGGAGTTTCATTATAATTTAATTTCTTTTAAATTGAATAAAATAATTTTTAAATAAAAAAAATATGAAAAAAGTAGAAGCAATCATCCGTAAATCAAAATTTGATGAAATAAAAGAAGCTCTTCACAGCGTAGAAGTTAACTTTTTTAGTTACTGGGACGTAACGGGTGTAGGTAACGAAAAAGAAGGGCACGTTTACAGAGGAATTAGTTATAGCACCTCTGAAATTCAAAGACGTTTTTTATCTATAGTTGTAAACGATGAATTCGTAGATAGAACTGTTAAAGCTATTATCAAATCAGGAGCAACTGATAAGGTTGGTGATGGTAAAATATTTATCCTTCCTGTAGAGGAAGCATATAGAATAAGAACTGGAGAAAAGGGAGGTCAATCTCTCAATTAACTAAAATTAAAAAATAAATTATTATGGAAACAGCGCTTTTTACAGCAAACAATGTATGGATGATGGTCTGTACAGCACTTGTGTTTTTTATGCACTTAGGGTTCTCATTTTTAGAAATAGGTCTAACACGCCAAAAAAACACTGTCAATATATTATTCAAAAACTTTTTTGTAATCACAATAGGTATTTTGCTCTATGCTCTTGGAGGTTTTAATCTCATGTACCCAGGATTTGAAGAAGGATCTATGGGTCTACTTAAATTCGCAGGTTTTGGAATTGGTGCTCCTGAAGGGGGAATGACTATTGGATATGCCGATGGTGGATACACCTGGTGGACAGATTTTCTTTTTCAGGCTGTTTTTGCAGCAACTGCAGCAACAATAATTTCAGGAGCCGTTGCAGAAAGAATTAAACTAAGTGGTTTTATGTTATTTACCGTATTATATGTAGGACTTGTATATCCAATAATAGGATCTTGGAAATGGGGCAAAGGATTCCTTGACAATTGGGGTTTTTATGATTTTGCAGGTTCTACGCTTGTTCATTCTGTTGGAGGATGGGCTGCATTAATGGTAGTGTATTTTTTAGGTGCAAGAATTGGAAAATATAATGAAGATGGAACGCCAAATGCAATTACAGGACATAATATTCCCTTGGCTGCTGCTGGAGTTTTAATACTTTGGTTAGGATGGTTTGGATTTAATGGTGGTTCAGTTTTATCAGCTGATCCAGAATTAACATCATTAACTCTTGTTACAACTTGTCTAGCTGCATCTGCAGGAGGTATATCGTCAGCATTCTTCTCAAATATTCTATACAAAAACTTTGATTTGACGATGTTTATGAATGGTATTCTTGGGGGGCTTGTAGGAATTACTGCTGGTGCTGATCAAATGGGACCTACCTCTGCAATATTAATAGGTGCAATTGCTGGAATTATTTTAGTATTTGGAATAAGATTACTTGATAAATTAAAACTAGATGATCCTGTTGGTGCAATTGCTGTTCACTTAATATGTGGAATTTGGGGAACTCTTGCAGTTGGTATTTTTGGTGCAATGGCAAGTTTAGATCAGTTTATAGTTCAATTAATTGGAATTGGAATAATTGGTACTTTCAGTTGTATTACAGCTACAATTATTATTTTAATTGTTAAAGCAACAACTGGTCTAAGAGTTGATAAAGAAGAAGAATTAAAAGGTTTAGATCTTTCAGAACATGGAATGGATGCCTATGCTGATTTTAGATTAAATCAACATTAAAACAAAAATTAAAAGGCTCTTATTATATCCATAATCCTTTATTTGTACCCATTGAATAAAGATTCAATGGGTTTTTTTATCTTTATAAAAACTAGTTGTATGAAACTTTACCATCTAATTCCTGCTATAATAATATTTTTTTTAAAAATTAATTTTACTCAATCACAAAACAAAATTTCTGAAGGACCATTCTCTCAATTAATAATTAGAGGTGTAACTCTAATTAATGGAAATGGAGCTCCACCAATTGGTCCAATGGATGTCGTCGTTGAAAAAAATATAATTACTAAAGTTGTAACTGTTGGATATCCAGGTGTAAAAATCAACAAAAAAAATAGACCCACCTTAAAAGTTGGAGGAAAAGAAATAGATGCTTCAGGCATGTACCTTCTCCCAGGATTTATTGATATGCATGCCCATATAGGAGGAGTTAGTCAAGGTGCAGACTGGGATTATGTATTTAATTTATGGTTGGCCCATGGAGTAACTACAGTTAGAGAAGTTGGTGGAAGAGGTCGTGACTGGACACTTAACTTAAAAAAGAAAAGTAAAAAAAATGAAATAATTGCTCCTAGAATAATACAACATACTTCTTTTGGACAAGGTTCAAAGAATAAAATTAGTACTCCTGAACAAGCTCGACAATGGGTAAGAGATAATGCAAAAATGGGCTCAGACGGCATCAAATTTATGGGCGCAGCTCCTGAAATTATGAAGGCTGCTTTGGATGAAAATAATAAACTTGGTTTAAGTTCATCTTGTCATCATGCACAATTAAATGTTGCCAGATGGAATGTTCTACATTCAGCAAGGGCTGGCTTAACCTCAATGGAACACTGGTATGGTTTGCCTGAAGCCTTATTTTCTAATAGAACAGTTCAAGATTATCCTCTTGATTATAATTATCAAAATGAACAACATCGATTTGGAGAAGCTGGAAGGCTTTGGGCTCAAGCAGCTCTACCTTATTCAGACCATTGGAATCGAGTAATGGAAGAATTATTATCACTTGATTTTACAATTGATCCTACATTTAATATTTATGAAGCTAGCAGAGACCTACATAGAGCAAGACGTTTAGAATGGCATGAAGATTATACATTACCAAGTCTATGGAAATTTTATCAACCCAGTAGAATATCCCATGGTTCATATTGGCATTATTGGGGCACAGAACAAGAAATTGCCTGGAAAGAAAATTTTAGACTTTGGATGACTTTTGTTAATGAATATAAAAACCGTGGTGGAAGAGTAACAACAGGTTCAGATTCAGGTTTTATATTCCAATTATATGGATTTGCATATATAAGAGAACTAGAACTTTTGAGAGAGGCTGGATTCCATCCATTAGAAGTGATAAAATCTGCGACCTTAAACGGAGCCGAAGCTTTAGGTATGGATAACAAAATTGGATCTATAGAAATAGGAAAACTTGCTGATTTTGTTATTATAGAAGAAAATCCACTAGAAAATTTAAAAGTTTTGTATGGAACCGGAGCAATAAAATTAGATAATAAAAATAATATAATACGAGTTGGAGGTGTAAAATATACAATCAGAGATGGTGTAATATATGATTCTAAACTATTATTAAAAAATGTAAAAAAAATGGTAGAAATTGCAAAAGAAAAAGAAGGATTTGTAATTTCGCAGCCTGGCAATTAAAATGCTAAGGAAAAATGTACCATTTAATTCTTTTGATGAACTGTCCTGATCAAAAGGGTATTATAGCTGATGTCACCAATTTTATTCACGATAAGAAAGGGAACATTGTTTATATAGATCAATACGTAGATAGATTAAAAAAAACTTTTTATATGCGTGTTGAATTTGAAGTTGAAAACTCTAGGAATTATTTCAATAATTTTAAAAAAGATTTTAATAATAATTTAGGAGGTAAATTCAAACTTAATTGTCAATTTTATTTAAACAAAGAAAAGCCTAAAATGGCTATTTTTGTTTCTAAATATGATCATTGCTTATACGATATTTTATCACAACAACAATCACATAATCTTAACTGTGATATACCTTTAATAATAAGTAATCACAAAGATTTAAAAGTAATAGCTAATAGGTTTGATATTCCTTTTTATTTTATACCAATTGAGAAATCAAATAAAATTAAAGCTGAAAATACTGAAGCAAATATTTTAAAACAACATAAAGTTAATTTTATTGTTCTAGCTAGATATATGCAAATCTTATCACCGAAACTCGTTAATTTATATAAAAACAAAATAATTAATATTCACCATTCTTTTCTTCCAGCTTTTCCTGGAACCAAACCATATCACGCTGCATTTGAGAGAGGTGTCAAAATTATTGGAGCAACAAGTCACTATGTTACAAATGAGTTAGACGGAGGTCCAATCATTGAACAAGATACGGTAAGAGTTTCTCATGTTCATGGAGTTGATGATTTTATTTCTAAAGGCAGAGATCTTGAAAGAATAGTCTTGCTGAGAGCTCTAAAACTTCATACAGAAAGAAAAGTAATGATTTATGATAATAAAACAATTATTTTCAACTAATCTGTATTAAAAAATTTTAAAAGAACTTTATTAAACTGATTTGGATTTTTAATATTCACAACATCATATTATTCCTTTCTTTTTAAGTTCTATTGACATTTCATCTCGAAAAGACTTTGCAATTTGGGCTGATTTATCAGCAAAATTTTTTGAATTATCTGAATAAATTATTTGTCTTGAAGAATTTACAATTAATCCACAATTTTCATTAAGACCCCATTTACACACATCGGATAAACTCCCTCCTTGAGCACCAATTCCAGGAACAAGAAGAAATGCTCTTGGAACAATGTTTCTTATCTCTTTTAATGAATCTGCTTTAGTAGCACCAACCACATACATTAAATTATCTTTATTTTTCCAATTTTGACTTCTATTTAATATAGAGATATACATAGGAGTACCTTGATCTGAGTGATACTGAAAATCAGAAGAACCAGTGTTAGATGTTAAAGAAAGTAAAATTGTGTATTTGTTTTTATATTCTAAAAAAGGTTCTATTGAATCTTTACCCATATAAGGAGCAACAGTTATTGAATCAAAATTATATGTTTCAAAAAATGTTTTTGCATACTTTGAAGATGTATTACCAATATCACCTCTTTTAGCATCTGCAATTGAAAAAATTTCAGGATAATTTAAATTAAGGTAATTAATGATTTTTTCTAATGAAACCCACCCCATTTTACCATAGGATTCAAAAAAGGCAATATTAGGTTTGTAGGCAATTGCATAAGGTGAAGTTGAATCAATAATCGCTTTTGAAAATTCAAAAATAGGATCATCAAGTGTATGCAAATGTTTTGGAATTTTATCCAAATCAACATCTAAACCAACACACAGGAAAGATTTTTTACGTTTTATTTGATCAATTAATTTTTCTATAGTCATAGTATATCCTCAGCTTCTTTTAATTTTTGAGTATTTTGAAACAATTGAAGTTCATCAATTAATTTTTGAATATCACCACTTATAATATTTGGCAAATCATAAAGAGTTAGTCCAATTCTATGATCAGTAACTCTTCCCTGAGGATAATTATAAGTCCTAATTTTAGCAGATCTGTCTCCAGAAGACACTAAGGAATTTCTCTTGGCAGAGTCCAATTCTAATTTTTTCGATAACTCTAATTCATAAAGTCTAGATCTTAAAACTCTAAGTGCTTTTTCTTTATTTTTGTGTTGAGACTTTTGATCTTGACATTGGGCAACAATTCCCGTAGGTTCATGAGTAAGTCGAACTGCAGAATATGTTGTGTTAACCGACTGTCCACCTGGACCCGAAGAACAATAATAATCAATTCTAACTTCATTCATATCTAGTTCGATGTCAAACTCTTCAGCCTCAGGTAAAATCATTACCGTTGAAGCTGAGGTATGAACTCTACCTTGTGTCTCAGTCTGAGGTACTCTTTGTACCCTATGTACACCCGATTCATATTTTAAAACTCCATATACATCTTCCCCTGTAACTTCAAAAATAATTTCTTTGAATCCACCAGCAGTTCCTTCATTTGAATCAATAAAACTTGTAGACCACCCTCTTGATTGACAATATTTAGTATACATCCTATATAAATCTCCGGCAAAAATACTTGCCTCATCTCCCCCTGTTCCAGCTCTAATTTCAATAACAACATTTTTAAAATCTTCAGAATCCTTTGGTATCAAAATAAGCTTAATTTCTTCTTCTAAAACAGATAATTTTAATTTGGATTCTTCAAATTCAGATTTTGCCATTTCAAGCATTTCCTCATCATCTCCACTTTTAATAATAGTTTCAGCTTCTTCAATTGAAGATAATAATAGTTTATATGATTCAATTTTTTCTACAATAAATGTTAATTCTTTATACTCTTTATTTAGTTTTATATATCTTTTTTGATCAACTATAATATCAGCCTGAATAATAAGATTTGAAACTTCATCATATCTCTGCTGAACATTATTTAACTTATCAATCATTAATTCAAAATATTAAATACAAATTTATTTTAAATTTTGTCTTTATCACCTTCAATTTTAAAAGAAATTTTTACTAAATCATCTATTTTAAAACCTAAGAATGAAGGTAATTTAATTCCAGATTCAGTTAAAAAAAAATCAAAAGTCCCATTCAAAACAATTTTTCTATCTGATATACTTTTTTTACAGGGTATAGTTTTTTCAATACTTTTCCCATGAGAAGTAAACTTTCCTTTAATTAAAATATTGTCCTGAATAACTTTTAAATCATTTGAATAAAATTTTATTTGAGGATATTTAAGAATTTCTAAAACCTCTAACGCATGTGAATCTCGATTCGAATTTCCACTATTAAAATCCTCTACTTTTAAAAGAATAGCAAGATCAGAAATATTTAATTCAGAATTAACAACCATTAATCCCAAAACATTTTTATTTACTCTCCATTTTTCAGACTGAGAAAAATTAAATTTGAAAAAATTAAAAAGTAAAAAAAAATTTATCATAACTAAAATTTAAAAACTAAAATAGCAGTAGCATAACTGGCAAATGCAGTATAAGCTGAATACTTGTGAAGTTTTTTGTTTTTTTTCTTGAATACATTAGTTGCCACCATAGCAGGAAAATGAATAATTGCTAAAACTTTATGAGCTTTTATTGAACTAAAACCTTTTGTTTTTTTATTAATTAATGGTGGCGGAGTTAAAAGTGAAAGACCAGCTCCAGTAAAACAACTTAGTGTTGATAATTGACCTACTTTCTTATGAGTATCATATACTAAATAATCTCCATTATATAATTTTCCTCCTAAAATTCCCTGATAAATCATACCTCCAAGAGCTAAAAACCCGATATACAGATGTGTTATAAGCAGGGCTCTCCTTATTTTTAATTCCTTCTCCCTATTTTTAATGTTCAAAGCGGATATTTTTAAAACTCTTGTTAATCCTTTTTCTCCCCATAAGAATTTTTGGGTAAATATCATTTTATCAGGCAATAATTTACTTGATTTTAGCTCCTCAGTTTCAATTTCATTAAATAAATTTAATTCCTGAGATAATATAGAAAAAGGAACAAATAGTAATAAAAAAAATAAGGTCTTTTGCAACATACTATTCTAATAATCTGATTATGATTCTTAATTATAAATAAAATTCGAACTATTATGTTTTATTGTTAATTGTTTTTTTGAAGCAGATTTAACATACCCAATTATTTTAGCATCCACATTAAAACTTTTTGAAATATCAATAATTTCTTGAGCATATTTCTCTTCAATATAAACCTCCATTCTATGCCCCATATTAAAAACTTCATACATTTCTTTAAGAGATGTATTAGACTCATCCTTAATAAGTTTAAATAAAGGAGGAATAGGAAAAAGATTATCTTTTACAACATGAAGTTTATCTACAAAATGGAGTATTTTAGTTTGTGCTCCTCCACTACAATGAATTATTCCATGAATTTTTTGTTTATCTAAATCTTTAAAAATCTCACTAAAAATAGGTGCATAAGTTCTAGTAGGAGATAAAACAAGTTTACCAACGTCAATAGATAATTTATAATAATTATCTAAAAGCTTTTTAGTTCCTGAATAAATAAGATCATCATTAATTTTGTGGTCATAACTTTCAGGATATTTTAAACCCAAATCTTTTGAAAAAACATCATGCCTTGCAGATGTTAAACCATTGCTACCCATACCACCATTATATGAATCCTCATAAATTGCCTGACCAAATGAGGCTAAACCAACAATTACATCACCAGAATTAATATTACTGTTATCAATAATATCATTTTTTTTAATTCTAGCCGTTACAGTTGAATCAACAACTATAGTTCTAACAAGATCCCCTATATCCGCTGTCTCTCCTCCGCTACTATATATTGATACTCCATAATTTCCTAACTTTTCAATCACCTCCTCAGTTCCCTCAATAATAGCCTTAATAACATCACCTGGTATTAAGTTTTTATTTCTTCCAATTGTAGAAGATAGAAGTATATTTTTTGTTACACCTACACAGATTAAATCATCAATATTCATTATTAAAGCATCTTGTGCAATTCCTTTCCAAACTGAAAGATCTCCAGTTTCTTTCCAATAAACGTATGCTAAAGAAGATTTACTCCCTGCCCCATCTGCATGCATAACAATAGCATGATTGTTACTACTAGTTAAATAATCCGGTATCATTTTACAAAAAGATTTAGGATACAAACCTTTATCAATGTTCTTTATTGCATTATGAATATCTTCTTTCTGAGCAGATACTCCTCTATTAGTATATCGATGCGACATTTTATTTTTTTGTAAAATTAAGGTTTTGAAAATATTCTAAACACTTAATTAGAAATTTTAAAAAAAATTATTTTGTATTTAAATCAGAAATAACTCCAATTTTAAAAATTATCAAAAACTAAATTTATTTAGCTTATAAATATTTTGTTAATAAAAATTAATAATTGGTTGGAAAAATAAAAATAAAAAATCATCTGAATTCCAATAAAATTTTACTTTTATGAACACAAAAAAAATATTTTAAATCATGAGTAAATTTAAACTTGAATACATTTGGTTAGATGGATATGTCCCTACAGCCAATTTAAGAAGTAAAACTAAAATTGTTAATGATTTTAGCGGAAAATTAAAAGACGTTCCAATGTGGGCATTTGATGGTAGTTCTACCCAACAAGCAGTAACAGGTTCATCTGATTGTATACTAAAACCTGTTACTATCTATCCTGATCCTCAAAGAAAAAATGCTTTTTTAGTAATGAATGAAGTATTAAATCCTGATAACTCTCCTCATATTTCTAATGAAAGAGCTACTATTGATGATGATGATGATGATTTTTGGTTCGGATTTGAACAAGAATATTTTTTATGGGATCCTGAAACTGATCTACCACTTGGTTTTCCAAAAGATCAAACACCTCAAGGTCAATTCTATTGTTCTGTTGGCGGAAAAAATACCTTTGGCAGAGAGATTATGGATAAACATCTAGATACATGCCTTGAAGCAGGAATAAATGTTGAGGGAACAAATGCTGAGGTTGCACCTGGTCAATGGGAATTTCAAACTTTCGCTAAAGGAGCAAAACAAGCTGGTGATGAAATGTGGGTTGCAAGATATCTACTTGAAAGAATTGCTGAAGACTATGGTCTAGCAATAGAATATCATCCAAAACCTCTCGGCGCAACTGACTGGAACGGCTCAGGAATGCACGCAAATTTTTCCAACACTACACTAAGAACATGTGGGTCAAAAAAAACTTATGAAAAAATTTGTGAAGCTTTCAAGCCTGTTATAAAAGAACATATTGATGTTTATGGAGCTTATAATGATCAAAGATTAACTGGCGAACATGAAACTCAATCAATTGATCAATTCAGTTATGGAGTTTCAGATCGTGGTGCATCAATTAGAATTCCTATTATGACAGTTGAAAATGGATGGAAAGGTTGGTTAGAAGATAGAAGACCTTCATCAAATGCTGATCCATATAAAATTTCAGGAAGAATAATTAAAACTGTAAAAGAAGCTAAAATTTAATTTTATTTCATTAAAGCGTTCTAATTTATTAGAGCGTTTTTTTATATAATTAATGGAAGAATAAAAGATAAATAAAGTCCGAAAAGAATTATTCCGTTTAGTCTACCAAGATTTTTTCCTTTTGGAAAGAAAACCATCGGAAGAATTAAAAAAGATATGAAAATCATCCATAAAAAATCATTGCTAAGTAGGCCTGAATCAACTGGTTTTATAGGCATTATGGAAGCCGTTATTCCCATTACTGCAAGAATATTAAAAATATTAGATCCAATTAAATTTCCAAGAGAAATTGCTTTTTCCTTATTAATAATAGCAATTATTGAAGCAGATAATTCAGGAATACTGGTTCCTATTGAAATAACTGAAATACTAATTATTCTCTCACTCACACCTAATTTAGTTGCCAATTCAACTGCTCCTTGAACAAGAACCTCTGAACCTAACCATAAACAAAATCCTCCAAAAAGCAAATAAATTAAAGTGCTAAATGTTCCTAATTTTTTTCCATTTTCTATCAAATCATCATTGGTTCGATTTTTTTGAAATTTTATTAAATAAAACAAAAACATTACTAATATTATTACCATTAATATTCCCTCATATCTATTCAATTCTTTATCAAAAGCAATAAATAGATAAAACAGTATGGTGGAAGCCATCATCATTGGCCAATCTTTTTTATAAAAATTTTCACCTACATCAATTGGTGAAATCATTATGATTATAGATAAAACAAATGCAAGATTTGCAATATTAGATCCGATAACATTTCCAAAAGCTAAATCAGGAAAACCTGAAACAGCAGCTTGAATACTTACAATAAGCTCTGGAGCTGATGTAGCAAAAGAAACTACAGTCATTCCAATTACAAATCTTGATATATTTAATTCTAAGGAAATTGCAACAGCAGCCTTCATTAACCAATCTCCTCCTTTAAGAAGAAAAATTAAACCAACAACTATAGCAATATATTCCATTTAAATTTCGGCAAGATACAATTTACTTTTTTAGACCCATGTTTTTTTTTAGTATTGAAAAAAATTATATTTGAATACTATTTAATTAAATTCATTTGAATATTAAAATAAAAATATCTGTAATTTTTCTAAGTTTTATTTTCTTATTTACAGGTTGTGGGGATTCAAAATCTTCTAAAAAAAAATTGAATATATTGGATGTTAAAGATTGTCTTGAAATAATATATCAAAAATTAGAAGAATCAAATCATACTTTTCAGGCAATTCAGAAAATGGATATGAGCAATGAATTATCAAATCTATATAGACTAACCTATAAGAATAACCTTGACCAGATTAAAGTTGAGTTTATTGAAATAAAAAAAGATTGCAGTT
>Ga0310123_10002919_pt1 | contig 13440 bp, 9 predicted proteins | sample CB6_AW_1057_MG_FD_203505 | JGI IMG/M metagenome (GOLD analysis project Ga0310123, IMG submission 203505) | Marine microbial communities from Western Arctic Ocean, Canada - CB6_AW_1057 | ecosystem: Environmental > Aquatic > Marine > Oceanic | place: Canada: Western Arctic Ocean | collected... | reverse complement strand
GCGGCCGCTGTTCTACCAATTTGACAAGTGGATCGGGAACATGGATGCACCGGACCACACACGGCTCCGGCGTCTCGTGAATGTTGCCTTCACCGCTCGCATGGTGGAAAACCTCCGAGCCGAAATAGAATCAATCGTCGACGAACTGCTCGCAGCGACAGGAGATGAGGGCACCGTGGAATTCGTCGGCGACTTCGCCTATCCCCTGCCGGCCATCGTCATTGCGCGGATGCTGGGCGTGCCTTCCGAGTGGCGAAAATCGTTCATGAAGTGGTCAGACAACCTGACTGCCTATTCCGGCACCGGACGCGCAGCTCCTGCAGTTGCAGAATCCGCCAGTCGTAGTGCTGCCGAACTGACTGCGCTCTTCAAACAACTGGTCGAGGCGCGTCGGTCCAATTCCCGGGAAGATCTTCTCAGTCGTCTGGTCGAAGTCGAAGATGAGGGAGACCGCTTGAACGAACAGGAACTGCTCGGCATGTGCGGTTTTCTGCTGGTGGCCGGACACGAGACAACCATGGCACTGTTGTCCAACGGCCTGCTGGCGCTGTTGCGTCACCCCGCACAGCTGCAGCGTCTGAGAACGGACCCGCAGCAGATCGCCACCGCGGTCGAGGAGTTACTGCGGTACGACAGCCCGATCCAACACCAAACACGGAGTGCCGCCGAAGATCTCGAGATTGCCGGAACACCTGTTAAAAAGGACGATCGCGTGATCGCTTTGCTGGGATCCGCGAACCGCGATCCGGCCACGTTTCCAGAACCGGATCGACTGGATCTGGGACGTGATCCGAATCCTCATCTGGCCTTCGGTTTTGGTCCCCATTATTGCCTGGGCGCACCGCTGGCGCGACTCGAGGCGCAAATCGCTATTCTGGCACTGCTTCAGCGCTGGCCGACGCTTCAGCTCATCAACCCGCAACCGCATTACAGACACCATACTTCCCAGCGTAATCCGCTCCGGCTGGACATAAGAGTAGCCGGGAGAGTGGGCTAGCGAGCGCGGCCAGCGTATCGTAGAAGCGGGTAGTCGTGACACTCAGGCTGCAACGTCGCAAGACCCGGAAACCCTGATGCTTCAGTTTGCCATGGTCGGATCCTCCGTTGACCCCCTCTGTCGCGAAGCAGAGTGTGAAGAACCCGACTCCCGCTACTTGAGTATTTCCACCAGCTCCACTAACACGCCTTCCGGGTCACGGCAGTACGTGACCTTGGCAAATCCTTCGGCGGAAATGGTTGGTGCGATGTTAAACTCGATACCTTCAGCCAGAAGTTTCTCGTGAAGGGAGTCGAGATCGTCGACCTGCAGGGCGACGTGGTTGCAGCCAACGTCACACGCACGGCGTGGTTCGGGTACCGCCTGGGGATGGGACAGGTACTGAAGCAATTCAATCGACACACCGTCTTCCGCCTTCAACTTGGTCATCCATACTTTTGCTCCTTTTACGCCTGTCACATCCTGAATCATCTGGCTGTCGTCCTGGAAATCCGCCCAGACCTCCATTCCCAGAAGGTCACGGTAAAATCGCAGCGACGCATGCATGTCGCTGACGACGATTCCAGTGTGCCGGATCGCTTGAATCCCCATGGTCTATTCTCCGTTAGAAAGTGGTTTCCGTGTTTTGTTTCACTGCACGCCCGCCATTGCGATACAGAACCCGTTCCAACAACCGTTCTTATCACCGGCTTGCGCCTACAAACCCTCGATGAACTCCAGCCAATTTCCCTCGGGATCCCGGGCGTAAACAACACCGATTCTCTTTCCATCCAGGTCTTTGAATTTTGGAGCCGTCACAAAGCGAATGCCCTTCGCCTGGAGTCGGGCATGCAGCGCGGCCAGCTCAGACACACGAAAACAAACATGCAGGGATCCCAACTCATGCCGATCAAAATGCCCATCCTCGGAAGGTGGATCGATGTATTTGACCAGCTCAATCTGATGGTCATTGTCAAATCCCACGAACACCAGCTTTCGCCGCGCCCCCGGAACACCGGTGTGGTCGCCCTCCGGTGGTGCAACCGAGTCAACCTCTCTAATCAGCTTGAGACCAAGTTCCTGCGTGTAGAAGTGCACCATCTGGTCTAAATCATTAACAACAAGCCCCGTGTGATGGAACCCGTGAATCATGGTTTGCATGGTTTGGCCTCACATGTGTCGAAAACACAGTCTCTCTACCAGGTCAGACCTCCAGTTCGGTCGGCCTCAACAATTCCCGGCCTCAATGATCCCGCGTGGACTTTTTCCATGGCAGGATTTCCGGGGGTCAGGGGTTGGCCCGGTACGACGATAAAACCAAAGGGCCAGGCGTGCAAATCTGTGCGATCAACCGGAGGATGGTCACGCTGACCGCTGGCGGATCCCAACATCATAACCTGATCAAAAAACAAAAACACCGTGTTGAAATGAACACATTGTCACCCGAGTCATGGATCGTTGTACAATGTTCGCCCGAAAGGTGAGGATGGGGGGGGGTTCCCGGTTCCCGCAAACCGGCCCGTTTGAATCGCCGATTGATGTGTAGCACAGCGCAACCCACCACAACGGGACTTCGTCATTTCTTCACAAGTCTCGCCCCCGCTGGGCTTGCTACACCTGTTCACGTCGACGTCCCCCGGCAGGGCAGGAGACATGCCCGGTCCTGAAATTCCGTCCTGGTTGAGCAACCGTGGCGAAACCGAGCAACCCAGCCCTATTGCCACATGGATTGATGCGGACAACCGCCTCGTTGTATAAAGAATTCCCCAGCAACGTCCCCTAGCCTCTCTCCGAAAGTCAAAATCCTATCATGACTCCCATCGACTGGGGCATCGTTATCCTCTTAAACGGGGTCATCGTCGTCTACGGATTGTTTCGTAGCCGCCAGACGCAGACCTCCTCCGACTGGTTTCTCGCGGGTCGCAGTCTGCCGTGGTGGATCGTGGGCTTGTCCCTGTGGGCGACCGCGATCGACTCAAGTGATCTGGTCGCCGATTCAGGATTCACGTACGAAACCGGAATCATGTACTTCGTTGGCAACTGGCTGGGCGGTGTCACCGGTTGGGTGGTAGCGGCGAATTTCATCTTTCTGCCGATGTATCGAGCCGGCATGTATACGAATGCCGAGTACCTGGAGGCACGGTTCGGTGTAGCCGCCCGCGTCATCAGCGTTTTCGTTCAAGTTCAGTACCGCACCCTGATCCTTGGAATCATCGCCAACACCATGTACCTGGTCTTCGCCATCGTCTGCGGCTGGGACGATGTGTCGTCCTGGACATGCGTCGTGGCGATCGCGCTGTTGGCCAGCGTGTACACCGCGCTGGGAGGTTTGAAATCGGTGGCGATCACTGACGCGATGCAGACGATCATCATGGTCGTCGGGGCGCTGGTCTTCTTTTTTCTGCTGTGGAGCAAAGTCGGAGGCTGGAGCGGACTCGAAACGAGACTCGATGCGCACCAGCCAGGACTCGCCAACGAGCTGCTGCACATCGGAACACCCACAGAGAACGTTCCCGACATCGTCTGGGGCTGCTTCTCGTTTTTCATCATCGGATTCATGTACGCCATCGTTAACCATACACAGTCGATGCGGCTTTTCGGATCGCGCAGCGAGTGGGACCTGAGGATGGCGGTCGTGCCAGCTTCCGCAATTCTTCTGGTCACCACTTTCATCAACCTCATGGTGGGCATCATGGGACGCGGACTGTACCCCGAATTGTCTGCGTTGCCGCTTGACGAATCGCTTCAGAAGGGCGACTCCATCTATCCCTTGTTGATCAACGAAGTCGCAACCGTCGGCTTGAAGGGACTCATCGTGGCGGGGGTTGTCGCCTCGATCTTTTCGACGTTTGATTCCATCGGATCGACGCTTTCGTCGCTGCTGGTGCGGGACGTGTACGCACGTCTTGTCAAACGAGACGGCGATGATCGGCACTACCTGAGCGTGGGTAGATGGCTGACGCCGGTGATTATCTTCGGATCGTTCGGTTACGTACCGTTTATGGGTGGGGGCATGCTCCTCTACTATCTGGATCTGGTGGGAGCCTTCGTCGTTCCCCTGTTAACGATGTACCTGATGGGCAGCTTCACTCGCGTCCACAGAAGATCGGGTTCGATTGGCCTTATTTTGGGGGTCATCTATGGTCTTGGCCGGCTCGTGTGGCCCGACCTGTACCCAGGGATTCTCGCCGACAAATTTGCGGCGTACTTCTTCACCATCCTGGCCACTGCGGGAACCATGGTCATCGCATCACTCGTGATGGGCTGGCAGCCGCGCGGAGAGCTTCTTCACGAGGAACAATCCGGCTGGCTACGGCAGAGTCAACTGGAGGCGCGACAGCTTGCTATTTCCGAGGATAAATCTCGTAGCGACGCCCTGCCGCTGACCCTCGGAATTATTCTGATCGCCGTCGCCGTGGGGCTGGTTGTCCTGTTTTGGTAATAGAAATCCAAACGACCAGCGCAGTCGTTCGGATAGCTAGACACCAACCTGGTCGGCAAGCGGCGGCGCTGCCACCAGGCGACAGTTGGACCGCGGACCCGTCCGCTGCAACAGACACCCACTTTACAGGGCCAAACAGAGAATATTCCTGACACGGTCAACCGGTTCCCACTGCACATTTCTGGTCCTTCACCCCGGCAAGTACGTTGTCATGCTCAGCCCGTCACTAGCAAATCCTCTATTCATTTGTTTTTTTTTATTTTATCGAACCGCACCAACTACCATATAATTCGGAGGGACCCGTTGCCTCGGCCTCCTGACCAGCGTCGACAATAGCACACTTTCATATCTGCTCTTGCCAGGAAGAACTCGAATTCATGAACGCGTTCGTACTCCTCACCGCTCTCTTTGGTGCCGACTATTACGTCGAGGATTACCGAGCTGCCCACGGCACGGACCAGGCGACGATTGCAGCCGCCTTGAACGCTTCCTTACACGGAATCCCCTCTTGGAATGCGATTCACTTCGATGGCTCCAGAACTTATACCCTGCATGAGGAAATCGCCGCCTTTCAGGGACAGACTCTACGAGGGCACGGGGCAACGCTCCGGCGCGCCGATGAATGGAACGTCCGCTTGACACAACCAATCAACATTGGTGACACGGTCTTTCATGTGGATACGGTTCCACCCGATATTTTTCCAGGAGTCTTGATCACTCCCGTAGAAGCCACTGGAAACGGAGACCACGGGGATGGAGACACTTTCGGGGGCATGAGAGTGCAGTCGTTTGATGCGACTGCTGGTACCATCACCGTGAGGCACGCGGCCAGAAAAATCTTTTCAGTGAACTCCGGTATCTACAACGTGGATCCCATGGTCAGTACCTGGCAAGGGGGCGTGGTCGACAACTTTGTGTTCGACGGCAATCGTGAAAACAATGATTCACATGTTTCCTGGCTCTACGAAACCGCCGTTTACGTATGGAACGGTGGTGCTGAAATAAAAAACAACATCTTCAAGGAACTTCCCGGGCAGGGAGTTTACATCTTTAGTGGTGACGACACGAATGTGCATCACAATCTGTTCCACGACAACAACTCATCGGCCATACATTTTTCACGTACATATGAAGGTGGTGGATTAACTCATTTTAAAAATAACATGATCGTACGTTCGAACCAGGATGCTGAACGGGTTGGACACAGTGAAGGTGCCGTTACGATCAGTTATCGTAACGACAACATCCGGATCACTGACAACCTTGCTGTTGAAGTGAGTGAACCATTCATCGGAAACTTTGGCCCTTGGATGGAAAACTGGGTCGTGGAAGGAAACAAGCTGTACGACGTCAACGGAATGTTTTTTGGACGATTTCACTGGTCCGGTTTTGATCCAACAGGATTCGTCTTCAATAACAACATGTGCCAGGACTGCGGCCTGAGTGAATTGCAGGGTGAAACTCCCTATAACCAGAGCGGCTTTGATAATAGCTGGCAAGACTTTCAACTCCACGACAACGAAATCATCGATGGAACGGTATCGTTGACAGACGTTGGCAGTGGATCGATCAGCGGCCTGTCCCTCAAATCCTGTGGCATACAACTCATGGTCAACCATTCCTCCATTTCCATGGATGGAATCGAGACAACTGCCGCCTGTGACTTGAAACAGGACGGGGCAGCCAAGCTCTCCTATGACCCGGTGACCGGTTACACCTCTTTAAATCTTAACAACACACCGTTAGGTGAAATCTCTGATCTGCTCATCGTTCTGGATGACGGATCCCTGATCACTTCCCATAACCCTTCGTGGCTTCCGCCCGGACTGGATATCGAAACCGACATTCTCGTGGCGCGATGGTCAGACGTTGCTGATCACTATGGAAAACTTGCCAGGCAGAAGGCCACCGTTGCTGAACCTGGCGGAGGCTTGATGTGCGCCATGGCCTGCCTCTTACTGTTACTGAGTCCACGGAGTTTTTAGTAATGTCACGCGGGATTTATGTTCGCTGACTCCGAAGTTCCACCCGTCAACCCGCGTTCTTCTTTCGGTTGCCTAACATTGATTCCGGACCGCTTGTGTCACTTTAAGATTTCCAAGTTGAACGACAGAACACAAACCGAACGGGCGGAGAAAACCACGCACACCCACTGAACAACGTCTTTCTCGTGTTGGTCGATGAGGAGCATGCCCGACCGGACCAAGATCAAGGTGATGGTGGTCGAGCACCCGTTTGTTGTTTTCTGAGGCCTCAACGACGTTTTCCCTGAATCACACCTTGTGACAAAATTATGTTTTTAGACGACCTTCGTTGATAATAAACGCGAAACTGGATTCCGCCGCGCAAACCCCGGATGATTTTGTCCTCGGTATTCGCTTTCTGCACAATTCCTCATCATGCGACAGCAAGTACAATAGAAGAAGTCCCTCGACGTTTTTCGACCCGTTCAGTGATCACGATGTCAAGTACGACCCACTTCGTGTTACGTGAACGTTTCTGATTTCTCATGCGTCAGGTTTTGAACTGCCACTGTTCGATGGAACTATTCGAGAAATGAACAAACGATGAAGTTGATCATTGCCTGTACGATTGCAGCATGGTTCACCTGGATCCTGCCCGGCGGACAAACGTTGGCTTCCAATTGGGAACACCAAAGCTCCCCATGGGGGTCGACGCCAGACCCCGGCTGGGCGCTTGACTGGCCCAACGGCATGGCCTGGGCGCTGGGGCCGGACGGCACGACGATTCGTTCTCCCATCGAGACGGCACAACCGACGTCACTGAGTTGGAGCATTGTTCCCGGGGGTACCGGGGATGCGGTGACTTCCGGCCGCTATACAGAGGACATTACGTCCCTTGGCGTGGCGGGCCTCTCGGGAATCACTGATTATCAGAGCGTCCTCGGCGGAGTCATCGACGAGTGGGCGAGCGTGTGCGGGATCACCAACCTCGGTTACGTGGAAGAGGACGGATCCGTGCTGGTTGGTGGCGTTGGTGATACGAATGCTGACGGCTTTCAGCACATCACGGATCGCGGCCCCGCTGCAGGTGCCGGGCATGTCCGTTTCATGGCGTTTGATTCGAATTGGATCCCGCCCTCGAAATATGCCCAGGCAACGTTTATTCCTGAACCCGGATCGCAGGTCGATAACATAGGCAACAATCGTAAAGCCGGGGACGTTCGGTTTCGCTCGGATGCGAGTATTTGGGGACTGGGCAGCGATTCGTTGCACTTCCGCAACATTGCGCTGCACGAAGTCGGACACGTCCTGGGTTTTGGCCATAACAGTATTTCCGATTCGGTGATGTCCTATCCCTACACCGAATGGAATCTTGGTACAGGCGATGTAGAGGGTGCAATTGCAATCTACAGCCGCGTCACCGTCCCCGAGCCGGACACCCTGATGCTGCTGTCTCTGGGATCACTCGGTTTGCTACGCAGACGTAAACAGGCTAAAAAACCTGTGTCAACGATGTGAACGGACTGACGCTTTCTAAAATGTTGGTCTGGTTTGCCACAACACATCTGCGCGTACAACGGTCCCGAGTTCCCGGCACGGGGCGTCCATCGCAGCTCCGATGTGCTCGCGCAGCCGGGTACAGACAACTGGGAGTCATCAACCTGATCACAGTTCGTGGATCGTGGCAAAGGCGTTGAACGCCATCGACCGCCTTTCGCCGGTTCCGCGAAACGGTTCTGAACCGTGTAGGAGCCAGCCGGGAAAGACATATAAGTCACCCACTTCCGGCTTGAAGCTGATCAACGTCTTGGACAACCACTGTTTGCCACCAGTTAGAAAGTTGATGTGGCCGGCCTGTCGTCCGGAAATGTAGGTGAGTGATTCCTCGTACGGTTCGTTGTCGAGTTGGGGAATCTTCAAGTAGAGGACCCCGGAAATGTCTCCCGAGTGAAAGTGAACCGGGCTGGGTGTCCCCGCATACTGACTAACAATCCAGAATGTCTCAAACATCACATCCTTGACAACGGTGTTTTCCACACCCGCCAGGTAGCGCTTGATAAGATTTGCAGTTTGCTGCGCAACTGAGTCCTCACCTCCCGAAACGACAACGTCTTCCGGCAAAATGAACTCCATGCTCTGATCCGACGAACCGACTTGGTCCGCGTAACGGTTCACCTGCTCCACCAGAGATTCCGGCAAGCGGATCTTGGCGATCAGGGGACCAAACGGAGAATAAAAATCGATCGGAGGAGATCCCTGGCCGGTGAACGCAACGCCAGCCTCCGCTTCAAATGCCTTGAGCGATCGTGTTTTACTGTTCGCCATCTTATCGGTCCAATTCTCGGCCCAGGACGCCACTGGATTGTGTGCATGAGCCGGATCGAATCATGCAACACGTTAAGTGAGGTGGTTTCTTTTTCTGGATTTTTTTGCGATCGCTGACGGCATTCAAGGGGCTGCGGAGTTTTACAGACGAGTCAGTCAATTCTCGGTGGCACTGTCATCGACGAGCGGGCAAGTGTACCACGGATTGCCATCTTGGTGAATCGAATGAGTCAGGAATGGTATGGGTGAAAAAAAACAATGGGTGGACAACGGAGTACCAGACATCCTGACACCGCTGTTTGTTGTTCCCTGACCATCCGGGATACGACGCTAAATAACCAGGATGCGGTCATGAGTGTACCTAGTCCAGTGCGATGTCCGGTTCCCAGAGGGGCCGTTGCCGAGCTTCGTGAAAACCCTGGTTGGCGGGTTCCAGTCGCCAGATCTGGACAGTACGGATCGTCGTGGGAGCGCCAAAGGAATAGATGTACAAACCGTTTGCGGCCTCGTTATCCATGTGGACGGCAACCGCAGCTTGACGATCGCTGGCAAACAGTTCAACCAGATATTTATCGATGAAGATGTGCAGCACCAGGTCCTCATCCGCCGCCAGATCGGCGACAGAAAACGGCACTTCTGTCGTGCCGATACGACAGGTGCCGGTTTCCGGGTGCAGGATCAGGGGCAATCCCTGCTGGTCTTCACCGGCAAACAATTGGAACCCGAATCGTTTGCGCAGTGCCTCTGCCCTGTCAACCGTGATCTTGATTTCAAAGGCGTCTCCGTCAAGGTCGGCAATGCGGCGCCTGGCCATGCCACCATGTTTACACTCTGGCGGTGTTACCGTCAGCTCGGTCAGCGTAACCGGTTCACGGCGCAGGGACTCCAGTTCGCGCAGGGGCCTGATGCGGAGACTGCCATCTGCCCCGAGGCTTAACTCACGGGGTAGGGACTGGACCGTTTTCTTGTTGATCGACTCATCGAGCGTGGCGAACCAAGCCCACATCACACGGCGGTCGTCCGGTGTGAGCAGACTTTCGGGGGCAAACATGTCGGCATGACGCGTATCGTAGAGCGGCTGCTCCGGTCGCTGCCAGTTCATCCGCCCATGCACCTGTGGCACAAACTGCTCACGTTCGGCATCCCAATCTCCCAGATAATAGCGGCAGCCGAAAGGGTGGCTGATGCAGATCAACATCCACTTGTTGCCGAGGCGAAAAAAGTTGGGACAGGAAATATCTTCGCCAAAGGCGACCTCCGGCAAATCGTGTTTCAGAAAATCGCCAACAAAGGTCCAGGTCACGAGATCCTGTGACTTGAACAGCGGCGGATTCTGTCCACCGGAGATTGCGTAGTAGGTCCCGCCAATGAGAAAACAGTCCGGGTCCCAATGCAACATCTGCGCAGGCTTTCCATCTGCCATTTTTGGTTCTACCGGGTACGGCTTTTGCCATTCCGAGAGGCAGTTGTCTTTGGCAATGGCGATTTGGTTTCGACCAGAACCCTGACCGTGGTAGATCACGGCGGGACGGCCTTCCTTGGTAATGAATCCGGTGCCGCTGTACATGCCGTGGCCAGTGAAGGACATCTGGAGTTTGGTCGCCTGCCAGGTCCAATGCAGCATGTCCGTGCTTGTGACGTGCACAAAGCAGAAGGAACGGTTGTCCTGCCACGGATGTTGCAGGATGTAATGCAGGTGATAAGTACCATCCAGACAGAATGCCGCGTTGGGGTCACCAGGCACGCTGTCGCCACCCGGATGCATGAGATGAAAGTTCAGGGCCAGATCATCCGGCAAAACACTGAGGTTGTTCGCCTTATTCATGGGCAACACGGTCCGGGGCGGATGGGGGCGGCGGGCTCTTGCGTTCGTACATACCGCAAAGTCTGCAACTGGTCAATCGCACGACACACCTCTCCAACTCACCTGTTCTCGCCTTGGACCGGCCGCGTGAGAGACCATTCTTTACTGCTGTTACCGCGTGTGTGAATCCGAAGAATGTGTTAAACTTGCCGCTTCACCCGCTCCTCCCATAGCTGCCATGCTCGCCACCATCGGACCCGTTGACAGCGCCGTTATCCTGATCTATTTCGCGGTGATCGTCTGCATGGGTACGTTTCTGTCACGGCGGCAGAACTCGACAGAAGAGTATTTTCTTGGACGGCGGTCCATGCATTGGTTGGTCGTGGGCATCAGCATTCAAGCGTCGCTGATGTCGACCATCAGCTACTTGTCGGTGCCTGGCGAACAGATCAAGAACGGATTGATGTGTCACGCTGCATTTTTGGGCATGTTTCCCGCGATTGGTGTGATCAACTTCCTGGTACTCCCATACCTTTTGCGGATGCGCATCACAACGATTTATGAGATGCTCGAACGCCGCTTTAACCTGGCCGTTCGCATGGTCGGCATGTCCATCTTCATACTATTGCGCGTGATCTGGATGGGGCTGGTGGTTTACACCGCGTCCTTTGCGCTGGCCGAGATCACGGATTGGAATTTGTCGGCAATCGTTGTGGGCCTGGCGATCATCGGCACGGTTTACACCTGGATGGGCGGGATGAGGGCCGTGATGTGGACGGATGTGGTGCAGTGGTTTGTACTGTTCGGCGGCAGCCTGTTCTGCATCGGATTTATCATTTTCAAAACGTCCACTGGTCCGGCAGATTGGTGGCAGACCGCCATGACGATCCCCTACCCGGAACAGCCGTTTTTTGACCTGGATCCTCGCGTGCGGATCACCGCCTTCGGCATGATCGTACAAACATTTTTTGCCAAGATCTGCCTGCACGGTTCGGATCAAGTGGCCGTGCAGCGATACCTGTCGACACCGTCGTCGCGCGCGGCGGGCAAATCATTTCTCGCTTATGTGGCTTGTGGTATTGCTCTGCTGGTCGTGACCTCCGTGCTGGCCCTGGCTTTGACAAGTTACTCCCAATACAGCCTGCAAGGTGCCGCTTGGAGCGGACCGTCCGACGCGGACAAAATATTTCCCTGGTTCATCGCCCACTCGCTGCCGGTGGGCGTGCGGGGCCTGGTCATCGCGGGTCTGTTGGCCGCGGCAATGTCCAGTATCGACTCGGGCATTAACAGTCTTTCGGCCGTGGTGACTGTCGACATCTATCAGCGATTTTTCAGAACCGACGGCGACGATCGGCCGGCGCTGTGGGTGGCCAAGTTGGTAACGCTGCTGGCCGGCCTGCTATCGGTCGTGATGGCGTATGCCATGCACTTCCTGCATGATGAGCATCGCAACCTGTTTGAAGTGATGAACAAGTCCACCGGCGGTCTGCCGGGAACACTTGGCATGATCGTTCTGGCTGCGATCCTGCTGCCACGCTGCGGCAGTGCGACCCTGCTTGCGGGGGCCGCTGTCAGCATGACCTGCGGCTGGCTGATTACTTTCAGTGCCGAACTGTTCGGAGCCCACTGGGGCATCTCGTTCATGTGGATCATCCCGGCGGGGTGCGTTTCCGGACTGCTGGTGACGGCAGTTCTGACGTTGATCTTTCCTGACAGCCGCCATGAGAGTCCGTGAGCGCGGGGATGTTCAGCCAGACACGTTCATCGGGCGACAACGTTCATTGGGCGACAACGTTGCCTGGGCAGCGGGCACGCTCCCGCAACTATTCCAGATTCGCGTGCCGCGGAAACATGTTGTCGGCGGTCACGCCCTCCTGACTCATCAGCGACAAAATCAGGCAATCCAACAACACAAACAGCGACTGCTCAAACAGGCTGCCCATGGGTTGGATCGAGGTTGCCCCAGATTCCGCAAGCGGCGCTTTGGGCGAGGGGGCCGGAATCAGCACGACCTGGTCAGCCACGTCCGCAATCGGCGAACGTTCTGCCAGGGTAAAAAGTAAAATAGTGGCGTCCAGTTGCCGGGCACGATTGGCCATGCTGACCAGGCTTTCCGTTCGCCCCGATCCGGAGGCAATGACCAGTAAGTCATTCGCCCGGATGGCGGGTGTCGTCGTCTCGCCAACCATGTGAACCGTCTTGCCCAGATGCATCAATCGCATGGCGAAACCTCGCGCGCCCAGGGCGCTGCGACCTGCTGCTGCTACAAAAATCCGGGATGCGTTTTTCAGTCTCGCCAGAGCGCGCTCCACCTGTTCATCCGACACCGTTTCCAGGCAGGTAGAGATCTCGGCAGTAACCTGCGTCATGATGTCACGGGGTGTCGACATGGCCAGTAGCCGTTTCAATGATTCGTTTGAGTTGTTCTGCAGCACGACGTGCGTCGGGCGCTGTTGCGATTCCACCGCCAACCACAATGATATCAGCTCCCATGTCCAGCGCGGCCTGCACATTGTCCAGACCGATACCGCCGGCAATCGCCAAAGGACACTGTACGGCTTCCCGCACATCGTGCAAGTGGGCCAGGGGGTCGATACCCGTTCCCTGCACATCATACGCGGTGTGCAGACAGATGGCGTGTACCCCCATCTGCTCCAACTGTTGAGCTCTCTGCCGCACATCCGTCACGTGAATCATGTCAATCATGATCTGAGCACCATGCTCCTCGGCAGCCGTCAATGCTGCCCGGATGGTGATGTCATCCGCAACCCCCAGAACTGTCGCCAAGTGGGCACCACGCCGGAAGGCGCTGGACGCCTCCAGATGCCCCGCGTCGGCAATCTTGGTGTCTGCCAAAAATTGTCTGTCCGGGTAGCGCTCACGTAATGCTTCCAAAGCGGCCAGCCCTTGTTCAATCAGCAGTGGCGTA
>Ga0310123_10002918_pt1 | contig 13441 bp, 12 predicted proteins | sample CB6_AW_1057_MG_FD_203505 | JGI IMG/M metagenome (GOLD analysis project Ga0310123, IMG submission 203505) | Marine microbial communities from Western Arctic Ocean, Canada - CB6_AW_1057 | ecosystem: Environmental > Aquatic > Marine > Oceanic | place: Canada: Western Arctic Ocean | collected... | reverse complement strand
ACGTTCGAATCGACAGTCTCGATCCGGCATCTCTCTACGATGCAGCGACGACGGGCATTGTCCGCAGGCGCCCGCTTGCCTACCTGAGCTTCGCTCTGAACTACTACTTCGGAGATTACAATCCATCGGGTTATCGTTTGGCGAATATTCTCATACACGCCCTCGCCGGTGTCCTGGTATACGCCTTTGTCCACCTCACACGTGTGCAACAAGCACAGGATCATGTCGACACCGTGACCACAGGACATGGCCGAACAAGAGCTCGAAAAACCCCTTCGAGGCAGACCTCAGCGTGGCCGACCTTTGTCGTCGCGCTTCTATGGCTCGTGCACCCGATTCAGATCCAGTCGGTTACGTATATTGTCCAACGGATGACATCGATGACGGTACTGTTTTATATGGCGGCGCTCTGCCTCTATATCGTCGGGCGTCGCAGCCGCCGGCGTCAGGTTGGCGTACCGTGCTTCATCGGCGCGCTTGGCGCCTGGGTCATTGCTTTGGGCTGCAAGGAGATTGCCGTTACGGCGCCGGTGATCGTGTTTATCTACGAATGGTACTTCTTTCAGGATCTGAACCGCCAATGGCTGGTAAAGGCCTGCAAATATGTTGTCCTGCCGGTTGCCGCGGCCGCTGCGATCGGGTTGCTCATGCTCCGGATCCAGCCGATCGACTTTATTCTGTCCGGATATGAAAACCGCGATTTCACCATGATCGAACGCGTGCTGACACAGTTCCGCGTGGTTGTCCATTATCTTGCCATTCTCGTATACCCGCACCCCGAGTGCCTGACCCTCGAGTACGATTTTCCGGTCTCCACGTCACTCGTCAGCCCGGTCACCACGCTGGCGTCGCTGCTCTTTCTCCTGCTGCTGCTCGGCCTCGGCATTGTCATAGCACGGCGGCAGCGGCTGGTATCATTCTGTATCCTCTGGTTCTTCATCAACCTGGCGCTGGAATCGTCGGTCTTCGCTTTGGAAATGGTGTACGAACACCGGCTCTATCTGCCGTCTGTAGGCTTCGTGCTGGCGCTTGTTCTCGTTTACCTGCGTTATGTTCCGAAGCACGCGGTCATCCGTTACGGCCCGCTCATGGCGGCGACCGTGCTCCTCGTTTGGGCCACGATAGTCCGCAATGCTGTATGGAGCGACGAGCTGACCTTGTGGGACGATGCTATCAAGAAGGCGCCGAACAAACCACGGCTGCATGTGAATCTGGGAAAAATGCTCCGGCAGAGGGGCGATCTGGCACGGGCCGAGTATCACTACCGCCGTGCCCTCGAACTGGATCCGGACTCGGAGCTGGCCCACATCAATCTAGCGGTCTGTCTCCTCCACATGGACAAGCCGGAAGAGGCATTGGTGCTCTATGAGAAGGTCATTGGTATGAATCCGGAAATCGCCGCGGCTCATTACAACATGGGCATCACCCTCAATGGCTTGGGGAGGAAAGATGAGGCGGCGGCCGCGTATCGGGAAGCATTGCGCATCGACCCTGACAACGCCGAAGCACACAGCAATTACGGGAACATGCTGTACCGGCTGCATAGATATGACGAGGCAATTGTCCATTTTCGCGAGGCCCTGCGCGTCAATCCCGATTTCGCGGTGCCTCACAACAGCCTCGGCGGTGCCTTGTTGAATACCGGCGACGTGGAGGCTGCGGTTCACCATTTTCGTGAGGCCTTGCGCATCGATCCCGGCTACGCCAACGCCCGCGAGAACCTCCATATCGCCCGCCAACGACAGCGGCCGTCGAGCACGGGCGATTGAACACGGCCCGGACACCGGCCACGACACACGTGTCTTCGACCATTGACTTGCCGCTCTGCACTTTTTTTCCGTTGATCGCACAACGGCACCGAACTGGACACCTCCAGCTATGTGTTATAGGGTTACTGCGAATGATGCGAGACAGCCCCATAGATCTGCGCAGCGACACCGTGACGCGGCCGTCACCCGGCATGCGCCGGGCCATCGCCGCAGCCGAGGTTGGCGATGATGTTTTCGGCGACGACCCGACGGTCCTTCGGCTTCAGGAAATGGTTGCCGAACTCCTCGGCAAGGAAGCAGCGTTGCTGACGCCGTCGGGCACGATGGCAAATCAGATCGCCATACGCGCCCACGCACAGCCTGGTGACGAAATCATCGTCGAACGCTCGGCCCATGTCGTTATGGCGGAATTGGGTGCACTCGCCGGACTCGCGGGGGTCCAGGCATCCATGGCTGACGGCCGTCGCGGCATCATTACGGCGGAACAGGTTCGCGAACTGATTCGCCCGCTACGCGGGACGTTCCCAAAGACGCGACTGATCTGTCTGGAGAACACCCACAATTTCGGCGGCGGCACAATCTTTCCGATCGAAGTTATTGGGGAGATTCAAACCGTTGCCAGGGAACACGGAATTTCCATGCATCTGGATGGCGCCCGCTTGATGAACGCGGTTGTTGCCAGCGGCGTGACGGCTGCGGCGTACGCATCCTGTTTCGAATCGGTCTCGACGTGTATGTCGAAAGGTCTGGGTGCACCGGTAGGATCACTGGTTGCTGGCAGTTGCGACTTCATCGACGAGGTCCATCGCTTTCGCAAAATGTATGGCGGCGGCATGCGCCAGGCCGGCATCCTCGCCGCGGCCGGTATCTATGCCTATGAGAACAATGTCGAACGCCTCGCCGACGACCATACGAACGCCCGCCGGTTGGCCGAGGGACTAGCGGAAATGCCCGGGATTACCACGGAAGCCGGGGCTGTCGAAACCAACATCGTCCTCTGCGATATCGAAGACAACGCCGGGTCGCCGGCCCATCTCGTCGAGCGATTGGCGTCCGAGGGTGTGCTCCTTTTGGCCATCGGCAAGCGCACGTTGCGGGCCGTGACACATCTGGATGTGAACCGCGACGACATCGACCGTGCCTTGGCGATCATCGACCGCGTGCTTGCCGCTGGGGTCAGTGGGTGAGCGCAGACAGCGGCTGGGATTTACGGATTTGATCCCCGGCGAATCGCGGCTTTTGTGATGCATTGACCTGGCTTTTCATGAGAGCCGACAGCATTCGGCCTATTACCTCGATGACGACGGCTATCATCTACTCAGATCGATTGGATCTGCGTACGCAGATCATCCGGGAACAGCTTGCGACAGTAGCTGCGAATGCCGAGCTGGCACGCCGGTGAGGCGTGGATTTCTACCATTTGATACAGACCAACCCGGGCAGCTTCGACAAGTACCTCCCCCAGCTCGCGGGAGCCGTATAGCTCCATTACCGCCTCCTCCGGCGGGTAACCGTTGGCGACCAGCACTTCGAATCGGGTATCAGCAGGACCGTGATGTATCTGGCGCGCCCGGCTTCGTCATTTGATGCCTAACGGACGACGGCTGGCACCGCGTGGTGGCGTACGCTCCCCAGAAACTTAAATCGGAGGATTATCGGTTAACCGATTGACGTCGAATAGGTTACGCCTTAAATTTTCGACGAATACCGCGAAGGGCTTTTACTGGTCAAGGGACCAAATGTCATGAAGGGTTATCTGAATGACCCGGAGCGCACTGCCGGTGTTTTGAAAGACGGATGGTACAACACAGGCGATCTCGTTGTCATGGATCGCGAAGGATACCTGTTCATAACCGGGCGGTTATCTCAATTCAGCAAGATCGGCGGCGAGATGGTTTTCCACGGCGCCGTCGAGGATGCCATACAGCAGGTACTGGGCGTGATCTGAGCAGCGGGTGGTGGTGGAGGGGGGGGGCCTCCGTTGCGGACTCCGCAAAGGGTGAGCGGCTGGTGGCGCTTCATCTGCCCATTGCCCAGACACCTTCCGAGATCATTGCCGGGCTGAAGGAGCTACAGGAGCGGGCCGGTAGCCTGAGCCGGGGCCGAGGTTGATGGTGACAATTCTGTTAAAAGTGGCTTGCAATCAGATTTGCCGGTAGGTAACTTACTTATTGACAATTTTTGTTGCGGGGTAGAGCAGTCCGGTAGCTTGTCAGGCTCATAACCTGAAGGTCGTGGGTTCGAATCCCACCCCCGCTACCATTTAAGGGCTTGGAACACCAGTTCCAAGCCCTTTTATTTATCTATTTACGCCGATTATTGAGCTTCATATTCTTGATTCCGCCGAATCTGAAACACCGAGATCAATATGGAACATTTTGCAACCAAAGGCAAACAATCGGGCAAACATTTTCGCGGGTTCCAGCCGGATATATGAGCAGCATAGTCCGCGATCAATCGCGGTAATGCGACCCTCAATCTCCTATCTTCGCCGCCCCGTAAAACGACTCTGAACGCCTACGACTACGACATTGCCCGATATCTCTTTCGCCTCCAGTAGCCACGCGTTTGACCGCGAAACCGGGGCAGCCGGCAAATTTTTGCCCCGCGATACGGGAAACAGGCCGTATAATAGATGCCAATGGAGTTTCACGGCACCCATCTCAGTTATTGCATGAACGTGCATCCGGCCCGCGATTTGCCGCAGGTGCTGGCAAACATTCGGGACTATACGGTGCCGGTACGCCGGCAGCTGTGTCCGGAGGCGCCGTTCGGACTGGGCATCTGGCTACCCGAACAGGCGGTCCGGGACGTGCGCGCCGAGATCTCGCTGTTGCGGGCGCCGTTGGATAAGGAGAATCTGTACCTTTTTACGATCAACGGGTTTCCCTATGGCGTCTTCCATGGTACCCGGGTCAAACAGAACGTCTATTATCCGGACTGGTCCGAGGAGGCGCGGGTAACTTACACCACCGATCTGATCGACATCCTGGCGGAGTTTCTTCCCGACGACGTCGAAGGCTCGGTCAGTACGGTGCCCGTCACTTATGGCAAAGAGCTGCCTGCGGCGGCGATGACCAATCTGCTGCGGGTTGCGGAGTACGCACGAGCAACGCGGGAGAAGACGGGGCGCAGGATCTGGATCGCACTCGAGCCGGAACCGGACTGCTATCTCGAGAATACGGCCGAGACGATTGCCTTTTTCGATGACCTGCGGAAACTGGACGGCGGTGTGACGGAGGTGATCGGCGTCTGCTTCGACACCTGTCACCTGTGCCTGCAGGGAGAGAATCTGGCGGTATCGTTGAGACGACTGCTCGAGAACGGCATCCAAATCCCGAAGGTACAGATCTCGGCGGCGTTGCGGTTTGAAAACGACGGGGGCCGATCAGCGAGAGAATGCCTGGGAGCGTATGACGAACCGGTCTACCTGCATCAGACGCGCGTCTTCCCGGATGGCGAAGACGCGGTCTTGGGATTCAAGGATTTGGGGGATGCCCTAGCGGCGAATCCTATCGGCACCTGGCTCATTCATTTCCACGTACCGTTGCCGTTCGACGGGCAGGGGCAGGTGTCGTCGACGAACATGGAGATCAGTGCGGAGTTTCTCGATCTGGTCTTGCAGCAGACGCCGAACATCGAAATCGAAACCTACACATTCGATGTGCTGCCGCCGCCGAAGCCGGGAATCGTGGAGTCGATCGTCGGTGAGTTTCGGTGGCTGGAGAGTCGTTTGTCAGCTCGCTGACAAACGCAGAATCACCGTCCGGTGATCCAATCGGACTCGTACCAGGAGATTCCGAAATTGGACCGGATATGCATTCCGTAGGTCTTTCTCGCGAAGGCTTCCAACTCTTTAAATGCCCATAGCATGGTGTGATACGCCTCGCCTTCGGCAACTTCGATGACGCCGCCGCGTTTTTCCAAATGGGCGATTTCCAGAAGATAGGCAACCCGTTGAAGGACAAGGAGGAAGAGGATGTATATCTTGGAGAGCTTGCTCATCTCCGATAAGAAGCAGGCGTATCGACAATCCACGAATTCGTCCTCGTCGATATCCGGAACGACGATCTTTCGGATGTCGACGATGAAGCTAAATACCGACACGGGATGTATCAAAATCAATGATTTCTCGGTGTCGTAGCAAGTATGCCATTTGGGCAATTCCTTATGGTCATCACAGGCGAACTCGACCTGTATGGGGAGCGAGATGTAAGGGCGGACGAAGAGGGACTCGAGAGCGGTGGCCGTCTTGTCGCCATTCGCCTTGCGGGTGAGCGATTGAAGTTGGCGTAAAACGGCCGCCTTATCAGACTCGCCATTCAGATACGTCGTTGCCAGTTTTTCATATTGCTTCCAACAGGAAGCCAGTGTTCGCTTTGGCATGGCTGACCACCCACATCGTCGGGGACGACACGTATTTAGTGCGAAGCGTGGCATGCTGATCAACGTCCCCGCCAGGATGCTGAACATGCTGCGGTGCTGTGCATCCGCGGCGGCGCAATGTCATCGTCGCCACTCAGGCCATTGTTGGGGTTAGCCAGGACGCGAGACCCGGCCTCCGGACCATATAATGGTTCACGTTTACCCCTTCCGCTATATACCTTATCCTGTCTAACCCGTAAAATCAAATGAATGATACGAGAAAACATCGATGTGCGGGCCGAAACCGAACCTGGGCGTGCGCTTTGTTGCCGTATTTCGTGCTGCCTGTCCACACACGATCCATACCGGACGAATAGCCGCTGGCAATGCAATCGGATGGTATGGTTTTTACGTAATTGACGGCACGGGGCCCATGGGCGGCTCAATTGCGAATCTATCCGCATCGTTCGACAACCCCGGAATCCGATGAAATTCGACCCCGCATTAGAGACCGGAACCGTGGTCAAGCGATACAAACGGTTCCTTGCCGATATTCGCCTGGCGGACGGCTCCGTGGTCACGGCGCACTGCCCGAACTCGGGCAGCATGAAGAGTTGCTGGGCAGAGGGGTGGCGGGCGCTGTTGAGCGTCAGCGACAATCCCAGGCGCAAGCTTCGGTTTACCTGGGAAATGGTCCACAACGGCCAATGCTGGATCGGCATTAACACACAGATCCCAAATGTCATTGCCGCGGAAGCCATTACCGCGGGGAGAATACCGGAATTGACCGGTTACGCGGAACTGCGGCGCGAGGTGAAATATGGGCAGAATAGTCGTGTGGACATTGTTGCGCGCAACGGAGAAACCGAATGTTACATCGAAGTTAAGAATGTCACACTGGTGGACGATGAGGGGTATTACGCCTTCCCGGACGCCGTAACGGAGCGCGGCCGCAAGCACCTGAGGGAGCTGATGAAGGTGGTGCGCAACGGCCATCGCGGGGTGATGTTATTCGTCATTCAGCGCAGTGATGGTACCGGTTTTCGAGCCGCACGCGACATCGATCCCGAATATGCCAAGGCTCTCCGCAAAGCACACCGCGCCGGCGTCGAGATCCTTGCCTATCTGGCGCGTGTGACGCCAAGCATGGTGGAACTCACGTCACAGAGTGTTGATTTCCAGGGCTAGCGTGGTCGTCCAGGAATTTGTTATTTGATATTTTTGTCGGGAGCAAACAGAGCATCAAAAGAGTATGCGGATGCTCGAATAAAAACTGACTGAACAGGGCATCAAGCGACTGGTACTCTGACGATTCTCCTCTGTGTTCGGTTTCTTCTCTCATCTAAAAATTTTCATTGAATTTCCGCTGGTGCTATGGTTCCGGAAATCAGAAACCTGAAGCCCTTTGCCATCCTTTGCGACCATCGCACCAGCGGAAATTCAATGATCTCCATACTCCGTGCCTCCGCGCCTCCGTGGTTCCAATCCCTTGTGATCTGTGCCGTGACATCACTGAGACCAGGCCGGTTCACAATCAGGCGCCGTTGGCCACGGCCCCATAGGCGTTTTCGAGAAGACCGTACGTCGGCCAAGTTTGTCCGCCGAATTTGTGTTTGAAGGACCGCGCATGGTCGCAGGGAACGCGGTAAAGTCCCAGCGCAGCCGGTTAACTTGAATCATTGATTCCGGTGCGATTCGCGGCCGGCATCCCAGACGCTCCAGACGAGGACCAACAGGGCAAAGCAAATACCGCCGGCAATGGTGAGCCACGGACCCTTTTCAATGAGGTCCTGCCCCGGGTTTTCCTGGAGATTCCAGGCAATGCGGATATTGGCCGCTGCCCAGGAAAACAAGGCAACGAAACTGACAGCCCAGGCAAGCAGGAAAAGAAACAACTGCACCAGTCCGATAAAATAACGGCGTTGTATGATCTGGCCGATACCGGGACAGACAAAACTCGCCGTCCTGGCCGCCAGTTTTGTTTCCCCTTTCGTTTCCTTGCGAGGACGTGGCGCGATCTTCTGGATTGGCGGCGGTTCGGGCATTTTTCGCTTTTCACCGGCGAATTATCGGATGCCTACGATTCCGTTTCCGACCAGCCCTGACGGAGCAGTCGGCAGGTAGCGTCCAAGGCTTCAGGTATGCATTGGCAGTCCGCCAGTACCGGCATAAAATTAGTATCGCCGGACCATCGTGGCACGAGATGAATGTGAATGTGGCCTTCGACGGCCGCGCCGGCGATCCTGCCGATATTGCAGCCGACATTGAAACCTTGCGGTTGCATGACGCGACGCAGTACTTTCTGCGCCCGGGCGATCATGCCAAAAACCTCGGCCGCTTCCATGTCGGTCAGTTCGGAAATGTCGTCAATGTGGCGGTATGGCGCAATGAGCATGTGCCCCGATGTGTATGGGAACTGATTGAGCAAAACATAGCAATTGTCACCACGGGTAATCACATGCCGTGACTCGTCATGGTCGCCGGGTCGGGCTTTCTGACAGATGAAACACGGACCGTCCTTGGCCGAGCGGACATACTCAATTCGCCACGGCGCCCAGAGCGGTCGATTTTCCGAGGTGTTTTCCATAAGATATTTGGTGGGTCACGGGCGCGTACAGTTTTCGCATACCACCTTATCGGCCTGCGGATGGGGGGTGATCACTTCGAAGCGGGAATCGCAATAAGTTACAATGACTGGACTTGATAGCCAACCTCGAACAGTCTCTAAACAGGTGGTTCTCTGTCACGAAGAGCACGGCAACCCGTGGCGGGAAGAAATGGACTTCGAACGCCGAACTTCGAAGTAAGAAATCTGGAACGCAGCCGGTCGCCGATGCCAGCGCTGATTCGCCAGTCGAGGAAGCGACCTTCCGACTTCGAAGTTCAACGTTCAAACATGAAAGAGAGAACAAACCCGATGCAGCCGATCCTGCATGCGGGACGCCTCATCGCCAGCGTTGTGCCGTAGGGGATCAATGCGCCGGCAAACCGTGCAACCGTCCCTCTCACTGGGCGGTGAAATATTGCTTAAAGAATTCCTTGGCCAACGGGGCGGCCGACTTGCCGCCGGATTTGCCGTTTTCAACAAGTACGGCCATTGCGTACCTCGGGGACTCCGCGGGTGCAAAGCAAATGAACCAGGCATCGGTTCGCTTGCCCTTCACGACTTCCGCCGATCCGGTTTTTCCGGCGACCTCGAAGATATCGGTCATGGCGGCAAAGGCCGTCGCATTTTCACCGTTGACGGCCCGCCGCATGCCTTCGCGAACGATTGCCAGATTTCTCTGTGACACCGGCAGGCGCGACTTGATGCGCCGGCGTGTGAGTTGGGTGCCGGCGTGCCCGCGGATTTCCTTGACGACATACGGGCGATAGACAATCCCGCCGTTGGCAATAGCGGCCGCATACAGGGCTGCCTGTAGGGGGCTGATGCTGATATACCCCTGGCCGATCGAAATCGCCGCGGTATCGTATGCTTTCCAGCCTTTCCCCCGATTGTGGCGTTTCCATTCACGCGTCGGCAGCAGTCCGGCACAGCCGAATATCGCTTGCGACCGCGGCATCTGCAGTTCCAGGCCCGGATTCGAGCCGATGCCGGCGTTCTGCAGCAAGGGGCGCAGCCGGTCCAAACCCACACGCAGACCGGTGCTGATGAAGTATGTGTTGCAGGAAACCTCGATGGCATCGACCAGGGTCACCGGCCCGTGGCCGTCGTGATCCCAGCACCAGATTCTCGTGTTGCCGAGCTTGTAATATCCGGGACAGATGACGGCTTCGGCGCTGTCGATCTGATGTTCGAGGATTCCCAGGGCAATCAGCGGCTTGATGATAGAGCCCGGCATAAAGCTCGCCGCCAGCGCCCGGTTGAGGAGCGGGTTGTTCGCCCGGTCGGCGGCAAGCGCTGAATATCGACTGCGCGCTGTGTTCAAGTCGTAGCTCGGGGCGGACACCAGCGCCGTTACGGCGCCGGTGCCGCATGCCAGCACGACGATCGCCCCGCGCTTCCCTTCCATCAGCGACTGGGCGATACGCTGTGCCCGGCTGTCGACCGTCAGCATCAGATCTGCGCCCGGCATGGCCGGTTGCGAAGCGGTCACTTCCTCATGGAAGAAGCCTCTACAGTCTACCCTTACGAGCCGGGCACCGCCTTTGCCGCGCAAAAGATCATCGTAAACACTTTCGAGGGCGGCGACGTCGATTGCCGGCGGTTGCCCGCGCCGACCGGTCAACTCGGGCATGAAGTACGCGTACTCGTTGCGATCGTCTTCGAATGCCGGATCTCGGGGACCGACGAAACCGAGAATATGAGCGCCGACCTCGCCGTGGGGATAGAGACGATTCTGATCGGTCGTAATCTCCATGCCCTGGACGCCTGGGAATTCCTCGTACAGCCGGGCCAATTCCTGCTCTGTCAGGTCGGCGCCTGCACGAAACGGCAAGGCCGGATACACGCGGATATGCCGCTTGATCTGATCCAGGGTGATGTCGTTGCCGCGACCGATGATTCGTGCCACCCGCTCGATTTGCTCGAACGTGAAGGCTACCGTGCTTTTTCTCTCACCCCGTGCGGGCTGTTTCAGCTCGTGGACATGAAACAGCACGTCGTAGGACGGGCTGTTGTCGGCCAGGGCGACGCCGTTGCGGTCAAAGATCCGGCCGCGGATGGCGGGGATTCGCACGCGGCGAATGCTCTGCTGCGAAATCTTCTCTCGATGACTGCCGCCGATTCGTACTTGTTCGTACCATAAGCGGGCGATCAGGAGTACCGGCAAGGCGGCGAAGCAGATCATGAGAAACAGCAGCCGCGGCGTCATTCCCCGATATATCTGGTCAATGGTCATTTGTGATTCGAATCGGTGGCCATAGTCGTCAACCGCGGCGCAAGCGGGTTCTCTGGCGATAGGTACCTTCGTCAATCAGGTGGGATACCGCGTCGAGTGACAGTACTAAAAGTGGAAAGATGACGATGGAAATGAACACGCTCCCAGCAAGGATGAGCAGGGCCTGCCGAATTGGCAGATGAGTAGATGGCGGGCCTAATCCGCCGGTTTCGAAGACAAGAAAAAATGATGCATAACAGAGGCCGAGGACGATGCCCGGAAGGACCTGATGGGTCAAAAACCGCCGGTCACCGTAGCGTCGCCAGGCACATCCCAGGATGCTGGGCACAGTAAGCAACGGCAGGATCGTCATTTGGCGACCCAGAACGATTTCCGAAACGACACAGACAACGGCGCCGCACATCAGGCCGTGGCGCCAGCCGTGGCTCACCGTGAGATAGAAGCAAAGAAAGAACGGCCCCGCGAAAAAGATCCCGAGGTTGCTCGCCATGATCTCCATCAGGACGATGAGAAAGACGGTCAGTATGAGCCAACAGAATCGAGTCATGGGGTAAGAGATGCTGGAGCTTGCTCACGCGCCCAATCTCAGGAGGACGGGCGAAAGAGTTTCTTGATCGCCTGTGTATAGGGCGGCTGCAGAATACCACGCTCGGTGATGATCCCGGTTATGAGGTCGCGGGGCGTCACGTCGAATGCGGGGTTGTATATTCCGACGTCGTCGGGTGCGGTGCGACGACCGAAACCGCAGGCGATTTCGGCGGCGTCGCGCTGTTCGATTGGGATGTCCTTTCCGGAGGGGGTGGCAGGGTCTATAGTAGAGTACGGCGCGGCGACATAAAACGGCACGCCATGGAACTTGGCGAGGACGGCGACCCCGTATGTACCGATCTTATTGGCGACGTCGCCGTTGGCGGCAATTCGGTCGGCGCCGACGATTACCAGATCGATCCGGTCTTCCTGCATGAGCTGCGCGGCCATGCTGTCGCAGACCGTTGTGACGTCGACACCGGCGCGTTGCAACTCCCAGGCGGTTAAGCGCGATCCTTGCAGAAGCGGCCGCGTTTCATCGGCGTAGACGTGGGGCGACAGCCCGGACTCGAACGCCAGATACACCGGCGACAACGCGGTGCCGTAATCACCGGTCGCCAGAGCGCCGGCGTTGCAGTGGGTGAGAACACCGGTGTCCGGTCCGAAGAGTTGCAGGCCATGTTCGCCGATCTGCCGGCACATGGCAATGTCTTCACGAAGGATCGCCTCGGCCTCCTGCAAGAGACGCAGGCGAAGGTTGTCGATGCCGGCCTCGTCACTCGATTGTTGGGCAATACAGTCGACGCAACGTTCCAGGGCCCAGCTCAGATTGACGGCGGTTGGTCGGGCGGCGGCCAGAAATGCCGCATTTTTCCGGAGGTCATCGAGAAGTTCCGTTGCTGTGGCATAGGTCCGGTGCTGGACGGAGGCTGCCAGGCCGAAAGCGGCCGCGATACCGATTGCCGGCGCACCGCGAACGACCAGCCGGCGAATACAATCATAGATTTCGTTTATCTCATCGGTTTCGACATAAACGAGTTCTTCCGGCAGCCGCGTCTGGTCGATCATTCGCAATTGTCCGGGCAACGGCGCCTTGCCGAGCGGCTTCCACCGGACTGTATCAAGCATCTGGACGTCCCTGATTTCAGTTCTGCGGGCGGTGACCGTAGGGTACGTTTAGCGTTCTCGACTTTCAGGATAGACGCAGATCATCGGCATAGCTGCCGCCGGAAGAAATGCCTCCGTGATCTCCGTGGTAAAAAGACCTCTTCCGGCGGCAGTGCAACCAGCCCAATCCCACGCTAAACGTGTACGCTGCAGACACCATTTAGATTACCCGATTATTTGGAAATGTAAACCGGTGTTAGTCGTTGATTAGTAAAGAATCAGTGACCCCGATCACGTGGCTTCGGACCTTTCACGTTTATATTTAGGGTAATCAAATCTCTGCGGCTGATGGGTTCACTGTACCTTTACCAACGTCTATGGCATCGTTTGGTTGATGATGACTCGGAACCATTGATGAGCGACGACGGCAACACCAGTATAATGCATGTACATAATCTGCACGTCGGCTATGGTGACACGGAGATCCTTCACGGTATTGATCTGGAGATCAGTACCGGCAACTGGGATGCTTACCGAGGCCGAACGGTTCGGCAAAAACAACGACCCTGAAAGTTCTTATGGAACAGTTCGAGCCGTTTTCCGGTGTCGCGGAAATCGATGAGTGCGGATGTTTTGCCGCGAGTCAGGAGCTGAAACGGTTGGTTGGCTATCTGCCGGAAGAGACATACACGTACGGCGAGCTGACCGGGCTCGAGCATTTACGGTTTGCAGGCGACATGCACGAAATCCCCGGTGACCGGCTACGAGCCCGGATCGATGGCAGGCTTGGACGGTTCGACCTGAAAGAGGCGGCGAACCAGATTGTCCGCG
>Ga0310123_10002917_pt1 | contig 13443 bp, 7 predicted proteins | sample CB6_AW_1057_MG_FD_203505 | JGI IMG/M metagenome (GOLD analysis project Ga0310123, IMG submission 203505) | Marine microbial communities from Western Arctic Ocean, Canada - CB6_AW_1057 | ecosystem: Environmental > Aquatic > Marine > Oceanic | place: Canada: Western Arctic Ocean | collected... | reverse complement strand
GCGGTTGCCGCCACAGGAGCCCTGCAAGCTTCTGGTCTCTCCGGATCCGACGTCGGGCTCGTTATCGTAAATACCTGTACTGGATATCTTTGTCCTGGTCTGACTTCGTACCTGGCGGAAGACCTTCATCTTTCCAGAGACACGAAAGTGATCGATTTAATGGGAATGGGCTGTGGTGGGGCTATCCCGAATCTCGAAACCGCAAGCGGCTATCTCTCGAATAAACCGGACCTGGTAGTTCTATCTATTTCAGTAGAAATTTGTTCTGCAACAATCTTCATGGATCCCGATCCCAGCCTTGTGGTCAGCAACTGCATTTTTGGGGACGGAGCTGCCGCTGCCGTGCTCCAAAGTTCTGCCGGAAGCAAAAAGGATCCGACCCTTCAGTTCTTGGACTTCGAATCCGGTTTGTATCCGGAACATCGTGAGCGCTTGAAATATCGAACCGAGAATCATCGTCTTCGCAATGTCCTGGATGTTCGATTGCCATCCATTGCCTCCCGGGCAATAGCCGAGGTTACCGACCGAATGCTGCAGCGAAACGGACTTCAACGGGACCAAATATCCCACTGGATGGTTCACCCCGGCGGACAGCGGATACTGGATTCCGTTCAGAAAATATTTGCATTCCAGTACGAGGCTCTTTCTCCGTCTTATGAGATCCTCCATGAATACGGAAATATGTCCTCGCCTTCTGTACTTTTTGTGCTAGAAAGAGTGCTTCGAACTCGGAACCCTGGGCGGGGTGAGCTAGGCGTTCTGGTTTCATTTGGAGCAGGTTTCACCGTGTTTGCAACTCTCGTTGAATTTCTGCGTTAATAATCCGTCTATTCCGCCGATTGCCGGACGAGGAATACATTCAACTGGCCCTACGCATGCCACAAAAAAAAGATAATGTAGAATTGATATGTAACGTCGGGGAACTTGCCGGACTCTTCGAACGCAGCGAAAGTCTTACCGAGTTTTTGCAGACGGTCGTCAGTGTTGTCGCATATCACATGTCCGCATCGGTCTGTTCCGTATACCTGCTGGATCAATCCGGAACGAACCTGCAGCTCATCGCAAACCAGGGCTTGAACATCAACCTTGTCGGCAAGTTACGAATAAGCCACCATGAAGGTATCATCGGCCTGGCACTAAAAGAGCTCCGTACCATTCGTACCGGCCACGCGTCTCTGCACCCGAACTACAAGTTCATACCGGAATCCGATGAGGAAAAATATGAATCGTTTCTCGTCTCGCCGATCCTACGAGGACTGAATCGTATCGGTGTGCTTGTCGTACAGGATACCGAACCGGATTATTTTACTAAGAACGACGCCAATGCACTGCAGGCAATAGCCGCGCAACTGGCCGCCAGTATTGAAAACGCAAAGCTCTTCATGAGTCTGCATGAAGGGAATGACATACGGATCGCGGAAACGACAGATCCGAAATCCCCGACAAAAGCACTATACCAGGGAGCTTGCGCATCAAAGGGAATCGCGCGTGGGCGAGCCACTATCGTTGGGCAGACGGATTCCTTTCTCAGGTTGAGCAAAGAAATGGAACTTCGTCACTGCACTGTTGACGAATTCCGCGATGCGCTCCAGCAAAGTGAAGAGCAGATAAAAGCTTTGCAGAAACAACTCGATGAACTGTATGCCGACGTCGCCGCCCTGATTTTCAGTGCCCACCTGCTGATTCTGAAAGACCGCATGTTTTCCGGAGAAATGATCGACCTCATGTCTGCCGGCCGCAGCCCCCAGTCCGCAATTACCGAGGTTGTAAATCGCTACGTGGATCTCTTTTCTAAAAATAGTAACCCGCGTTTTCAGGAGAAAGTTCAAGACGTCAAGGACGTTGGTCACCGTATTCTCCACAACCTGCTTCACGGAGAGGATATCGCGCCGGATTATGGTGGAGAGATCGTCATCGTCGGCGAGTTACTGCCGTCGCACCTCGTGAAGTTCGCTACACAGCATGTGGCAGGGTTGATTATTGTCGGAGGGGGCGTTACTTCGCATGTTTCCATCCTCGCGAGATCCATGGAGGTGCCGGTCATCCTTTTGGACGATTCTTCCATTTTTGACGTCCGGGAGGGTACCCCCATTTTACTGGATGCAACATCGGGCACGGCATATGTAGAGCCATCCGAGGAAGTCACAAATCAATATCTGGATATCATAAGCGTCCACCAGCAAGTCGCGTTCGATGACACGGAGATTCCTGGTACCACTACCACCCGCGACGGCCACCAAATCCACTTGCTCGCAAACATCAACCTTCTTAACGAATTGAATTTGGCAAAGAAATTCCAAGCCGAAGGCATCGGCTTGTACCGCAGTGAGTTTCCATTCGTGGTTCGAAGAGGATTTCCTTCGGAGGAAGAGCAGTATCGCATCTATCGCAAGCTCGTGACCACAATGAAACCGCTTCCTATCACGATGCGCACCCTTGATATCGGGGGCGACAAGATGGTTGCGCATGCTTCGTTTCTTGACGAAGTAAATCCGTTTTTAGGACTTCGAGCGCTCCGGTTCACGCTGAGAAACAAAGACGTTTTCAAGGTGCAACTACGGGCCATGCTCCGCAGCGCAGTTGACGTGGACCTTCGCATCATGTTTCCCATGGTGGCTTCGGTGGACGAATTTCTAGAAGCATGTGATGTCACGCGGGAATGCATTGATGAGCTTAAGGAAGAGGAAATCCCGCATTGCGAGACTCCTATTTTCGGCCCGATGATCGAGCTCCCTTCGGCGGTGGAAGTGGTAGAGGAACTGGCGGCAGAGTCCGGCTTTCTGTGTATAGGGACCAATGATCTGGTGCAATACATCCTCGGCGTCGATCGCACGAACAAATCGATAGCCGATTACTACGTGCCTTATCATCCTGCGGTGCTTCGGTCTCTGAAGAGAATTGTAACCGCGGGTATCCGGGCAGGCATTCCTGTTTCAATCTGCGGTGACATGGCCGGAGATCCTTCCATGCTTCCCTTTCTCATCGGAATCGGAATTACCAGGGTAAGTATAGATGTTCGATTGATTCGCAAGGTGCAACAGACAATCTCCGGGATCGACCGTAAGAACGCTACCGCGCTGGCTGATGAGATGCTTTCGAAGGGAAGAATTTGCGAATTGACCTCCCTGGTGGGAACGCACAACGATGAATGAGCGGCAAAAAGTCGCGGCCTGTTCGAACCGGCAATTCGAAGGTTGAATTCCTGAGACGGAGTTTCTGGTTCCGTAGCTTCGACAATCGACCAACCGTGCGAGAAGAGAAAAAGGAAATGGTTAGGCTGGTTCTGGCGACCAGTCTGGCCGCCCTTTTGATGGCGGCGGGTATCATGATCATGATCTCCGGGGTGGGGGAGAACCGCTCGTATGGATTTTTGTATGGTCTGATTGGTTGTGCCTTTATCTTTGCTTCGGCTTTGTTGGTGGCTTCACCTTTGTCGGAATTATTTTTGATACCCTTCCAACGCATGTTTATCCCGGGACGACGGTATGATCGCCCGCTTCCTATGTATAGCCGCGCAGAGTCTCTGACGAAGAAGGAGCGCTACGAAGAAGCGATTGCTTTTTATGAAGAAATCGAGCGCGATTATCCGAAAGAAACCCGCGTTTACGTGAGCCTGATCGATGTTTACATCATGCAATTCGGAGACCGCGAGAACGCGAAGCGCGTATTTGACCGGGGACTCCTGGCGATTTCCGATAAAGAGGAACGCATGGTCCTCCAGGAAATGTACACTGCCATCTGCTCACGAATCGACGAACCAAAAGAATGGGGCCACGGCAAAAACATTTCAGTAGAAGCCCAGCTTCACTCCCGGAAAGAACGGACTAAACGCGCCCCCTGAGAAACAGGACCCCGCATTTCGATCGACGAACAATCTCCAGCGAAACGGGGCCGAACACCTTCTGGTCCCGGCTGTGTTTCTGCAGTCCCATGAGCATGAGATCACATGGGCCGGCGTGTTCGAGTATCGTGTCCACCACGGTGCTGCTCCGTACGACTTTAACCTCGAAGGTTCCTGAAACTTCTGCCCCAAGAAATTGACGAACCTCCCGCTTTACACTCCGAAGATTTGACTCGGATACATGCTCTGGAACGACCCTGAGAAAAGTGATGTTAGAGACGCCGGCTCGCAACAGACTCCCGAGCAACCGACCGCGTAGCTGCTCGTGCTGACTCCGTCCGCTCACCGGAACAAGCACTTTTTTCACTCCGGAAAGCAACCAGTCCGTTGGTGTGTGAAGCACCGCCACGTCGCACGGAAGCTGTCCGACGAGATTTTCAAGCTGAGTCGATACGACCTTCTCATCCAGACGGCTGTAGCCGAGGAGAAGGCTTTCGCAGCGATACCTTCGTGCTACCCGGGATATTTCTTCCCATGGATCCTTTGCGACTGCAGTGAGCACGTCCGCGGAAATGCCGGAGGCAAAAGAAGTGATCAACATGTTTTGAAGAATCGATTGTGCGTCTTCAACCTGTTTGGTCGCCAAGTCGGTGGAAGAAGATTCCGGCGGCCTGATTACTGAAACAAGCATAACCCTGCCCAGGTTCGGCATTCGGATGGCGTTGGCTATTTCCATCAACGGCACCGCGGTTGCAGGATTTGCGACGGGCACCAGCACCAGCGGACTCTTTCCGCGAAGCTGTCCGATTTCAGGATGGTAGGCTTCTGTCGCTGCGTCGTGAATCCGCGCTTGTTTCGCGAAAAGCAACAGATAAAGAATTCCCCCCAGCCCGACCCAGACCACGATCAGCTGTCCCGCGGCCGGCACCCGCATGCCCTGAAAGATTGCGAGGGATACGCAGCCCAGTAACCCGACCAGCGGAACCAATGGAAAATAGGGTGTTCTAAAGATCCCGGGCTGTGTTCCGGCCCGTTTGCGGGCCAGAAATGCAGTCCAGTGTACCAGGCCATATGCGATCAGAAAGATCAGGCTGGAAGCGGCTCCGGCCACGGCCACGTTTGGAACCGCCAACACGATGAGGACGACCAGTAAAGCGCTCAGTAGAATTGAGTGAATCGGCGTGCCGCGCGCCTCGTGTGTGCTACCAAAGCGCCGGGGCAGCACGCGGTCCCTGGCCATTGCCAGAGCCACCCGGGAAGATGCCATCAGATTTACATGAAGCGCCGATACCATCGCCAGAATTCCGGCAATCATGACAAACCAGTACCCCCACTGACCCATGTACTGCTGCACAGCCAGTACAACGATCATCACCGGTGAGACGGCACTCACATCGCCGATCTTTTCACCTGGGTCGATCCCGATAACGCAGATGATGAATAAGAGGGGAATGTAAATGAGCATAGCAATACCCAGGGACAGAAACATCGCCCGGGGCAGATTCCTGCCCGGATCTTGAATTTCACCTCCTACCGCGGCGATCAGGCCGAATCCCTGGAGCGCGATGAAGGTGTACCCCATCGCTTCGAATAATCCGACAGCCCCGTTCGCGAAAAACGGTTGCAACTGCCCCGCCGCCCGGCCCGGCGATACACCACGCATGGCCCAGAATCCGGCCAGAATCAGCACGACGAATAGGATCGTTTTTCCGATGGTCGACATTTGACCGCTCGCGCCCGTGCGTCGAATGAGAGCCGCCGTATAAAAAAGTACGGGAACGCACGCCAGCGTTTTTCGAAACCATTGCGTGTGAATCCATTCTGGTGGCAGATAGCCCGCAGCCTGGAGAAGTTCCACGATGCAAACTTCGGTAAAGCGGGCGAATCCCACTGCGTAGAGCGCACCTGCCACGATCGAGGCAAACCAGACCACCCAGCCGACCGTAAAGGCCGTCTCGACCGAATAGACTTTTTTTGCGAATGAATAGGGAGCGCCGGATTGTGGAAAACGGGTTGCAAGCTCCGCGAAGCTGAAAGCGGTAAAGAATGCCAGCACGCCATTGAGCGCGAATGCAAGAATGGCGGAAGGACCGGTCGCTGCGAAAGCGACACCCGCCAGCGCGAGAATTCCTCCCCCCACGATCGCGCCTACCCCTATACCGGTCGCCCCCCAAAATCCGATGGTTCTTGTCGCGTCGTCCGTCACAGAGCCTGCGCCACGCCGTCTCGCCGGGAATCAGCGCCGCCTTCAAACAAGATGCCGGAAGTTTCGTCGCCATTTAACCAGATTCCCTGCGCGCCACCGAAATATCGATCAAAGGCCGGCTTTTCTTCGAGCTGATAGGTGATGAGCGGATCGCCGAGAATTCGGAGTGCCTCCAGGAGAGCGTCTTGAGGAATTCTAGATTCATATAGGATGCGTTCACCGTCAATATCCACATGGAGCCGCGGGGCTTCGATCGCATCGTCCAGGTGCATGCCGAAATCGATCTTGCGGAGCAGGATATTTACGAGAGCGGCAGGGATCCGCCCACCGCCCGGGGATCCCAGCGTTGCCACGGCTTTTCCATTCCGAAGAATGACCACCGGCGTCATATTTGACCGCGGAATCTTGCCCGGCGCCGGAATATTGATGTGCCCCTCCACCAGGGAAAAGTCGTCCAGTTCGTTGTTCAGCAGGATTCCCATTCCGGGCACGACGATACCGGATCCGAAGTGGTAGTTGAGCGTCAGTGTAAAAGCCACCGCATTGCCTTCGCCATCGACGGTCGAAAGATGAGTCGTGTTGCCGGTATCGTCGACCAAAGATCCTGCCTTGGATGATGATGGCGGTCCAGATTTGGCGCCTGTGGCCGCCTGGCCCGGTTCTGTTTGGCGCACCGGGATGCCGATTCGCTCACGTGCCGCATCCGACCATCGGTCCGACAGCAGGCCCTTTAGATCGATATCCGTCGTCTCAGGGTCGGCAACATATTTGTCGCCGGATTGGTACCCTTCGAACAGGGCCCCGATCAGGAGCGCGAGAAATTCCGGACTCCCAGGGTTCATCGACGAGATGGCATAGGGCTCAAGAATTTTCAAGGCCTGCAATAGCACAACGCCTCCGCGGCTCGGCGGACCCATGGCAAATATTTCGTACTGACGGTAGAGGTTAGTGACCGGCTCTCGAATCGTGGTTTCGTAACGGAGGATGTCCCGGGCCGACAATACCCCGCCGGCTTGCCGTGCCGCGCCGGAGATCCGCTTTGCGCCGGAACGACCGTAAATCACTGAAAGCCCATCGCGGGCGATCTCTTCAAGGGTCCGCGCGATGTCCGACTGAACCAGCAAGTGACCCGCTGGAATCGGCCGGGCCTCGACCAGGAAAAGTTTCGATGCGGCTGCGTTTTTACTCAAAAGATCCGACTTCTTTTCCAGCAGCAGGCCCATTTTCTCTGTAATAGGAAAACCGTTCCTGGCCAATTCAATCGCCGGCCCGAGAAGCGTCTCGAACGGCAGACGGCCACACATGCTGTGCGCGGCCTTCATCCCTTTCAGCATGCCCGGGACTCCCACCGAAGCGCCTCCGTATTGTAACGCTCCTTTCTTGAATGCCCCGTTTTCCATGTAATCCCCGGGTTCCAGCCGGGAGGGTGCTTTCTCGCGGCAGTCGATGGTACGGATGGACCGTGCGCCGGCATCAAAGAGAACAAGAAATCCGCCCCCGCCAATTCCGCTCGCGTCCGGTTCCACCACGCTCAGGGCAAACGCAGTTGCGATCGCCGCGTCCACCGCATTTCCACCTTCGCGCAGAATCCTGATTCCAGCTTCCGTGGCGAGCGGGTGAGCCGCGGCCACCATGCCGCCGCGGGGCGCCTCGGTTTCCACCATTGCCGAAGGACACGGCACTAGAAAGCAAGAGATGGCAAGCACAGCTCCCAGGCGGCCCGCGGTCTGAATCCGTGCGCAATTCATTAGATGCGATTGTAGTTCCCGATGAACGGATGTACAAGCGTCCAGCGTGTGGTATGGTGATACCAACAGGAAGATACCCACGATGCGCAAAACTTTCATTTCGACGCTTCTCTGTCTGATGACCCTCTCCTCCGCGGATGCGGAAGTGGTTCTCCGGCCGCGGGTATCCGTTCCCCTGATGTCGGAAGAGGGTATAGCCCTTCTGCAGCGGGATGAAGCGGTTGATTTTCAGCCCATCCGCCGGAACTGGGTTCCGCAGCAGCCGGCCCATTGCGGAGCCGCGTCCGCAGTCGTCGTAAACAACGCACTGATTCCGGAACGGTGCCTCACCCAGGATGAATTGTTCACCGAGAAGACAGCCCATGTCATCACCCAGGCTGTGGTCTATCGAATGGGCTTTACCCTGCGGGAACTCGCGGAAATGATCCGCACCCGCACCGGACTGGAGGTCCATTCCCTGCACGCCGGTGAAAGCGACGAAATCGGTACGTATGAATCATTCGTTGCGGCACTGCAGAAGAACGAGGACAGCGACCGGGATCACCTGATTCTCAATTTCTCCCGCGCATTTCTTCGCGGCGAAGGCACCGGAAACGGCCATTTCTCACCGGTCGCCGATTATAACGAAGACCGCGACATGGTGTTGATTCTTGAAGTGAACGCCGAACGGGAACCCTACTGGATTGCATCCAATGACATCTACGGGGCCATGAACACCACCGACCCGGTCAGCAAAAAGCGCCGCGGATGGTTGTTTGTCCGTGCTCCCCAGGAAACATCCGGCGAAAAATAATCGCTGGAACCGGGTGGAAAACAGTACGCAGCACACTATGTAGTTTCTAGCTAACGGGCTTCATCTCGCCGGAAGTAAACCGCCGCCAATAGTCCTGGACCAAAGCCCAGACTTTGGGGGCGAGAAACACGCTGCCGACGATATTCGGGAACGCCATGCTGAGAATCATAGCGTCAGAGAAATCGAGAACATCCTTGAGCGGGTTTACGGCGCCAAAGATGATTGCCAGGACAAACACGATCCGGAACACAACCACGCTTTTGACACCCGAATTCCCTGCGTGATCGAGCAGGTAGATCCATCCGCGCTCGCCGTAGTAGCACCACGAAATCATCGTGGAATACGCGAAGAGGGCAATGCAACCGGTAAGGAGGTAGGGAAACCAATCTGCCGCGCTCCCGAACGCGGCAGTGGTCAGGCTCACGCCCGCGCTCTGAGGAATTGTTGGATCATTCCATGTGCCGGTGACGATGACGACCAGCGCGGTCATGGTGCAGACGACGATGGTGTCAATGAACGGACCGATCATCGCTACGATCCCCTCCCGAACCGGTTCGTTGGTTTTAGCGGCCGCGTGGGCGATCGCGGCGCTACCCAGGCCCGCCTCGTTCGAAAACGCCGCGCGCTTGATTCCCCAAACCAGGACGCCGACCATTCCCCCGTAAAAGGCGTTATCCGTAAAGGCCATTTTAAAGATAAGCAGAATGGTCGCGGGAACCTGCCCTGCATTCATTATTATGATGTAGAGGGAGGCAAGCACGTAGAGTCCGCACATGAGGGGAACGATCCGACAGGTCGCGGCGCCGATTCGCTTAATTCCGCCGAGGATTACGACGCCCGCGAAAATGGCCAGAACGATACCGACGCACATGTTCGCCGTTTTACCCGCCTGATCCTTCAGCACCGTCAACGTGTCGCCGAGGGCGATTTGTTGCTCTTCGTTTAAATCACCGAGATGAACGTGAACTTTACCGTCGACTGTACGGGCTATCGATTCAAGGGCCACGATGTGGTCCGGGTTTTCTGCGAGCAGTTTCTGGTAGCCCTCCGCGGAAATTTCGAGATTATCGTTAAGCTTGAACGTATTGGTAATCGCCTCGGCGGTCTGGTTGGCCTGGAACATGTTTCCACCGCCGATGGCGCCGCCCATCACCATGATCGCGAACATGATTCCCAGGATCTTGCCCATGCCCCCCATGCCCATATCCTTGAGTCCAAGATCAAGGTAATACATGGGGCCGCCTGATATGCTGCCGTCCTCGTTTACTTTCCGGTACATTTGAGAGAGGGTGCAGCTGCTGAATTTGGCGGCCATTCCAAATACGGCGGCCAGCCACATCCAGAATACCGCGCCCGGACCGCCTAATTGAATCGCCACGGCGACGCCGGCAATATTTCCAAGTCCCACCGTGGCGGAGAGGGCACTGGTCAGTGCGCGAAAGTGGGAAATCTCTCCCTCGTCTTCCGGCCGGTCAAATTTTCCGCGAATCACATCGATGGAGTGTCTAAACCCACGAATATTGATCCATCGGAACCAGAAAGTGAAAAATATGGATCCACAGATGAGCACCACGACCAGAAACGGAAGTCCGACGGTCCTCTTGGTTTGATTTCCATCCGTGTTGAGTATCGGGGCGCCGTCGCGATCCACTTCGCCGATTCGGATTTTGCCGTATGCGATGTCGAAGAACAGGACTTTGAAAATAATTTCGTTCGCCGTTGCAAGAATTGTCGGTTTTTTCTCATCCACCGTAGCCGGTGCCGCTTCCTCCGCTGCTTCTTCCTGCGCCCGGACTGGCGATGATATGACGAGCAAGGATAGGAACAAACTGACGATTAGAATCGAGAACAGCGCGCGAGATAACCTCATAAATCCACCCCCAAAAAATAAGATGTTATGGCAGGTTCTAATTGGACCGGATCTTGTTGAATAGAGGCCTCGAAGTCAACCCGTCGTTTAAGAACCCGTAGCGTGGTCTCTTCGTGGCCACTGCAAACCATGCACGCCGGCAAAGAGCAGTACGCCGACAATGTAGCTGGCCCATCGTGGCACATTGGCGAGTGAAGCCAACAGGTCCGGCCGCAGCAGAAGGAGCACAACCGCAATCAGCAAGATACTCTCGTAGAAACGGTTCCGTGACATCAGGTAATGTCTCGTCAACGAAGCAAACGCGAACATTGCAATTGTCCCGGTGCAAAAAATCAGGATTCCGTGCCACACCGTGTGGACGCCGATCAGGAGAAGCTCAGTGTTGAATATAAACATGAAGGGCAGAAGCGCGGTGCGAATGTCATACAGAAATCCCTGGATACCGGTGCGAATCGGATCCTCCCCGGATATGGCTGCGGCGGCGTACGCAGCCAGGCCCACCGGCGGAGTATCGTCGGAGAGGATTCCGAAGTAGAAGCAGAACAGATGCGCCGCAATTAGCGGAACCACAAAACCGACGTCCCCGGCCAACACAATGATCACCGGCGCCGTCAACGTCGCCATAACGATATAATTTGCCGTTGTCGGCAGCCCCATCCCCAGAATAAGGCTCACAATGGCAGTAATGAATAGCATCAGGACCAGGTTTCCTCCCGACAGGACGCTAATCACCTCGGTAATCACGCTGCCGAGCCCCAGCGTGACAATTCCAACGATGATCCCCGCCGCGGCCACTGCCACGCCGATCGGCATCATGTTGCGGCCTCCGGCCGCGAGACTCTCCCAGAGTTCAAGCGCGACGCGCTTCAAAATCATGCCGGCTCGGCAACCTTCCCGTCTCCCGGCGATCATGGTTCGGGCGACCATCAACGCCGCCAGTGCCAGGATCGCGTAGTAGGCGGACAACTGAACGGAGCGACGGGCAATCACGAGCTGATAGATGAGGAACCCCAGCGGGATTAGAAAGTGAATCCCCTCGAAGAATGTCTTCCAAAAAGGGGGTAGCTCCTCTTTCGGTACCGGCTGCAGGTTTAGTTTTAATGCCTCGAGGTGAGTGATGTACAGGAGCGCAAGGTAAGAGATAACCGCGGGAATAAACGCGGCACGTACCACTTCCAGGTACGTCATACCACAGTACTCGGCGATGATGAACGCCGCCGCGCCCATGATTGGAGGCATCAACTGGCCATTGGTGCTGGCCGCGACTTCAATGGCGCCCGCCTTAATTCCCGGAAAACCCATTCGCTTCATCAGGGGGATCGTAAAAGTGCCCGTGGTGACGGTGTTGGCGATACTCGACCCGTTCACCATGCCGGTTAACCCACTGGCAAGCACCGCGGCCTTGGCGGGCCCGCCGCGAAATCGCCCGAGCGCTGAGAAGGCGAGCTGCGTGAAATAATGTCCCCCGCCGCCCTTCTCCAGCATCGCTCCGAAAAGGACGAACAGGAATACCGTGTTCGCGGAAACGTCGAGCGGCGTGCCGAAGATTCCTTCCGTGGTCATCGTGAGCTTGTTGAGCACCTTGCTCAGGGATGCGTTTTTGGAGGATATGATCGTAGGCATCCATTCGCTAATGAAGCTGTAGAGAATGAATCCGCTCGCAATCACCGGCAACGCCGGTCCCAGGGAGCGTCGCGCGGCCCCCAACAGGAGAATCACCAGCACTATTCCGAAAACATAATCGCGAGGAATGGGATTGCCGAGGCGTTGTCCGATTCCATCGTAATCCACGGCGAGATAGAGCGCTGCCGGTACTGCGCATGCCGCCAGGACCAGGTCGAGTACGGGAACCGAATCCGTCCTGGTGAGAAAAGACAATCGACCCCCAAGCCTCCGGTTCCATCGCTCGCCTTTGAAGGCGGGAAAGCAGAGGTAGACAAGGGCCATTGCGAACGCGAGATGGATGCAGCCGACCCAGGTCGCATCGAGGAGCAATTCCTTCGCAATAGAGAGCTGAAATAGGGACCAGAGCGCGGCAACGCCGGGGATCAGAATCCCGGCCGTGCCCGAAAGCGTGCGCGAACCGAATTCGTGTTTGAGATAGTCCTGGGCGCTCCCCGCCATGTCACGGCACGGAAATTCCCGCCTCTAGAAAATACTTCACTGCGCCCGGATGCAGGGGCGCGGTGCGGCCGTCAAGCATTCGCTGCGGCGTAAGGTTAGCCAGTGCCGGGTGAAGCTTTTGAAACGTATCCAGATTCTCGAAGACCTCACGGGTCACGGCATACACCGTCTCGAGGCTCACCCGTTCGGAAGTAACTACCGTGGTGACCATGCTGATGGACGGGACGTCTTCCTCTCCGGCTGCCATGGGGTAGAGTTCCTTTTTAGGGATCATCGCCATCGTATAATAGGTGTGCTCCGACAGGAGCTTTTCCATCCCCGTGATCGGAATGAACCGAACTTTTCGTTTTCCTGCCGTGGCTTCCTGCATTGCGCCATTGGGATGACCTACCGTGTAGAAGAACGCATCAATCCGATTGTCCTGCACCATCTTGGGCGCGTCGGCCGCTTTCAATGACTCCGCCAGCAGGTCCACTTCCGGGTCGATGCCCGCGGCTTTCAAAACCTGGATCGCGTTACCGCGAGATCCCGAGCCCGGGTTCCCGAGGTTTACCCGTTTGCCCTTCAAGTCCTCCAGGGTCCGGATGCCGGAGTCGTCCGCCGCGACGAGGGTTACGATTTCAGGATGCAGGCTGAACACTCCGCGCAATGACGCCGCAGGATTCCCTTCCCAGTCCGCTACCCCGCTCCACGCCTGGAACTGCCGGTCGGACTGGGCAACACCGAACTCCAGATCGCCGGAAAGCACGGCGTTGATGTTGTAAACCGATCCGCCGGTCGATTCCACCGACGCGCGAATTCCCAGTTCTTTGTGTTTTTCGTTTACCATCTTTGCGATCGCACCACCCACCGGATAATAAA
>Ga0310123_10002916_pt1 | contig 13454 bp, 6 predicted proteins | sample CB6_AW_1057_MG_FD_203505 | JGI IMG/M metagenome (GOLD analysis project Ga0310123, IMG submission 203505) | Marine microbial communities from Western Arctic Ocean, Canada - CB6_AW_1057 | ecosystem: Environmental > Aquatic > Marine > Oceanic | place: Canada: Western Arctic Ocean | collected... | reverse complement strand
CGATTGGATTCGGCGCTGGCCGCCGAAGCTGTGCGGACCGTCGCCGAACCGTTAGGCATGTCGTTGCTGGAGGCGGCCCACGGAATTGTCGAGATCGCCAACACGAACATGACCGAAGCGGCCCGTACCGTTTCCGTCCAGCGCGGATTCGATCCCCGCGAATTCACGTTGGTTGCCTTCGGCGGCGCCGGACCGCTGCACGCAGCGGCCATTGCTCGAGAATTGCAGATTCCACAAGTTATGATTCCGCCGCATCCAGGTGTCGCCTCCGCGCTGGGGCTGCTGGTCGGCGATATCAAACATGACTTCGTGCAAGCCTGCCTGTCACCAACGGATAATATCGATTTGGCGGGAATCGAGGAGATTTTGCGACGCTTTCAAGAGGAAGCAACGGGGTTGCTCACGGCCGAACACGTTGCGGAATCAGATCGGGAATTCATCGCCCAAACCGATTTGCGCTTTCAAGGCCAATCTCACGAGCTGACGATCGACTTGCCAAACCGCGCGACGATGGATCGAGATGAGTTTCTTGGCCAGTTGCATGCGGCGTTCTGCGACGAACATGAGCGGGTCTACGGATTCGCCGATCGCCGCGAGGCCTCCGAAATGGTCAATGTCCGTCTCACGGCAGTGGGCCGCATCCGCCGACCCACGCTCCCGTCACTGGTTGAACAAGGTACGGACCCCTCCACGGCCGTGACCGGACACCGCAGCGTCTACTTCGCACAGGAAGCGGGGCAGTTCCAGTGCGCTATCTACGATCGCAAGGCCCTGACCGCCGGAAACCACCTTACCGGTCCCGCGATCGTCGAGGAGTATGACTCGACAACAGTGATTCCTCCCGATTTTGAGGCAGAGGTCGACACGAAAGGGAATTTGATCCTGAGGTTAAAACGGCCGACAGCGTCTGATGAAACAGCGTCTGATGAAACAGCGTCTGATAAAACAGTGGCTGATGAAACAGTGGCTGATGAAACAGCGTCTGATAGAGAGGTGAGAACTAGGAGTCCTCCTGAACACGAAACGCGACCACGTCTGGGCATGGACCCGATTCGCTTTGAGGTGATGCGCAGCGCTTTTAACAGCGCGGCGGAGGAGATGGGGATCGCCCTGCGGCGTGCTGCCTACTCTACCAACATCAAGACGCGGGCTGATTTCTCTTGCGCCCTTTACGACGACAAATTGCGCGTCGTATCCCAATCGTTCTCCCAACCGATCCACCTGGCCTCCATGGTACGCATGATTCCCGCGGCCGTGCGAGAGTTCGGCGTGCAGCGGCTCCGGCCAGGTGACGGGATTGCCATAAACGATCCCCATCGCGGCGCCATGCATCTGAACGATATCGGGATCATTGTCCCTTTGTTCCACCAGGGGCGGCTAGTCGGATTCACTGCAAACGTGGCCCATCATGTCGATATTGGCGGACTGGCACCGGGTGGCCTCTGCATCTCCAAGGACATCTACCAGGAAGGGGTCATCATCCCGCCCACGCAGATTCTGCAAGACGGCGAGATCATCGACAACGTCTTCAACCTCATCGTCGCCAATATCCGTTCGCCAAAGCAGATCGGGGGAGACTTTTGCGCCCAAGTCGCCTCGGCGATGCTGGGACAAAGACGTGTCTGTGCACTACACGATCGTTTTGGCACGGAGGCCGTGGGAAAATTTAACGACGAATTGATGGAGTATACGCGACGGTGGACCAAAACCGCGATCTCCAAGCTTCCCCGCGGTGAGTTTTATGCTGAATGTGAGTTAGATGATGATGGTGTCACCGACCGGCCCATCAAACTGGCGGTGAAGGCCATGATCGGAGATGGTGAAGTCCATTTCGACTTGGCCGGATCCGATGCTCAACGACGCTCACCCATGAACGCCAACCTGACCTACTCGTACTCAGCGCTGTCTTACGTCGTACGCTGCCTGATCGATCCAGACATTCCGATCAACGATGGGTTCTATTCGCAAATTCATGTGACCGCGCCGGCTGGGACCGTTGTCAATGCGGTCCATCCCGCTGGAGTCATGGGGGGCAATGACATCGCTATGCGACTTGCCGACCTGGGCTTCAAGGCGCTGGCCGAGGCCCTGCCGGACAAAGTGACCGCCTGCAGCAAAAGCGTCATCTGCAACATGGGTTGCGGTGGAGTCGACCCTCGTTCGGGTGATTACTACACGTTTATGGAGACGCTGGCAGGTGGTTATGGGGCACGTCCCAACAAAGACGGCATTGATGCCGTCCAGGCCCATATTCAGAACACGGAAAACTCGGCCATCGAGGAAACGGAAAACAACTATCCGATTCGTATCACTCGCTACGAGCTGGTGCCGGACTCAGAAGGGGCTGGTCGCCAACGCGGTGGACTGGGATTGCGACGTGACTGGCAGTTCCCCGACCACGAGGCGACGCTCACGGTGTTTTCGGGCCATCGGAAAAAGGGGCCTTGGGGACTGTTCGGCGGACATGCCGGAAAACCGTCATCGTACACCTTGAACCCCGCTGGCGAGGCGCGCGAGCTCGCATCCAAAATCACCTTGGACCTTGCGCCGGATGACATCGTCAGCTACCGCACACCCGGCGGCGGCGGTTACGGCGATCCGTCCGAGCGCGAACCCCAGGACGTGCTCCAGGACGTGCTCGACGGTAAGGTCTCAGTCGAGCGGGCTCGCAACGTCTATGGCGTCGCCGTAGATACCACCAGTGGCACAATCGACGTCAAAACAACACAAAACCTGCGCAACACCAAGCGAAATCGCTAAAGAAAGATGCGAAAAGAAAGGGAAGCCTCCCCTTTTTGTCGCTCCCGCCACACGCCTATCATACGGTCGAGTGAAAGAATTCGACAAAACTTCGTCGCGAGCTGGCCTGCCATGAGCAAATCCGACAACTCCGAGAGCCGCATGTTTTTGCTGGATGGCATGGCGCTCGTCTACCGAGCCCATTACGCCTTGATCAGAAGTCCCAGGCACACCTCGAAGGGCCTGTGCACATCGGCCGTTTTTGGGCTGTTCAACACCGTCCAAGACGTCATCAACCGCGAGTCGCCCACGCATCTGGTCGCCGCCTTCGACACGCCGGAGCCTACGCGACGACATAAAGAGTACGAGCCCTACAAGGCCAATCGGGATGCGATGCCGGAGGACCTCAGCGCTCAACTTCCCTACGTATTTAAGTTGCTCGAGGCGCTGAACATCCCCATTTTGCGAATTCCGGGGTATGAGGCCGATGACATTATCGGCACCCTGTCGCGCCAGGCGGCCCAGCAGGGGATTGTTTCGTATCTTGTCACGCCGGACAAAGACTTTGACCAATTGGTTGAGGATAACGTCTTCGTTTACAAACCCGGACGACAGGGGTCGCAGTTTGAAGTGTTTGGCGAGCCCGAGGTGCTGGACAAATGGGGCATCCAGCGCGTCGATCAAGTGATCGATGTCTTGGGTTTGATGGGCGATTCCTCTGACAACATTCCCGGTGTACCGGGCATCGGACCCAAAACGGCTCAAAAACTCATCGCCCAACACGGCAGCCTGGAAGAATTGCTGGCCCATACCGATCAACTCAAAGGCAAGCAAAAGGAACGAGTTGAAGAAAACGTCGAGCTCGCGAAATTGTCCAAGCATCTGGTCACCATTGATACCGACGTACCGATCGACGTCGATATCGACGCACTACGCATCGATGATATTGACAAGATCGCACTGAAATCGCTGTTTATGGAACTTGAATTCGATACGTTGGGCAAGCGGCTGTTTGGCCCCTCGTTCACGGCGGCTCCCACCCGCGCGACCGCGGCCCGTGAAGCACGCGAGCAAGAAATACAGCAACGGTTGTTTGACGAGCCGGTGGAAGCGACGTCGATCGCCGATGTCCGGCACGATTATCAAACAGTCACCACCGCCGAGCAGCGGGCCGGGCTGTTGGACCAGCTACAACAACTGTCCTCGTTTTGCTTTGATATTGAATCCACCAGTCTCGATCCGCGCGAGGCCAAACCGCTCGGTATCGCCATCTCCTTCCAACCGCATCAAGCGTACTACGTCGTGGTGCCACAAGAAGCGGACGGCGGTCGCGAAGTCCTCGACGAGTTCCGCGCGTTATTGGAAGACGCAAGCATCGAGAAGATCGGCCATAACCTGAAATACGATATGACGCTACTGAAATGGCAGGGCAGGGAGGTGCGAGGAAAGGTATTTGACACCATGCTGACCCATGCCATGAAAGAGCCCGAGATGAAACATGGGCTGGACTATCTCGCCGGCCTCTATCTCGGCTACGAACCGATTCCGACCAGTGCCCTGATTGGCGAGCGCGGCGACAATCAGAAAAACATGCGCGACGTGCCGCTGGAAAGGCTCGCCGAGTACGCGTGCGAGGACGCGGACGTCACGCTGCAAATCAGCCAACTCTTGCGGCCAGAATTAAAGGAACGCGGTGTCGAACAGGTCTGCCTGGAAGTCGAGTGCCCGCTGATTTCCGTCTTGGTCGACATGGAATACGAAGGCATTCGCTTGGATTCCGCAGCGCTCAAGAAATATTCAGGCAAGCTGGCGCAAGAGATTGAAGAGCTTCAGAAACAAATCTTCGCGGCCGCGGGGGGCGAATTCAACATTAATTCTCCCAAGCAACTGGGTGTGATCCTCTATGACGAACTGCAACTGGAGGACAAACCCAAAAAAACCGCCACTGGCCAGTACTCAACGCGCGAGTCCGAATTGCTGCGACTGGCTCACAAACATGAAATCATTCGCGATGTCCTAGAATATCGCAACGCGGTTAAGCTTAAATCGGTTTATGTCGACCAGTTGCCTGAGGCGGTCAATCCCAAAACGGGGCGGCTGCACACGCACTACAGCCAGGCCTGGACGGCGACTGGTCGCATGCAGTCCAACGACCCCAACCTGCAAACCATTCCGGTCCGTAAAGAGCGCGGTCGAGAAATCCGGGCGGCCTTCGTGGCCCGTGATGACAACTATTTATTGCTGGCCGCTGACTACTCGCAAATCGAGCTGCGCATCATGGCAGAACTCAGTGGAGATGAGGCCATGATGCAAGCGTTTCTGGAGGGGATCGATATCCACACGGTCACGGCTTCGAAGGTTTACAAAGTGGAGCTGGGGGACGTGACGCGGGAGATGCGTGACAAGGCGAAAACGGTCAACTTTGGGATCATCTACGGCATTTCCGCTTTCGGACTGCAGCAGCGATTGAACATTCCTCGTAAAGAGGCGGGCGAACTGATCTCGAACTACTTTGAAAAGTATCCCGGCGTCCAGGCCTACATCGAGAAAACGATCCAGTTCGCGCGCGACAACGGCTATGTCCGTACGTTGACCGGACGACGTCGGTACTTGCGGGATATTGACTCGCAGAATCGCGGCTTGCGTAGCGCCGCCGAACGGCTGGCGATGAACAGCCCGATTCAGGGTACCGCGGCCGACATGCTCAAGTTGGCCATGATCAACGTCCATGCCGTGCTGGAGAAAGGCCATTACAAGACCAAGATGCTGCTGACCGTCCACGACGAAATTGTGTTCGACCTGTTCGTCGAGGAGCGGGACGAAGTCGTCCCCCGCATTGAAGAGGCCATGAAGACAGCCATTCCGATGAAAGTGCCGATCGTCGTCGAATCAGGTGTCGGTAAGAACTGGCTGGAAGCGCATTGACGATTTGCTAGGTTATTTCACACCTCAAAGGCACTGATTCACTTAGGTGCATAAAGCAGTTAAAATGAAGTTGTGAGGCTAAACCTCACAATTACCAAATGGTGGCAATATGACACTCTCCGAAATGCTGCCGACAATCCATTCGCTACCGCGTGCCGACAAGCTGCGGCTCATTCAACTACTCGCTGCGGACGTCGCTCGCGATGACGCGATCGTCCTCGACGTGGCCCACAAAACCGTCCCAATTTGGTCGCCTCATGATTCGTTCCAAGGTGCGGCTGCATTATTGCGCCTGCTCGACGAAGACAAGGTCGCGTCCTGATGCCAGATGCTCAACGGTTCCCTTATGTCGAATTCGATCAATCACTTGGTGCTGCGAGCGCGCTGCCATATGCTCCACTCACGTTGCAGCTCGATGGCAATGTTGCCAATGTCTCCGCATTGGTTGATAGCGGCGCGGCACTCAGCGTGTTGCCCTTTAATGTCGGCGTTCAATTGGGTGCCGTTTGGGAAGGACAAACGATTCCGGTACAATTGACAGGTAATCTTGCGAATTTCCCTTTCGGCGACAGTGCGGGCATGTTGGAGAACTCCTGAATCTCTGAATCACGCCCCTTTCCAAAATGGCGCTACCTAACATGGCGCTACCTAACATGGCGCTGTCCAACGCAATGATTCCACCCGACCTAGAACAGCTCGTATCCGCTATCGCGTTTCGCGATCCGGTCGCGGCCTCGGTGCGACTGACCGAACTGGCCGGGGATGCTGGCGATACGCTGGCCTTGATGCACTTGTTGGATCCGCTGCGGAGCGCCTTGGAACAGGCGGCGGATCCGGACGCCGGACTGAACCACTTTGCCAGGTTCGTTCACGTCTATGGTGTGCGCTGGCAACTCTACCGTTTGTTGGCCGATCATCCAGCGGCCTTGGACACCCTGATCCGTGTTATTTCATCCAGTAACTATCTGGCCGATATCCTGGTCCGCAATCCGGAGTATTTTGATTTTGTCAGCAACCGGTTGTTATTGCAGGCCAGGACACTCGCGGAGATGAGTGCTGAGTTGTCGGCCACTTGCTCCGTGTTCCGGTCGCAATATACACGACTCGATGCCATACGACGCTTCCGGCGACGTGAAATGCTCCGTATTGGGGTTGCCGACTTGACGGGCCGTTTCGGGCTGAAAGAGGTGACCGATCAATTGTCGATTCTGGCTGACGCCGTCGTCAGCCAGTGTCTACGAACAATTCAAGGCGGGGACACCTTAGGAATGTTTGTACTCGCCCTGGGTAAATTAGGTGGCCATGAGTTGAACTATAGCTCGGACATTGACCTGGTTTATGCCTCGCCCTCGGATCAGGTACCGGCAGCCACCAAGCAAGCGATGCAGTTGACGCGAGTGCTAGGTGACATGACTTCGGAAGGATTTCTCTACCGGGTCGATCTCCGCCTGAGGCCCTATGGGACAGCGGGTTCTCTCGTTGTCTCAACTCAAATGCTGACTTCCTACCTTGCTGACAAAGCCCACCCGGTTGAACGCCAGGCGATGTTGAAGGCGCGCGCCATCGCCGGCGATTTGAACGCGGCTGCACAATTCCTGGATGGCATTTCGACGATCCTGCATCAGGATGCCCCAGAGATTCGCGTTCACGTGCGAGACTTGAAGGATCGAATTGAGCACGAACAACTGGGAGCCAGACCAGCGTGTGAAAACGTCAAAATTGGTCGCGGTGGTATTCGAGACTCGGAATTTATCGTGCAATCCCTGCAACTGGAAAATCTTGGAGACCATGAGCAATTGCGATCAGGGAACACGCTATTGGCTCTCGAACAACTCGGAAAGCTGCAGATACTTGCGCCCCAAGATGTGGAAGATTTGCGTGTGGCCTACGAATTTCTCAGGACGGTGGAACATCGTCTGCAGCTCATGGACAACCTGCAGATCCACGCCGTTCCCACGGATCCCCATTTGAAAACGGTGCTGGCCAGGAACGTGGGTTGCACTGGAGAAGATCCAATTGCCGACTTGAATGAACAACTGGTGGCCGCCAAAAGTAAGATACGGACTCTATTCGAAATCATTCTTCCAGCATCCGGCTAACACGATGTCCAACGATATCCGCGCAACGCTCGAATTACTCCGCGCCGACATCGGCCGCGCGGACGTGACATTCGACGACGAATCGCTGCAGGGCTATGCAGCCATGCTGGATGAGATTCGCAAAGTCGACGATGTGGCGCTGGATGCCATCCCGTTGGGCCCAGGGCAGTGGCGAGTCGCGGTTTCGGCAGTGGATAAATTGGGCATCCTGTCCGTCATTACGGGCGTGTTCGCTGTACGCAATGTTCACATCCTCAGCGGCGAAATATTTACGATCAAGAACGATGCTCCTACACCCTCCGCACGACCCAGCCAACCCAAGCTGACACCTGTCCGCCGCGGTAAGCGAGCGAAGGTGCCAAGGCACGACAGAACCACCAATATTAGAAGCAAGATCTTGGATGTTTTTGACGTCCAGACGGACGATTCTTTTGGGCCTGAGTCGTGGGATGACTTGGAAGAGGAACTCCGGTCACTGATTGGAATTATCGTCAGTGGGGGAGTCGAGCGAGCTCGGGCGGAGATTATCGACCAATTCGCCAAGACAATCCGAGATGATGAGTCCTCCGCGGAGCTCTTGCTGCCCATCAGCATCCACTTTGACACGGCTGGTTCGCAGGAACTCACCGGTCTGCATATCGAAGCCGCCGACACCCCCGGCTTTGTGTTTGCTTTTTCGAATGCCCTCGCCATGCTGGACGTGAATATCGCCCGGGTCCGCATCCGCACCGAGGGTGGACTGGTCCAGGACTCGTTCTGGGTTGCCGATACCCACGGTCGGAAAATCGCGGAGGAGGAGCGTTTGAACGAGATCCGATTGGCGGCAGCCCTCATCAAACAATTCACCCACCTGCTGCCCCGTGCTCCCAACCCAGCCCAAGCGCTCAAGCAATTTGGGGCGCTCACGCGCCAGTTGTTATCCCGTCCTGAATGGTTTCAGGACATCCAAACGCTGGCATCCGTGGACGTGTTGGGGACCATCGCCGAATTGATGGGGGCCAGTCAATTCCTCTGGGAGGATTTTCTGCGCATGCAGCATGCGAATCTGTTTCCCGTGCTGCATGACATTCCAGCACTCGACGACGAAAAGTCGAAGAGCCAACTGGCAGCCGACTTCAGCGCTGAGCTCTCGCAGGGCCTCTCTCCCGAAGATTACGTTCGGCGGCTCAACGAACTGAAAGATCGCGAAATGTTTCGCATCGATTTGCGTCACATCACGCAGCGCATCGGGTTCGCCCGATTCTCGGACGAGTTGAGTGATCTGGCGGAAGTAGCCGTGCAGGCCGCCGTCGAGTTTTGCTATCGGCAGGTCGCAGATCAGCATGGCGAGCCCCGGACGCCAAACGGATCAAGCTGCGGTTGGTGCCTGGCCGCATTGGGAAAATCTGGGGGACGGGAGCTTGGATTTGCGTCCGACATTGAGTTGGTGTTTGTCTTTGAGGAAGAGGGGGAATCGGACGGCTCGCATGCGATCAACAACTCTCAGTTTTATGAAGAGCTGATGAGCCGATTTCTCGGAACCTTGTCAGCTCGCCAGGAAGGCATCTTTCAAATTGATCTCCGCCTGCGCCCCTACGGCCGAGATGGCACCCTGGCGTCGTCGCTGGACAGGTTCTGCAATTATTTCAGTGCCAGCGGAGACGCCGAGCAATTTGAACGCATGGCCTTGGTCAAACTTCGCCCCGTGGCCGGGAGTGTCGAGTTGGCCCAGCATGTTTTGGATGCTCGCGATCGATTCGTCTACTCGGGTGAACCACTTGATTACGGTAATATTTTGCATCTCCGGCAACGACAAGCCAAGGAACTCGTACCCCCAGGCTCCGTCAGTGCGAAGCACAGTCCGGGAGGCCTGGTGGACGTCGAGTATTTTGTCCAGGCGAATCAAATCGAGGCCGGCAGCAGCGCCCCGCAGACGCGCGTGACCAATACGCTTCAGGCGCTGTCGGTGCTGGGCGAAACCGGCAAATTGCCGGCCCGCCGTCTGGATGAACTACGCGGAGCCTATGCATTTTTACGGCGCTTGATAGATGCGCTGCGGGCCGTACGCGGACATGCCAAGGATCTGACTATTCCGGTTAATGAACCGCGTCGGTTTGATTATTTGGCGCGGCGACTGCGGTATGTAGATTCCGCGGCACTGCGAGCAGACATCGATTCGCATATGCGTTTTGCAGCGGCGGTGTGGGATGAGTTTCAGTGAAGTTGGATCGCCTTTGGTGAATCGTGGAAAAGTGCATGGCGAAGCGGTGGAGTGGTCCTTAGGTCTACCCCCCATTTCTCTCGTCGTCGATATTGTTCTGCCAAAAGTCCCGCCCAATTGGCCTAGCAGTTGCCCATTGGCCTAGCAGTTGCCCATTGGCCTAACAGTTGTAGTACAAATCGAACTCATACGGATGCGGACGCAATCGCAACTGGTCCAATTCCTCGGTCCGTTTCCAATCGATCCACGTCGAGATCAGGTCTTCGCTGAAGACGTCGCCAGCCATGAGAAAGGCGTTGTCCTCGACCAAGGAGTCGATCGCTTCGCCAAGCGACGCTGGCGTCACGTTGGTTTCGGCCAATTCCTCCGCGGTCATGTCGTAGATGTCCCGATCGAGCGCTTGGCCGGGATCGATCTTGTTTTGAATACCGTCAAGGGCGGCCATCAACATCGCCGAAAACGCCAAATAGCCGTTGGCCGACGGATCCGGACAGCGGAACTCCAGACGCTTTGCCTTGGGATTAGGTGAGTACATCGGTATGCGGACGGCAGCCGAGCGGTTCCGCTGAGACATCGCCAATGTGACCGGGGCCTCGAAGCCAGGGACCAGGCGATGGTAGCTGTTGGCGGTGGGCGCCGCAAAGGCCAGGATCGCGCGACCGTGCTTGAGGATGCCACCGATGGCGTGCAGGCCCATTTCGCTCATACCGGCATAGCCTTCGCCAGCAAACAACGGCGTACCCCCCTTCCAGAGCGACATGTGGACGTGCATGCCCGAGCCGTTGTCCTCAAATACAGGTTTGGGCATAAAGGTCACCGTCTTGCCGTTTCGCTTGGCAACGTTCTTGATGACGTACTTGTACCACAAGAATTGGTCACCCATCTTGACCAGATCGGCATACTCCATATCGATCTCGGCCTGACCTGCCGTCCCGACCTCATGGTGATGCGCCTCGACGCGAATACCAACGTTACGCATCTCTTTGACCATTTCACCGCGCAAGTCGTGATAGCTGTCAATTGGCGATACGGGGAAGTATCCCCCCTTGTACCCGGGTTTGTGACCTAGGTTACCGCCGTCCTCGGTGCGGGCGGAATTCCAAGCCCCTTCGACGGAATCGATAAAGTAGCTCGAGGCGTATTCGCTCGAACCAAAACGGACTTCGTCGAAAATGAAGAATTCTGGTTCGGGACCAAAGTAACAGGTGTCGGCGAGACCCGTCTGCTTCATGTAATCGACGGCGTACTGCGCGACGTTACGCGGGTCCTTGCTGTACTTGGCCCGCGTAATCGGATCCTCGATATTGGCAATCAGGCTAACGGTCGGTTCTGCGAAAAATGGGTCGATCAGGGTCGTTTCGATATCCGGGATCATCAACATGTCCGAGGCCTGGATACCCTGCCATCCACGGATAGATGAGCCGTCAAACCCCAGCCCATTCTCGAATACGCCCTCGTCAAGCGTTTCTGTGGGATACGAACAATGTTGCCACTGGCCTAGCAAATCACAGAACTTGACGTCCACGATTTCAGCCTTGTTTTTCTTGGCAAATTCAAAAAATTCCGATGGAGTCATCGCTAATCCACTCCTCATACTCAAACACAGTGATTCGACGCTTTCCTTAAAATTTCTAGAATCAAATCCTTCGATTCCCGTCCAAAACTCGATAACTCTGCACGCCGAGCGCCGCCGCCTCAATTGACGCACCTGACAAGCAAGATTTGTGCCAGCAGGCGATACGAAGTGCTGATGATAGGGCATAACCCCAGGATTTCAATTGGCCTACGAGCATTTTTTTTGGGCTAAGAAGCTGTGAAAGCTGGGGTTGCCGCTGGGGCAGGCATGCAGTGATGCGCTGCGCGGCGATATTTGGAGGGATTATGGATGATGGACGATGGATCATGGATTAAGAGGGCGCCTGAGTGAGGCCCAAACCGAATCGCCACTTTCCGCCGCCAAGAACCGAGAACTGAGAACCATAATCCGCAATCCGGCCGGCCCCTCCCTTGATCCTGCGCGCTGAATCCATAATCCTGAATCCCAGTTTTGATCGAAGCTTTAATTTGAGGTGTTCTATCCGTGACTCCCAAAGAAGTTATCGCCCTGTGCCGCGAGAAGGAAGTTGTGGCTGTGGATCTGCGATTTGTCGATTTTCCAGGCACCTGGCAGCATTTCACCATTCCAGCCAAGCACCTCGACGAGGACGTCTTCGAGGACGGGTGGGGGTTTGATGGTTCCAGTATCCGCGGATGGCAGGCGATCAATGAGAGCGACATGCTGGTCGTGCCCCAGCCGGAAACGGCCGTCTTGGATCCCTTCACGGATCTCAACACGTTAGCCATGATTTGCAATATTCAGGATCCGATTACGCGAGCGGATTACTCTCGAGATCCCCGGAACATCGCGCGCAAGGCGGTGAATTACTTGACCAGCACGGGGATCGCTGATACCGCGCAGGTCGGTCCGGAAGCCGAGTTTTATATCTTCGACTCAGTGCGATTCGACCAACAGTCTCACGAAAGCTACTACCACGTGGATAGTATCGAAGGGCACTGGAACCGTGGGCGCAACGAGACAGCGAACCTGGGTAACAAGTTGCGTCATAAAGAAGGCTATTTTCCGGTTCCCCCCGCGGACCAGATGATGGACGTTCGTAACGAGATGATGCAAAAGATGATCGAGTCGGGATTGGAAGTGGAATGCCAACACCACGAGGTTGGCACGGCAGGCCAATCCGAAATTGACCTGCGGTTTCTACCGCTGGTCGAAATGGGCGACGCCCTCATGTTGTACAAGTACATTGTCAAGAACGTCGCCGCACGCTACGGCAAGACGGCCACGTTCATGCCCAAACCGCTTTTCGACGACAATGGATCCGGTATGCACACGCACCTCTCGCTGTGGAAGGACGGCCAGCCATTGTTCGCTGGCAATGGCTATGCTGGACTCAGCAATCTGGCGCTGCACGCCATCGGTGGTTTGCTCAAACACGCCCACGCCGTGCTGGCCTTCACCAACCCGACGACGAACAGCTACAAGCGGCTGGTTCCCGGCTACGAAGCACCCGTCAATCTGTCCTACTCCGCACGAAACCGCTCTGCGGCTTGTCGCATTCCCATGTATAGTACCAACCCGCGCAGCAAACGGATTGAGTTCCGCTGTCCGGATCCCAGCTGCAACCCGTACCTGGCCTTTTCCGCCATGTTGATGGCGATGATCGACGGCATCCAAAACAAAACCGATCCTGGCTCACCACTGGATGCCGACATCTACCAACTCCCAGCCGATCAAGCGGCCGAAGTCGCCCAGACACCGGGTTCGCTATCAGATTCCCTCGACGCCTTAGCGGCCGACCACAATTTTCTACTGACAGACGACGTCTTTACCGAAGACGTGATCCAAACCTGGATCCACTACAAACGAGACAACGAAGTCGACGCGCTCAAATTACGCCCGCACCCCTATGAGTTTTGTATGTATTTTGATGTGT
>Ga0310123_10002915_pt1 | contig 13459 bp, 8 predicted proteins | sample CB6_AW_1057_MG_FD_203505 | JGI IMG/M metagenome (GOLD analysis project Ga0310123, IMG submission 203505) | Marine microbial communities from Western Arctic Ocean, Canada - CB6_AW_1057 | ecosystem: Environmental > Aquatic > Marine > Oceanic | place: Canada: Western Arctic Ocean | collected... | reverse complement strand
TCGCGCCCTGGGTCACCCCAGGCCCACGCATCACTCGGTTCCGGCTGGTGGCCGACCTTGGCCGGATGGGGTTGGATACCCACAGGGTTTCGAACAAGGTTTCGAAGATCACATCACGGCATCTTGTCCTCCTGTCATCAAATGCGATAACATCTGAACTTAGGTGTTCTTCGCACCCAGACTCGAAGCATCGATGTCGGTGGCCTAATGTAGCTGATTTGATTGGATCAACGATTCAATTTATTGGATATGTTGGTGGCGTACTATTTGCGACAAAGGCATTTCGCCCGAAAATGGCTGGATCAAACCTTGCTTCTAACGTTCGACAGGATTATCGTGACCGGTGTCGATACCGGTGGCTTATATATTAGGAGATGAAATTTCATGGCAGAAAAGCGTGCTCTCTGTGCAGTCGCTATCCTCGTTAGCCTCTTGTTCGCATCGCCGGGTTGGGCGCAGAACAGCGGGATTGCGGGGGTGGTTACGGACACGGGCGGCGGGGTGCTCCCCGGCGTGACGGTTGAAGCGGCGAGTCCGATCCTGATTGAAGGATCCCGCCTGGCGGTCACAGACACGCAGGGCCGGTACAACATCATCGCCCTGCAGCCTGGCTCGTATACGGTCACCTTCGGTCTGCCTGGCTTCTCGACCGTCATCCGGGAAGGCATCGAGTTGGTTGCAGCGTTCACCGCGCCGGTAGACGCGCAGATGCCTGTCGGAGGGGTCGAGGAAACGATCACGGTGACCGGGGTGTCCCCGCTCGTTGACACGCGGAGCGTCAGTCAGAACGTCGTCATCTCGGACGAGCTGCTCGATTTACTGCCCAGCAGCAACAAGAGCTTGTCGAACTTCACCAATATGATTCCCGGGATGACCGGAAACCCGGATATCGGCGGTGCTGCGGGCCTCTTGAATGCGAACCAGGTGCGCCCGAACACGTTCCACGGGAAGGGCGGCATCAAATTTGAGTATGACGGTTTTAAGACCGCGAACTTCGCATCCGTGGGGTCGATCAGCTACATCATGAACCCGCACACGGCGGTCGAAATGCAGGTGGAAACCGCTGGCGCCAATGCGGACAGCAACTCCAGCGCTGCACGATTCAACTATATTCCCAAGGAGGGCGGCAACCAGTTCTCGATGGTACTCTCCGGCATGATCACGGACGACAGCCTCCAGGCAGACAACTTGAGCCCTATGCTGATTGGCCGCGGCCTGACGGCGATCAACAAGGTCTTGGGTGTGTATGACGCCAACATCAGCCTTGGCGGTCCGATAGTACAGGACAAGGCGTGGTTCTTCACCGCGACTCGGTTCACGGGCAATCAGAACCAGCTTTCGGGGGTGTTCTTCAACTCGACGCCAGGCGACCCCTGCTTGTGCTACACGCCCGACCTGAATCGGCCCGCCTTCAAGCGGGAGTGGCTGAGGAGCGTGGCCGGACGGCTGACATGGCAGGCGAACGACAGGAACAAGCTCAACTTCTTTGGTGATGTCGAGGCCTGGTACGGTCGCGGGCGGGGAAGCTCCAACACGCCGGAAGCGTTTACCGCCTTCAACTTCTGGCCAAATGGGCTGTATACCGCCAAGTGGACCTCGCCGGTGACCAATAAACTCCTGCTCGAAGCCGGGATGTCGCTGACGAGGGGTGGGTGGCCGCGGCCGAAGTCGATGTTCCGGGAAGCTGGACAGGGCTTTCCCGATATGGTCAACCAAGACATCCGAATTACAGAGGCCACGACCGGCATCAACTACAACGCGGCGGGCGGCTTTTCCGACAGGACCATCAACGACCGCTACGTCACGCGGTTCAGCGTGTCATACGTGACCGGTAGCCATAACTTCAAGGTCGGGGTCCACCAGGAGTTCGGTCCTGCGGAACGGGGAAGTGAATACAATCAGGATATTTCGTACCGTTTCCGTAACGGGCTGCCGAATCGGATCACGCTGCGTCCGGGACAGGTCACCTTCGAAAATTTGAACGCGGATATGGGAATCTATGCCCAGGATCAGTGGACCATCGACCGTCTCACACTGAATATCGGCCTTCGCTTCGACTACCTCAACGCCTCCATACCCGCTCAGACGATCCCCGCCGGTTTCGGAGACGGACGAGACGACGGCATAGTGTTTCTGGGTGACCGCAACTTCGCGGCGGTGGATGGGGCGCCTTCGTGGAGGGACCTGAATCCTCGGCTGGGCGTGGCGTACGATCTGTTCGGGAGCGCTCAGACGGTGCTCAAGGCCTCTTTGGGCCGGTACGTGGGTACGACCTCGACCGACATTGCCCAACGCCTGAACCCCGTCCGCGCATCGATCAACTCGGTGAACATGTCATGGAACGACACTAATGGGAATCTCGTTCCCGATTGCGACTTTCTCAATCCCGATGGCGGCGGCGAGTGCGGGCCGTACTCGAATCGAAACTTTGGCAAGAACAACCCCAGGGCCACCACCTACGACGATGGGGTGGTCAGAGGTGGGCTGAACGGGTCGCGCGACTACCTGTGGGACGCGTCGGTCGAGCTGGAACATCAGCTCACCTCCCAGCTGTCGATGACGACCGGTTGGTATCGCAACTGGTCGAGCAGGTTCGCCACCGCCGGGACGTTTGAGCATCGCCAGTTCCGCGCTGACAATCTGTCAGTCGGCCCGTCCGACTACGATCCGTACTGCATTACTGCGCCGTCAGATCCGCGGCTGCCCGGAGGTGGTGGTAACCAAATCTGCGGGCTGGCGGACGTCAACCCGTCGATGTACGGCGTGGTGAACAATGAGTACATCATCCCGGACGGCTGGAATCGCACTAGCAACTTCTTCGGCGTCACCTTCGACTCGCGCTTCGAGTCGGGGCTGGTCATCGGCGGCGGCGTCGACGTTGGGCAGACGAACGAAAACCGCTGCGTCGTGGTCGATTCGCCGCAGGATCTGTTCGATTGCTCCGTCACGACGCCATTTCCCGCCCAGGCGCAGATCAAGGTGCACGCTTCCTACCCGTTGCCGTTGGGCATGAACATCTCCGCGAATTTCCAGAACGTGTCGGGGCCAGAGATCCGAGCGACCTACCGGGCGACCAACAGCTTGATCGAGCCCTCGCTGGGCCGGCCCCTCGCGTCGTGCGGGAGTCGGTCTGGGAGCGCCTGCACCCGGTATGCCAGTGTTGAGCTGATCCCCCGGCAGACGGAGTTCGAGGGCCGGCGCACGCAGCTCGACATCCGGCTCACCAAGGCCTTCCAAATGGGCGGCTATGAGCTGCGAGCGAACTTGGACGTCTACAACGCACTGAACGGCGCTGCCATCATGAACATCAACCGCAACTGGGGCTCCAGGTGGCTCACTCCGATCGGGTGGCAAGGCGTTTCATCGCCGGTGCAGGACGCTCGGATTATCCAGTTCAGCGGCCGGCTCAGCTACTGACAACCACGCTATGAACGGGTCAGGTAGGACCATGGGGGCAAGCGGGCCCCCATGGTCCTACTGTTCTGTTATGGTGGTAAATCTGGGCATAGCGGGAGACGACAGTTAGGAGGGTAACCGACATGCGAATAAAGCTAGCCGTGGTGATGGTGGCTGCGATGACCGGGGGCGGCCTGTGGCTGACGGCTGCGCCGGGGTGGGCGCATCACGCGTTTTCGGCGGAATTCGACGCGAGCCAGCCGCTCCAGTTAGAGGGAGTGGTGACGAAATTTGAATTGATCAATCCCCACGCGTGGATTCACATCGACGTGACGGACCCGGAGGGTGAAGTGGTCCGCTGGATGATCGAAGGCGGGGCGCCGAACTCGCTGATCCGGCGCGGCTTTACCACGGATTCGCTCGCGATCGGGACGGAGATCCTGGTCAACGGGTATCGGGCCAAGGATGGGTCAACGCGGGCCAACGGCAAAGATATTACGTTTCAGGACGGGCGCAAGCTGTTTGTCGGGTCCTCTGGAACCGGTGCTCCATACGAAGCGCCCAGCCGTTGATGCGACGACTCCACGCAGCTGCATCCTGATACTGTCGAGGATCCAAGGGGATCGGTAACAGCCGATTCCCAGCTGAGGTAGTTACACAGCGGATCCGGCAGTGTATACAAGCCCGTGGACAGTCGCAATGCCCTTGAACAGCGATCCTGATGATCAGATTCTCGCGTACGCCTGTCATGAGGGGAACCACGCCATGCCGAACACGCTGAGTGCCGGTAGTGCTCAGGATGCGGGGGCGGCGAAGGAGCCCTATTGAAGGTGGGCGACTGCCACCCGTGGGTCAGGTTGTGTGGGCGCAGCCAACCCGCCTTCACCTGTATGAGTACCAAGAACAATTAAGGAGGAACGATGCGAAAGGTCTATGTAATGGTCGCGATCACCTTGGTCGGTGTTCTCGCGGCAATCGGGTGTGCCTCGACCGAGAGTGGCAGCGACTCGACCGAGAGTAGCAGCGCCTCGACCGAGAGTAGCAGCGACTCGACCGGGGCGCTGACAGGACAGGACTACGGTGAGATCATGGGCTTGTATGGACGATACGCCCAGGGCAGCGATTTTCGGGACGCCGAGTTGTTCGTGTCGGCCTTTGCGGACGATGCCGTCTTCACCAGCGGTGAATCGGTAGTCGAGGGTCGAGACGCTTTGATGGCACAGCGAGTGGAGCGGTTCCAGGGGCAGGAGGGCATCGACAGCGGCACGCGCCACTACGTCAGCAGTATTGTCATCAACCCGACCGCCGATGGCGGCGCCGAGGGCCGTGCGTACTGGCTGGTGTTGAGCGTCAGCGGCGAGCAGCCGGAAAGCAGAGTGTCCGGATACTATGAGGACGTGTTCGTGAATACGCCGAACGGCTGGCGGATTCAGAGCCGCACCAATCACAGAGACCGGGTCGCGCAGTAGTGGACACAGCCGGCGCGCCCTTGATCTCTCGAGTAAACGTCCGTCGTCCGAATCAACTGGCCGGCGGGCAGTGCCCTTACGTACCCCAGGTTTGAAGCCGCAGCTCAAACCTGAATTATGGCGATCAGCCGGACGCCGGGCCGCCTCAACCGGACCATGCCCGATCGAGTGTTGCGAGGGTCGCTGGGTGGGCGACGCCGAGCCGCGTCGCGATGTACGTGATAGATAGACCTATGATACGAGTCTCCAGGATAGCGTAGAGAATATGCGTCGAGCAGTGTTTGTGCAGCGTGTGGTTGCTGTGGCGGTGATCGGTCTGATCGGGTTGGGCGACCGGGTGGCCGGACAAGACCACGGTGTGTACGACCAAGCCGACATCGAGTATGGCCTCGGTGTGTACCGGGCTCAGTGCGCCACCTGCCATGGCGAGCGCGGCGCCGAGATTGCCGGCGTGGACTTGCGCAGTGGGCAGCTGCGGCGCACAGACTCAGATCGCGCGCTGAGAGCGCTGATCAGGAATGGGATTCCTGACACCGGCATGCTGGCGTTCGACCTCGACCCAGCGGAGATGACGGGGATCATCGCCTATCTGCGCAACATGAACTACGAGACCGATGTCGTCATACTCGGGGATGCGGCACGCGGCCGCACCGTGCTTGAGGGCAAGGGCGACTGCATGAGCTGTCACCGCGTCAAGGGACAGGGGCCCCGGATGGCACCTGAGTTGACGGCGATCGGCAGGATACGTGCGCCCAGCGCGTTGCGGCGCGCGCTCCTCGACCCGACCGGGACGATGCTGCCGATCAATCGTCCTGTGGAGCTGGTGACCGCGGATGGCACACGCCTCACCGGGCGACGGCTGAACGAAGACACCTATACGGTGCAGCTCATCGACGAGCAGGAGCGCCTGCGGTCATTCGACAAGGCGGATTTGCTGGAGTACACGGTCCTGACGGTATCCCCGATGCCCTCGTATGAAGACCAGCTCAGTCCCCAGGAACTGGCTGATCTGCTGGCGTATCTCGTGTCCCTGAAAGGCTGACACCGACCATGCCATCAGGAGCGCTGGCACGGCGAACGTTGTTTGCGATGATCCTCTCCGGGCTGCTGTTCGCGGTCCTGCATGCACAGGTCCCGTTCGAGCGTCTGCGCGAGGCGACGAGCGAGCCCCAGAATTGGTTGACCTATTCGGGCAGCTATGCCAGCACCCGACACACCACGCTGAGTCAGATCACCCCGGCGAACGTCGGCGAGCTCGAGCTGCAGTGGGTCTACCAGAACAGAGTCTTTGGGCCCTGGCAGGCGACGCCACTGGTGGTTGACGGCGTGATGTACCTCACGCAGCGGCCCAACGACGTGGTGGCGCTCGATGCCCGGACGGGGCGGGTCTTTTGGATCTACCGGTACGATACGCCATCTAGACACCGGGCCTGCTGTGGGTCGAACAACCGGGGGGTGGCGATCCTGGATGACAAGCTGTTCATGGCGACGCTTGATGCCCACGTGGTGGCGCTCGACGCCACGACGGGGACCGAGCTGTGGAGCGTCGAGGTGGCGGACATAGAGCAGGGGCCGTATTCGTTCACCCTGGCGCCGCTGGCCGTCAAAGATAAGGTGATCATCGGCACCGGCGGCGGGGATCTCGGCGTTCGGGGCTTCATCGCCGCGCTCGACGCGGCCACCGGCGAGGAGGTCTGGCGCTTCCACACGATTCCCGGGCCTGGCGAACCGGGCCACGAGACGTGGGAGCCGTGCCCGCCCAACCCCACCACCTACTGTGATCCGGAGGCCTGGAAACACGGCGGCGGCTCGGTCTGGCTCACCGGCTCGTATGACCCGGAGCTCAACCTGACGTATTGGGGGGTGGGCAATCCAGGTCCGGACTACAACCAGTCACAACGCCCGGGCGACAACCTCTACGCCACCTCGGTGGTGGCGCTCGATGCCGATACGGGCGAGCTGCGGTGGCATTTTCAGTTCACGCCCAACGACAACTACGACTACGACTCGGTCCAGATCCCGGTTCTGGTCGATATCGAACGGAACAACACCGAGTTCAAGGTGATGTTGTGGGCCAATCGCAACGGGTTCTACTATGTGCTGGATCGGGCGACCGGCCGGTTCCTCTCCGGGCGCCCGTTTGTCACAGTCAACTGGGCTGAGGGGTTGGACGACAGCGGGCGCCCCATCCAGACGCCGCAGCCCCCCGGGTCGCCAACCTACCCGGGCCTCGCGGGCGGGACGAACTGGTATTCGCCCTCCTATAGTCCGCGGACGGAGCTCTTCTACATCCCGGCCTGGGAAGACTACGCGACGGTCTTCGACGGCGTGCCGCAGGTCTGGGCCGAAGGGCGGGGGGGATTCACGGGGCGAACGCCAGCGGGCTTGCCAATAACCTTCCTCCCTGTGCCGGACGCGCCCAACGTGCCGCAGCTCACCCGCGGCCCGATCAACAACTGGACAGACGCGGTCGGGCACGGCTCGGTGTTGGCAATCGATGCGCTGACGGGTGAGCAGAAGTGGAAGTTCGAGATGACGGGCATGATCACCAGCGGCATTCTGACGACGGCGTCGGACCTGCTGTTCACCGCCGCGCGGTCAGGCTACTTTCAGGCGCTGGATGCCCGAGACGGAGGGCTGCTCTGGCGGGCCAGCCTCGGCGGCCTGATGGTCAATGGTCCGATGAGCTACCAGGTGGATGGCAAGCAGTATGTCGCCGTCATCGCCGGGAACTCCCTGTCAACCTTTGCGCTGCGCGACAGGACGACACCGTGACGAAACCGGAACACCCCACAACTTCATTGAACGTGCTGGGATCAAGCGCGATGTCAGATTGCGTCTTGAACGACCAGACGAGGATGTGGCTAGCTTGACCTGTAGGTTCACGGGGGTGATGTTGCCCGCGGGAAGGAACGCGATGAGGAATCGAATTCTGCCGTCAATGTCGGGCATGATCTCTGTGGCGGCGATGGTGCTGGCCGTGACCACCGTTGCCGGCCAGGAGGCGAGGCCGGTGGACTCGTGGCAGGCGCCGCGCACGCCGGAGGGCCACCCAGATCTGCAGGGCCTCTGGACGAACGACGGGATCACGCCGTTTGAACGGGGGTCTAGGTTCACGTACTCGGACGTCGCCGTGCCTGACTCGGTCGCGAACAAGGCGTTCTTCACCGAAGAGGAAGCTGCCAGCTTGGCGGCGCAAACGGTCGGGCGGCGTGTCGAACGCATCGCCGAGCACGTGCCGGGCAGCGGCAGCGGCGTCGGCGCCTATAACACCCATTGGCTCGATGCTGGAACCAAGCTGCACTCGACGCTGCAGACGTCCTTGGTCGTTGATCCGCCCGACGGCCGAGTGCCGGTGAAGGCGTGGGCCGAGGTGGTCCGGGACTACAACCGCGAACACCGGGATGACCATTACCAGCATATGAGCGTCTGGGATCGATGCATATCGCGAGGCGTGCCCGGATCGATGTTCCCGGCCGGTTACAACAACGCGTACCACATTCTGCAGGTTCCTGGTTACGTGGTGCTCTTCCACGAGATGATCCACGACGCACGGATCATTGAGGTGGACGACCGACCGCACGTCGATGACAACATCCGTCAGTGGATGGGCGACTCGCGGGCGCGCTGGGAAGGCGACACGCTGGTCGTCGATACGATGAATTTTCACGACCGGGGGTGGATTGCCAGCAGCGGCGGCGGGGGGCGTATGAAGGGGATCCCCGTCAGCAAGAGGCTACACCTCGTCGAGCGCTTCACGCGCGTGTCCGAGGACACGCTCATGTGGGAGGTGACGGTTGACGATCCGAACGTCTATGAGGGACCGTGGACCGTCTCGATGCCATTGACGCAGGACCCAGGATACCAGATGTTCGAATACGCCTGCCATGAGGGGAATTGGGCGGTGACCAATACGCTAGGTGGCGGGCGGGTCTTGGATGCGGCGGGTCGCTGATCGACCCTCGGCAACCACGAGGTTCTCAAGCCGATCCACATTCTTAGGGGAAGAATGATGAATTTCCTTATCAGTATCAGTTTCGTGCTTTCCGGGCTTGCGCTAAGTCCACCCTTCTTTCAGCCGCCTGTTTCTGCCCCGGTAACTCCTGTCTCGCCAGAGATTGTCATAACGGAGTACGACCTAGAGGTGTTGGTAGCCAACAGCGAGTTGGCAGCAGAAGACGAGAGCGACATACAACAGGGGAAGGAGCTGTTTGTCTGGAAATGCTCAGTGTGCCATGATGCGCGCGGGCAAACAGCCGTTGCAGACAGAGCTGGGGGGTGGGTCGGCCCGTGGCTAGATGCCGAAACCATCAGCAGCTTGGGTGAAGATGGCGTCCGGGACACGACCATGGTCGGCACCGCCAGGATGCCAGGCTGGCAATACGTGTTGGAGCCGACGCAAGTCGATCAGATAATCGCGTATTTAAAAACCGTGACCAATACGGAGTAGGGCATCGATACCCGCGAACCTGGGCTGAACTGTCCGTCGGCGGACGTGCGACCCATGCGAGCAGAGGAGCGTGAGGAGATTCACTGCTCCGGCCGGTGTAGTGAATGTTTTGATTAAGGCAAAGGAGTCCATCATGTCGAGACACAGTCTTGTGTGGTCAGCGGTCCTTATCCTCGGTGTGGCCGTTCTGACCGTATCAGTTAGCGCGCAGACCAGCAGTCCAGGCACGACGTTATCGGGCACAATCCGCGACGCAGGTGGTGCGGCGTTGGAAGGCAGCGCGGTGTCGGCTCGTTCGATGGACAAGACGTTTACGACCAGTGTGTATACGGATGAGCAGGGCGAGTACTTCTTTCCAAAACTGGAAAGTGGGCAGTATCGGGTGTGGGCTCAGGCGAAGGGCTACGAGACCGCGCGCGTGAAGCTGACTCTCGACTCCACCCCACACACCTCCCAAGCGTTCACTCTGAAGACCCTGGAGGATTTCGCGATCCAGCTTTCCGGATCCGAATGGCTCGCGGCCCTGCCTGAGGACACGTTCGAAGATCGCCGAATGAAAGAGGTCTTTCGCGTCCAGTGTACCGAATGCCATCTACCGGGTTACGTCCTGCAGAACCGGTTTGATGAGCGAGGCTGGCGGGCGATCATCAACACGATGCTGGGGGGAGGCTATGGCAATGTGAGACAAAGCCCCTCAAGGCCACCCGTAGCGATGCAATACCACAAGGACGAATTAGTGGAGTACCTGACCAGGATGCGGGGACCAGGTCCTTCCCCCATGAAGTTCGAGCCCCATCCGCGCCCGACAGGTGACGCGGCGCGTGTCGTGATTACCGAGTACGATATCCCACCCGCCGAAACGCCGAACGAACTGGTTCTACAGGCTGGCAGCGACTGGATGAAAGGTGCCCGGTCTGGCGGGAGTGGAGGAAGCGGGATGCACGACCTCCAGGTCGATGCGAACGGCAACGCCTGGGTCACAGACTCTGTGGGCAATACGGGGCGGACGCTCGTCAAGGTCGATCATCAGACCGGCAAGTCGACGGGATACAAGATAATGGCCGGCGACGGTGTTGTCGCTCTGGGCACCCACGGCATCTCGAAAGATTCTAACGGCATCATATGGTTCAACACCGGTGGTCGTATGGGGAGGCTGGATCCTGCCACGGAAGCGATCGAGACCTACATGCCTCCGTACGGATTGCGTGTCGGAGGCACCGTCGATCCCGAAGATGTAAGCGGCAAGGTGTGGGGCGATGCGAACCATGGCGCCCTCCTGTTCGACCCGGAAGCGAAAACCTTCCAATTCTTCCAACAGCCAGTCCTCGGCGATAGCTCGACGTACGGCGTGGCTGGCGACGCGTTGGGCAACGGCTGGTGGGCCAACTGGGGAATGGACCAGGTCGGATTTGGGTGCGCGACTGAAAGCGACTTCTGTGCGGGAGGCGAATCATACTCAATACCGATGCGGCCGCCCGACGCGCCGGGTCCGGAAAGCTTCATGACCGAAGCCGATCGCGAGTTCTACCACATTTCGGGTGCACTCTATTTCATGGGACGCCCGTTCGTTCCGGGGTCGCAGGCGCCCCGCCGTCTGGGAGCCGACAAGAATGGGGACACCGTCTGGATCGGAAATTGGTGGGGCGGCAACCTCGCGGAGATCGATATTAGAACGCGCGAGGTGACCTATCACCCGCTACCGTATAAATATCAGCACCCGTACGCTGTCGTCGTTGACAAGGACCACATGGTCTACACGAACGTGAGTAACGACGATACGGTGGCCAAGTTCAACCCAGCAGCTGGACAATGGACCCTCTACCAGCTGCCCAGCCGCGGTGCCGAAGTGCGCCATATTGCGCTCGATGAGCTTCGCGGCGACATCTGGGTACCGTATTTCAGTACAAGCAGGATTGCTCGACTACGTTTCAGGACGGAAGAGGAGCTCCAGGCGCTCAAGGCTGTAGGGAATTAGAGAGAGAGAATCGAAGCCTCTGGCGGCCCTCGATCGCATCTTGCCGGGTCCGCGGTAAGTTCGCCGAGCAAGGTCAGGGGGAACGGATCGTCGAAAGCGCGCTGGTTTCACGTGCGCAGGCCTGAGTGACGGAGGTTAGAATGCTGGCAGAGCGCTTTGTGCCGAGGATGCCGCTGATCCTTATTGTAGCGTGCCTGGCGATGACCTCGGCCGCGGCCGGCCGTCTCGAGGCGGTCGGACCGGAGCAGCAGACCTCGGGTGCCACGGCACCATCCCCATCGCCGGCCGTCTTCGATCAGTACTGTGTAACCTGCCACAACGACAGACTCAAGACGGGCGGACTAACCCTGGAGGCAGTTGACCTCGCGCACGTCGGCGCAAACGCTGACGTGCTGGAAAAGGTCGTGCGAAAGCTGCGCGGCGGGCAGATGCCGCCGCCCCGCCGACCGCGCCCCGACAAGGCAACGACCGATGCCTTCGTGGCCTCACTCGAAACGGCTCTCGACCGTGTGGCGGAGGCCTCCCCCAGTCCAGGACGGCCGGCGATTCATCGCCTGAACCGCGTTGAATACACCAACGCGATCCGCGATTTGCTGGCATTGGACATCGACAGCCGCTCGCTGCTGCCGACCGATGATTCAGGCTACGGCTTTGACAACAACGCCGACATGTTGTCGGTCACGGCCGCGACCTTAGACCGCTACATGTCTGCGGCGGTCAAGATTGGTCGGCTCGCCATCGGGGATCCGAGGGCCCGCCCGGTCAATCAGACGTACTCGGTTTCCAGGTTCCTGAAACAGAGCGGCCGCATGAGCGAGGACCTGTCGTTCGGAACGTATGGCGGCCTGGCCGTAAACCATTACTTCCCGCTCGACGGGGAGTATCAACTAACGATCCGCTTGATACGGGATACCATCCAGGGTTACATCATCGGTGTCGACCAACCAACCCAGATTGAGGCCACCTTGGATGGCGCCCTCCTTGAGCAGTGGACCGTCGGCGGCGAGGTGACCGAGGGGGGAGATTACATCCGCGGCATCGCGATCAACGAGGACAATCCTGCCCACCTGCGCCGGCATAGCTACCGTCAGAATGCGGATGAGAAGCTGCAACTCCGCTTCGCGGCCAAGGCAGGAAGCCGGGTGGTCGGGGTCGCCTTCGCAGAGACGGCGCCTGGAATTTCTGAGGGTGTGTCGAGACCGTCTGGCTTCCGCGGCTTCCGGACGGTGCCTGGAGTTGATACGGTCGCGATCGCTGGTCCCTACAACGCAACGGTACCTGAGGACACACCATCCCGCCGTAAGATTTTTGTGTGTACCCCCGCTGGCTCTCCTGGGAGTGATGACGAGGCGCAGTGCGCCGAGAAGATTCTGAGCACCCTGGCTCGGCGCGCGTATCGGCGGCCGGTTACCGAGGCAGACATTCAGGCGCTGATGCGCTTTTATGAAGATGGCCGGCGGAAAGGCGACTTCGAGCGAGGCATCCAGGCAGGGATGGAACGTGTCTTGGTTGCGCCGGAATTCCTCTTTCGTATCGAGCGTGGTCCCGCCGATGCCTCGCCCGGCACTGTTTTTCGCCTCAGCGATGTCGAACTGGCGTCTCGGTTGTCGTTCTTTCTCTGGAGCAGTATTCCCGACGAAGAGCTACTGGAGGTGGCTGAGCTCGGGAGGTTGAAAGAGCCGCGGGTGCTGGCGCAGCAGGTACGTCGGATGCTCGCCGACGCTCGCGCCACGGCCCTTGTCAACAATTTCGCAGGCCAGTGGCTGCTCGTCCGGAACGTTCGGCTGGTGGCGCCCGATCCGAACCTCTTTCCCGCCTTCGATGACAACCTCAAGGACGCCCTCGTGAGGGAGATGGAGCTGTTCTTCGAGAGCCAGTTTCGCGAGGACCGCAGCGTACTCGACCTGTTACGGGCGGACTACACCTACGTCAACGACCGCCTAGCCGATCATTATGGGATTCCGAATATTCAAGGTAGCCATTTTCGGCGTGTCGTGTTGACCGACCCCACCCGGTTTGGCCTGTTGGGCAAGGGGAGCGTCCTGCTTGTGACGTCCTACGCACACCGCACCTCGCCGGTCGTACGAGGTAAGTGGATCCTGGAGAATCTGCTGGGCGCTCCTCCCCCCCCCCCCCCCCCGGACGGGCCGACCCACCCGGGGAACGACG
>Ga0310123_10002914_pt1 | contig 13461 bp, 6 predicted proteins | sample CB6_AW_1057_MG_FD_203505 | JGI IMG/M metagenome (GOLD analysis project Ga0310123, IMG submission 203505) | Marine microbial communities from Western Arctic Ocean, Canada - CB6_AW_1057 | ecosystem: Environmental > Aquatic > Marine > Oceanic | place: Canada: Western Arctic Ocean | collected... | reverse complement strand
GTCGGTAATCACCGACAAGCCAAATACACGCAATCCGCAATGCACGGCCACGATGACCTCGGGTACGGTCGACATGCCAACGACATCGGCCCCGATCATCCGTAGAAAACGATATTCGGCCCGTGTTTCCAGGTTCGGTCCGGTCACCGCGACCATGACGCCCCGATGAGCGACGAAGCTTTCCTTGTGGGCGATTTCCAGCCCAACGTCGATCAGCCGCCGGTCGTAGGGCTCGCTCATGTCCGGAAATCTTGGCCCAAGCCGATCGTCGTTGATCCCGACCAAAGGGTTACCACTCATCAGGTTGATGTGATCCTCGATCAACATCACATCGCCGAGCGCAAAATGGGGATTCATTCCGCCGGTCGCCTGCGTAACGATCAGCAGCTTGGCTCCCATCGCCTTCATCACGCGAACCGGCAGTGTGATCTGCTGGAGCGGATAGCCCTCGTATTGATGGAATCGTCCTTCCATGGCCATGATCGGCAGGCCCGAGAGTGTGCCGCAGACCAACCGTCCACGATGGCTGGCAGCGGTGGATTTGGGAAAGTGGGGGACCGATTCGTAGTCGATCGTCGCTTCCACCTCGATGTCGTCCACGAAATGGCCCAAGCCGGTTCCGAGAATAATGCCCGCATGGGGCACGGCATCCCAACTCGACCGGATCGTGCTCGTCGCGGCTTCGATTTGGTCGAATAGTTCCAGCATGAAGTCTCACAGATATTAGCACCCTGGCTGCTTTTCGGAGCGACTTTCCAGCATCTTTGTCTGTTTGAAGCAGCCGAGGTGCTGGTAGTTTCTAGTCGCCCTGAATGATTTCGCCACCTGCCATCGTCAGTAGCGAGACAAACAGATCGGCCTTGATTTCTTCTTGATAAAATCGAACCGAGCCGTCAGCGTACAAGAAATTGCATCCGATCCGATGAAAGCCAAATACCTCGGCGTTGTTCGAGCAGTTCATCAACTGCGATCCTTGACACCATCGATGCAAAACAATCGTAAGCTGCCAATTGGCCCAACGGTAGTCGGTGCCGGCAACCAGCCCGCTCGGATAGCCGTTTTAGTACCTCAAAGGACGACCACCGTCTTCGAACAGTAGAAACGTGTGGGATAGGCCGTCGAGAATCTGTGCCGGACGCACGATCGTGTTGGTCCCCACTTCCTCGTCTCGTTGCAAGACTCCCAGCCAACGTGGGCTGCCCTTGGGTCCTCGGTCAGAAATCGGCAGTCCCGAGCCGATGATGGATCCCAAGCCATCTGCATTGGTTCGATCGACGTGGGTGCAAGGGGCATAGTCGCTAACATGATCGCTCTCTCGACCACCCGGTGCCGAGGGGCATATCAACACACCGCCCAGATTCTGTTTCGAGTGTTTTACGTTGGCCGTATCGTTCCAGTGATATCGCAGGTCGATCGACTGATAAACGCTGCTTTGCTCGAAATAGGGCAGGATGTAGGTAATGCAACTGTACCGCGGCTTGCTCAATGGAGTACCGGCAAAGTTGTTCTTGCCCGTCGAAGCCGGCGGAAAACGTTGGTTGGCCGACACAAAATTTTGAATCGCCAGCCCAAGGTTTTTCATATGATTTGTACACTCGGCGCGACGAGCAGATTCGCGGGCCGCCTGAACTGCCGGAAGCAGCAGCGCAACGAGAATTCCAATGATGGCGATGGCCACCAAGAGCTCAACGAGCGTAAAACCGCTCGGGACGTGGCGTGGCGCGATGTTCGGACGATCCTCTTGATCCATCACAACAGCCCCATCACAACAGCCATAGTTCGCAGGAGAGCGAGTGAAACGACAAAGATAAGACCACAAGCCGTACGCCGGTCCAAGATGCGGCTCGACCATTATGTCGCCAGAGTGGCGAGAAAGTCAACCTACCGACCAGGCTCAGCACCCCGGCTGCTAACGAATCAGCCGCAGAACCCTAAGTGACACAGCAGCCGGAGTGCTTCCTAATGCGGCAGTTATTTGTCGGCCGATCCTAAGCCGAGCGATTCGATTTCCACCACGCCTGGCTGATAGCTTCGGCTATCTGCGACACATCCGCATCAAACAGCGATGACGTCTCCGCCTCGAAATGTGCAAACAGATCGTCTCGCGCCGCTGCCAAACGACCCTGAGCATCGATCGTCAAGCTCTTGCTGTCGGTGAGCAGCATGTCTTTGACCACCAGGCTTTCACTCGAAGCAGCCAGCAGCAGAACCGTTGCGTTGTCAGCAGCTGAGTCCGCCGTAGCGAGTCCAACGAAGGAGCCGGCCTCGGTCCGGCTGGTTTGGCCAAAGCTCTCGCCGAGTGAAACCACAAAACCAACGCTTCGAGCGACCGGAACGTCTTCGCCGGCCCCAACCTGCGCCGGCTCCGGCGCACTCAGAACCGAACTCTGAGCCGATGGCGACGCAGACGCGGTACTCGTCGATGAGTTTAGCACGTTGATGATCTGCAAAGCATCGATCGGGCCCAGCGCCTGATCACCGCTGACGTCCATGTAGTAGGTACCGTCCATTGCCTCGACAAACGCTTGCGGGTCATCCGCATTGAGGGCGTCGACAACCATCATGATATCCGCAAGATTAACCAGGCCGTTGTCATCGACATCCTGCGGCATGTCCGTGTTGTGTTCATAGACGTATTCGTCCAGTGGATCGGCCGAAGGTTGACTACCGGTCGGTGGGTCGAAATTACCGAAGATCGGCAGCGCCATTTGGTCGCCAAACTGAGCAAAGATATCGTTACCCAACGGATCGGGGCTAAAGTTCGGCTGTGCGCCGCCGATGCCGTTGTTGAACAAGCGGCTGGGCAACTCGCCCTCGTCCTCTCCATCCCGGATGTCATCCGACACCAGGATGTACCATTCGGACACGTCTACGCCGGTTAGCTGTGAATTTCCACGCGGCACAAACAGCCCGATATCGTCGATGCCGTCGAGATTGATGTCACCGGCGATCGGCCGATCTCGAAACCCGTTGAAACCAAAGCTGAAACTGTCATCAATCGTGCCATTATTGTTTAAGTCGAAAGTGAACAGGTTCGGTCCGGCGTCATACGTACCCAGATCGTCGTCCCCATCGCCGTCGAAGTCGCCGACAATCGGCAAGCCACGCTGGGCGCTGCTGATCACCGCATCGCCCGGTCCCAGTATGTTGTCGCCGTTGGTATCCAAGTGCCACGTTGTCCCGTCGAACAGCCCGATCTCGTCGCCCGGATGAGCCGGTGCGAAGTCGCCGGCCACCGGATAGGCGTTGATTTGGAATCCACTCACCGAGGTAAAATCAACGATGCCATCATGGTCGAAGTCGAGGAGGAACCGGTACAAGCCCGTGCTGTTGTCGAAGCCATACGAACCAATCTTGTCAAAGCCTGAAGCGCTACCAGCGCCGGCAGGAGCAAAGTTTCCGGCAAAATGGGCATCGGAGATGACTCCGAACTGGAAGACGAAATCGCGATTCGTGTCGTCCGTATGCGGACCATCCGGATCGAAGATGAAGTTTTGATTGATGTCAAGGAATGTTCCGGCTGTCGACCAGACACCGATCTCCGGTCGCGAATCGACCGTAAACCGCGCCACGAAATCGCCACCCCGCACGCCGTCGCCGCTGGGCAAGTCGGGCGCGCCAATGGGCCCTTCGAGGCCGGTCTCGCCATCGAGGGCGTTGCCGGCCGGATCGACCAGTGCGTCCGAGATCGTGAGCGTATAACGATCGTCGGGCAACGGTTCGAAGAAATCGAGCCGAATTGTGGCCGTCGCGGGCGAACCGTTCAGCGACTGCTGATTAACGCTCACGTTGCTGATCGCGATCACGCCCACGTGGTCACCGACCAGTTGGTAATGTCCCGGTTCCAACGCGACCTCTTCCTGAAGTGCATCGTACAAGAAGGAAGTTACCCGATTCGGCAGATCGCGGATATCGATCGACAGGCTGTCGGCGCGTGGCGTTGGCCCATCGGCCATCGATTTGGGATCAAAGAGATTGAAGCCCGGAAAACCGGTGACGAAGACGTCCGCGAGCTGCGGGCCCTGCGTGTCGAGGAAGATGTCCAGGAACGATTCTTCCGATTCGTTGCCCGCCAGGTCTTCGGCCGACGTTGCAATCTGTCGCAAACCGTCTAGCGGGAAGCCGACGTTCGGATCGTTCAGATCAAATTTCCCAGCTAGATTCCATTGGCCATCGGGAAACGCCAGGTTACCGTCCTCGGGCAATGCGACCGTCAGCCCTTGAAATCTATCCGACCCGTTGACCACGTTGTTCGATATCGGATTGCCATCGGCCCACATCCGCACGATGGAATTTGCCTCGGCCACGCCCACAAAACCTGTTTCGGTATCGCTGGTGACCCGATCGGCGATCGTCGCCGGATAGCCGGGCACGCCGGTGTCACTCGTGGCGGGATCAATTTGAATCGACGGGGCGGCCGGTGCGATCGTGTCAATCGTGACCTCCAGCAGGAAATCGTGGCTGATATTTCCGGCCCGATCCTCGACTTCCAGTTTCAAATTATGCACACCGTCCAACAACGTGTACGGTGTCACCCCGTCGGCCAGCGTACTGAGAACTTCCGTAAAGAATCCATTCACGCTCAGACCGGGAACGGTCACGAACGAATCGACGAGCAACACTTCGCCGTTGTTCGCCGCGCCGCCAAACTGCACGGGATCGGGTCGATCGTAAATCCGGTACTTAATATCGTGCCAAAACGGATTGCCGTCGCCGTCCACCGTGTCATCCGCCGTCACGGAGACGGTCGGCTGATTGTCGCGGGTGACGTTATCGAAATTGTGACGCCCCGTGTCACTCTCGTCGACGAGGTCCAGATACGGCGTGTTCGGCACAACCGTATCGATCCAGATCCGCAGTTCCTCGGACTCCGACAGGTTGCCCGCCCAATCTTCGATCTCGACGAACATATCATATTCCCCGTCGGCCATCGGCTCGACGGTCACTTCCCAGCGGCCCATATCGTTACCCAGGATGCCGTCGCTTTCGTCGCTCTCGACCGTGCCGATGCCGACCATCTGCGTCGTGCCTGTCGTGGTGTTCATGGCGAACACCCGCACCGTTGAATTCACTTCGCTGATGCCGTCAAACGCCGGCGACATCTTGTTGGTGACGTTGTCGTTGTCAAACATGCCCGTGTCGCTCGACTCGAGCAGATTGATCGTCGCCGGCGGGGGAATCGTATCGATTTCAACCTCCAACAGGAAGTCGTGGCTGATGTTGCCGGCGCGATCTTCAACCTCAAGCTTGAAGTTGTGGAAGCCGTCGGGGAGGGGCACTCCGGCCGGGTTGTTCAGAGTTTGCGTGAGCGTTCGGTTGATATCGCCCGATGTGGTAAAGCCTAGCAGCGGGAACGAATTGTAGACCAACACCTCGCCCGTACCGTCACCGGGTCGCCAGTAGACGCGATACTTTAGGTCGTTTGGGAACGGATTGCCGTTGCCGTCGACCGTGTCGTTGCCGATCAAATCAAAGTTTGGCGTGTTGTCGTTGGTGATATTATCGGTGTCGCTGTGCCCGAAGTCGGTAAGCAAATCCATGTACGGCGTGTTCGGCTCGACCGTATCGACCCAAATCCGCAGCGGGTCCGAGACGCTGACGTTACCCGCCCAGTCCTCGATCTGAACGAAAATGTCATACTCCGCATCATCCAGCGGCTCGACGGTCACTTCCCACACGCCCAGATCGTCGTCCGGATCACCCCCGAGCGGCACGTCAGAATCGTCGCTGCCGACCACGCCCTCGCCTACCAATTGCGTGGTGCCTGTGGCAACATCCGTCGCAAAGACAAGCACCGACGCCCCGACCTCGCTAATCCCGCTGAAGGCCGGCTCCATTTTGCTCGTAACATCGTCTGCGTTATCCATGCCCGTATCGCTCGACTCGAGCAAATCGGGCGGGTCTGCAACCAGCGGCGCGGTTGCGTCGATTTCAACATTTAACAAAAAGTCATGGCTGATGTTGCCCGCTCGGTCTTCGATTTCCAGTTTGAAGTTGTGCATGCCGTCCGGAAACGGCACACCGACCGGGTTGTTTAAGGTCTGGGTAAGCGTCACGTTGAGTACGCCCAAGTTGGTGAAACCAGGTATGTCGGCAAACGAATCGTAAACCAGCACCTCACCCGCCGCATCACCGGGCCGCCAGTACACGCGATACTTCACGTCATTGGGGAACGGGTTGCCGTCTCCGTCGACCGTATCGTTACCTACCAGATCGAAGTTGGGCGTGTTGTCATTGGTGATATTGTCCATATCACTGTGGCCCGTGTCCGTAAGCAAATCTATGTACGGTGTGTTCGGCTCGGTCGAATCGATCCAGAAGTCGATCGGCTGACCGACGTCACCACTCAAGATCGGATTGGATGACGAAATATTGCCGGCCAGATCCTCGACTTGAAGCGACAGGTTATATTCACCGTCGCTGAGTGGTTCGACCGTGATCTCCCATTGACCACCAAATATCGCAACCGTGCTACCTACCAATTCACCATTGACGTAGGCCCGTACCTTGGCGTTTGCCTCCGTCTGGCCATCAAACGCAGGGCTCATTTTGCTGGTCACGTAGTCATCATCGAACATGCCGGTGTCGCTTGCCGTGAGCATATCGGCCGTCGCATTTATCGGCGATGAGTTGTCAATCGTCACCCACAGCGGTTCGGAAAGTTGCGATCTGCCCATCGCCGGATCTGGCTGCCCGGCGTCATCCCGTTGCCCGTCAAAGATCTTTACCGCGGCCGAGACAAAGTAAACGCTTTCATCGAGTGCAGCCATGGGCGTGAAATCGAACAGGATGTTGCTAACACCAATCGGGTCAGCAAATCCTTCTATCGAAACGCCGGTTGTCGAGTTGGTAATAAAAACCTGGACCGCCGCACCGTCGTTTGTTCCTGCATTCGCCTCGTCGGCCGTCAGGATATCAATGCCCATGTCGGCGAAATCCTGGAGATCGGCCTGAATGATGAATCGGGGCGTCCTAACAAACGTATTATTGTCGTTGTTCATCATGCCCGAATCACTGGCCGGGTCGAGATGAACGCCAGACGGGACCGGTGCGGGAAAATTTTCAATCTCCAGGTCGTACACGTTTGTATTACCAAGAACGCCTCGAATGCGCAGAAAGTACACCTCTTGCGACACAACGGGCATGATGATTTGCTCGTTGTCGGTAGAGCTGTCTGTGAAGTTAATCGCGTCGCCATCCATATCCGTGATTGACATATTCAAGTTGCCTATCGCATCCTGGAAGAACGCGTTGATAATCAGCTTGCCGGTGTCCTGGGCGGTGATCTTGAAATAGTCGACGTCATCCGAGTCATCGATCGTCAGATCACGCAGCGTGATCTTGGGCAACGAGCCCAGCACGGTGGCTGTTGCCAGCGAATTGTTCGTTCCGCCGTCGGCGTCAAACTCGTCCTCAGGCAGCGGTCCGACTTCAAACTGTGCAAAACTGGTGGTCCATGTGTCGCTGCCAAGCGCCGTTTCGCCAAATGCCCAAAACGTGTGATCGTCGATCGGGTCGAGTGCTATGCCCGAATAATCGCCCCAGCGTTCTTCGTCCTGCGCGGTTGGATTGTAGCCGGCCGCGCCGCTCTTGATCACCACACCTAATTCTGTGAAACCATCGGGCTGGAATGGCTGCCGGCCCGTAACGACCAGGTCGATAAATCGGTCGCTCGCGCCCAGGTTGTAGACGATGCCCATTTTGCCCGAGGCGTCGACGTTGATCGCAGGCATGAAGGCGTACGCGCCGAACGGATTGATGTCACCAAGCTGATTGAGAAACGCCCCGCCCGGAAACGTGGCGATTTCGTACCACCGTACCATCGCATGACTGCCGTTGATGATATCCTCTTCGATCGTATGAGTCGTCCAGATGGCTCCATCACGCCACACGGCGTTCATCATCCGTGGACTTAGCGACTCAACGGTGTCGGGCACACCCATCTGCGGCACACCGCCGGTAAACTCGTTAAACACGGGGCCAACGGTAGCCGTTTTGGTCAGTGCATTGTCGTCATCCAATTCCCAAACATCAACGCCAGCAAAGTCCACTGCAACGCTCACAAATAGTTGCGGTTGACCCGGCAAGCGATCAACGCTTTGAGCCGGCTGGAGTATCTGATCAGGCGTTGTTATTTCCTCGACGTCGTCCAGCAGAATGCTGGCCGTGACGGTGACGGTGCCGGCCAACAAGTCCGCTTTATCCAGCCGTATGACTTGTTGACCCTGGAATCCGCCGCCAAACAGAAAATGATTGCCCGTGATGTAAACGCTGTCAGCATCGGTGGCGATCTTGGGGTAGTTAATATACGACACGCCGTCGCCGAAGTCCGCGGTACCGTCCAAGCTCACTTTGATCCAGTCAATGCTGATATCGCCCGGGGCCACATCCAGATCGCCGGGTGCATCCGATGTGGAGACTCCGATCAGCAGATTCGCTTCATCCCCGCCTTCTTCGCCGCCCGCCTCCACTTCCACAGCCATCACAAAGAAACGGTCCGAGTAACGATCGTAAACGGTCCAAGGGTCGAACGCGCTGAAACCGGAGTCCACGTCCTCGAAGAAGCCATCGTTGCCCATGAACGGCGCATCGAGGTCCGCGATCTCCAACTGGTTACCGTCCTTGTCGTACAGCGCGATATGCGTGTTGACCATCGAGAGCAAATGTTCGGGACCTACCGAAACAATCGGATCGGGTGGCGGGCTGCCAATAATCTGGATCTGGTCAATGCCGTCAAACGTACTGTTGACGGTTACCGACAGCGGCAGCCGTTCTTCCAGCGACTCGTATCGCAGTGGAAAATTCCAGGCGGGCTGCTGCTCGCGACGAATTGCTTTCGACGACCGACGGTAGGATCGACGGCGGGACATGATGCATTTCTCCTCGGTGCAACTTTCTCATTGATGCCAACTGTGCAGCCATGCAACCAACGGACCGCCTGAGACGGGCACAACGACCGGACGAGGTCCGGCGCGGAGGTCGCCCGTTTGGTCCAAGTGCCACTCCTCGGCCCGGACATAGACATGTAGATATATATAAATAAGGGAACATAGGGAATCAAGCTATAACACATCTATAACACAGAAGGAACATGGCCTTTGCCGCTTTATATCGGGGTTAATGACTAGGTTAACTGGGTCAAAATTGAGTAGAAACACGCATTGTTGTTATCTAGTCAATGCTTTTTACCCAGTTTATCGATTATTGCTCCTCAGCTGGAAGAACTTTTAACGCGCATAAAAAAACGCCGTGCCGACAATAATTGCTGGCCCGACGTCAGAAATACACGTGATCGAGGCGAATGTCGCGGTTGAAAGATGAGGTACCCTGCGGAAAGCACCCCGGCTGCTTTCTGGCGACTTTCCAGCACACGGATCTGTCTCAAACAGCCGGGGTGCTGGTGAGTTATCTTCCCGCGCCTTACCTTAGTACAGGTATTCCAGTCGCGTGGTGATACCACTAAACGTCAGCGTCTCGCCCAAGCTCTCATAGTTTTTGGTTTGTACGCCTTCGACGTATTCGGGCACTGTGAGCGTATTGAACCAAGCTGAGACGAGATAGCCGGTCGTAAAACGAATACTCCCACATTGATTCTGCCACCCGATGCCAATTTCCGTTTCCAACACCGGCATGATGCGGTAGTCCGACAGGTCGTTTGCGATCAGAGCCGTGTTCAACTGATTCGTTTGCCGAAATTCGCTATGGAACTCACCGGCCAGGAAGCTGGCCCCGCTCTTGGCGTAGGCCAGAAAACCGTTGCACTGGCTACGGCGCTCTCCGTCCAGCCGAAATCCGATTCCGAGTCCGTCAAATCTGGTATCGGTCACCACGGTTGTCAAGCCATCGGCAGACTGAACGATCTGCTGGCTCATCGACTGCTGGTCCAGATTTACATACCGCAGACCAACCGAATAGCTGAGTGACGTGTCGCACGTTTGGCGAAACACACGGCGGAAATCCACATCGACCGTCTGAAAATCGATTTCATAACGAGAAATCGCTGAAAGGCTTGTTGACGCGGAGTTCGCTACGCTGCCCTCGGTCCTTTCAGATGCTAGCACGTTGCTGCCTGTGGCAGCGATCGAATCGTCGTCGGCCGATTCAAAGTAGCTGTACGTCGCCACGATGCTTGAGCAATCGCCCAGCGGCCGAATTAGGCCGATTCGTCCACCGCCGCTATGACCAATCGCTGCCTGACCGACCGGCCCCGTCTGAGAGTCGGTATTCGGATCCGGGCCTGTCTGTTCGATGGCGTAAACATAGTCTACGTTGCCTGGTCGAAGATACAGAAACTCGGTAAATATGCTGTAATGGTTGCTACAGCAAACCCTTCCACAACGGCAATCGCCGTCGTCGTACACCCCGCCGTCGTACACTCCGTCGTCGTACACTCCGATATCAATATCCTCGATTGGCATTGGGTGCGGCAGAAATTCCGGCTCCGACGCCTTGTTTGCCGATCCTTCCTCCAGTCCTGAATCACTCGCAATCGTAAATGCCCCACCCGGTTCGGCCATCTGCTGTTTCTCGGCGGGCCGTCGTGCTTGGCGAACGACACTCGTATACTCACGGGTTCTCCGGGCGCGTTTCGCCGGATCGGTTGTAAACAAAGCGGTCCGCCTGATGTACGTCTTTTCCGGCGCATCGAACAGCTGTTGATCGGACGTTGCCGTAGCAAGTCGCACGCTGCTCCCTTCGCTTGAATCCAACGACAAATACCCCTGCGCTAACAGCTGCGGTACACTGATCGCCAGGCTGCTTACCGCCACCAACGCGACAAGCATGCCGTGTAACTTCCGTGACATTGTGCCTCTCCAGTTTGGATCGATTGTCTTCGTAGCCGAGCTGGTCTTGTGATGGAATGGACAGGTAAGTCCGCCGAAGGACAGCCCGGATGAACGGTAAACCTTCCGCTGTCCGCAAAAGAGTATCGACCCGCAGATTCGGAGTATTGGGAATTTTCCGAACAACGCATAAAGTCTTTGTATGCTATCTACTCGATGCAGTTTGCGCAGACGGTGGGTGGCGGGGAAAGAGCCCCAACGACGGCCCCGGCGCGGATCTGCGTTTCGGGGCTGTCGCCTTAGGCTCCTTCCCCGCCACCCATTGCTACCTGCCTACACTACAGAATAGACGCCCATCAAGCTAGCAACGGGCCATCGAGCAACTCGAATAGAGGGGCGTTATCGCGAAGATCTTCGACGCACACGTCCGGGCCCGTCGCCGAGAGTTGCTCGGAGGTGAATTTTCCTGTCGAAACGGCCACGGCCGTCGCACCGATCGACCGCGCACAGCGAACATCTGCCGGCGTGTCGCCCACGACATGGAAGCGGATATTCTCGAAGCGGACATTTTCGGTTGGCACGCTCAAGAAGTCGCCCGCAGCCGAGACCGCCATGCGAGCCACGTCGTTTCGATCAACAAACGTGTTGCCGAAACCACCAAATGCAAAGTACCGCTCTAATCCATAGTGCGCCAGCTTCCGTTGCGCGCCATCTTGCACGTTGCCGGTCAGCAGCCCCAACTCACAATCCGCCCGTTGATCCAACGCCTCGAGCAACTCAGCCACGCCCGGCAGAACCTGGCCATTGCCTGAGCTGAGAGTCGCCCCAAGTTCGGCCAGATAGGTCTCCAAAAAACGGTCCCAATTCTCAGTCGAGTCATCAATTCCGTGTGAGCGAAACAGATCGCCGGCGATGGCTCGGTCCGTGCGCCCGGAAAACGAAACTCTGCCGGCCCGTGCCGCAACATTCAGTGCCGTAACACCGAATTCGCCCGCCAGGACAACTTCAAATGCCCGCCTGCCGGCACCGCCCGTGTCGATCAACGTGCCATCGATATCAAACAGCCAAACATGCATGCCCTGATTCTAGCGGCAAACAGCGTTGCCTGAAGAGGGCCGCCAAAAAAACCTGCCGCATGGAACGAATAAAACACGGACCGCAAACGGATGTCCGTGCGAGTCGCACTAGGCAAAACCGCGACGTACGATCCACACCGCCGCTTCGGTACGATCCTTGGCATTGAGCTTTCGCAAAACATGTTGGACGTGTTCTTTAACTGTCTCGTAGCTGATCTCCAGCGCCAGCGCGATTTCCTTATTCGACAGCCCAAACGCCAGTTGTCTAAGCACATCGAATTCGCGTGGTGTGAGCGGCGCATCCAAGTCCGCGGGCCGCTCACGCTCTTCCACGACCAGTTCGTAATGCTTGGGCGTCCAATAATAACGATCCGATGCGACCGTTCGCAGGGCCGACACCGTTTCTTGCCGGCTGGAACTACGTGGTAAGAATCCGTTCGCACCCAACGCGTTGGCCCGGGCAACGTACGTCGGATTGTCCGTGCTCGACCACAACAGCACAGGCAGGTTGGGCCACTTCTTCCGGACTCGCTTGAGGGCGTCAAAGCCTTCACCGTCACCCAACCTCACGTCTAGCAAGACCATATCGATCCGATGCTTGGAAATCAAACGCATTAGTTCACGTGGACTTTTGGCCTCGGCAACGACGAAGATTTTTGTTCGGGCCAGCAAACTTTTCAGGCCCTCGCGCATCACCTCTTGCGCGTCTGCAACCAATACTCGAACGGACATAGCAAGGCGCCTCTCTCAAATTAGGAAAAAAGTTCGTGTTCAGAGCGACTCGAATCGGTGACCCGACCCAAGACTAAACCTGTTCGATTTCCTCTCCCGCTCTGCCCGTCTGGCGGAAACCAGGACTGCCACCTTTTTCAACGGACAACTTTGTTGGTTCTATCGTAAGCGGGGTCTCGTCCGCGTCCCCCCTGCAAGACGAATTGGTCACCCCATCCCCACGCGCAATCCACCCGGCAGAACTAAAACCGGTAGAAATAAGGGGAATGCGGACCAAGTCGATTGGTCCGTAGGCTAGCGAAGAAAATCGAGAACTGATGAAGGGAACACACCTACCAAGGAAGCTGCCAGCGACCAGTCGCGGTCGAAGGATCTCCTGCCCAACTAGGATTCGCGGGGGTGGCCGTTCGTCAGGCCAAGCTCTAAAATGAGTTTTCTACTGATTTTCTCACTTTGAGGCACTCACCTGTTTCGCTGTTCGGGATTCCATCGCTGGAGTTTCCTACTCAGCGGCGTCGTTTTCAGTACGCCCGCGGATAATCCTAGGGCAGGAGGACTCCCCTGTCTCGCGGAAAAACTCAGATCGGTTTCGCTGCTGTGTTGATGTTGGTCGCGTTGCGGCTGGTCATCGGGTGGCACTTTTATAAAGAGGGCACAAAAAAACTCGCTGATCCGGACCAATTCTCGTCGGCGCCGTTTTTGCTCCAGGCCAAAGGGCTGTTGGCGCCCCTTTACCACGGTCAGGTGCCTGATTTTCACGGTTGGCAGACGTTGCTCGCTCAGCCGTTGCCGGAAATTCAACTATCGAGCGACCAGCAGGCCGAAGTCGAGCGATGGAAGACCGACTACGCCGACCGAGTAAAAGATGC
>Ga0310123_10002911_pt1 | contig 13466 bp, 9 predicted proteins | sample CB6_AW_1057_MG_FD_203505 | JGI IMG/M metagenome (GOLD analysis project Ga0310123, IMG submission 203505) | Marine microbial communities from Western Arctic Ocean, Canada - CB6_AW_1057 | ecosystem: Environmental > Aquatic > Marine > Oceanic | place: Canada: Western Arctic Ocean | collected... | reverse complement strand
CCTTGCTACTTTTATAAGAGCTGTGTTCAGATCCTTGAATAGAAAAAAGAACAAGCTCTGCTAATGTTGGAGGTCTTTTCAAAAATTTGTTTTGAACTGTTTTTGTTTCTGCTACGCTAAGAGGAAGGTTTTGTTCAGACAAAACCGCCTTAATTTCTTGATCCGAAAGACTGGAAAAATCAAACGTATCCCAGCTTTCATACTTTATCATAAAGCAAAGGTTTGGTTTCGGTCCGGCCCATAGGAAATTAAGGAAATATGATTACCGGTAAATTCCTCTATTTTTTTAATGAAAGATTTTAATTCTTGAGGGCAGTCGTCAATATTTTTAATATGTTCAGGCAAAGACCCCCAACCTGGGAACGTTTCATAGACAGGTTGAATTTTATTAAAACTTTCTAGATCGGCTGGTACAGAATCTATCCTGTTCCCATCAATTTCATATCCTATACACAGCTTCACTTCTGGCAAGCCCGCTAAAACATCCACTTTTGTTAAAACTAGCTCAGTAAAACCATTTAGTTGGTTGGCATGTTTTAGCTGGACCAAATCTATCCAGCCAATTCTTCGAGCCCTTCCTGTTGTGGTGCCATATTCTTGCCCAGCTTCTCGTATTTTATCTTCTAATGGGGGGCTAATTTCCGTTGGGAGCGGTCCGCGACCAACATAGGTTAAATATGCTTTTGCAATCCCCACCACACGCTTTTCTCTGTTCAAACCAACCCCAGATCCCGCCTCTACTTGACCTGCGACCGTATTACTGCTTGTTGTAAAGGGGTATAACCCATGGTCTACATCTAAACAAGCGCCCTGAGCACCCTCAAACAATATAGCCTTGCCATCCCGGTCTGCTTTTATAAGGTGTTCGGTTATATTGCCTACATAGGGCCTAATAATTTCTGCATACCTTAAATATTGGCTAAGAATTGCTTTATAGGAATAATCAAATTTTTCTTCAAATACATTTTCGACAAGCTTTTTATTAAATGTAAAAGATTTTTTGAGCCTTTTTGTAAAAACGTCTTTGTTTAAGAGGTCAACAACGCGCAAACCATGCCTATACATCTTGTCTGCATAAACAGGCGCAATTCCAGACCTTGTACTTCCTGCAGCCAAATCGTTTTGCAATGCCGTTAAGTGGTGGTCAATATCGATATGATAAGGCATAATTAAGTGGGCACGATCACTAATTAAAAGGTTAACCCCAAGCCCCTCTTTTTTTAATAAATCAATTTCATTGATTAGTACGGTTGGGTCAATCACTACACCGGTACCAATGACAAGCCTACAGTTTGGATGTAATACCCCAGAAGGAACAAGGTGCAGTTTGATGGTTCTGTCATCTAAAATAATAGTATGGCCAGCGTTGTTTCCACCTTGGAATCGTACAACATAATCGGATTGGGCAGAGAAAAAATCTGTAACCTTTCCTTTGCCTTCATCCCCCCATTGGGCCCCAACTATAACAGAAATATTTCTTTTATTATTTTGCACTTTTTGATGTTGTTGATAAGGTGTAATTTATGTTGTGGATTCTAGATACCAAAATAATACTTTGAAAACCCTTGTTTTTTTAAGCTTTTTCTTTGTTAATGGTTGTGCATTTGTTGGTCAATTAGCTGTTCCGTTGGAGTCTATTGATAATCCAGAAGGTCCTTATGGTATTGGCACCCAAGTCTTTTTTTGGACCGACGAAACGAGAAGCGAACAATATACCACAGACCCCACAGATTTTAGAAACCTATTAGTTCAAATCTGGTATCCTGCACAGATGAAAGATAATTATCAAAAAACAACCCATATGGTCTTCCCCGAACGCACCTTAGAGTCTATGGCGAACACGCTTAATGCGCCGGTGAGCCTTATAAAGCATGGCGCTAGATTAATGTCAAGCGCAGTTCGGGGGGCATACCCCGTAGAAGGAAAAACATTTCCACTAATATTGTTTTCACATGGCGATGGCGGCGTAGCCACACAAAACTTATCACAAGTTGAAGCGTTGGTAAGTCACGGGTATATTGTCATTGCCCCAAACCATACATATAATGCTTCTATTACTTTTGATCAAGATGGTACCCCCATTACCTATAAATCCAACATAACCTGGACCGAACAAGCAATGCACAATAAAAAATATTATGCGAATCAGTTAATACGGTATCGATACGAAGACATTATGTTTGTATTGGCAGAGATATCAAAAGAGGGGTTACGGGGGCCTATGTTGAACCCGTATTATAAAATAATTGATTTTGACCGCGTAGGGATGCTGGGGCATTCAATGGGCGCCGGCACCAGCTATCACGCCCTTATAAATGATAAGCGTATTAAGTCGGCCGTAGCGCTAGATGGATGGTTTTTCCCACTAGATCAAAAGACTTTTTCTACAAAAACAAATCAACCATTTTTACACCTCGGACAAGAAGAATTTTTCAATTTGGACATCGGTGGAGATATTAACGACACAGAAGAAGGAAAAATGAATTTTGATATTCATAATGTTATATTAAAGAACAATACCAGGTCTTTTGTTGTATATGTTAAGAATAGTTTGCACCAGGACTTTACCGACTTTAAACAGATATATATTCAAGATAAGCCGTTTACTTTTCCAATGTCAGGACTAGGAGACGTTTCAAAGAATAAAATTAAAAACATTATGAACAAAACTATTTTAGAGTTTTTTGATTACGCCCTTAAAGGTGAAAAATTTGATACAACAATTTTAGACAAATACCACAACGATATAAGGGTGAGTTATGACGTCGATTAATAAAACAAGGCTCCCTTAGCTGTGTTACTGTTTTACAATAATTCTTGCCAAATTTGACAATATTGGTAGATAAAAAAAGATAGAGGTTATTGTTATTGTTTAGTTTTTCGGCGTAAACGCCAATACTAAAAAAAGTATTGACATCCATACAAACTATCCTCAATTTAAATGGATTTCACAATTGAAGGGACACGTATCCCCCAAGAGTGGTATATATATACTGTGAAAAGTATATATTAAATTAAAGATTATATATACAGTAATATATATATAGGGTAAATGAATGAAACAAAATAACAAATTAAAATTTGTATATAAAAACTCATTTGGAGGTAGAATAATGAGAAAACTACGTATGTTAATTGCGCTTCTTGTTCTTCCTACTCTTATGTTTGCACAGTCAACGACTGCTAAATTAGCAGGTGTTGTTAGTGATGCCGATGGTAATCCATTGGTTGGAGCAAACGTAGTCGTAGAAGGATCAAACTTAGGTGCAGCTACCGATCAATTAGGTAGATTCTATATTCTTGACGTTCCCGTAGGTGACTACAACTTAAGAGCCGAGTATATCGGTTATACTACAGTTGTAGAAGCTGGTGTAAAAACTTCTGTTGGTTTTACAACAACAGTTAATTTTGCATTAGAGGTTGCCTCGGTTGCAGGTCAAGAAATAACAGTAACAAGAGAAAGACCGTTAATTAATCCAAATGCTACTAATACAACTCGTATTGTTGATAAAGAGTTGATTGATGCATTTGCTGTGAGAGGGGTTCAAAATATTGTTAACCTTCAAACAGGTGTTGTTAATGGATATTTCCGTGGAAGTAGAAGTGGAGATAGTAGATACTATGTCGACGGCGTTCCCGTAAAAGATGTTTACGGTGGCGGAAACCTATTAAACGGTAACTCCCAATCATCACTACAAGAGATTTCAGTGCAAACTGGAGGTTTCTCTGCAGAATATGGTGGTGCTAATGGAGGGATTGTAAATATTACTACCAAAACTGGTGGTACACAATGGAGATCAAAAGTAGGAGCAGAATCGTCTTTAGGGGCGGATGCTAGTACTGATCCCGACAAGTTATATTCTGATGGTTATCAAAATGTCAATTTTGACTTTGGTGGTCCAATCAGTGATAACGTAAAAGTATACTTGTCTATTGAAGCAAAAGAAAAGGCCGGTGACGTTTCTTATAGTTACTTCCCTAAGTATGACGCTATGCCAATGACTGAAGTCCCCGCCGACTATTACAGCGACGGTACTGATGGCTTTTCATATGGTAATGACGCAAATGGTAACAAAATTGCACATATTGAAACTGTTATAAGAGACAACCAAACAGATCCAGCATTGTTGGCTTCTGGTGTTGCAGCTTATGATACTACATTTGTTGTATATAGTAACTATGAGCGTATGTACGGAAAACAACCCCAGGATGACAACAGCCGTGTTACTCTTAATGGTAATATGACAATGGATTTTGGTCCATTACGTGTCAAGCTTGGTACACAGGCTTATAACTATGAAGGACATAGTTATAGCTGGAGCAGAGTTCTAGGTGGAACTGACGGTTCATATATTAATGAATCAGATTTCGCTATGGGATACATGAACTTCAGATATACTATTAGTCCATTATCTTATGCTAAAGTTTCGCTTTCAAATCAAAGCTATGAAACAACAGGTGGTAATGAAAACTACTTACACGATATTGAAGCGTATGGTAAAAGAACCAAAACATTTGGTTCAGCAAATTATTATAAACGTGACGGAACTGGATTTAACCCACTATCGCCAGATGAATTTATTGGCGCAGCAGGGTTTGGATCACAGCACACGGGTTACAATACAAGAAAAACTACTACAAACACCCTAAGCTTTGACTACACTAACCAACTTGGTTATAATGAGTTGAAAGTTGGTGGTTCAATAGACAATCACGAAATTACTCGTTATGGTCTTGGAGCATCAGGTGTTGCCAGAGCAATTAGCCAAGTAGACGCTAATTATGATGGTGTAGCGACAAATGAAGAAATCATTGCTGCGGGAAGTGATCCAGCAGACTGGAGATTCATTAACTACAGATCGCTGTATGTAACAAATCTTGGTTACAATATTTATGGTGATGAATGGAATGGAACATATAATCAAGACGATCATATGTTATCTCCAGCAGAGCCAACACAAACACGTTTCTATGTTCAAGATAAACTTGAATTTAAAGATGTAGTTGTTCAAGTAGGTGTTTCAGTCGAATCAATTGATACTGGCGCTATGGCTCCAGACTCAGATGGCGACGGCTATGGAGACTCAGACGGGTTCAACCACCTATACTTTAATAGACAGCGTGTAGATAGAACTGGTGATGGTAACGGTAACTTTGTTTGGAAGAAAACAAAGAAAGAAACTGCTACACATCCTAGAATTGGTATCTCATTCCCAGTATCCGATCGTACAGTATTTCGTGCGAACTACGGAACACACTGGCAATCAGTTCCAATGTCATATCTATACTTATCAGATTCACAGCTATCAGCTGACATCTTAGCTGGTAATGCTACTGCATCTGAAAACCCTGCGTTAAAACCAGAACGTTCTACTCAGTATGAAATTGGTATTGAGCAACGTATCGGTGCTTTCGCATCATTAAAGATTGAAGGGTTTTATAAAGAAAGTAAAGATTACTTGACGCTTGCAAATCGTACAGACGCATTTACAAATACTGGTGGTGCAGATACTCAACAAAACTGGGCACAGTACTTAAATGGAGACGTTATGGTCTCACAAGGTTTGACAACAAACTTTGAAATGCGTAGAACTAGAGGTTTGTATGCGCAAGCAAATTATACATACTCAGAATCTAGAGGTACTGGATCTTATGGATCACAGAACTTCTATGTTACTTGGATTGGTACAGATGATGGATATCCAAAAGCGATGAATCTATTAGACTATGACCAAACTCATACTGCAAACATAATCCTTGACTGGCGTTCACCGAATGCTACTGGTGTGTTAGCTAATACAGGGTTTAACGCTGTAATGAGTTTTGGTAGCGGTACTCGCTATACACCATCTCAAATCTATAGTACGGTTTTTGAGAATAGATGGGAATTCCCAGAGGGTCCAGTAAACTCAGGTACAATGCCTGCATTTACTAACGTTGATCTACGTGTAGACAGAGCCTTTAACTTAGGCGGCGTGACAGCAAATGCATATGTGTCCGTGTTTAACGTTCTAGACGCAGAACAGGTTAATGATGTTTATCATGGAACCGGTAACGTAGCCGAAGATGGCTGGGTTGCAACTGAAAGTGGGCAACAATGGCTTGCCAATAGATTAAGCACTAACCCTGACGTTGATGCAGCGGCACTTTACCAAGATAACTTAGGTTTCCCTGGTAGATGGAGCGCTCCTCGTACTGTTAGAGTTGGTATGAACATTAGTTTTTAATTAAATAAGAAGGTAAAGAGGTAAATATGAAAATCTTAAAGAATATTACCGTTTTCACATTGGTGGTGTTGCTGTCAGTAACTACTGGCCTTGAAGCGAGAGACAAAAATGTTTCTAACTTCAGTAGCTCATCAAATTATGTGGATTCCAGTGGTACGTTCGATGGGAACCAAATCTATGCCGATGTAACTAATAATGGTCTATTCCTGGACTACCATATTTCTGGTGATTCAGCGTTAGAATGGCCTACAGGTACAGGAGCTCACTCAATCTTCCAATCTGCTTTGTGGATGGGAGCAACAGTGAATGGTTCTATTAGAGCAATCGTTGGAGATTATACACAAGACATGGGTCCAGGTCCATGGGGTGGTGACCCGCTATCAGCGGTTCACAGAATCTATAAAGTAGAGAAATCTATGTTAGCTTCTCCCCTTGACTATGCTGACTTCCAAGGCTGGCCAGTTGATTTTGGTGCACCTTGGGTTGACGTAGATGGTGATGGAGTTTATTCTCCACTTCCAGGCGGAACTGATCATCCAGAATTCCTAGGAGACCAAGTACTTTGGTTTGTTAGTAATGATGGTGACCCAGCTTATAAATTGAATTTTGGAACATCACCACTAAACGTGGAGATTCAAACAACTATGTTTGGTTTTGATAGACCTGACGTATTTGGTGACATGGTGTTCTTAAAACAATTAGTAATTAATAAAGGTTCAGATGACTTAGTCGATACTTATATGGGACTATGGTCAGACCCTGACTTAGGATATGCTGGTGACGACTTTGTTGGTTGTGACGTAGCATTAGGTATGGGTTATGTTTGGAATGACGGTGTGGACAGTGTCTATGACAACTTAAGCATTGGTACTCCAGCAGCTGGGTATGACTTCTTCCAAGGTCCAATGGTAGATTGTGACGCCGGTGAAGATTGTTCAGTAGGTGCTAAAATGTTTGGCACGAATCACCCAGGTAAAAAGAACCTTCAGATGTCATCATTTGCATTCTATATTAATGGAGATGCGACATACACTGACCCTTCTGATGAAACAGAAGGTTATTATTACTTACAAGGTTTGAGAAAAGACGGAAGTGCGTTTCCAACTGCAATCGCGGGAGATCTATATGATCAACGCTTTTGTTTCTATGGAGACCCTAACGACGCCGCAGGACATAGTACTGCTAACCCCGTTGACGGAAACTATGCAGCTTCAGCTGATAGACGTTTCCTAATGAGTGTTGGTCCATTTACTATGGCAGCAGGCGATTCACAAGAAGTAGTGTTTGGTATTTTCCACGCTGCTGGTGGTGATGCGTTATCTTCTGTAGCTTACCTAAAAGAAGTAGATGCCCTAGCACAAACAGCTTATAATATTGATTTTGCTTTGCCTGACTCACCTCCGTCACCAAATGTGACAGCGAGTGCGTTAGCAGATCAAATTATATTAGTTTGGGACGATGTTCCTGAAAGCTATAACGTTTCTAGTGAAGTTGATCTAGATGCTAGTGGTAATCCTACTAACTTTGTATTCGAAGGATACAACGTTTTTCAGCATGAAACCGCATCGGGAGCTGGAGCAAAAAAACGACTAGCTACTTATGACATTGTAAACGGAATTACTGAAATTTATGACACCGTATTTGATGCTTCGCTAGGTGAGAACATTAACATTAGAACACAGTTTGGTTCAGATAGTGGATTAGCACACTTTGAATCTATCACAAGAGATGGATTGAATGGTAATGCAACACTGATCACAAATCGTTCTTATTATTATTCTGTAACCGCATATGGTTACAACGCGGACGGTATTCCAAAAACATTGGAAAGTAGTCCAACATATTTAACTGTAAGACCAGAAGTACCAAATACATTTTCTGCAGGTGACAATACAGCATCAGCAGGTGATGTGATTGTAACTGCACACACTGGACCTTCTCAAGGTTCTGTTGATGTGGTTGTAGTAGACGCTTCTGCTTTAACTGGTGATAGTTATACAGTAACAATGGACGATGCAATGCCAGATGGTACTGTAGCCGTTAATTGGACATTAACAAACGATGCAAGTGGTGCAGTATTAATCGCAAATAACCCAGTAGTGGGTGGCGTGAATACTGCGACAGGCGTTGAAGTTGGTCCAGGCGGAACTCCGGTTGTTGAAGGTATTCAATTACTAGTAAATGGTCCTCAAGAAGACTTACTGTCAGTAAGTGAGTGGGATCACGGCTGGAAAGAAAACCAAGTATTAAGAGACCCAGCGGTTTCTTATGTCCCTTGGGCTAGTTTAGGTCGTACAGGATATATTATTGAAAATAGAGCAGGTCTACATTACTCTGCCCCATACAATCGTGACTTTGACCGATTTAATTACTGGGAATCAGACGATGTTGAGCTTGACTTTAGTACTGCATCATTAGGGTATGATTATATTTATGAATGGGTTAATAGTTACGTACCATTCTCAACATACAGACATAATTTTGCTACTGGAAACAAAGAGCAAATATTTTCTGGATATTGGGACTATGATGGTAATCTAGACTTCGAGAACATCGGTGGTGTAATTGGAGGCGGATATTGGGCAGGCCCAATATTTGGTGCTAATTCTTGGGAACCAATCTACGCTTTTGTAGGTATGGTTGCAACTCCATATGACCCATCTAAGGAGTCACAGTATATTGCTGAAGACGACCTAACCACGTCAGGTGGTTGTGGTTGGGGATCAGCCGGTGCATGCGATAACGTTACTACAAGTGGCGCAGGAATTGGATACCCATACATGACAGCAACATTGTTTGGTGACTACCTAGGTTCAGGAGTATTACCAACTGAAGCAGGTTTTGCTTACTGGGGCGGTTTCACAACTGCTAGTTCTGTAGTATGGCAAATGAGCAAACCAAACTCATCAGCAGATATGTTTACGTTTTCTACTGAGGGGTTAGGTATGTCGGCTAATGCTTACGATCCAGATCGTATTTCAGTATGGCCAAATCCATATTATGGATTTAATCCAGAAGAACGTGATGCGTTAGATCGTAGAGTGATGTTTAGTCACCTACCTGAAGAAGGTCCTGCGACAATTCGTATCTTTGCACTAGATGGTACACTAGTAAGAACAATTCACCACAATGATACAGCTTCACAGCACGCAACATGGGATATGAAGAATAACTTTGAATTACCAGTTGCTAGTGGAATGTATTTGGCACATGTAGAGACTAACCACGGAGATAAAATCCTGAAGTTAGCTGTAATTCAACCAGAACAACGTCTAGACGTTTATTAAGGAAAAGGAGAATATGAAAATGAAAAATACATTTAAAATCTTCCTTGGATGCGCAGTGTTGGTTTCAGCACTAACTGCTGGTACAGTAAGATCGCAAGGTACCGCTGGTGCCTCGCAACTTCTTATTCCAGTAGGGACTGAGACAGTAGCTCTTAGCGGAACGAACGTTAGTACTGTATCTGGAGTAGATGCATTATTTACTAATGTAGCTGGTCTAGCAAGACACAACTCTGGTTTACAAGGAACAGTTTCAACCACATCTTACATTGCTGACATTGATGTCACATATGCAGGTATGGTTATGAGCATGGGCGAAACAGGAACATTTGGAATGACACTAAAGGCATTAGACTTTGGCGATATCCCAAAAACTACTGCATTTGCTCCAGAGGGAGATGGTCAAACATTCTCCCCTAGCTTTTTCACAGCGACAGCAGGATTTGCGAGAGCATTCTCTGATCGTGTTAATGTAGGCGTTGCAGCAAAGTTGATTTCTGAGACAATCGAAGAAACATCTGCAACAGGATTTGCATTTGACGTAGGCGTCCAATACAAATTCCCAGACCAACCATTAACAATAGGCGTTGCTATGAAAAATGTTGGTAGTAGAATGCATTACGATGGTATTAATCTTGATCAAAACCTCACACCAGAGGGATCTGAATCAGGTTCATCATCTGAAACTTTTAGAATTGTTGCAGACAACTTTGCTCTGCCAACAAGCCTAGATCTTTCTGTAACCTACCAACTGCTTAGTAGTTTAGATTTGAGCACAACTTTCACTAATCACTCATACCAATCAAATACTTTAGCATTTGGTGCTAAGTATGTGTTAGGTAGTGCTTGGGTGGGCGCAGCTACTACAATGACTGTAGGAGATGACTCACAACCGTCTGGCGTTACTGACGCAGACTGGGAAGAGTGGAGCGGAACCAATTGGGGAGCTTCAATGGGTGCGGGTGTAACAGTGCCGATAGGCGACTACACAATGCATGTTTCATACGCTATGAGAACAGCAAACGAATACTTTGATGATCATAGCACTATGCAAGTTACCTTTGATTTCTAAACTGTTGAGTTAAGGATTCAAATTGAAAGGGGCTCTTTTTAGAGCCCCTTTTTATTTATAAGATATGTTAGCGCGGTACTTTATTTATTAAATAATAATTCAATATTACTCTGTAAATAATTAGATGGAATATTTTGACCTAAAAAATACCTACCAGCTTTGTCATCAAAATGCATTTCCCAATGCAAATGAGCCCCTTTATTATTTCTTAAAGCCCCATCGGACGTGCCTGTATTCCCAGAAAATCCAATAATTGTTCCTTGCTCTACCCTCGCGCCCGGCACAATGCCTTCTGGGATGCTAGACAAGTGTGCATATACGCTAATAGTTCTAAATTTTTGAGTGATAGTATAGCCATGATCAATTACGACAGCCTTCCCAAGTAATATATAGTGATAAATGTCATCAGGAGTCTTACTAAGCTTCGCAGTTATGGCTAGAAGGGCATTATATGTATCAATATCAACATCGTTGTGTTGCGGGTTACTTCTTACCACAATACCATCAGAAACAGCGGTAATGGGCGTATTTAACGGTGTAGAGAAATCAATACCCTCATGAATACCTGATCGGTATTCTCTGTTAGCGTTTGGAAGTAAATTAAGTATAGAGGGTACAAGATAATCTTTTGATGGCAGTTGAATTGTAGTTAACAGTTCGGAGCGGTGCAGGCTAGTGTTTTCATCAACATAGAATAAAAAACTCTCTTTTGGTGACAACAGCTCTGATTCTAATTCAATAGATGCGGTAGGCGCCGCACAAGCACCTAGCAATAAGGTCAATCCTATGTAATAGTTAATTTTCATTCTTAGTAATAATATAAGATATTCCGTTATACATAAAACTTAGTTTAATAATAGAACCAGTATTTTTATCAATCCACACCTTTCGCAACGAGCTATCTATTAAGGCGGTATTAATAAGATTTTTGTCATCAGGATTAAGATTTGTTTTTTTAATATCCATTCTATATAAGAGAGCCATTGTTTTTTCATTGTTTAATAAGATCTCTTCCTCTTCTGCAAATAAAAAACGCACATTAACAGTAACATTGTCTAGGACTGGTATGTCTTCTACCCAACCGGTATCTAAGATATTTATTTTTTTATCAGACAATAGCTGTACAACAAGGTTGTCACTACCGAAACTCTGATTTTTATATTCTATATCTTCTTTTAATAAAAAAGACCCAACCCTAACAGGTTGAATTGATATCTTGCTGTCTTCTAGCGTGATTGTGAAAGCTTTAAAGGTATCATAGATAGAAATGTTATACTGTTTATTCTTTCCAAGGATTGTGGAATGCAACAATAGGCATAAAGAAAGAATGGTTGTTATATGTTGATAATTCAATTTTAGCGCAGAATTAAAGAGGCGATTATAAAATAAAGCGCAACACCCAATATATCAATTGCTGTTGTTACGAACGGTCCAGTTGAAATTGCGGGATCAAAATTTAATTTTTTTAATATTAACGGAACACTAGCCCCTACTGCAGTTGCAATAATCATAGAGCAGGCTATACTTAATCCTATAACTACCCCAAGATTTTCTAATTCAGTTCCTGTAATAAATTTAGAAGCAACCCCAACCAATATTCCATAAATCAGTCCTAAAATTCCCCCCACAATAATTTCTTTTGTTATAAGTGGAAGCGTATTCGTAATATCAACTCTTCCTGTTGCTAGCCCACGTACTATAATAGTCGAAGATTGTGTACCAATATTGCCTCCAATACCAATAATGACGGGGATAAACGATGCCAGCACAATCATTTCTTTGAGAAGATGATCAAAATAGCCAATAATAGCTGCTGCACAAATTCCTCCAATTAAACTTGCAAAAATCCACGGAGCTCTTGATTGTGCGTTCTCGATAGGAGATTTTAATAAAATGTCCCTATCCTTACCTACGCCAGCCATTTGTAAGAAATCTTCAGATGCTTCTTCTCGAATAATATCTACCACATCATCTATAGTAACCATACCCAAAAACTTATTTTCTCTATTTACAACGGGTAGTGCTAGATAATTATATTGTGCTACAGTTTTAGCTACCTCTTCTTGATCTGTTTCTGACGTAGCAGCATGAATATCTTTAATCATAATATCTTTTAGTTGTTTAGTATTTTTTGATGTCACTAAATTTCTTAATGACATAACACCCATTAATTTTTCTTTGTCATCTAAGACATAAACATAAAAAATCTTATCATTTTCCGGGAAGGCTTGCAGTTGCTTAATAGCTTCTTTGATAGTGGTATTTTGATTCAGCGTAAAAGTTTCTTTAGTCATAATACTACCAGCACTATCGTCTGGATATGACATGATTTCTTCTACGTCCCCCAGGTCTTCTACTTCAATTTTTTCTAAAATTTCTTTTTGTTTTTCTTCGGGAAACATACTAATAATTGCCGCCTGGTCATTGGTGTCCAAGTAAACAAACATTTTAGAGATATTAGTAGAGCTTTCATCAATAAGCATATTTTCAATTAATGCCTCATCCAATTCTTCTAGTACTTTTGCTTTATGATTAAAAGTAGGGCATAAATTAAAGATAGTTTTTTGTTCAGAGCTTCCAAACCCTCTCATAAGAAGGGCTACATCGGCGGGATGCGTCTTGAGTAAAATCTTTGTTAAGTTTGTGCTAGCCTTTCTTCTTAAAAGCCTTTGTATTGTTCTTCTTAACAAAGAAATTTCAGTGGAAAATATTGCTTTTTTCATTGTATTGGATTTTTTATAAATTAACTCTACTTTATAACAAATTAAAGATTAAGTAAATGGCTAAAATAACCAAACAATCAGAAAATTTTCCCCAATGGTATACTGACGTCATTTTAGAGGCAGACTTAGCAGATTATGGCCCAGTAAAAGGCACAATGGT
>Ga0310123_10002903_pt1 | contig 13489 bp, 15 predicted proteins | sample CB6_AW_1057_MG_FD_203505 | JGI IMG/M metagenome (GOLD analysis project Ga0310123, IMG submission 203505) | Marine microbial communities from Western Arctic Ocean, Canada - CB6_AW_1057 | ecosystem: Environmental > Aquatic > Marine > Oceanic | place: Canada: Western Arctic Ocean | collected... | reverse complement strand
AGATGTACATCCTTATCAATTTAGACTAATGAATTATCTGCCAACTGGCTCTATGAAGCCACTATTAGATGAATATTCATTAGGGGTGGTAGAAAAAACCAATGATAAGAACGAATATAATATTGGAGATATAGTTAGTTATGTCCCTCCTTCTTACGATGATTCTTATGATGACATGGAAGGTTGCGATATGTCACTTGAATCAGTAGCAAAGGCTAATTACAATCACATATCTCACCGAATTGTTGATAAAAAGTGGGATGAAACAAAAGAAGAATGGAAATACTTACCAAAGGGAGATAACAATAATATACATGATGGGTGTTTCATTTATAGTAAAGATATTAAATACAGATTAGAAATGTTAATCAAACTGGATTAAGAAAATTTCTTCTTCAATCGAACAAAATTCTTTAAATAATAGTGATGTATAAAACCTTTAATTTTTGGTTTGCCTATTCTTTTACGTAATTTATTTTCATAATCTGTGTAAGGACATGATAAGTCTGTAGAAAAAATTAGATAAACAGTCCAGCTTAGTAGAGGAAAAGTAATGTACCATTCTGCTTTAACCACGTAAAAAGGAATAGACGAAAGTACTATTACATTAAAAATATGATGGCTAGTTGCTACTAAATAAAATAAAAACTTATCTTTACTTATATCTAAATCCTTTATGAAATTATCTTATATAAGATTATCATATTTAAAATAAATCAATGAGAAATATTATTTGGAAAATTGGAATATACGACTACCTAAACGATCTGTCACATAAAACATTCCTTGATTAAAATGAATATTACTCGGCTTCCAGTTATCCATATGATAAATGTCTGTCATTTCTCCTTGTTTATTTATCACAGCTATAGCCCCAATCCCAGGTAAGGTTTGATAGATATCACCTTCATCATCTATAGTCAAACCATCTGGATTTCCTGGTTCAGCAAATCTACGAAACAATTCTGGTTCAATATTATTTTCTTCTTCATTTATATTAGTTGATAAAGCAATCAATCTATTCGCCCTAGTTTCTGAAATAAACACTTTCTTTTCAAAATAAGCTATACCACTTGGAAAAGCTAAATCGGGTATTAGTTGACTTATCTTCTTATCTTTATCAAGAATATAGGTTGGGCTAATACATGGATTTGGGCGCGGTTTTCTTATGGGATCAGTGAAAATAATACTACCTTCATCAGTTAATACCAAATCTGAAGGTCCATTTAGAGGATTATTATCAAAAGTATCAGATATTTTTTCTAAATATGAAGTACGAATATTAATACTTAAAATTGACTTAATAGATGCATCAGAAACATATAATTCATTAAGATTTTTAGAATATGCTATTCCCAATGGTCTACCCTTTGTATTAGTATGAACTCTTACTTTTCCTTTTTCTATTATAAATATGTTGCCAGTTGAGGCCGAGGAGACATAAATATTATTTTTATCATCAACTACTATACCTTCAGGATGAGGGATATTATCAGAAATCTCCTTTAAATTTTTTGGTAAATTAGGTTTCATTCTAGAATTTGTAGTAATTTTCTTCTCCTTTATTCATCGATATCTCTTTCGTTCCATATTGAACCTCTTTTTGTTAATGCTATCTTAGCTAACATTTGTTCAATATCTTCTGGTTTTGTACTTATTGTTTTGCTGCTTGATTTTTTATTATTTTTAGATGGAGTTTTTTCTTGTATGGTTAATGAAGGTTGATCTACACCCCAATATACAGTTTGGTGGGGGAAAGGAATTTCAATTCCTTCCAAATCAAATCTTGCCTTGATTCTTCTCAATAATTCTCCCCTTAATTGCCACTGTTTCATAGGTTTACAATCACCCATCATTTTTATGGTAATGGCTGAATCATCAAACGATTGAATTCTTAAAACTTGAGGTGCAGTTATTATATACAGGCCAAAAACAGGATCTGCAGCAATCTCATTCCCTATTTGATTAAGAATAAATATCACTCTTTCCAAATTTTCTTTATATGCTACTCCTACATCCAAGACAACTCTAGAATAGTTTTTTGTCCTATTTGAAGAAACAGTAACTTCTCCATTAGGAATAACATGTACAGTACCTTCTAGATCTCTAAGAATAGTTCTTCGCAAATTTAAATCTTCAACAAATCCAACTTGACCTGCAATTCCAACTACATCGCCAGTTCTATATTGATTTTCTGCAATGATAAAAATTCCACTAATAATATCACGAACTACATGCTGAGCACCAAAACCAACAGCAATGCCAGCAACTCCAAAGCCAGCCAAAATTGGCCCTACAGGTATTTCCAATTTAGTTAATATCATAAATAAACCTGTAATTAAGATTATTATTACAGCACCACCAGTAAAAACTTTTGATAAAGTATTAGCTTCTTTTTCAGCTTCATCGTGCTCCCCATATTCCGCTCTTCCCAATACAAAAGAGGTGACTATTTTCGGTATTATTCTTCTAATAATTCTTATAAGAATCCACAGAACTAAAATCATTACAAAAATTATTATTCCCTCAGAGAAAAACCAGTATACGAAGCGTAAGATTCCTCCGGTAAGGTATGAAATTATTGGAGTGACATCGAAACCTATAATAGAAAAAATACCAATAGAAACTATAGAACCAAAGAGAATTAGAATTGAAAAATCAAAAAATTTTGTGTCAAGAAGACCAATAAATATTCCAAGATCCCTAGTCTCATCTTTTTTTATAAGAGATTTAGAAAATTTTCCCAATCTAGGTCTTAAATAATGATGGAAAACAAACCATGCTACAATTCCAATAACAATTGTAGTTATAGCCCATATAGCCTCTTGAAGAAACCATTCTTCCCAAGATTTGTATCCAAAATACTTTAGTATCGAATCAAAAAAACTATTCATAAATTTTTTCTTTTTATAAATACTAAATTATTATAAAAAAAATACTAGATCTTAATAATCAATATAATTTAAGTTTGACTTATGAAATTCAGATGGCTTCAATTCATCAAGTACATAGGGTCCATATGAAATTCTCTTTAGTTCTATCACTGGGGTCTCAAAATATTCCATAATTCTTCTTATTTCTCTATTTTTCCCTTCAAATAAACATAACTCCAAATTTGAAAACTTAGAAGATTTAGTCAAAATTATTATGTTTATTGGTTGATATTTAAATCGATTGATTATTACACCTTCTCTAATTCTTTTTACTTGAAATTTACTTAATTTACCTCTTATTTTAACTTCATATTTTCGTTCAAATCTATTTTTTGGAAGTTCTAGAAACCTAGATAAATGACCATCATTAGTTAATAAAAGTAATCCTGAAGTATTTTTATCCAACCTGCCAACAGAAATCAAATTTCTCATTTGTTTGGGTAAATCTTCATATATAGTTGGTCTAGATTTTTCGTCTGATTTTGTAACTATCAATCCTTTAGGTTTGTAATAAACATAAATTGCCAAGGGATCTTTTTTAGGAATTAATATATCGTTTATTTTTATTTCTGAATTTTCATTAATTTTTGTTGCAGGATTAGAAATAATTGTATTTCCAACCTTAACTTTTCCTTGAAAAATCAATTTCTCTGCTTTTCTTCTAGAAGAAAAACCTGATCTTGAAATCAATTTTGCTATTCTTTGCTTTTTTTCTAATTTATTTTTAATATTTTTTTTCGATATAATGGTTTAAACCTAAAGTATAATTATAATCATGAATCAAATAGTTTCTTTTTTTACTTCTACGTATGTCTTATTTAGTATTTATTCTATTATTTACTATTTTATATTCATATCTTTGCTTAAATTTTACGCTTCAGAAACAGAAAGAAAAAAAGGTACGCACTCAGTAGTTAGAGTAGTTGTTTTGCTTTTTTCTTTATTTTTAGGCTTTTTTACAGAAGGACTGACATATGACCTGATTTATTTAAGAGATTATGAATGTCCTTTAAGGTCTTATAATTGCATGTAATAATAAGTTCTAGTCGTTAAAGTTATATGTTTCATTTGCACTAATATCTCTTAGTAATTTCAAATATTCAGATTTTGATAATTTCCTTTTATGTTCCTTAATGATCTTGTTTGCTCTTTCAGCATTATTTGACAAAAGGTCTATTACAGTAAAAGCCATCATTTTTCCTGCTTCTATTACTGGTAAATTATAATCATCTATTAGAAATTCTTTCGTATGATGAGAACCATCATTTGCTCCTCCAACATAAGGATGAATTATAGGCATAATATGAGCTAAATCTCCCATGTCTGTGGAACCTCCTCCATGATCCATTTCCTCTATTTGATCTTGATCATAAAATTTATCCAAATTTTCTTTGTATAAACTTGTAAGATTTGTATCATTAAATATAGGTAAATAACCAGGTAATGTAGTTATTTCAACCTCAGCACCTACTGACAATGCACCAGCTTTAAGGCATTTATCAACTTTATAATTAGCATCTTTTATTGCATCAAGTGATGAACCACGAACAAAAGTTTCTATCTTAACGAGATCTGGAACCTGATTTACCACTGCTCCTCCTAGAGTTATTATAGGGTGAATTCTAATATGATTTTCGTCTTCAAAAGTTTCTCTGTTAGCATGAATTGCTGACATTGCTATATTTGCTGCATTTAAAGCATTGATCCCAAGATGTGGATCTCCTCCTGCATGAGATGTCTTTCCATGAAATTCTATAAATTTGGCTATCAATCCGTTTCCTGTACCTCCATAACCAAATCCTTTTAAAGATTTCCTTGCATGAGTCATCATAGAAATATCAATATTATCAAAAGCCCCTAATTTTACAAATTCTTGTTTCCCTCCCAAAAATTCAAATTCTCCATTCGCTCTTTGAATATTTCTCCATTCAATTTCAACATATTCTTCTGCTGGAACAGCCATAAATGTTATAGATCCAGATAAATTATCTAATATGTCTTTAGAATTTAGTGCAATCAAAGAGGCAAGCATATTCCCAATTTGTATATGGTGTCCGCAGGCATGAGCTGCATGTGTTATTTTATCCTCAAATGGATGGTCTGGAACAGGAAGTCCATCCAATTCTCCAAGTATAGCAATATTAGGACCCGGCTTTGATCCTTGTATGGTGGTTTTCAATCCGGTAATAGCTATTCCGTCTTCTACATTGAGCTCAAATGTTTTCAAAGTGTCAAAAATTTTTTTACTTGTCTTGAATTCTTTGTACCCAGTTTCAGGATGTTTTAATATGTCTTTAGATAAATCTATAGGAACACTTTTTATGCTTTCTATGTTTTTTGCTGCTTTATTTTTAATCTCTGAAGAATTCATTTAAAACCTTTCAATCATTGATATACTTACTAAACTTTTTTATAAATTAGCATATGCTTTACTTAAAAGTAATTGTTTTTTTATCAATGTCAACATAATAGAAAGCTGGACTTACAAATGAAAAATTTCCTAAATAATTTCTACCTATATATTAGAAGAAGATATATTTTAGGGTTAGTTCTTTTATTTCCTTTGATGGTTACTTACTTCATTGCTGCTTTTGCATTCAATAGTATAGATGGAATTTTACAACCAATAATTAAACAAATTTTTGGTAGAAATATTACTGGACTCAGTTTTATAACAATATTTATTCTTATCTTTTTTATAGGGATTCTTTCTTCAAGCAGTGTCGTTCGAGCTTTTATTAGATATATAGAGCAATTTGTAGAAAGACTTCCATTGGTGAACGCTATTTATAGAACATCAAAACAAGTATCTACAGCATTTACGGGTTCTAAAAGTGGTGGTGGATTTAGTAGAGTTGTTGCAATTGAATACCCTAAAGAAAGCGTCTGGACTATTGGATTCCTTACAAATTTAATAGACTTTGATGGAGTTGAACATGGTTATGTTTATATGCCATCCACTCCTGTTCCTAATACAGGTTGGTTAGCAGTAGTTCCTAAAACAAAAATTAAATTCCTCGATTTAAATGCTGAACAAGCAATGAGAATTATTGTTGCAGGAGGATTGGGAGCTTCAGAAATATTAAAATCTAAAAATAATGACCTTTGATTTACTAATAAAAAATGCAACTGTTTTAGATCCTTCTAGAGACATCCATGAGAAAAAAGATATCGGTGTAGCAAGTGGGAAAATAAGATCTATTGAAAATAACATTCCAGATAAAAATGCAATAGACATCATAGAAGCTGAAGACAAGATAGTTATTCCCGGATTAGTTGATTTACATGTCCATGTATGGTGGGGGGTTGCGCACCTTGCAGTAGAAGCTGATCCTTATTGCTTAGATAGAGGAGTAACAACTGCAATTGATGCAGGTTCATCTGGTTCTAATACGATTGCAGGGTTCCAAAGATACGTAATGTCAAAAACTAAAACAAGAATTCTTGCTTTTTTACATATATCTGGAATGGGTCAGCTTGACAATGAAATAGGTGAACTAGAAGATATCAGATGGGCAAGAGTTGAGGAAGCTATCGAAGCATCTACACTACATTCTGATTCTATTGTAGGGATAAAGGTAAGATTATCCGAACACATAGTTGGTAAAAATGACCTTGTCGCATTTGAAAGAGCTTTGCAGGTAGCAAAAGAAATAAAAAAGCCATTAATGATTCATATAGGTGGATCATATAATTCTTTGGAAAAAATTCTACCCAATATGCGTTCTGGTGACATTGTAACTCACTCATTTACACAAAAACCTAATGGAATATTAGACAATGAAAGTAAAGTGAAAGATATAGCTTTGGATGCAATGAAAAGAGGTGTGATATTTGATGTGGGACATGGTCAAGGATCTTTTTCATTCCCGGTTGCCGAGGCTTGTATGGAACAAGGTGTGATCCCTGGAAGTATTTCATCGGATATTCACAAATATAATGCCAGAGGACCAGTGTTCGATCTATTAACTACACTATCTAAATATCTATATTTGGGACTTTCTTTAAAAGAAGTAATAGCTCTTGCAACTTACAAACCCGCAAACGCTGTTAATTTGGACGATAATATAGGGTCACTAAAAATTGGAGCTGATGCTGATATAGCTATAATTAATCATATAAAAGATGAAAAGTTTTATTTTGAAGATGCAGAACAAAATGTTAGAAATGGTACTGAACTTCTAGTTCCAATTGTTACTTTAAGGAAAGGTGAACGGTTTTCTCCCAAGCATTCTGTTCATCCTCGATTAACACACATGCCATGATAAAAAACGAAGAAGAGTTTATAGAACTAATTTCAAGAAATTTTGAAAGAATCAGAGACATCCCAAAAAATTGGTTAGGTGTTGGGGATGATGCAGCAAAAATATTTTCAAATGATGAATCATTGATTTTCTGTACTGATGCAATGGTTGAAAATGTTCATTTTAAAACACATCATAATTATAATGATGTTGGATGGAAATCTATTGTGTCAAATCAAAGCGATCTTGCTTCAATGGGTGCTTATCCTATCGCATTCTGTGTCACTCTTGGAATAAACAAAGGGTTGAATCAAAATAAAATTAAGAAATTATATGAAGGGATGAATAGCGCCTGTAAAGAGTTTGGAGGATATTTAGTTGGTGGAGATGTTGTAAAATCTGAAACCTCATTTATTTCAATCGCAGCCATTGGGACTCTTTATAACCCCAAAAGAATCATGGTTAGAAGTAGTGCTAAAAAAGGAGATTTGGTTGCCCACACAGGAAACATAGGAGATTCTGGGGCAGGTCTATTTAAACTCGAGAATAACATATCAAAAAACAATGATTCTCAAATCAAAAAATTTCTAAGACCCATTCCAAGAATTAAAGAGGCAAAAAAAGCTATTGAAATAGGAATTAAATGTTGCATAGATTTGTCTGATGGTCTAGAAAAGGATCTTATGAGAATATGTAAAGCATCTCAAGTAGAAATTATTATAAATTTTGAAAAAATAAGGACTAGCAAAGAACTGAATAATTTATACAAAAATAAGTCATTTCAAGATCAAGTTTTATCCTCTGGGGAAGACTACGAGCTCATTTTAATTGGCGACGAAAAAAAAATAAACTCACTCAAAGAGAAAATGTATTTAAATATAATAGGAAAAGTAATAGATAACAAAAAATCAGATTTGAAATTTTTGAATAATTCTTCAGAAATCAAGCAAAAATCAAATAATTACGATCATTTTAAAAGTTAATCATGAATACTGATTTTAAACACCTAGCATTAGATAATGAAGTAGAAGAAGTTGTATTATTATCTACAGGATTAGAAGATACTGAAAAAATCGGTAATGCTATTGGAAAAAGTGTAACTAAAGAAGATGTCATTTTATTATCAGGTAATTTAGGAGCTGGCAAAACAGAATTAGTCAGATCTATTGTATTCGGGACGGGTAATATAGATTTTGTAAGAAGTCCAACTTTTGTATTTATAAACGAATACAAAGGGAAAATAAATATTACTCACTGTGATTTTTATAGGATTGAAGATGTAGAAAATTTACAGGAAACAGGAATAGAAGAATATTATGATAATAGCTTAGTACTAATGGAATGGCCTGAAAGGATCACTAAAAATTTACCAAAAGACAATTTGATTATAAAGCTTTTTTTCAATGAAAATGAAAATGAAAGAATAATTAAATTTTTCACATCTGGAAATAAATCAAAACAATTATTTGAAAGAATTATAATTAACTATGAAACAAATAATAGTTGATACATCTACTTCAAAATCTTCACTGATTTTGATTAATAATGACAATCCAGTTTATGAAAAATTCTGGGAAAGTAAGAATAATCACAGTAAAGATTTATATGAAAATTTCCTCATCTTAAGAAAAGAGATAGAAAATATAGGAGACGTAGATTATATTACCGTACTTTTAGGTCCTGGCGGATTCAATTCCATTCGTGTAGGTATATCATTTGTATTGGGAATAGCTAGTTCATACAATATAAATATTTTAGGGATCCCTTCTCATTTCGTTCAAGCTATCAATTCTATAATGAAAAAACAAGAAATTATTTCAGTAATCCCTTGTGGAAAAAACAAATGGAGTTGGGCTAAATTTGCCAGTGGAAGTTTTGAACCTGAAAAAGTAGGATTGATCAGTGATTTTTCTGATCTTGATTCTAATAAATTTAATGGAGAAATATTAATTGAAGGCAAGGAAATAACTAGAGACTATAAAAAATTAATATTATCCTCAGAAGTAATGAAAAAAAATAAAGGATTTACTAAACCTGCTGATGTTGTCCCAATTTACGCAAAAGGGCCATCTATAAGTAAGCCAAAGGTACCTTATAAAAAATTAAATATCTAAGGAGAAAATATGGAGCGTACGTTAATTTTAGTTAAACCAGATGGTTTACAAAGAGGGTTGTCAGGTGAAATTATAGGTAGGTTAGAAAAAACCGGACTAAAGTTTTCTGGCATGAAATTATTGCACCTTTCAAAAAACATTGCATCCAAGCATTATGAGGAACATACTGGCAAACCATTTTTTGAAGATCTTGTAAGTTATATATGTTCAGGTCCAATAATTGCCTTGGTCTTAGAAGGTCCAAATGCAGTTGAAAAAACACGAAATATTATAGGTAAAACAAATCCTCTTGAATCTCCTGGAGGAACTATAAGAGGTGATTTGGGACTGGAAGTATCACGAAATCTTATTCATGGTTCTGCAAACATTGGAGATGCAAATAGAGAAATTAATATTTTCTTTGAAAAACATGAAATAATCGAATATGAAAGATCCAATGAAAAGTGGATTACAGATTAAATCAATCTTAAGATTTCTTTGGAAGTAGACCAAAAGTCTTCGAGACCATATCTATCTCTTTGAGTTTCAAGAAAAAGGTGAACTGTTATTCCTGGGGAATCCAGAAGCATCCAACCTCCACTAGAGACACCTTCTTTGTGACTTGATTTAATATCATTATCCTTAAGAAAACGTGAAATACTGGCTGATGAGGATTGAAGGTGTTGACTTGTCATCCCTGTAGCAATAATAAAATAATGAAAAAATACAGACTCGCCAGACACATCCAGAATTACTATATTAGAAAGTAAATTATCAGACATGAAATCAGCTAATTTCTTAACTTTTTCTAAAAGATCATTTGATTGTATAATTTTTGCCTCTCAAATAAAAATTTTTTAAATATATAATACAAAAGGAGAATAGATTTTACGTCAGTTAAATATCATAATACAGAAAATAACATGGAAATTAATGAAAAAAGAGTAATAGTTGCAATGAGTGGTGGCGTTGATTCTTCGGTAGCAGCTTTATTATTACATGAACAGGGATTTGAGGTTATAGGTATTACAATGAGGCTATTTGACGATTCATTTAAAAACGCTAATGTTCTAAATAAAACCTGTTGTTCATTGGATGATGTAAATGATGCCAGAAAAACTTGTAGCATAATAAATTCAAGACATTACTACATTAATATGGTCGATAAGTTTCGAAAAACAGTTATGAATAAATTCATTGATGAATATGAAAATGGCAGAACTCCTCATCCTTGTTTATCTTGCAATCACAATTTAAAATTTGATTCATTATTTACAAAAGCTGATGAATTGGGCGCAAAATATATTGCAACAGGTCACCATGCAAAAATTTCTCGAAACAATAAAGAATACATAGTCGAAAAAGCAAAAGATGAAAATAAAGATCAATCATATGTACTGTTCACACTTGGACAGGAAAAATTAAAAAGATTACTCTTCCCTGTAGGTGAATACACAAAAGAAGAAATTAGAGATATTGCAAAAAAATATAATTTATCTCACGCTACAAAGCCAGATTCTCAAGATATCTGTTTTATCCCAAAAGGGAACTACAGAGATTTCCTGAAAAATAAAATCAAACCTATTTCAGGAACAATTTATAAAGAAAATGGAGAAAAAGTTAAAGAACATACTGGAATTCATAATTTTACTATAGGTCAACGCAAAGGGATCGAAATTGGTGGATTAAAAGAAAAGATTTATGTAAAAAGTATTAACAAAGAAAACGGAGATGTAATAGTTTCAAGAAACTCAGAATTGTTTGAACGAAAATTGATAGCAGATGAAGTTAATTGGTCCAATGGTACAATCCCAAAAAACAACATAAAGATAAAAGCTAAAATTAGGTATAATGCTATAGAATCTGATGCAACTCTGAAAATTAATAAAGATTCTTTGAATACATTTATGCTGATCTTTAACAAACCAGTAAGAGCCATAACTCCTGGACAGCCAGTAGTCATTTATAAAAATGATTTGGTAATAGGAGGCGGAATAATAAAGCAAACTATCAAAGATGATAAAAATATAGATGTCGAATTTGGAGCTAGAAAAAAAACTTTGGGGAAAGTCATTTAATTATATTTGTGGATTAGATGAAGTTGGTAGAGGATGTATTGCTGGTCCAGTGTATTCAGGAGCTGTAATACTTAAAGAAAATTTCGAAGATCCTGATGGTTTATTTAAAAAAATCAATGATTCAAAAAAAATTGCTCCTAAACAAAGAGAAATTTTATCTGAGTATATAAAAAAAATATCACATACCAGTTCAATTGGAAGTGCTTCTTCAGAGGAAATAGATAATGTCGGGATAGTAAAAGCAGTAAAATTATCTATGACAAGAGCAATATTAAATCTTGAAATTAAACCAGATTTTTTACTTATTGATAGCATTTCTATTGAGGAAACAGAGATCCCTCAAAAAAATATAATAAAAGGTGACCAAATTTCAAAAAGCATTTCTGCAGCTTCGATTATTGCAAAGGTATCAAGAGATAAATATATGATAAAAAATTTATCGAAAGAATATCCAAACTATTTATTTGAGAAGAATAAAGGATATGGTACAAAAGAGCATATGGCATTAATAGAAAAATATGGAATAACAAAATATCATAGAAAAACATTTGAACCTATAAAATCTAATTATGAATTTAAAAACTAAAAAATTTAATGGACTTTATGTAATAATTGATCCTTCATTTATTAACTCTAAAGATCCAGTGAATATTGCTCAACAAGTACTTGATGGCGGGGCAAATATTATCCAATTGCGTAATAAAGCAGACAATATTAGAGAAACGGTTGATTGGGCTATAAAGATATCAGAACTCTGTAACTCATACAATGCATTTTTTATTGTTAACGATCGTGTTGACATAGCAATAATTTCTAATAGTGACGGTGTTCATTTAGGACAAGGTGACATCTCTCCAGATCATATAAAAAATATCACAGATAAAGATCTAATAATAGGTTCTTCCAATGCAACCATAAAGGAGATAGAAGAATCAAATAAGAATTCTAGTGACTACATAGCTGTTGGGAGTATCTATTCAACTGACACAAAATCAAATACTCGACCTGCAAGTTTAAATCTTTTAGTCGAGGCTAAAAAGATCAGTAACAAGCCAATAGTTGCTATAGGTGGGATAAAAGAAAATAATATCGAAGAAGTATTGGAAACTGGAGTTGATTCGGTTTGCATGGTGACAGCAATAACTCTTTCGAAAGATCCCCAAAAAGCTACTGAGAGATTTAGCAAATTTTTCTAATAACATCTTTTTATATGTTGCTTTTTGAAAAAAAACATAAGAATATATAACGGTTGTATTTTTTACTTAATTATTTACTTTGGGGGTCATTGATGTCAGAAATCGTCTACGGAATTATTGCAGCTGCTATAGCATTGGTAAGCGCTTCATTATTATTTTTACGTGTACAAAGAAGCAAAGTCGAAAATAAAGATGTAATTGAAATAGGAAATCTAATAAAGGAAGGTGCAATGGCTTTCCTAAAAAGAGAGTATAGTATCCTTGCACTTTTTGTATTGACTGTATTCATAATATTAATTTTATTTATCGATCTAGATGTATTCGGAATAATAGGTAAAAGCCAAGGAAATATAAACATGTCGATTTCTTACTTGGTTGGAGCATTTGGCTCTGCCCTAGCTGGATTCATTGGAATGTCAACAGCTGTAAGAGGAAATACTCGTACTACAGAGGCCGCTCAAACAAGCTTAAACAAAGCGCTAAATGTTGCATTTTCAACTGGCGCAGTCATGGGATTTACAGTAGTGGGTATAGGTCTTTTAGGAGTTGGAGTTCTTTATATGCTTTTTGAAAGTGCTACAGTAATTGCAGGATTTGGTTTTGGTGCCAGTAGTATCGCCTTGTTCGCAAGAGTTGGCGGCGGAATTTTTACTAAAGCTGCTGATGTTGGTGCTGATTTGGTAGGTAAGGTAGAAGAAGGATTACCAGAAGATGATCCAAGAAATCCGGCAGTTATAGCAGACAATGTTGGAGATAACGTAGGTGATGTAGCTGGAATGGGAGCAGATTTATTTGAATCATATGCCGGATCCATAATAGCGACAATTGCATTGGCTGTCTTTGCTACTAAGAGCATAAGCCACCAATTAGTAATTCTTCCAGTTATTATTGCAAGTATAGGAATAGTCTCTTCAATAATTGGTACTTTCCTAGTTAGAACAAAGG
>Ga0310123_10002902_pt1 | contig 13498 bp, 12 predicted proteins | sample CB6_AW_1057_MG_FD_203505 | JGI IMG/M metagenome (GOLD analysis project Ga0310123, IMG submission 203505) | Marine microbial communities from Western Arctic Ocean, Canada - CB6_AW_1057 | ecosystem: Environmental > Aquatic > Marine > Oceanic | place: Canada: Western Arctic Ocean | collected... | reverse complement strand
CGGCCAGGAAGAAGGGCGTGCCGCTACTGGCATGCTGCTTCAGCTTCTCGATGGCACGGGTCGCAGCAATTCCGTCGGTTTGCTCTTCGTCGGTCCCCTCGGCGGCCAGCCAACTCAGGGTTCCACCAAACTGCCCCTTCCTCAGGCTGAAGATCTTCGACTCTTCGTCGACGTCCCGTCCTCGAGGATTGAACGTCTGGTTCCACGAATACGGGTCGTCGTGGCCACTGGTCCCGATGTGCCGGGGGACGTTGTAGTGGTACATCTTGCCGATCCGGGTCGCGAAGTAGCCATTGCGACGAAACATCTGCGGCAACGTCACGACGTTGGGAATGTGCTCACGGATGTAGATTGCGTTGCGGCGCACGAGCGTCTGGTCGGGATACATCCCGGTCAGAAACGACGCTCGGCTGGGCCCGCACAAGGGGAACTGGCAAAAGGCGTTGGAGAACCGGACTCCACGCCGCGCCAGGCGGTCGACGTGTGGCGTTCTCACCTGCGAGTGGCCATAGCAGCCCATGTCGCAGTTCAGATCGTCACAGACAAGGAACAGCACGTTCAGTTTCCGGGGCCGCTGTTCAGCTGCCATCAACTGACCTGTGGCCAAGCCCGTCACGGCCACCACGATCGCCAGAACCGCCTGAACAACCAGCGTTTTCCGAACACAGTCCATCACCGCTGGTGAATCTCCACGCCATCGGGATGAGGCTTACCGGCCAGTCGCGTCAGTTGCGGCTTGGGATCGAACAGGTCCATCTGGCTGGGACCGCCGTTTTGAATCAGCTGGATGACCGCTTTGGCAGGAGCGGGAAAATGAGTCGTACGAGCGCGTAGATCGCCGTAGATCGGTACGTGGGAGGGGGTACTCTTTTCGGCGCCACAAAGGGGACTCTCGCCCAGCAGGTCGGCAACGACGAGTTGTCCCAGGCCAAAGCCGGAAAGCCCTAGAATCTTTCGACGGCTGAGTTGCATCATGGCATTGTTGGCCCTAAGTGCGCGCCGATCTGAATTGCAAAATGCAATCCGACCCATTACTTACCAGTCTAACAGTTAATCAAATGTCAGTAAAACGCCTATCAGTTGTAAATCTTACGATTTCCGATGCCCACCGATCGAGGAGGGGCGGTTCAAATTTTGAAAAGGGCCTGAAAAAAGGATGAGAAAAGATAAGATCACTCCACCAGCGTTTCGAGATCACGTTGACAGCGGTCGTCGTCTCCGTGTGACTCCTCTGGACTTAAACGCGTGGTTTTCAGATAACCTCTGCTCTCCCATTACCAAGCCGCGGAGGAAACATGCCATCCACTAGACCAGTCGGTTCGTCCGTTTCGTTGATTTCAAGCCGGTCGATTCCAATCCTGTTATCGATGGGGTTTCTGGCAAATCCTGTGCTGGCGGCAGATACCACCTCGGCTGCAGCCGACAGTGGTGACACGGCCTAGATTTTGGTTTCGACCGCGCTTGTCCTGTTCATGATGCTCCCTGCCCTGGCCCTCTTCTATGGCGGACTGGTGCGAACCAAGAATGTGCTGTCGGTGCTGATGCACTGCTTTGCTATGGCGGCACTGCTGTCAGTGGTCTGGATAGTTTTCGGCTATAGTCTCGCTTTCGATGAAGGTAAACTGATAGTGATTTCAATCCCTATCAGCCCTTAAACCTAGCTAACAGCCCTCCTTTTTTCAAGATTCTTCCCCGTTGTCCGTCCATTTCTCCCGCGTCATAGGGCGATCGGACAGGCTTGTGCTACGATCCGGGCCGCCCTCTTGGCGCGGGAACGTTCCGGACACGTTTGCCGAACCAGGGGACACGCGAAATGGGCCCGGTTTGGGCGAACGGAGAGTTTGTACCGCCTGATCGGCGCACACGCTTAGCGCAGATCGGGTTCGGCGTGTTTGAAACGGCCGCAGACACTCGCTACAAATACTCCGGATCGAGTACCAATTGGAGCTCGCGCGGCTCAGCCGGTTCTCGATCCGAGTCCCTCGCCTTCGGTGGCGCCCTGGCCGTGGCCAATGTTCGCAGCGGCCCCTCCCACAAACCACAATGCCGCAGGATCTTTTCGACAACGTCTCGTTGGCGACGTTCGATGAAACTGATGATTTTCATCCTTGACCCACATTGAGGACACTCGAGCGAGTCGACTTCAAATACCCGGTTGACCAGAGCGGCCCAGCTCGAAGCCTTCCCGCTCGATTGGCCCTTCGCGGCAGATCGTGCCTCATCGACAAACCGCCGATCGATCTTCACTTCGTCGCTTGACGCCTCCTTGGCGCGGATGCCCCGGCGGCGATACGAGTACCAGCCAAAATATCTGACGAGATGTTCTCCCTTGTCTGGGATGTGCTGCGTGAGTTCGGCGAGGAAATCGAGCGCGTCGAAAACCTGAAAATTACGGCTCGCGCCGCCAGCCAAATCCGCCGGAAACGATGCAGCTAAGGAAATCATTGTCTATGTCCCGCGTACGGGTAAGAAATACCACACGAAGAGCTGCCGGTACGGCAAACGGTCAAACCGATCGCTGACTCTGGAAGAGGCACAAACCGAGTACGAACCCTGCAAGATTTGTAAACCGCCGCCTTCCACGCCTGACACTCCCGAAAATTTTCTTGAGGAGTCGTCTAACGGCAACAAGTTGACATACTGGCTCAACACCCAAAGCAATGTACGGCACAAATCCAGTTGTCACTGGTACAAAAACACGAAAAACGGACGGATGTGTGCCGCAGATGAAGGCCGCCCCTGCGGACACTGCGGCGGTTGACTCCGTCACGCAAAATCGCGAATTCAAACGGAACCCGTTACCCTGCGAAGAAGCGATTCTCCCGGGTAGACTAAGCGGGAATCAAATTTCCTATCAGTCGTATCTTTGCCGGAAATGTGCCTCAGGGTGATACGGAAGAAGTTGCGGTCGAACGCTGTGCACGCGGAATCAACGAATCACTCCGGTACGCCTCCACACGTGGTGTATTTCTCGCACTTGAAAACCACGTAGGAAGCGGGTGGGCGGCGACGGGCCGCTGGCCTTCGGCAAGCGACCGGACAACTGGGTGACGCTGGACAACGGGCGCATCGACGAGGTGCGGATCTATGATCGGGCCCTGTCGGAGCGGGAGATCCGCATGCGTTTCGAGGAGCCGGGTAAGATGGTGGTCGGCCAGAAGAGGCTTCTTGGACAGTGGGGGTTCGAGCAGGACCTGGAAACCTTGGAGACGGCAAAGGCGCCGCTTGCTGTCGAGCGCCGCAGCGACTCGGGATTCGACAAGAACATGACGCTGCTCGAGGTGGAAAAGGCGATTGCAGGTATTGTCGCGAAGGCGGGGGTGAAACCGTCATTCCGTCGGCACCGGTCCGGCGAGTGAATGGGGCTCTGGCTCATCCTCCGGGCAGGGCTCCAGAGCCAAGCCATCTCTGTGGCAGACGGCGCATTGGGATCTTCGACCGGTAGGATCGCGGCTTGGCACGAGAGACCCCAGTTTCGTCCTCCCGTGGAAAACCAAGTGCAGAGACGAAGCCGTGCGTCATTGTGCAGTTTTCATGAAGCAGGTTGCTAGTGGGGCAGGCCTCCGTGCCTGCCACGTTCAGGGCAATGGCAGGCAGGGACGCCTGCCCCACAGATTGCCAGCTAGAATGAGAGTCATCTGACCCGCAGGGAGACACCTCGTGCGTCCAAGACAGCTCCTGCTTCCGATCGTCCTTCTCGCCGCCTCCGTCAGTTTGGCGGCTGCCCCCGCGAACCCCTGACCGCGCTGGCGCGGACCTCAGGACAATGGCGGGACCGATGCGCCCATCAAGACGGTGAAGTTCGGCCCGGATCGCGGGCTGGCCTGGAAGACGAAGCTGCCGGGCAAAGGCTGCTCGACGCCGATTCTCTTTGGCGAGCATATTCTCCTGACGGCACCGATCGGGGATCAGGATGGATTGATCAGCTACGACCTGGAGGGGCGAAAACGCTGGGAGGTCACTGTCGGTCAGGCCAGGGGCGGCAAGCACCAGAACGGCTCCGGTGCCAACCCTTCCGCCGCCACTGACGGGCAGATCATTGCGGTCTATTTCCGAAGCGGCAATCTCGCCTGCGTTGACTTTGACGGCAAGATCCTCTGGGACGCGAATCTCCAGGAGCACTACGGCAAGGACACGCTCTACTGGGACCTTGGCACCTCCCCGGTGCTCACCTCCGAGCATGTGGTGGTGGTCGTGATGATGACGCGTTGCAAGGCGGCATGGGTAACGACCTGTTTAACGGGAATGGTGGAGGCGACATCCTACTCGGAGGTGAAGGCAACGACACTCTCTACGGCGGAGCCGACCGCGACATCGTGTTGGACGAGCTCGGTGATGACGTCGTCGTCGGACACGGAGGACGTGACATCTTGAGCGGTGGACCGGAAACGACAGAATTCGTGGCGTGGCCAACGAGATCGACAAGGCCTTCACGTTACTTTGCCGACTGGGTGAGCTTGATGTAGTGTCGATGTTGAATTTGACGCGCTGGGCCAGTGACAGGTCGGTGCCTTAATTGACGGTGCAGGTTTGGCGGCGAATGTAGGCTTTCCAGGCGTCGGAACCCGCTTTGCGGCCGCAGCCGGTGTCTTTTTCGCGTGTACCGCTAAGAAAGCTCGACGACGATTTCGATAGCCAACGCGCGTTGTTCGCTGTATCCTGATCGTTTGGATTGGACGTGCAGTCGCCCGATGTTCATCGTGAACTTTTGAGAAAGGAGAATGAGATGCACACCTGGAGAATCGGTCGAATTGGGATGCAGATGGCATTGCTTCTTCTGGTCGCGGTCGTGGGGACCGGCTGGGCCGACGACTTTAAGCTGGAAGAAGGTTTCACTCGGCTGGATAACGGTAAGAACCTGGAGGGCTGGACCGGAAAAACAGACGGCTGGAGCGTTGTGAAGGGCGCGATCCATCTGGACGCGAAGAAGGCGAAAGGGCACATCTACAGCAAAACCAAGCACAGCAAGAACTGTGTGATCCGCATGCAGTTTCGAGCCGCGAAACGAGCCGATTCGGGCGTCTACATTTATGGGAGGCAGTTTCAAGTCCGTGACTATCCCACGGCCGGTCCTGGCAAGTACGCCAAGTTCGCCAAATCGGCCGGCGAGTGGAACAATTTGGAGTGGGACATTTCGGACGGCGTGGCGGTCGTCAAATTGAACGGCAAGGTCATCGAAAAGGCTTGGAAGATCGGCGACAAAGCTGACCAGGGAATCGGCCTGCAAAAAGAAAGCGGCGACTTCGACTTCCGCAGAGTTCGAGTTAAGGAGAAGAAGTAGCCGGACGCTCGCAATCCTTGCGAACTGCGAAGAGTTTGTCCCACGGATGGCAAAGTGGACCCACGGATATTTCTAAAATAGGTCAATTTGATCCGTGGGTCCGCGTTGCCATCCGGGGGCTTCCAGAGTTTTGGTCGAAGATTGTGCCGTCGACGTTGGTTTGAAAACAGTCACTCTAATTCGACTGTCTGACTAAACACGTACAAACTTGGGAACGAGGGGAATCAGTAAGGTCTTTAAAAAGACGCTCGCATGTACTTCGCCAATCCGTGGGGATTGCTGGGCCTATACTGATAGTGATTTCAATCCCTATCAGCCCTTAAACCTAGCCAACAGCCCTCCTTTTTTCAAGATTCTTCCCCGTTGTCCGTCCATTTCTCCCGCGTCATAGGGCGATCGGACAGGCTTGTGCTACGATCCGGGCCGCCCTCTTGGCGCGGGAACGTTCCGGACACGTTTGCCGAACCAGGGGACACGCGAAATGGGCCCGGTTGGCGTTGGTGATCCACTTCGTGCGGTGGGCTGCAAACGACCCGGCGATAAAAGAGATCACACAGGATGTAGATGCTGACAGTATGAAATCCGGCATCGAGTTGGCGGAATGGTTCAAATATGAGGCGAGGCGAGTTTACGCATTATTAGCCGAATCCGACGAGGACCACGACCAACGGCAGCTGAAAGAATGGATTGAGCGTAAGGGTGGGTCGGTGACGGTCCGTGAAGTTCAACAAGGGCTGCGGTCTATCGCTACATCTGAGGAAGCACAAGCGGCCTTGGATAATCTTGTCAAAGCCGGCGTTGGGACCTGGCACGATGTCCAACCTGGCCCAAAGGGCGGGCGACCAACGACGAAATTTCGACTGTCTACGCTGTCTACGTCTACACAACCTCACGAAACACGGGATTTAGGGGGTTTCGTATACGTACACAGTGTAGACACTCCCGAAACGCAACCTGATGAAGACAAGGAAAACCATGATTGATGACAGCCGGGCAGGGGTTGAAGGCAGCGGTGTGATGTATCTGGAGGGAGTGTCGCTGGTCGGGATGCCGGACGAAGGATTAGAAAAACTGCAACAGCTGTGTAGCAAACAGTTCAGGAAGCATGCGCCGTTTCTAGACAGTTGGCTCCACAAAGCCTTGATCTCGGAGATATGCCGGCGAGCAAACAACATAGCGAGCGATGTGATGCCAACATTGCTACCGGGGCCAATGGAGGGGGGCTGGATGACTATCGTGCTAGACGGCTGGGATCGCAAACGCCGAGCTGAAGCAATCACCGAGCTGACAAAAGCCACGTATGAGGTTCGGGATTATAAAGTTGGGGAATTCTTAGACGGTTTGTGTATGAATTTTGTTTTTCTAAATCAGGCTTTATCCAGTAAGAGCTATGAAGAGCGGTGATCGGTGCCCCAACTGCGGCCAAGGAAATCTACGCGTATTGAATACTAAGCGGTTCAACCAATCGATCGTGAGGTACTTGGGTTGCGGCGTGTGTGGATGTCGCCCAGATAGAAACAAGATTGTGGAGCGGCGAGGACCGTCCCCGTTGCGAGACGAGGCAGAGCGAGCAAGGCCGGTAGTTAGGGGGGCGGGGTAATAATGTCCCAGATTGAGTCAACCTAAACCGCGTCCTAACGTGTAGTTTTATCGTGCAAGTCCGGGGGTGCTGGGTAGCCAAGCAGATAGATGGCGAGGTGCTAACACACGCGGCGAGAGGGGCATTCTAACAGCCCGCGGTGCCCAGGAGAACGATCCCCAGCGCCGACTCGAGGAAGATGCACTTGTAAAAAGTCGTGCTAGCCCAATAGAATCACTACAAACGTTAGACTTGATGGAGCAGTTTCAACAGTCTATGACGTAAAAATTGTGTCGCGATGCAAGGTTGGTTTTCTTTACGCCAACGGCGTTGTGGCTCATAGTGCCGATTTTGAGATGCCCGAAATAATCTGCGAGGAGTGATGGAGTAAAAGGATATCAGCAGGGATTTGGTGCGCAATACTCCATCACTCCTTGCCCGGCGTGTGCCTTTCCGCGGCCGGAGGAATCTCCACAGGCGTTAGTTTCACAATGAACTTCTCTCTCTTCCTCCTCTTATCACTCCTCATGTTTCTGGAGTACGGGGTGTTGGGGGCGTGGATGGCCGTCCTGCCGGTGTATCTCCAAGCCTCGACCGCCGACGGGGGCCTCGGCTTCGAGGCCTACCAGGTGGGGAGGGTGATCGGTCTGGCCGGCGCCATCGGTGCGATCACCGCGCCCATTGTTGCGGGCCAGGCGGCGGACCGACATTTCCGCACCGAGCGGTACATGGCGTTTCTCCTCACAGCATCGGGGCTGCTCAAGTGGTACGCCTCGTATCAGACGAGCTACGTCGCGTGGCTGTGCCTGTCCGTCGCGTTCAGCATCCTCTACATTCCCACGCTCTCGCTGGCCAACTCCATCGTCTTCCACCACGTCGAGGATGGCCAGCGGCACTTTCCCAGGATCCGCGTCTGGGGAACGATCGGATTCATCGCCGCGATGTGGACGTTTCCCTGGATCTACTTGGAAAGGAACCTCAAGTTCCAGTGGCTACCGCCGTTTCTCGCTGGCGAGCAGGTGGAGAACGCGACCGCCATGCTGGGTAGGTGTCTCGAGTTCTCGGGAATCATTTCGCTCGTATTTGCGGGTTTCTGCTTCCTGCTGCCCAAGACGTTGCCCGCTCGGGACGCCGCCCAGAAGTTCGCGTTCGTCAAAGCGCTGGCGCTATTCAAGAAGCCCTCGTTTGCGATCCTCTGGCTGATCACCTTGCCCATCCTCGTCCTTCACACTATCTACTGGATCCATGGGGGACCGTTCCTCACGTTTCTGGGAATCGAGGAAAGCGATATCGCCCTGGCGATGTCGATCGGGCCGATCGCGGAGATTCTGTTCATGGCGACGCTGGGGCTCGTGCTCAAGCGCCTCGGGGCGCGCTGGGTGATTTCCATGGGCTGTCTGTCCTACGGACTCCGCTTCATCTTCTTCGGCATGTACGAAACTCTCCCCGTCTCGTTCCTTCTCGCCACCCAGGCGCTTCACGGCGTCGGAGTCGCAGCTTTCGTGGCAGGGGCGTTCATCTACGCCGACCGCGTTGCCGACGCCGATGTCAGGCATTCCGTCCAGGCCTTGCTGGGGCTCAGCATCTTCGGCGTTGCGCCGACACTGGCTGGAGAGCTGTATCCGATGTTCAAGGACTGGACCACGGATGCAGCCGGTGAGTTCAACCAGGCGCAATTCTGGTACATTATGGCAGCCATCGGGCTGGTCTCGACCGTCGTCTTCGCTCTGCTGTTCCGTGATGAGTCGCGATCCGAACCACCGACCTAAACGCGTTAGAAGGAGTTATTCATGGCGATTCAGTACACCGCCAAGCAAGTCGTGGCCCGTCTCCGCAATGAAATCGAATCTGGCCGTCCTCTGTTCATGCCCAACACGGGAATGGGGCTTTCCGCGAAGATTCAGGAACAAGGCGGCGCCGATCTGGTTTGCGTCTCCCCGACCAGCTGGTGGAGACTCAGGGGACGTGGCTCCTTGACCTCCTATTTGCCCTACAGTGACTGCAACAAGCTCGTTTTCGAACTCGTCCCGGAGATCCTCGCCGCCGTGAATGAAGCTCCGGTCATCAGCCTCTCGGGTCCCCACAACCCGCTCCTCGGTCACCGCGAGCACGTCAAAAAGCTGTGGGACATGGGCCTCTCGGGCGTCAGCCCGAACACGATCATGCTCTTCGGGAAGGAATTCGCCGAACAGATGGAGCACCTCGGAGCAGGATTCAGCCAGGAGGTGGCATTCATCAGGACAGCCAACGAGATGAACATCTTCACGCTCGCCTACGCGTTTACCACGGATGAAGCGATCGCTCTCGTCGAGGCAGGCGTGGACGCGCTCAGCTCCCACGTGGGAGCGACCACCGGCGGAGCTGTGGGCGCTCGGACCACCGTATCTCTGGAAGAAGCCGCCCGGATGAGCCAGGAGATCTTCGACGCCGCAACGTCCGTGCGCAAGGACGTGATCCTGTTCGCTCATGGGGGCCCCATGGAGGGTCCCGAAGAGGTCAAGTACATCTTCGACCATACGACGGCGCACGGATTCACGGGTGGCTCTTCCGCCGAGCGGATGCCCATCGAGAAGGGAATCCTCGAGGCGACGAGCGCCTTCAAAACGGTTCCCATCCCTCGAAATAGCCGTGCGCGATAGTGACACCATGGGTGAGACAAAGCCGACCGTAGTCTGCATGGGCATCCTCGACACTAAGGGGGACGAGATCCGCTTCCTCGCCCAAGAGATCCAACGCCAGGGCGCCGACGTCAAGATCATGGACCTGTCTCTCGGCGCCGAAGCGAGCTGGGCCGACATCCGTTTGAGCCAGGTGCTCGAGGCGGACGGTAAGGCGAAGGAAGAAGTTTTCAAATCCTCTCGCTCCGAAGCAGCCCAGATTGTTGGCCAGGCGGGAGCTCGAAAGATTCGCGCGCTGGCGGACGAGGTTCGGCTCGACGGGGTGATCGCCTGGGGTGGTGGGATGGGCACATCGGTCGCGACGTGCGTCATGCGAGCCCTACCAATCGGCTTCCCGAAGATCATGATGTCTACGCTCGCGTCGGGCGACGTCAGCAAGTGGCTGGGGAACACGGACATCTACATCATGAATCCCATCGCCGAGAAGGGAATCAATAGAATCACGCGGCAGATCGTCAACACGGCTGCTGGTGCCATCGTCGGGATGGCCGCGTCGCGTCGCGACGACACCGCGGAGCTTCGACCGCTTGCCGCCTTGACAGTCCTGGGAGTGACCACGCCAACGGTCAACCGCTGCGCCAGTTTCGTCGAAGAGAAAGGGTGGGACACGATCTTCATCCACCAAGTGGGCACGGGAGCCACCATGGAAGATTTAATACGCGCCGGTGAGATCACGGCCGTGTACGACATCACCACCGGCGAGCTGAGCAATACGCTGCTCGGCAGTATATATGGAATCAGCGAGACGTGGAAAGGAGAGCGACTGACGGCCGCAAGCGAGATGGGCATCCCGCAGGTCGTCTGTCCAGGTGGTCTCGCCGAATGTGCGTACGGAGCGCTGGAAACCATGCCGCAGTCGTACCTCGATGACTTTAAGAGCGGCCGGCGCGTTTCGTACCAAAACTCGGGCAAGCCCTACTGCCACAGCGAGTCCGTAACCGTCCTCACACCGACCCTCGATGAGACCCGGGCCCTGGCCCTGGAAATGATCACCAAGCTCAACAAGACGACCGGACCGACGGCGATCGTCGTGCCCATGCGTGGCTGGAGCGCGTACGACCAGCCGAAGGAAGTGGCCAGTCTTGAGCGCGGCTGGCCCCAGGGCAAGGGAAACGCCCCGGCCTGGTGGCCGGAACCTGAGAATCCTTCGTGGTCTCGTCGCGCCACCACGCTGTGGTCGGTCTTCGAGCAGAATCTCACGGCCAGCAACCCCAACCTGGATGTCATCCAGTGTGACATGCACCTCCTCGACGAGGCGTTCGCCGATCTCCTCAACCAGTGCATGGGCGATATGCTCGAGGGGAATTGGCGGAAGGGGCGCTACCGGAACACGCCCGGTGTGTTTGCGAGCAGGTAAGAGTACCGCACGAAGCGCTCGCACCTTGGATGGATCTGTTAAAGTCTCCAAGCCGGCAGGAGGCAATGGTCCTAGAATGTCCGGTTCTAAATCAACCTTAAAGAACTGCGAGGGCAACGCGACATTGAATCCGAAAACGCTTTAGCGGATTCCGCCGTGGCGGAAGTTGTTCACCGGCGGCGCCACGTACTTCCCCTGCACCTGGGCATTGAGTCCTCCCACCGGAACTTTCTCTTCCATTCCGAGCCCCCAGAAGATCGCTTGAATAAGCAGGCGCCGCACGGAGGCGTGCTCGAAGTCCTCCGGGTGGCCCAGTGAGGTAAAGAACACGCGCTTGCCCTTGTCGGTCCGCGTCCACGCCACGGGACTGGGGAGACCGAAGATCTCCTCCCTGGCCTTCGGCCCCTCGACAGCGGCGCCGAAAACCAGCAGCACGCAATCGCCGCGCAACGGCCCGGCCTTGTAAAGCCACGAGCGGGTGTGGAAGGCCGGGGCGACGCCACGCACAATCGGGTGATCCCCGACGACGACGCGGACGTTGGTGCTCGTGTTGTGACCGGGGTGGCTGATTCCGCGCTGGCCGAAAACGTCCTCGCCAAAACCCTCGTTGTACTTCTCGTTCGGTCCGCTGGAGTAGAGGAACGCATGAAGGGCCGTGCGTATCCCGACGACGGGCTTCTCGGAGCGGGTGAAGTCGAGGATCTTCTTCAGCTGGTCGTCCGGAACGTTGCGAAACCGCAGAAAGATCACCGCCAGGTCCGCTTCGTTCAACTTTTCCAACCCCTTGATGTTGCCGCGGAAGTTGGCGTCCCGCTTACCCGTTTTTGGGTTCACGGCGTAAAGAACCGTGCAGCGGACGTCGTGCTTGGCCTGGAGGATCTTCGCGATCATCGGCATGCTTACCTCGCCGCGGTACTCGCAACCGCCGGTGACGAATACCACGTGCGGCTTCTTCCCCTCCGGCTCCGCGCCGAAGGCGGTCGCGGCAACCAGCAGCCACAAGCTCACGGTCCAGTGACCGAAGCGGCACGTTGAGGCAGCCGACGAGCCGTTCTTTCGAAAAATGGCTCGCGCGCCGAAAAGACTGCTAAAATCACTATCAGTCGTTGCCGTCAACCGGTATTGGCAAATGTTGTTCGGGCGCGGTCTGGTACGCACGTCGAATGACTTTGGATCGCAAGGCACTTACCCCACTCACCCGGAACTGCTGGATTGGCTAGCCGTGGAATTTCGTCAGCAGGGTTGGGACACTCAACGGCTATTGAAAACAATCCTGATGTCGGCCACTTACCGTCAATCGTCGGCGGCTCCCAAAGCCTTGTTCCGGGAAGACCCGCAGAATGAGCTACTTGCCCGAGCCACCAGGTTTCGATTGCCCGCCGAATTCATTCGCGACGGCGCGCTGGCCATTGCCGGCACGCTCGATCCGCGCGTCGGCGGGCCCAGTGTCTACCCGAGGCAGCCGCACGGTCTGTGGCGGGAAATCAGTCAATTTGGCTACACCAAACCATTCAGTGCCCAGGCGTTCTACCCCAGCGATGGAACAGGGAAAAACCGGCGCAGCATGTACACGTTCTGGAAACGAACCAGCCCACCCCCTTCGATGACCACCCTGGATGCACCCACCAGGGAAGTTTGTTCGGTGGAACGATCCCGCACCAATACTCCGCTACAGGCGCTGGTCCTGTTAAATGATCCCCAGTACGTCCAGGCCGCCCGAGACCTGGCCCGTCGATCGATGGACGAGGGGGGAAAGTCGATTGAGCCACGTATCGAGTTCCTGTTCCGACGGGCAACATCCCGCACACCGGATCCAGCAGAACGCAAAATTCTGATCGACCGCTATCGAAAGCTGTTGGGGGAATACCGTCAGAATCCCACCGCAACGCGCGACCTGGTTCAAGACAATGATCCCGAACTGGCCGCCTGGACCGTTATCGCATCGGTTGTCCTCAATCTGGATGAAGTCATTACCCGGGAGTAGTCCGACATGGACCATAAACTCCAACGTCTTACCGTTGTTTTTGCCGTGTGAAAACTGTTACTCAAAACGTTACTCAAACAGTCAAAAAACTGTTTAACAATTTGAGAAAGTCTTGTGTTATTGATCTGAAAAAGAAACATCCTTCCCATGTTGTTGATGATTGGATTGGCCACACTTCTGGTGTGTCGGAAGAATTCTACTGTCATACACTAGAGAGCCATTATGAAGCGATTCAAGACGAAGCTTTAGGCTTCCGTCGTCAAAAGAAAACAGCCCTCAAAATGGCTCACAGGAGCTTACGGTTGATAATGTGGAGGTGGACAATGGATGATTTTCTCGATGAGTTCATTCTTTGTGACATTGTTTTATCTGGTGGCGATAGTTATTGCCCCTATTGTAGTATTGGACTTTTGCAAATTTTGACTGAGACACAAGTCATTTGCGATATTTATGATAGAGTGCGGAATACAAACTCAACAGAATACTTCTAAGCCGGGATTTCCCATTTGGTATGGCCTGGAACCACTCCAGGCTCGGAATGTCGCCTATTGTAACCGCATGCGCCCCCCCCCGTGTCTAGCGCATCGGAAGTTTTCTCATTCTTCTTCCCTGCGGCCCC
>Ga0310123_10002901_pt1 | contig 13500 bp, 11 predicted proteins | sample CB6_AW_1057_MG_FD_203505 | JGI IMG/M metagenome (GOLD analysis project Ga0310123, IMG submission 203505) | Marine microbial communities from Western Arctic Ocean, Canada - CB6_AW_1057 | ecosystem: Environmental > Aquatic > Marine > Oceanic | place: Canada: Western Arctic Ocean | collected... | reverse complement strand
GGTTGGTAGCAGAGTCGATCATCGGCAGCACTAGCCCGTGCTCGCGCGCGCACGCAATTGCTTCGGAATACCCAGCGTCAGCATGCCGCATGACCCCACTCGCCGGGTCATTCCACAGCACACGCTCGATCCGACGTGCGGCATCTGCTGTGCCGTCGCAAACGATGACCAAACCGGCGTGCTGTGAATAGCCGATACCTACGCCGCCGCCGTGATGAAACGAGACCCAAGTTGCGCCACTTGCCGTATTCAGCAGTGCATTAAGCAGCGGCCAATCCGACACGGCATCCGACCCATCCCGCATCGCCTCTGTCTCACGGTTCGGGCTGGCAACCGAGCCACCATCCAGATGGTCTCTCCCAATCACAACCGGGGCACGCAGCTCACCCGACGCTACCATCTCGTTGAACGCCAAGCCTAAGCGGTGTCGCTGCCCAAGACCAACCCAGCAGATTCTCGCTGGCAAACCTTGAAACTCAATCCGGCTACGTGCCATGTCTAGCCAGTTGTGCAGGTGCGCATCGTCTGGAATCACCTCTTTCACTCGCTGATCAGTCTTGTATATGTCCTCGGGATCACCAGAAAGTGCAACCCATCGAAATGGGCCGACACCTCGACAAAAGAGTGGCCGGATGTAGGCTGGCACAAAGCCGGGAAATACAAAGGCGCGCTTACAGCCCCCATCAAGCGCCATTTGCCTGATGTTGTTACCGTAATCAAAAGTTGGAATCCCCATGTCGTGGAAAGCGACCATGGCGTTGACGTGGTCAACCATCGAGGCAATTGCCGCCTGCTTCACAGCCGACGGATCGGTTTTCTGACATTCGGCCCATTGATCAAGTGTCCACGCCGCTGGTAAATACCCGTTGAGCGGATCGTGGGCGGAAGTTTGATCAGTGACTGCATCCGGTCTCGCGCCGCGATTAACGAGCTCTGGCAATATCTCCGAGGCATTCCCCACTAAACCAACCGAAACCGCTTCACGTCGGCCAACCGCTTCCGCCACAATCGACAGTGCCTCGTCGAGATCCTTTGCACACCGATCGAGATAACCGGTCGCCAGACGACGTTCTATCCGGTCGTAACGGCACTCGATCGCCAACATTGACGCACCCGCCATGGTCGCCGCAAGCGGTTGCGCGCCGCCCATCCCACCGAGGCCGGCCGTCAGAATCCAGCGTCCGCTGAGGTCACCACCGAAGTGCTGGCGTCCCATTTCAATGAACGTTTCATAGGTCCCCTGAACAATTCCCTGACTGCCTATGTAGATCCAGGAGCCTGCTGTCATCTGGCCGAACATCATCAGACCTTGTTGATCGAGTTCATGGAATTGTTCCCACGTCGCCCAGTGGGGCACCAGATTGGAATTCGCGATGAGTACACGTGGAGCATCGGCGTGCGTCTTGAAAACCCCTACTGGCTTTCCCGACTGTACGAGCAACGTTTCATCTGTAGCCAGCGCCTTCAGCGTTTCGACGATCTGGGCGTAGCACAACCAGTTTCGAGCCGCCCGGCCAATCCCACCGTAAACCACTAAGTCGTCTGGTCGCTCGGCAACATCAGGGTCGAGGTTGTTCATAAGCATCCGTAAGGGTGCCTCAGTCTGCCACGACCGCGCGCTCAATCTAGTTCCCCTTGGCGCGCGAATTGCCTTTCGTTTACCAGGTGATTGTTCGAATGTCATACCTCACCTCGTCTTTGCTCGGACCTGCGTTCCACCAACAAGCCGCAGCTGGCCTCGGCTAGGAGCCATCGGTGCAAATCGACCCCCCAATCGATAGCGTGATCCCGGATGATACAAGCGTGCCGTCGACGCAAGTGAGTCCCTCGCCCACACCCAACGAAGCAAAACTAAACAGGGCTCCCCGGCCGGCATCTTTAATAATCGCCTCACACGGGAAGGCGGTATGACCGCGTGAACCACGTGCTCCACTTCTTGAATTGGCGCCACGCGGGCTAGGTACTCGCTAGCAGTAGTCTTAGTAAAATCCAGCGAGAGGTAATCAGGCACAGCGCGGGGATTGACGTATCGCTCCTCAAGCTGCACCGGTAGGCTGTTCTCGGCGTGTACGATTAGGGAATGAAACATGGACCGTCCAGGCGGCAGGTCGAACGTTCGCGCCGCCTCGCTACCAAGCGGAACTTCAGAGAGCTCCACAACCCGTGAATCGTGGTGGCCACCACGGGCCCGAATATCATCGGCGATATTGCGTAACTCCAGCGGGTGAGCCTGTACGGGCGTCGCCACAAACGACCCGACACCTGCAACCCGGACAACCCTGCCTTCAACCGACAGTTCTCGAATCGCACGATTGACCGTCATGCGTGAGACCTTAAACAGTTTGGTCAACTCGTGTTCCGATGGGATCCGTTCACCGGATTTCAGTCGATGGGAATCGATCTGGTCGAGTACGTGCCGCTTAATTACTTCGTATAAGGGCACCGGCGATCGAGATTTTCTTTGCATTAGTAATCCGCCCTTTTCTCCGAAGATGGCTCATCTCAGACGTGTAACCACCTCTCGATACCGTTCTGCGATTTCCGTTTCGAGACGATGATGACCATCGCGGATAACCCAATCGCCACCGACCATCACATGTCTGACCGGATTCTCACCCGCTGCAAAGATCCAACCGTCAATCAATGCGTCACCACACCGCGCCGTTAAACTCGGATGGTCGCCATCTAATAAGACGATATCGGCCCGGCAACCTGGAGAAATCGAACCGATAGGACGACCCAGGGCTTGGGCACCGCCAGCCAACGCTCCCCGCCACAATTCGGCTCCCACATGACGAGAGCCACTAGTATCACCTTGCCCACGAACTCGGCGACCAGTGATGACACGTTGTCCGTACTCAAGACACTGAAGTTCAGCAACAGGTCCGACCGAGACATTGCTATCCGACCCGATGCCGAAACGTCCACCGGCCATCGAAAACGCATCGAACGAAAATACACCGTCTGCGAGGTTAGCTTCGGTCGTTGGACAGAGCCCGACAACCGCTCCGGAGCCAGCTAGATCCTTGATCTCCTGGCCGTCCGCATGCGTCGCATGGATGAGGCACCAGCGCCGGTCAATACCAATCTCATCGAGGAGCCAAGCTACTGGCCGCACGCCCATCGCTTCCATGCAACCTTCGACTTCACTAACCTGTTCAGCGGCGTGAATATGCCGAGGCGCTGAACTATCCAGCGTCTTAACGGCTTCCCGGAGCAAGTCTGGAGGAACCGCGCGTAGGCTATGGAAAGCCGCCCCAACGCCAGCGTTCGGCAACTCCTCACTAACCCGACTGCTACCCTTGACAATCGCCTGCCAACTCTCAAGCGTATTAACGAAACGGCGCTGTTCAGACCGTGGAGTTGGATTGTCGAAGCCGGCTCTCACATACAACACAGGAAGGTGCGTAATACCGATACCGACCCTAGCGGCCGTCCGGAGAACGCTCACAGACATTCGGGCTGAATCGTCATACGGTGATCCGTCCAGTTGATGGTGAAGGTAGTGAAATTCACCAACGGCTGTATACCCGGACCGCAGCATTTCAACATAGACTTGCGCCGCAACCGACTCAAGGTCCTCTGGAGCGATTTGGTTCGCAAACCGGTACATTACCTCCCGCCAGGACCAGAAATCTGAACCAGACGAACCCGATTCGGCCAGACCGGCCATTACGCGCTGGAAAGCGTGCGAATGGAGATTCGGCATCCCTGGCACAGCATGACCACCCGGCGATTCCCCACGGCTCGGTTTCACATCAGGGGTAACCGACACGATGTCGCCACTCGCATTAATTTCCACGAGCACCGACTCTCGCCAGCCGCCCGGAAGCAGCGCTGATTCAAAGATCAACCGCTTTGGACTCAACATATACAGACCTGTATATACATGCTACCATCTCCGACGAAGTCAGTAATGCCACCATGCCGAAATGGGACGAACTCTGGCTCGATGCCCATCTCGCGACAATGACGGACGCTTCTGAAGAAGCGTCCGATAAACATTACGGTGCGATTACTGACGGTGCTATCGCCACCGCCGGCGACCGTATCGCCTGGGTCGGTCGCCGCGCAGACTTACCTGATTCACCCGAGCACCTCGCCCATAGTGTCACCTCGCTCGACTCCGCCTGGGTCACACCTGGCCTAATCGACTGCCATACTCATTTAGTCTTCGGTGGCCATCGCGCTGGTGAATTCGAACAACGGCTAAAGGGTGAGACCTACGAAGCAATCGCACGCCGGGGGGGTGGCATCCTCAGCACGGTCGAAGCTACACGTGCTGCTACCGAGACTGAACTCACCGTCGCTGCAACCTCGCGCCTCGCCTCGCTGTATGCCGAGGGCGTGACGACTGTCGAGATTAAGTCCGGATACGGCCTTGACCTAGACACCGAACTAAAAATGCTCCGTGCCATCCACCGAGTTGCTGACGTCTTTCCTGGCACGGTAAGAACGACGTTTCTTGGTGCCCACACAGTGCCACGTGAGTACGAGGGCCGTCCTGACGACTATGTCGAGGTGGTCTGTCGCCAAATGCTGCCGCAAGTCGTCAAAGCCGGCTTGGCTGACGCAGTCGACGTCTTCTGCGAACGAATTGCCTTCACTCCGGCTCAGACCGCTAGGATTTTTGAGGCAGCACGCGCAGCAAACTTGCAGGTAAAGTTGCACGCTGACCAACTCTCCGATTCTGGAGGTGCGGCGCTCGCTGCGCGATTTGGTGCACTCTCTGCCGACCACTTGGAACACGCCAACCAAGCCGGCATTAAGGCAATGGCTCAAGCTGGCACGACTGCCGTATTACTACCAGGAGCCGCCTACTTCACTCATGCGACAACTCCCCCGCCAATCGCTCAATGCCGGTCTCTCGGGGTGCCGATGGCATTGGCTACTGACTGTAATCCGGGGTCATCACCAGCGACCTCACTTCTCTTCATTCTGAATCTGGCCTGCACACTTTTCCGATTGACGCCCGAAGAAGCGCTTAGTGGTGTGACGCGCCATGCTGCCGGCGCCTTAGGACTTAGCGATCGCGGTACTCTCGAAGTTGGCCAACACGCCGATTTCGCCTTCTGGGCAATTAATGAACCGTCGGAGCTTAGTTACTGGATGGGGGCCAATCCATGTCTCGGTGTAGTGTGCGGTGGCCGTACTGCGCTTACGAGACAGCCGCCGACTCTCACTGGGTCAAGCTAAATACGATATCCATGAGATGACTTTTAGCCATGTCGGACTTCCACGATTGAAGCAACGTGCTAAGCAACCTCGGTTAATTGCGCATGGTATACTCGACACTACCCATACTCAGGTCCACGGAGGATGACCATGTACTTCAGGAATCTATTAAGATTTTCCGTCGCTGCTATTATTCTTGGCCTTTTCGGCACAGCCTCAGGTGTCGCCGAGAGTAATCAATCCGACCGCGTGCGGGTTTTCGTCTTGGTATCCGAGGACCGGCCGGAAAACGCGATCATTGATCCGGATTTACCTCCTGGCCAATGGCAACTCGAACCAATGAGCTTCGGCACGGAAGGTAACTCCTATTTCTTCGACCTCGATCAGGCCAAATACCTAGGAGAACGACTGAGCCGTCAGCTTCAGCGCACAGATTCTCGCCGAGAGCTCATGGAGTTGGTCGAAACGCGGGACCAAGCAGCGGTCTATTTGGAGGTCGTCGCGACCAAGGTTGAAGGGTCTATCCAAGGAGGTGGTGTTTTTCAAGGGGACGGGGCGAACGCGGCGCCATCCACTAACACAACCAGTGTGGTATCCGACGCATTGATCGTTCGGCTCACAATGCGGTTTCAACCTCAAAATTTCGACTTCCTCGGCATGAAGGTCGACGCCCTGCGGACGCCTGAGGTCATGGTGGCACAAGAGATCGAACGTTTCATTGAGGTTAATGCCGACGCATTTCGCACATTAAATCCCTAAGACCCCGAGTCACTTAAGATGGCTAGCCGCCTCAAATCGCCGCTTGTATTCTCAGTCACTCTTATTGGCCTCATTCTGTTAAACGCAGGGTTTAGCGCTGCGCAAAACAGAGAGACCGACCGTATTACGGTCTATGTTTTTCTGACCGAAGAGAGGCCGGAGGACACGATCGTTGATCCAGAACTACCGAGCGATCAGTGGCAACTCGAACCGTTGGCCTTTGGACCGCAAGGCAATGCCTATTACTTCAACCTCCAACAAGCCGAATACCTAGGGACCCAGCTGATCCGTCAGCTTCAACGTACGAGGTCTCGCCGAGAGCTAATTGAGATAGTTGGCACTCCGGACGAGGCGATGCTCTTTCTTGAAATCGTCGCGACGAGGGTTAAAGGGGAAATCCAAGGGCGCAGCGTCGGGGTAGGCGGGCAAGCGACAGGTTCGACCGTTACAACCATGGCAGTCCACGACGTACTGATCGCACGGCTGACGATTCCAAACCATGTGTACACAACTGACTTTCTCGGTACGAAGGTCGACGCCCTGCGAACCCCAGCGGTCGAGGTGGCTGAGCAGGTCGAGCAGTTCATCAAAACAAACGCCGACGGACTGCGCACAGCGAATCCGCGGCGACCCTAAACCGACCTAAGGAAAAAAGTCGCACATACATTAATGAATCCTCAGATATAATTCATCAGGGATCGTCGCTATCGCCAGCGTAGTTCGCGCCTTATAGGCCCATTTATAGGACAAGCCGCCTTTACATCTTATAAGCACTCTGAATCGATCGCCATACCCCTGCTAGGCCACATCAGCACACATAATACAAACTGACCACCTGACGAGCAGCTATGAGCGCTACGCTTCTTGCCACACTTGGCTTAACCCTACTTTTTCTCGGCTACCGATTTTACTCTCGCTTCATCGCAGAGCGGATCTATCAATTGGATCCTCAGTTCCAAACACCAGCCCATGCGATGCGTGACGACGTGGATTACGTACCGACCCGCCGCATCATACTGTGGGGACACCATTTCACAGCCGTGGCGGGTCTCGCTCCAATCGTCGGTCCTGCCATCGCGGTCTTTTGGGGCTGGCTCCCAGCATTCATCTGGGTCACGGTCGGGACGATTTTCTTCGCGGGTGTGCACGACTTTGGCGCGGTCTGGGTGAGCGTCCGCAATAGGGGTCAGTCGATCGGCGCCCTGACTGGGGACATCGTCGGAACACGTGCGCGAACACTTTTCATGATCGTTATCTTCTTGTTGCTTCTAATAGTTAATGCTGTGTTCGCAGTCGCGATCGCCGACGCCTTGCAGGCAACGCCGAGCAGTGTGATTCCGGTCTGGACCGCGACAATATTGGCGCTTGGGCTGGGGCAACTGCTCTTCCGGATGAAGGTCCCGCTGCTGTGGCCCACCCTTATCGGGACGGCCATACTCTATGCCGTGCTCCCCCTTGGACAACTCGCACCAATCGAACTGCCGGACGGCCTACTCGGACTTGCACCTGGTGCCCAGTGGATCCTCATTCTCTTCATCTATGCATCGGTCGCATCACTGCTGCCGATCTGGGTCCTCCTGCAGCCCCGCGCCTACCTCAATGCCGTGCAACTCTTCATCGGCCTCTGTCTCGTATACGCCGCGATTTTCATCGCGAGTCCCACGATCGTCGCGCCGGCCATCAACCTGGACATCCCGGCCGGCACTCCACCATTACTGCCACTCCTTTTCGTCACCATCGCGTGCGGCGCAATCTCCGGCTTCCACGGCCTTGTGGGTTCCGGTACGACGTCCAAACAGCTCGACCGGGAAACTGACGCGCGCTTCGTTGGCTACCTAGGTTCTACCGGCGAGGGGGTTCTGGCGCTCGCGGCGATCATCGCGACGACCGCCGGATTTGCGTCCCTAGAGGAATGGCGGGCGATCTACACGAACTTCGAGGGTGGCGGCCTAGCAGCCTTTGTCCAGGGAGGCGCCACGATCGTTTCAGACGGCTCAGGCCTCCAGTACGAGACAGCGGCCACCCTGCTGACCGTGATGGCGGTACTCTTCGCCGGCACGACGATGGATACCGGCGTTCGCCTCCAACGTTACATCGTCCAGGAATGGGGAACCATCTATGGTATTTCCGGTCTTCGAAACAGCTACGTGGCCACATTCGTGGCAGTTGCTGCTTGTTTGGCGCTCGCTTTCGGGGCGGGTGGCGCAGACCTGAGAGGGGGCATGGCGCTCTGGCCGCTTTTCGGAACCACCAACCAGTTACTAGCTGCCCTCACACTGCTTGTCATCAGCATCGTCCTGGTAAGATCTGGGCGGCCAGCTCGCTACACGATGATCCCGATGGTGTTTGTTGCGACCGCAGCCCTGCTGGCAGCGCTGTATCAACTAAGGACTTTTTTGCAAGCAGGCCAGTACCTGCTACTGGTTCTCGACACCGTGATCGTCGTCTCCGCTGTCTTCGTGATGCTGGAAGCGATCTCGGCGCTCGGCCGACGGACTTCGGCTTGACCGGCTAAGTTCGACGGGCTTATACTTCGCCTCGGCCTGACGTTATGCAAAACTTTTACGAAGTGCACTCCGGCGGACATGAGAACCCCCGAATGCGGAAGTGTTCGCACTCCGGCGGGCCATGCAGGCCCACGCGCTAACGATCCGTTACGCGCTGCTTTAAGAAGCCCGCCGACTCCAGTTACATCTCGGCGGGTTTTTTTGGCAGTGGTTGGAGTTTTCATGCCCAAGTGTCTTGATTGCGACGCGGACATCATCCTAAAACCTGACGTCGAGGCTGGCGAGATCGTGGACTGCCCTGACTGCGGTACCGAGTTCGAAGTACGGTCCCTTGATCCGGTTAAACTCGACCATGCTCCGCAAGAAGAGGAAGATTGGGGCGAGTAGAGTATGCGACTCGGTGTACTCTGCTCAATCGTTCGAAAAGAAGAGAAGCTCATTTTCGAGGCGTTCCGTGAACGTGGCGTCGACTTCGAGAAAATCGACGACCGCGAACTGGTTCTCGACCTGCATCGCCGCAGCTTCCCTTGGGACATTGTGCTTGAGCGCGCCGTTAACCACGCGCGTGCACTTCATACGCTAAAACTCTTCAACGACCGCGGGCTGCCCACCATTAACACCTGGGACGTCGCTAATGTCTGCGGAGATAAAGTGCTCACCACAAACGCCTTAGTCCGGGCCCGGGTACCAACCCCAAAAACGATCGTTGCCTACACCCCGGAGTCAGCCCTGTCGGCGATTGAAACACTCGGCTACCCCGTCGTTCTGAAACCGGCGGTTGGCTCCTGGGGACGGCTCGTCGCACGTGCGAACGACCAGCACGCCGCTGAGGCCCTCCTTGAACACAAACAGATCCTCGGTTCGTATCATCACTCAATCTTTTATATCCAAGAGTACGTGGAGAAGTCTGGCCGAGACATCCGAGCGTTCGTCGTAGGCAATGAAACAATCTGTGCCATCTACCGGATGAGTGACCACTGGATCACAAATACCGCGCGCGGAGCCACAACGGCTAACTGTCCAGTGACCGATGAGCTGAATGAGATTTGCGTCGCGGCGGCCAATGCCGTCGGTGGTGGTATTTTGGCGGTAGACGTCTTTGAAACTGAACACGGTCTACAAGTTAATGAAGTGAATTATACGATGGAGTTCCGCAACAGTATTGACGTCACGGGTGTACCAATTCACGAACGGATCGTTGATTACACTCTTGCCGTCGGTGAGGCCTCCGTTCCCACTGCCTAATGAAGGTCAGCATCCTCGGCGCGTCTGGCTACGTCGGCGGCGAACTGCTGCGGCTTCTACTGGATCATCCAAATGTTTCCGTGGAACAGGTCACATCGGAGCGCCTCGCCGGCAAGAGGGTGACGACCGCGCATCCAAATCTTCGTGGACGTACAGAGCTGTACTTCAGTCGTCTAGTCGACCTCACGCCATGTGATCTTCTTTTCGCTGCGCTTCCGCATGGAAGCTTCGTCGGGAAATTTGCTGAAGTGCAGTCGATAGCTCCCCGTATTATCGACATGAGTGCAGATTTTCGCTTGCGCTCAGTCGACGCCTACGAAACCTGGTACGGTCATAGACACACCGACCCAACCACCCTCGGTAAGTTTGTCTACGGACTCCCAGAGCTACATCGGTCCACCATCAGGAGCGCAAGCTACGTTACCGGTACAGGCTGCCTAGCAACCGCTGCCATTCTTGGCCTCCTGCCGCTCTTCCGAGAGGGCGTCGTACTAGAGCGCGAGGTCTTTATCGAAGCGAAAGTCGGATCTTCCGCAGCAGGCAATAAGGAGAGCGCGTCGTCGCATCATCCTGAGCGAAGCGGTGCCGTGCGTTCATTCCAACCGACCGGCCATCGGCACACCGGTGAAATTATTCAAGAACTCTCATTGAACGGCACACCGACAGTACACCTCTCCGCCACTGCGATCGAGATGGTCCGCGGCATCCTGATCACCGCCCACCTCCGCTTGACGCAAGACCTCGATACAAAGGCAGTCTGGAATCTCTACCGCACCGCATACCGCGATGAACCCTTTATCAGAATCGTAAAGGACCGTCACGGTATCTTCCGTTATCCGGAGCCTAAGATTCTGGCCGGCTCCAACTACTGCGATGTCGGGTTTGAGCGTGATGCTCACAGCGACCGGCTTGTCGTACTCGCCGCGCTCGATAATCTCGTAAAGGGCGCTGCTGGTAACGGTGTGCAGGCGATGAATATTATGGCCGGTTGGAACGAGCGGGCCGGACTTTCATTTTCTGGACTTCATCCGATCTAATCACCATGCTGGTAATTAAAGTCGGAGGGGGTCAGGGGATTAGCTATGAGAAGGTCTGCTCCGATCTCGCAGAGCTTCATGCGAAGAAACATCCCTGGCTGTTGGTGCATGGTGGGTCCAACGAAACTAACGTCTTAGCAACCGCACTTGGTCATCCACCACGATTTGTGACCTCGGCGTCTGGGTATGAAAGCCGCTATACCGACCGCGCCACACTTGAAATTTTTGAGATGGCCTACTGCGGTAAGGTCAACAAGGGTATCGTCGAACAATTACAAAGCCTCGGGGTTCCGGCCATCGGACTTGCAGGCCTCGATGGTCGGTTACTGGCTGGTCCACGGAAGGCCACCCTAACAATCGTCGAGCAAGGCAAGAAGAAGGTGCTGCGTGACGACCACACGGGGAAGATTACATCGGTCAACACAGAGCTGATTAACCTACTCTACGATGCCGGGTACGTCCTAGCCGTGTGTCCGCCAGCGATTAGCGACGACCACGTCGCTGTCAATGTCGACGGAGACCGGGCAGCAGCACGGATTGCGGAGGCGTTGGGAGCCTGTGACCTCATTATTCTGTCTAACGTACCTGGCCTCCTGACCGATCCTGAGGACGAGTCATCGCTCATCTCTCACATTGCCCCATCGAACCTTGATCGCTACTTCAAGCACGCTAAAGGTCGAATGAAAAAGAAACTTATGGCCGTCAAAGAAGCGCTGTCCGGTGGGGTCGGGCGCGTCGTCCTAGGTGATGCACGGCTGGCACATCCGGTCCAGGAGGCTCTCGCAGGTAGGGGAACGGTCATTGGAACCGAAACAAATCATCGAGTGTGAGGACCAACACTCATCCGGGATGTACTACAAACGCCCGGTTGTGCTGGTACGGGGTGAAGGCACGCGTGTCTGGGACATCGACGGGCGCGAGTATCTCGATTGCACTGCAGGAATAGGCGTCGCCGCGCTCGGACATGCACACCCCGTTGTAATTGAGGCCCTCCGAAAACAAGCGAGTCGCCTCATCACCTGCCACGAACTCTTCTATAACGATCAGCGGGCGGCCTTGTTCAAGCGTTTAGACGTTGTTACTCCCCCGTCGATCAATCGTTTCTTCCTAAGCAATTCTGGCGCAGAAGCCAATGAGGCGGCTATCAAATTTGCCCGCGCAGCGACGGGTCGGACAGAGATTGTTGCGATGATGCGAGGCTATCACGGAAAAACGTTTGGCGCTCTGAGTGCAACGTGGGGTAACGATTTCCGTAAGCCATTCGAGCCTCTTGTCCCAGGCTTCCGTACAATCCCATTCAATCGTCCGGAAGCAATAGCCGACATGATTTCCGATGCTACAGCGGCGGTTCTTGTTGAAATTGTGCAGGGTGAAGGCGGTGTTCGGCCGGCATCCGAAGAATTTATGAAGACTCTCCGTTCGGCCTGCACCGAGCACGGCGCGCTCTTAGTTATCGATGAAGTGCAGACTGGCTTCGGACGGACTGGGCGTCTCTTTGCGTTCGAGCATCACGGTGTCATACCCGACATCCTCACACTTGCCAAAAGCGTGGCAGGCGGTCTCCCGATGGGAGTAACGGCCTTCGGTGAGACAGTTGGCCAACTAGCCAAACAGAGCCACACCAACACGTTTGGTGGTAATCCGCTTGCCTGCGCTGTCGCTGAGCGCGTTATCGCACATATCGTGGAGACAGACCTGCCAGCCCGAGCGGCAGAACACGGACAACACTTAATGAATGCGATTCGTGGTTTGTCGAAGCCACAGGTTCGCGAGGTGCGCGGCCTTGGCCTCATGATAGGGATCGAACTAAAACAGTCCGCCGGAAAAGTAGCTCGGAGCTTAATGGATGAGGGGGTTCTCGTCTTATTAGCTGGCCCGAAGGTGCTCAGGCTCCTCCCTCCGCTCGTCATCGAGGCTTCCGAAGTCGACCAGATTGCGGACGCGTTTGGCAAGGTGCTGACATGAACGACCGTTGGGCCACCGCACTACTTCGCGATCTTTGTGCAATCTACTCCCCATCGGGTAATGAGTCCGAGGCCGTCAGCTTCCTTGTTTCTCGTGCTGCCGAGGCTGGATTAAAGGCATCGACCGATGGAGCTGGGAATTTCGTGGCCGAGCGCGGTGAGGGCCAGACGTCAATAGTACTCTTGGGACATATCGACACGGTAGAGGGCTTTATTCCACCGACAATAACGAACGGACGACTGTATGCACGTGGAGCCGTCGACGCCAAAGGTCCTCTCGCAACATTCGTAACAGCCACAGCACAAGCGACCATCCCTGAGGGAGTGCGGGTAATCGTCATCGGTGCAGTCGAAGAAGAAGCGCCGAGCTCAAAAGGAGCACACTACGTCTGCGGTCGATATCAACCCGCTGCAGCGATCATTGGCGAACCGAGCGGCATATCTGGCATCACGACCGGCTATAAAGGCAGAATGAGCCTGTCGCTTGTCGGTCAGCAGTCGCACGCACACTCCGCCGCCAAGAGCCGTAGTGTCGCTGCGCGAGCCGCGGAGTGGTGGACACGGCTCGAGGAATATTGCGACCATCGGAACACCAATCGTCCACTGTTCGATTGCCTGGATTCACATCTGACCGAATTTCACACTTCGACCGATGGCTTCACGGACCGTGTCGACCTATACGGTAGTCTGCGCCTACCTTTAGGGGCGTCCATCGACGAACTACGACACCGGCTCACCACCCTGTCCAACGGCTGGGGTACGGTCTCGCTAGGCGATTACATTCCACCCTTTCGGAGTGACCGGAAGACTCGT
>Ga0310123_10002900_pt1 | contig 13501 bp, 15 predicted proteins | sample CB6_AW_1057_MG_FD_203505 | JGI IMG/M metagenome (GOLD analysis project Ga0310123, IMG submission 203505) | Marine microbial communities from Western Arctic Ocean, Canada - CB6_AW_1057 | ecosystem: Environmental > Aquatic > Marine > Oceanic | place: Canada: Western Arctic Ocean | collected... | reverse complement strand
GTTCTCAGCGAGTTCTACGATATGGCCATGTCGCAGTCATGGGCTGGTGGCGGGCTCGACTACGCACGGTCATTGCTGACGGATAGCCTTGATCCCGACGAAGCCGATCGCATCATGCGGCAGATTAGCCAGCAGGTCCGCAAGACGCCATTTTCCTTTTTGCAGAAAGCCGAGTCACAGAATTTGCTGATGTTCATTCAGGATGAGCATCCCCAGACGATTGCATTGATTGTCAGTCACATGACTCACAGCAAGGCTTCGGAGATCTTGGGTGGATTGCCCACGCCAAAGCAGGTAGAAGTGGTCAAGAGAGTCGCGAATATGGAGCAGACCAATCCAGAGGTAATCCGTGAGGTGGAGGCGGGGCTGGAAGTGCGGCTTGCCAACATGCTCAGCCAGTCATTTGAGAAGATAGGTGGTGTGAACACTGTGGCAGAGATGCTGAATTTGGTCGACCGGGGCACCGAGAAGACGATCATGGAGGGACTGGGAGCCGAAGACCCCGATTTGTTGGAAGAGATCCGGCGCCTGATGTTCGTATTCGAGGATATCAACATGGTTGACGGAAAGGGTATTCAGGCCGTGCTCAAGGAAGTGGACAACGACGAATTAGCGCTGGCGATGAAGACGGCCAGCGACGATCTGAAGGGCAAGATCTTCTCAAATATGTCAGAACGTGCCGCGACCCTGATTAAGGAAGAGATGGAGTTCATGGGGCCTGTGCGTGTCAGTGATGTAGAAAACTCGCAGCAGCGTATCGTCGACGTCGTCCGTCGCCTGGAAGATGCTGGCGAGATTATCATTGGTGGTCGTGGTGACGAGGGAGATCTGATCATTTGAACCTTATGGCACCATCAGAAGTTGGCTTGTAAGTCAGGATCAGCATTCGAATTTATAGAGTTTATGACCTCGAATCTCGAAGTCGGAAGACCCCTTGCCCTAAACTCCAAGGACCACACGCCACAACCATGCCTGTCTTGAAGCAATCCGGTAGCCGTTTGGCAATAAAGGAAGCCGTCGTTCTAGACCTGGGCGATCTTGGCCGGCAGGCGGCACAATTGCGGTTGGCGGCTGAGGCAAAGGCAGCGAAGATCATTGGCGAAGCGGAGAAGGAAGCCGGGCAACTTGTCGCGACCGCCAGTGGGCGCGGTTTCGAACAGGGTGTGCGCGAGGGGTACGATGAGGGGTACAAGAAAGGATGTGAGCAAGGTCGGGTCGAGGCCCAAAGCCAGATGGCGGAGCATCTGGAGAAGTTGCAAGTGGCATTTTCGGCGGGCCTGCAATCGTGGGAGGTGGATCGCACGCGGTTGGAGCGGCAGGCACGCCAAGCGGTTCTTGATTTTTCGCTGAAGCTTGCTGGAAAAATCGTTCATCGTGTCATTGAAGTAGACCGTGAGGTGATCGTCGATCAGGTGGCCCAAGCGTTGTCGCTGGTGCTGCAACCGATGGATGTATCGGTGAGGATTAATCCAGCTGACCGGCCACTGCTCGAAGAGGTTACGCCACGGCTGACGGCCGAATTGATCAATATCCGCCATGTGAATTTGGTTGATGACGATCAGGTTTGCCCCGGAGGCTGCCTGGTTCAGTATGGTCAGGGTCAGATTGACGCCACGATCACGACTCAAATGCAACGGGTGGTGGAATTAATGTTGCCATGGGATGGGTCGTTGGTCCCCAGTCAGCCAGACACGGCTGATATAGGGCGGGAAAGCGATTCCGAGGACTCCGCGCGGGCATCTCGCGCGTGAGTTCGGCGATGGGCGCACCGATGTGGTACGGGATTCGCAACCGATGACACCCATGAGCCTTCTCGCTGAGCAGATCGCGATGCTAGACCAAGTGCCCCTGCTGGAATTGCGCGGCAGGGTCACTCAGGTGCGCGGTCTTGCGCTTCGCGTGGTGGATCTGCCTGCGCCAATCGGCGCAATGGTCCGGATAACGAGTGGGGCAGGTAAGGCGAGAACAATCGAGGGTGAGGTGGTCGGCATCGAAAATGACCAGGTAATCGTGATGCCCTTGGGGGAGGTAGCGGGTATCTGTTGCGGTGATTGTGTGACCTCACGGCAGCATGCCCAGATTGTTCATACGGGCCGGTCCTTACTTGGTCGTGTACTCGATGGCCTGGGGCGACCGATTGATGGATTGGGCGCGATGTTGGACACGACCACTCGCCCGTTACGACCAGAACCAATCGATCCACTAGGCCGACCCCTGATCGACGAGCCACTGGCCACGGGGGTGCGAGCAGTCGATGCCCTGGTGCCGCTGGGGCGCGGTCAGCGGGTTGGGGTATTTTCAGCACCGGGGATTGGCAAGTCGACGCTTCTGGGCATGATGGCGCGTCATACGGCGGCGGATGTGTCTGTAATCGGTCTGGTCGGGGAACGCGGCCGGGAGGTGCGCGACTTTGTAGACAAGATACTAGGACCCGAGGGGCTGGCACGGAGCGTGGTCGTGGTCGCGACCAGCGATGAGCCAGCAATGGTTCGGGTGCGTGCGGCCCTCGTCGCATCGGCTATTGCTGAATCCTTTCGAGATGAAGGCCTTGATGTTTTGCTGATTATGGATTCGGTGACACGTTTCTGCCAAGCTCAACGTCAGGTGGGTTTGACTGCGGGAGAGCCGCCAGCCACGAAGGGTTATCCGCCCAGCGTATTTTCTCTATTGCCCCGGCTGCTTGAGCGTTCGGGGCGGACCGGGCGTGGTTCGATCACGGGCCTCTATTCAGTGCTGGTCGAGGGTGACGATATCACCGAACCGATATCTGATGCCTGCCGTGGTGTTCTGGACGGCCATATTCAGCTGTCGCGATCACTCGCCGAACAGGGGCATTACCCGGCGATCGATCTGCTCGGTTCAGTCAGTCGTGTGGCCGAAGATGTGACACTAGCTGACCATCAAGCTGCTTCCAAACGGGTACTCCGGCTGGTCTCCGCCTACCGCCAGGTAGAGGATCTCTTGAACATCGGCGCATACGTGCCTGGTTCGAATCCAGATTTCGATCTGGCCATCACCTGCAAGCCGGCGATCGACCAGTTGCTGCAGCAAGGCCGTCATGAGCACAGTGGCCAGGGAGACTTCACCCGGACCAAAGCCCAGTTGCTGGCTCTGGCGCAACGGATCGAGCAGACGAAAAAGCAATTGACCAAGCCGCGGCAGAAGTCAGCACCTTTGCCCACGGGATAAATCAAGGATGTCTAAGTTTCGCTTTCGATTTGAATCGTTGTTACGTCACCGTCGTGGCTTGGAAGATAGTTGCCAGCGCGATCTGGCTCAACTGATACGTACCCGCATGATTCTGCACGGAGAATTGCGGTTGATGCAGCAGGAACTCCATGATTCCAAGCATCAGATGGCTAATAGACTTGTCGGCCACCTTGATGTATCCCAGATCCACCAGTTCGCTGCCGCCAGTCAGGAGGTGACCAACCGTGGCCATCAAATTGTACGGCGATTGGCTGATCTTGAAGGGCAGATCGAGCAGGCTCGAAAAGCACTGATCGGTGCAACACGGGATCGTCGGGTTCTTGACCGGCTTAGGGAAAGGCATCTGGTCGCCTGGCAACGGGTGCAGGGCCGTCGGTTGGATCTTGAACTAGATGAGTTTGCGACTCAGCGGTATGTACGTGAATCGCATTTGGAGATGCTGCAGTCATGAAGCCGTTGTCCAGCGCGATCATGGCGATGATCATTCTGCATTTTTTAGCAGCATCGGGATTTGCGATGTGGATGGGCTTCACTGGTCGGATTAGCAGCGATCGGATCTGGCGTGCGGTGAAAATATTTGAACTAATGATTGTTGAGGAAGAGAAATTGGCTGCGGAGCATCGGCACATGGCGGAATTGGAAGCCAAGGACCAGAGAGAAGCTGCGCGCTTGGGTGCTGCAGAGGAGGGCATTTCCACGTTGCGGCAGCGACTCTCCTCGCAGTTACTCGAAAGTGATATTGCTAACGCGAGGCTGGATCGCCTCAGGAGAGAAACCAGCGACATTCGTCGATGCTGGGAAAATGATAAGACGCTGATCGCCAATCGCAAGGCTGAACTTGACATTGAACGACGGCAATTTCAGGATTATGTCGACAAACAGACCAGTGCAACCCGGGAGGCTGGTTTCAAGCAGACGGTGCAGATGTACGATCGTCTTAAGCCCAAGCAGACCAAAGCGATTTTCCAAGAACTGATGGCGGATGAGAAAACGGATCGGGTCGTGGCATATCTTGCCGCGATGTCACCGCGCAAATCGGGGGCGGTACTGCGCGAGTTCAAGTCGGAACAGGAGGTTGCGGATGTTGCCAGATTACTTGAGCGGCTACAAAACCGCGGGTTGAATCCGGCATTGCGGTCTCAAGACGTGAGGAGGGTTGGCCCATGACTCCTCTAGGCTTGTTCCACTTTTTTCCGGCGGCCCGCTCTGGCGAGCCACGATCTTCTCGTGTTGCCGGCGTGGTCCCGTTTCAGGGCCAACTGAACCAAGCCTGGCCAAAGTCGCGGGTGTCTGAATCATTGTGGGAAGATAAGCAACGGTCGATTCATATAGCCGCATCGTCGAGGGATACAGCGGTATCTCGCAAGTGGGGAAAATTCAAATCGCCAATCGGTGCTGCCGAGATCCAGCCGCAACGGTTACATAACGATGCGGTTCCATCGGCTGCGGCCAAACAAGCCCCGAAAGAATCAGCGATCGAGTCGTCGAAACAAAAGCCGGAGGCCCCAACACAGAAATCCATCCATCCTCCGGTGGCCGAGAGGCCACAGGTAAATAGTACGGCGCCGGTGGCGGTACTCCAAAGCTCTAACCCGGCCCAATCCGCGCTGGCTGACTCGCCATCACCATGGCGTGTGGCCCCGGCCCCTGTGCTCGTGGCCGAGGCAAATCAGCTAGCGATCATCTCCCGATCAGGTGTGACCTCCGTTGCTCCAGCGCTTTTGACCTCATCGGGCGAGATCGAAGATCCCACGGCTCAGACCAATGTACTCCGGATCGCACGTGGACTGGCCACTGCACTGGCCCAGCGCGGTGGCTCGGTGACACTGCGGCTGACTCCGCCGAATCTCGGTACGCTACGAATCAATCTGCAGATCAATGGTTCGCGGGTTAGCGCCGGGTTCCAGATAGAGTCCGAGACAGCCCGCACACTTTTGACTCAGCAGATCGGTCAGCTCCGTACATCCCTAGAAAATGTGGGCCTGAGTGTCGAACGCCTCAGTGTCCAATCCATGACTTCGTCGTCGCCAAGTGGATTGCAGCACCAGGGTGGCCAATCCGCCACCGATGGGCGGAGCCGTGGGGAATACACATCGCAGCATCATGGTCGGGGCCATGAAGGTTCTAGTGACGACCGTGACACATTTGAGAAGGTGATCAACGAACTGGAATGATTCAGCTCATCAATGCGTGAGTGAAAGGACAGCAGTCGATGTCAGCAATCAACAGTCTCGCAGGTGCCGCCTCGGTGCCAATGGAATCAGGCAATCGGTTCAATGACCTTTCCAGTGACGAGTTTGTCAGGATCATGGTTGCCGAGCTGAGCAACCAGGATCCGTTTGCGCCCAATGACTCAGCAGCGATCCTGGAGCAACTCAGTAGCATTCGCAACATTGAGGCCCAGACTTCTCTGCATAATCAGCTTGAAGCTCTTATCTCCCAGAATGCGATCGCTTCCGCCAGTGGACTCATTGGCAAGACGATCGCGGGACTTGACGCGAGCAACCATCGTGTCGAGGGCTTGGTCACGTCACTGCGGATTGAAAACGGTAAGCCGATCCTGGTATTAGAAGATGGCTCTGCGATCTCCGCCGATCGACTGACAGCTGTGGGCAGCGGCGACGACTTCAACGCGAGAATCGTCCAGCAGTTGATCAGCGACTTGGTCGCAATCAATCCCGCAGCCTTGATCGGCAAGACCGTCAGCGGAACCAATGACAAGGGACAAACCGTCGAGGGAGCGATCCGTGCGATCCGGCGAGAGGACGGCCGGATGTTGTTGGAACTCACGACAGACGATATTTTGCCTGTTTCGTCCGTCAAGCGGCTCACGGATGTTGGCACATTGCCGTAGAACTCGGCTCCATATCGGCGCCCCGCACCTGATCGTTTCACCCAGTGAGTTTCGAAGGGAACAACCTGCATGTCGCACAGTAGCGAATTGCTGAAACTACTTGAACCGGCGGTTCGACCCGTCGGGCCGACTGCATTGAGTGCCAATCGGCCAGTTCCGTTCGAGGGTAAGAGCTTTGATGCACTGCTGGCTGAGACCCAGCTTTCGGGAGCGGTTCCCGAGGACGTTGCGACGCTACCGCAGAAAGATCGGATGAGCCCATTGAGCCTGTTGTTGCGCATCGGTGCGGTCGAGAATACATCACTAAGGCGCATTATTGCAGCGTCTTCGTCGGCATCCCGGCTGGCGGAACAGGCTCTATAGCCTCATGGAGCATTGATATGGGATTGACAAGCGCGCTATTTACATCTCTGACCGGACTCAACAGCAACGCCCAGATGCTGAACGTGGCGGGTGATAACATTGCAAATATTAATACAACCGCGTTCAAAAAAAGCCGAATCTCCTTTGAGACCCAGATCTTGCGTACACTCAGCAGTGGTTTGGCGCCGCGAGCTGAACGTGGAGGGACCAATCCTGCCCAGGTGGGCATGGGAGTGCAGACTTCATCCATCCGACGCGACTTTAACTCCGGTTCGTTGCAGCCGACCGGGGTGCCCACCGACATGGCAATCAACGGGGATGGATTTTTTGTAGTCGATGTCGCTGGTATCAACCGGTACACGCGTGATGGCAACTTCTCTCTGGATAAAGATTCCAGTCTTGTTAGTACCAGCACCGGTGGTGTCGTGCAGGGTTTTGGAGTGGATAGCGACTTTAACATTGTGACAGACATGCTGCAGGACGTGAAGATCCCCATTGGCATCATGACGCTGTCCGAGGCTACGAGTGAGGTTAAGTTCGCGGGGAATCTGAATGCCGGTGGCGATGTTGCAACGCAGGGTTCGATTATCGACTTCGAGGCGTTGTACTCAGATCCCGCTGCGAGTGTTTCTGCTGTTGCCGGCGACTCGCTGGCCTCGCTCATGGCTGCAGGCAGTGCGCCGGCGTCTGTCGTGGCTCTGGGTGACATCATTACGATCTCGGGCGCGTCAAAGGGCGGGGCCGTGATACCGGACAGGGCCTTTGAGGTCGGACCGACCAACACCACCGGTTCTGATGATTTTGGCACCACGGTTCAGGACCTGATGGACTTTCTGGACGAGATCCTAGGTATCGACAACGCAGTCAGCGGCGGCCTGAGTATTGTGGGCGGCGTGATCACTATTGTCGGGAATACGGGCCAGATCAATGACCTCGTTCTTGGGACTTCCAACTTCATTATTAACCAGTCAACTGGTCCCACGACAGGGTTGGCTTTGACCAAGACACAGTCGGCGAATGGGGAATCGGTGCGCACGATATTCGAGGGTTTTGACAGTCTCGGATCGCCGTTGACTATTGATTTGCGATTTGTTCAGGAAACCAAGGACAGCAGCGGGACCATGTGGCGATTCTATGCCCAGTCTTCAGATGACACGGATCTGGACCGTATTCTCGGGAATGGGACTATCAACTTCAACACCAATGGTCAGTATATCGGTGCTACCGGCACCTCGATTATGATTGACCGGGTCGATACGGGATCGCAGACACCACAGCCAATCAACTTGGCGTTCACCGATCAGTTGGGGGCTATTTCTTCATTGGTGGACACCGCGAGCGAGGTGTCCGTGATCAGTCAGGATGGGGCGCCACTGGGCACTCTTACAGAATTTACGCTCAGTGAAGACGGCACGATCACTGGCATTTTTTCTAACAACCGGCTTCGGGCGATCGGACAGATTCCCGTGGCGACCTTTGCCAACAACGAAGGGCTTCAGGCACTCGGTTCCAACCTGTATGTATCAGGCCCAAACTCCGGTCAGCCACAGATTGTCACTGCTGCCAGCAGCAGTGCCGGCAAGGTGGTGGGGCGGGCGTTGGAACTGTCGAACGTCGACCTGGCTATGGAATTTATGAGTCTGATCACGGCCAGCACGGGCTTTACCGCCAATTCACGGGCACTGTCCACGTCGGATCGGCTGATCCAAGACTTGCTGGCGACACTGCGATAGGTGAAAAGGAATTCACAGGGAGAACTCTGCTTACAAGGTAGTTTTCATGAAGATTGGATCAACAAGTTCAAGACTGGACAAAATGATGCTGCAGCAGGCAGATAGTATGACTTGATGAACATCGACCCGCCATGAGCGGTGTACCTGGTAGTTTCTGAAACTGGCGACCTGCCCATGATCACCGTGACCCGACTCAATGGACAGAAGTTTGTGGTGAACGCCGAATTGATCCGTACCGTTGAATCCAATCCGGATACAACGATCAAGTTAGTCAACGGAGACACCTTGATCGTATGTGAATCCATGGAGCAGGTGGTTGAACTTTCGATTGAATACGGTCGCAGCCTCCGGGGGCTCTTACCGCCGAGTTGAATTCCATACGTGGACATCTATGGGCCATGAATTCTGCAAGGGGTTGTTACCCGTACCGCGGAGAGTGCCCGGGGAGTTCATGCAGTTCAAGTGGCAAGGCTAATCACAGAATTCAGAATTCTGTATTTGGTGCGGGTTCGCGATTGGGAAACAAGCCCTGCTTCGTGGCTTGTTGTTCAACGGATCTTTCTTTTCGGGCCGATAATGGGTCAGGCATTGCGCCCAATGGATGACATGCGATGATGGATCTGGGTATGCTTTTCGGCTTTGCAGGTACGTGGGTGCTGATCGGATGGGCGTTGTTATCGGGTGGAAACTTTGGGAATTACATTGATGCCTCCAGTGTAATCCTGGTGATCGGTGCATCGGGTACCGTCGTCTTCTTTGCCTTTCCAGCCGGAACGGTCAAGAGCCTAATTGGTGTATTCAAGAAGGGGTTCTTCCACAGCGGCAAATCGTTGGACCAATTAATTGATGACTTGGTGTCCTATGCCGAGATTGCTCGACGTGACGGTATTCTCAGCTTGGAGAACGTGACCAAGGACATGGGCGATCCATTTATCGTGCAGGGGATTCAGATGGCAGTTGACGGGACGGACCCGGAATTGATTGAACAGATCATGATCAGTGATCTGGAGAATCAGATCGAACGTCATGAAGTGGGGAAGGCCATATTTGATACCGTGGGCAGATATGCCCCGGCATTCGGCATGATCGGAACACTTATCGGACTTGTCGCAATGCTTTCAAGTCTTGATGACCCCACTGGCATCGGAGCAGGTCTGGCGATTGCGCTATTGACCACGCTTTATGGGGCACTGATTGCCAACGCCTTGGCTCTGCCGCTGGCTGACCGCTTGGGGCGCCGGTCCGCCGAAGAAGTGCTCTACAAGACCATCATTATTAAGGGCGTGATGTCGATTCAGAGTGGCGACAACCCACGAGTCGTCGAGCAAAAATTACGGACCTTCCTCCCACCATCGATGCGGCCGACAGAAGGACAGGAGGCTGCCTAGCATGCATCTGTATCGTTGGGGATTGTGTTCAAGCTATACGGACCCAGTGAACATAGATCATTGCTGTGTCCGGTCGGGTTAACAGAACGATTGCTCGCTGATGGTTAAGACCAAGTGCAAATGTCCGCCCGCAGGTGCGCCCAGTTGGATGACAACCTTTGCGGATATGATGATGCTGATCCTCTGTTTTTTCGTGCTGATCGTCTCTTTTAGCGAGATCAAAGAGGACGATTGGCAGGCAATGGTCGAGGAGATGGTCGAATCGCTGGGGTTGCGGGGTGGCGGGGGAAGACTTCCTACCGAAGATGATCCGAAACTGACCTTGATTGAGCGCCTTGAGCAGATGGCTGCGCGGCAGGACAAGGATCCAAATCAATCTAGTACGGAGGATCCGGGCATAGAAGGCCGTGATCCGGCGGTTACGGCAATCCGTGCAGGCCAGCTGTTTGCTGTTGGTGGCCGTGTCACGTTTGAGCCGGGATCGGCTGTACTGAGCACCAACGCCAAGCGGCAACTCCGCGGGATCGTCGAAACGGTGAAGGGTTATAACAATATTATCGAAATCCGTGGCCACGCTGCGCCCAATGAGGTGGAGGTTTCCGGACTTGTGGTGGAGAAGCCTACCCCAGCGGGCCGATACACAGACTTGTGGCGGTTGAGCAGCGATCGTGCACAGGCAGTGATGGAGTATCTGACCTCAGAGCAGAATGGGTTGCGCGAATCCCGATTCCGTTTGATTGCCAATGCCGATCGCGAGCCATTGGCCCGTCAAGCGTATTCGGCGGTGATGCAGGCACCAAACCGCCGGGCCGAGGTCTTTGTCAGCGAGATGTTGATCGACCGTTTTACCGTACCAGAAGGCGGTGAGGTCGGGTGAGTGTTGGGATTTACTGGGAGGCAGCATGATCAGGGCAGAGCAGGGCGAACATGTCAATGAATCGGTTCAGCAGCAGCCTGAGCGGAAGACGCGGGCCCTCAGGACTTTTGCGATCCTGGGCGCAGTACTCGTGATTGAAGCCGTAGCAATCTCAGCGGTGTTCCTGATAGTTGGTGGCCCCGAGACGGTAACAGGGGATCCGATCGTCAAGGACGAGACCGCCGAGATGGAGTCTCCTGTAGAACTGCTGGTGACGCAGGGTAAGTTTCAGAACACTCGCACGGGTCGAGCCTACTTGTATGACACAACAGTTTTCATTGTTGTCAAGAAGAAGCATCATAAGGAAGTGGCCGCCACGATCGAGAAGATGCAGGCGCAGATCAACACCGATGTGGCCAAGCTGTTTCGCAAAGCGGAACCCTCGCAATTGCTAGAGCCGGAACTTTCAACGCTGACGCGTCAGATCAGGTCCGCCCTGGATGGGCGGCTTGGTCGCGGTGAAGAGAATGAATCGATTTTACTCGAGGTGTTGATTCCGGAGTGTCAGCGCTTCCGATCGGACCTTTGATTCTGGCTCTGCGAGCTCCTGGGCCACCGAGCCGACGGGGCGTACCTTTGTCCCTGATCATTCGCCGAAAATACCGAAGCCTAGGGCAACTATCGTGGCAGAAAACAGATCACAAGCCGAGGTGCCCCCAATCATGCCTGATGCTGTAAATCACTCGGTCGATGCATCTGTTCAGGATGTGATTGCTGATGCTCAGTTGTCTGTTGACCAGATGCAGCAGGAGATCGGGGCGGTGGCTCAGAACGACGTGACCGATTCGTTTCTGGAAGAAGATAATCCGGGTGGCGGCATTGAGTTTCTGGGTGATGTTGAACTAGATGTCACGATCGAACTGGGCCGCACCGAGATGCTGGTTGAAGATATTCTCAAGCTTCAGAGTGGTAGTGTCGTTGAGTTGGACAAGCTTGCTGGAGATCCCGTGGATGTTTACGTCAATGGGCGTTTGGTTGCGCGAGGTGAGGTATTGGTGCTCAATGACAATTTCTGCATTCGGATCAGCGAGATCATTGCCAATCTGGAAGAGCAAGCAGCTGCGGTCAAGCAGCAGGTCGAGGAAATGGCTGCAGAAACCGATTCCTCGTCCGAGCCGGCCGTTATATGACCCGGACATTGGTAAACATGTCTGGATCAAGGTTTGATCGAGTACCGGGGTGACCCCCCGATTTATGGCGGTCGTCGGAGACGATCGCGAGCGTGACTTCAAGTCTCGCTCTTACCGGCCACGGAGGGCCGATCTATGCGTTTGCATGTAATTAGCATCTCGGCATGGTGCGTGATCGCGACGGCTGGGGTTTGTGGGGCCACAGCACAGCCCGACGGTCACGGCACCGATATTCATGATCGCTTCAGCCGCATTGTTGATTCAGCTGATGTACCGGAACAGACTTCGGAGCCGGGTCGGCGTATCGGCGCGGTACCACAAAAGCAGCGTCTGGCCTCGCCGAGATCTTCAGGCTCGAGCCTGAAACCCGGATTGCTCCAGACCCTGGCCGCGTTGGGCCTGGTCATCGGATTGATTCTCTTGTTGCGTTGGGCATGGGGGAAGATTCACGGAGCCACTCGGATCGGGCAGAGTCCGGTTGTGGAGGTGCTAAGTCGTACGGCAGTGGCTCCAAAGAATCATGTGATACTGCTGCGAGTCGGTGATCGCATTCTGATCTGTGGCGATGCACCCGGTGGATTGCGTACCCTGGCTGAGGTGGATGATCCCGAGCAGGTGGCCGGGTTGCTCGCTGCCATCAGTGCCGCTGCGCCCAATAGTCGGACAAGAAATTTCAATCAACTGTTGCGCCGTTTCCATGCTGAACGGGACCGCAGTGCTGAAGGAGATCACGATGATGAGGATCGAGTGGATCGGGCTCGTGACAGCGTTTCTGGAGCGATGTCACGGATTCGGACATTGGCCGGTGGCAGGGGCACGGCATGATGCGCAGATCACCCGGGGTCGAGTGCGAGATGTGCTATGTGCAGCGTGATGACCGCAACAAACGTTGGTGGCGGGGGACTGCATCGGTTTGCCATGTGCCTTGTTGCATCGGTTGGTTGTGTGCATGGTTGTTGGTGGGATTGGCGGCGACTCCGCAAGTACAGGCCCAGTCTTCGGTCGAACCGGTCAACCTGAACAACCCCTTCTCCATTCTTGATGCTGCCGGAAAGGTTCTGCCAGTTGTTCCCAGGGACCAGGAGTGGTCTGAACAGGTGGCACCAGAAGGTCTTAGCGCCACTCTATCAATCGTCTTGCTGCTGACTGTTCTTTCCCTGGCACCTGCGATTCTCGTGATGTGTACAAGTTTTACTCGGATTGTCGTAGTACTGTCTTTGTTGCGCCAAGCAATCGGAACCCAGTCACTGCCGCCTTCACAAATCATCGTCGGGTTAGCGTTATTCATGACGTTTCTAGTCATGGCGCCGACGATCGACCGGGTCAACGCCGAATCGCTGCAGCCGTTGCATCGTGGCGAGATTGATCAGATGCAAGCATGGTCAAAAGCCAAGGGTGCGGTGCAAGACTTCATGCTTGATCAGATCGAGTATGCAGGCAACTGGGATGATGTGTACATGATTCTGAATTATCGTGGCGTTGATACCTCAGAACCCGAGAACCTGACCGTCAAAGACGTGGATATGCTCACACTGGTGCCTGCATTTATTCTAAGTGAGCTCAAGGTGGCTTTCCTTATGGGGTTTCGACTTTATCTGCCGTTTCTGATCATTGACATGGTGGTTGCGAGCATTCTGATATCGATGGGGATGCTGATGCTTCCACCAGTGATGATCAGTTTGCCATTCAAGCTACTGTTGTTTGTATTGGTTGATGGCTGGCATCTGATAGCGGGGAACTTGTTGAACAGTTTTGCGATTGCGGGAGTTCTAAATCCGTGAATAGTCGATCTGTCGGTACCTTTAGGATCTGGATGACGTCATGACACCTGACCAGGCCATTGAGATGATTCGCGAAACTTTTCTACTGATGCTTATGCTCAGCCTGCCCATACTTGGCGCTGCGCT
>Ga0310123_10002899_pt1 | contig 13506 bp, 9 predicted proteins | sample CB6_AW_1057_MG_FD_203505 | JGI IMG/M metagenome (GOLD analysis project Ga0310123, IMG submission 203505) | Marine microbial communities from Western Arctic Ocean, Canada - CB6_AW_1057 | ecosystem: Environmental > Aquatic > Marine > Oceanic | place: Canada: Western Arctic Ocean | collected... | reverse complement strand
TTCAGGCATCAGTTCAACTATTATCGCTCCACTTGTTCGGAGCGCCGACTTGGATTGTATCATCAATCTTCGGAAAACCCCCAAACCGTCGACGCCGCCATCAAGAGCAACCACAGGCTCATTTTGGACTTCGATTGCCAGCGTAGTGAGCATGGCAGTCGGTATGTAAGGCGGATTGCACAATATCAGATCATATGGTCCGGGCGATTTTTTCATGAGGTCTGATTTTACCAATAACGCTTTGTCCGCGACGCCGTGTGCATTGAAGTTGTGCTCGGCGACTTCAATCGCCGAACTGTCGATGTCACTGGCGACGATTTTCACGCTATCGCAATTGACGGCAACTGCAACGCCTATCGCGCCACTCCCAGTGCACACATCTGCGACATCCTCGACCGGGCGCGAACCGCGGTTGAGGCGGTTTCCGATGTAATCCAAAGCCAGATCGACCACCAATTCAGTCTCCTGACGAGGTATTAAAACGTTATGGTTGACTGCGATTTCTAGACCATAAAACTCCTTCGTGCCTGTAATGTAAGACAACGGCTCGCCCCCCAAACGTAATGCTACAAACTGTTGCAGAGTTTCCGAATCACGAAGACTGACTGTGTCAGTGAGCGATGCGAAATATTGCGCTCGATCCATAGCTAAAGCGTGTCGAATCAATACTTCAGCCTCAATGTCCGAATCACTAATCATTGAAGCATTCAACGCACCGCGAATCGCAACGAAAAGGCTTTGTATCGTCACCGAGTTTGTCGACCAACCGAATCGCATCGAATTTTGTGAAAGCGCCACGTTAATCCGTAAACCACAATTCTACGCAGATTACTGCGCGGCGTTTTCCAACGCCAGCGCCTCTTCGTGTTCGATCAGTCCATCTATGATTGTGTCGATGTCCCCATCCAGCGCTTGCTCCAGACTATGGATTGTCAGGCCGATCCGATGGTCGGTTATCCGGCTCTGGGGATAGTTATAGGTTCTGACTCGCTCGGACCTATCGCCAGTGCCAACCTGGGATCGCCGGAAATCCGAGCGTTCTTTTTCCGCTCGCTCGGTTTCAGCGGCCAGCACTCTGGAGCGCAGGACTGCCATCGCCTTTTCTTTGTTCTTTAACTGGGAGCGTTCGTCCTGGCAGATGGCCACGATTCCGGTGGGTTTGTGGGTGATGCGGATGGCCGTCGCGACTTTTTGGACGTTCTGGCCGCCGTGCCCTGACGAGTGGAACACGTCGATCTGAAGGTCGTCTTGATGAATCGAGATGTCCACCTCCTCGGCCTCCGGCATGACCGCAACGGTGGCGGTTGAAGTGTGGATTCGGTCGTTGGATTCAGTTATTGGTATTCGCTGGACGCGATGGACGCCGCTTTCATATTTAAGTTTCGAATATGCTTCTTTGCCCCTGATCTCAAAGACGATCTCTTTGATAGCGCCAAGACCGGTTTGGTTCGAGTCGATGACATCGGTCTTCCAACCCTTGCTTTGGGCGTAGTGGTTATACATCCGATACATCGCGGCGGCGAATAGTCCTGCCTCGTCACCGCCGGCGCCGGCGCGAATTTCCATAATCACGTTCTTGCCGTCGTTGGGGTCCTTGGGGATCAATTCAACGCGCAGAGCGCTCTCAACCATGCCGAGACGATCTTCAAGCTGGGAGAGCTCCTCACGAGCAAGAGCGGTCATCTCCTCGTCGGACTCTTCTCGGATCATCGTTTTGACTTCAGAAATATCGCTGTTCAGTTGCCGATATTCACCAGCTAGTTCCACCAGTGTTTTGATGGATGCCTGCTCCATCGCCAATGCCTGAATGCGTGTGTAGTCGACAACCACCTCCGGGTCGGCCATTGACTGTTGAATTTCTTCGTAACGCTCCACAACCGCCGCGAGCCTATCTTGCATCAGGCACATCCAGTTCGTTGAATTTATATTGATGAAATCCCGAGCGTAGTCCCAAGAGGCTACGCAGGTTAATATTACCCCACCAACCTCTTTTGTTCAAAACCTTGGGTGGCGGCCAGGTGTCAAGGGCTGGAGATCAGGACGTTACGGCGCTCTTGGACGGTTTGTATCATCAAGTCGCGCGATGTTCATGAATTTTCGGTAAATGACGAGACCACCGAGTCCAACGAAACCTCGGACTGTTCGCTCTGGCGCAGGTCTCGCACCATCGCGACGCCCTTGGCCAACTCGTCGTCTCCGATGATTACGGCATGGGTGCAGTTTTTGGCGTTGGCGTATCGGAGCTGGCTTCTTAGACCTCTCGAAGGCGACAGAATCGACGTGACGCCACCCTGACGAAGTTCAGAGGCTAGTCGCAAGGCTTCATTCTTCGCCAAGTCTCCGAGATGGGCCACCAGAACCTTGACGATCTCCGGTTCAGGCACCGGGACTTCTTGTCGTTTAAGGTTTTCTATTACGCGTTCAATGCCCATACCGTATCCGATGCCTGGAGTCGAATTACCTCCGAGTTGCTCGATCAGACCGTCGTAGCGCCCGCCTCCAACGATAGTCGCTGTGCGGCCTTCGACCGGTGGTGTAATCTCGAACACGGTTCTTGTGTAGTAGTCGAGGCCTCGGACCAGCTTGTGATCAATTTCGAAATTCAGCCCTACATTTCCCAGGTACGCTTTGAGGGCCTCCCAGTGCGCGCTGCATTCGTCGCAGAGATGATTTACGCTCTGGGGCGCGGCAGCGATGATCGGCTGGCACTGATCGTTTTTGCAGTCCAACAACCGCAAAGAGTTGCGGATCAACCGTCTCTTGCAATCATCGCAGATTTCCTCGATGTGGTCCTGGTAGAAAGCCTTCAACTCCTCGATGTACACTGGCCTGCACTCGTCGTCGCCGATAGAATTTACAGTAAGGGTCAAGTCCGATAACCCGACATCCTCCAGGAATCGCCACGCGACTTCGATGACCTCTGCATCCACGGTGGCGTCCGACTCGCCTATGATCTCGATGCCGAACTGGTTGAACTGGCGATAGCGCCCAGCCTGTGGACGCTCGTATCGGAATCCGGTCCAGATGTAAAATAATCTCACGGGTTGAGGCAAGGTGTGCATTCCGTGCTGAATATACGCCCGACAGACGGGGGCGGTGCCTTCCGGCCTCAACGTAACGCGGTCGCCGCCCCGATCAGTGAAAGTGTAGGTCTCTTTCTCAACGATGTCGGTCGAGTCACCGACGCCGCGCTCGAACAGTTCGGCGTTCTCGAACACCGGTGTGTCGATCCTCTGGAATCCGAATCGCGCTGCAATCTTCGAGGCGTGGTGTTCAACGTATCGCCAGTATTTCTGGTCTTCGGGCAATATGTCGAGTGTGCCTCTCGGCGCTTGAAATGTCACTTGGCCTACTCCTGCGAAAAATGGCAGACTAGAGGTACTGCTGGATGGAAATTTTAACAGAAGCGCGGTCGCGATTGCTTGCCCGCAAGCGTCAGGCGTCGAATAAATCAGATCCCTGAGATAAAATCAGGATGCTGTATAATGAGAGGACACCATTACACACAATCGAGGCCTCCCAATGATCGACGCCCTACTCGCCAAAGCCAGCGATTATGTGCCCGAAGACAAGCTTGAGATAATCACCACGGCCTACGATTTCGCCGAATCCGCTCACAACGGTCAGATGCGGTTGTCCGGCGAACCGTTCATCATCCACCCGCTTCAAACCGCGCTGCTCCTGGCTGATTTGAAGCTCGACGCAAACACCCTCGCAGCCGCGCTGCTCCACGATGTCGTTGAAGACAACGAGGATATCGAGGTAGCCGACGTCGAAAAGAAATTTGGTCCGGAAGTCGCCCGATTGGTTGATGGCGTGACCAAGCTGACCAATGCAGAACTGGTCACACCAGGCATCGCGACAACTCCACAAGCAAGCCACGCGCAGGCTGAGACGATACGCAAAATGCTCATGGCGATGGCCGTCGATATACGAGTAGTCTTGATAAAACTGGCCGACCGTCTTCATAACATGCAGACGATTCAGCACCTACACGCTGAAAAGCGGATCGAAAAGGCGCAAGAGACTCTGGACATCTATGCCCCTCTAGCCCATCGGTTGGGCATCTGGGAGATTAAGTGGCAGCTTGAGGATCTTGCGTTCCAGCAATTGAACCCAGAATCCTACAAAAGCATATCGACCATGCTCAACACCAAGCGCACCGAGCGCGAGGATTATGTATGGAAGGTTCAGGGAATATTGCAAGGCGAGCTTGAAACCGCAGGCATCCGCGCCGAGGTCACTGGGCGCCCTAAGCACATTTACTCGATACACAAAAAAACCCTCAAATACGCCGAAATGACAAAATCGATGGATGACATTTACGACCTTTTCGCCCTTCGCGTGCTGGTGGATGATCTAGCAGGCTGTTATGCGGCCCTGGGCGTGGTTCATAACAAGTGGCATCCTCTGCCTGGTCAGTTTGACGACTATATAGCTAACCCTAAGGATAACCTTTACCAGTCAATCCACACTACAGTCCTGTGCGAGGATGGCAACTCAGTCGAAGTTCAGATTCGCACCCACGACATGCACAATGTCTCCGAGTACGGCGTCGCCGCCCACTGGCTATACAAAGAGGGCAGGGCGAAGGACGCTCAGTTCGACCAGAAGATGACCTGGCTCCGCCAACTGCTGGAGTGGCAGCGTGATGTCGCCGAGGCAGAGGAGTTCGTCGAGTCGTTCAAGACAGACATCTTCCAGAATCAGGTGTTCGTGTATACACCGGCGGGCGACCTCAAAGAGTTGCCAGCAGGCTCAACGCCTTTGGATTTCGCTTTCCGCATCCATTCAGACCTCATTTTTCGGTGCATAGGCGCCAAAGTGAATGGGAAGCTAGTGCCGCTGACCCACAAGCTTCAGAATGGTGACACCGTCCAGGTGCTGACGTCGAACACTGTGCGAAGCCCGAGCCTTGATTGGCTGAATCAGGAAGCCGGTTATATTCGGACCGCGTCGGCGCGAGCCAGGGTGCGCCAATGGTTCAAGCGACAGGAACGCAGCGCGAATATACAGCGCGGGCGAGATATGTACAACAAGCAAATCAAACGACTCAACGCGACGATGTCGGACAGTGAGGCCGCGGAAATGGTCGGCATCGCCAAGGTGGAAGACTTCTTCGCCGCGTTAGGTGACGGTTCTGTGACGGTGAACCAGGTTGTGCAGAAACTGTCCAACAAAGAGGCAGAAAATATCGTTGAGATCAAGCCTGCCGCCGCTCTCCCTTCGATACTGCCCAGTTCGGCAATCGAGGTTCTCGGCGTCGGCGACCTGCTGACATCCATCGCCCGGTGCTGCAATCCGATCAACGGCGACGAGATCGCAGGGTACATCACCCGGTCGCGGGGAGTCACGGTCCACCGTAGGAACTGCCCGAACATCCTCAACGAGACAGAGAAAGAGCGACTTGTAACAGTCGCCTGGGGCAAAACACAAACCCTGTATCCGGTGCGAATCCAGGTCAGGGCGTGGGATCGCGTCGGCCTTCTCAGGGATGTGACGACCGCGGTGTCCGATGAGGGCGTGAACATAGCGGAGTGCGTGTCTGAGGAGTACGCTGACATGTCGATCATTACGTTGACGGCCCATATTCGGGGTATCGACCAACTCAGCACGTTGTTCTTCAGGCTGGAAGGAGTTAAAGGAGTTATAGGTGTCACAAGGGCCCATTCGTGAATCACCTACATTTCATGCTAAAATGGTTTGTCGCTCGGCACGAACGCAGTTTAGCGGTCAACTGCTGAGCCATTGACATGCCTGATTATTAAGGAGAACCCGACAAATTGCCAAGCGCCAAATCCCATCGAGCATCCGTCCGAAAATCAGCGCGAAATGCCCCACTGAGGACACGAGCAAAGACTTTCGTGAAACGAGCGAGAATACTCATCGAAGCCAGTGATTTCGACAACGCAGAGAAAGCCGTGCGAGATGCTGTCGTCGCCTTGGACAAAGCGTCTCAAAAAGGCGCGATTCACACGAACAATGCTGATCGCAGGAAGTCCAGAATAATGCTTATGCTGAACAAGGCTCGCAAGGCCTGAGTCAGCGCGGTAAATCCGTAGATCTCCGAACGTCGATCCAGTCGATTGAAACACTGATAACCCGAGAGATATAGATGCTGAAAATTCGACTCAGGCGCACAGGCGCGCGACATCAACCCAGTTACCGCGTAGTCGTGGCCGACTCCAGGGCCGCCCGCGACGGCGCTTTCATCGACTATTTGGGTCACTACAACCCCCGCACAGACCCTCCCACCATCTCCATTGACCAGGAAAAAGTGAAAAAGTGGATTGGCGTCGGCGCGCAACCTACTGACTCCGTTAAGCAACTGCTCTACACATTGAGCAATTCAGAGAAAGACGAATCTGAATGAAAGAACTCGTCGAGTACATCGCCCGTTCCATCGCATCTGAGCCGGACGAAGTGAAGGTCACCGAGGAAGAAGATGATGGGCGCATAATCCTGCGCCTCGAAGTCGCTCCCGACGACAAAGGCAAAGTCATCGGAAGGCAGGGGCGAGTGGCGCAATCCATTCGAGTATTGCTGAGAGTGGCCGCAGTCAAACAGGGAACCCGCGCGACCCTGGAAATCGTCTAACTCCCCCGCGTCCCACCTTCAGGTTAACCAGCTATGACGCCAGAACCAGCAGACGACCAGGTCGTCGTAGGCGTCGTGACAGGAGCCTTTGGCTTGAACGGTGATGTCAAAATAGAACTCCACACCCCGTCCCCAGAGCGCTTTTCCCCGGGCAACCAGCTACTTCTCGACGGCCAGCCAACCATTGTCGAACGGATGCGCGCCGAGAGAAATCATCTTGTGGTTAAGCTGGACCTCATCCCCGACAGAGATAAAGCCGAATCACTGGGCGGCCATTTACTCACTATCCCAGAGGAAAAACTCAACCCCCTGCCGGATGATCAGTTCTACCACTTTGAGCTTCTCGAAATGTCGGTTTATTCAGACGACGATGTCTTGCTGGGAGCCATCTCCGAGATAATCACCACACCAGGCAATGACGTCTACGTTGTCCAGAAGTCTGGGTTCCGCGACCTGCTGTTGCCAGCGCTCGCGAGTGTAGTGCTGGACGTGGATGTGACCAGAAAACGGATGACGGTTCGTCTACTGGAAGGTTTGGAACAGGCGGAGGCTACGATTTCAAAGCGGAAGCGTCGCGCCGAGCGCCGAAGAGCCAACATCGCAAAGGCGACCTCAGTGTCGGAAACCGACACTGCACAGCCAAGCACAAACCCTGGAGGACTGCGAATGCCTATCGTTTCACACAGCGAAAACGAAGTGCCCTGGAGAGCCAATTACCGAAAGTGGGACATCACGCAATCTGACGATGGCACCACCAGTTCCAGCATGGCTTACAGTGTTATCGGCGTTGGGGCGGGTGCGCCACTGCACACCCACGAAGCGGACGAACTGATCGTCGTCCTGGAAGGCGTTCTAGAAGTCCGAATCAACGACGAAATTCACCAGGTTGGCCCCGACCACACAATTGTTGTGCCTCCAAACGTTCCTCATGGCTTTACAATTGTCGGAGATTCCGTCGCCCGGATTCTCGGCTTCTTCCCAATTCAGGATCCATTTCACCACACGCACTATCTAGAAGGCGGCCCTGCGAATCAAAACGACGAGTAGACTCCGACTAATCAATGACTCTGAACATGCGCTCTTGAGAAGGGGTCATCAACTCCTGGGGAATTGGCTCGAAAGGCCGGCCGAGCGGCGCCCATAATACTTTGAATTGAGACGGCGGCGATGGCGAGAAGTATGTCACCCGAATCGGGACGACCCCGGCTTGCAGCCCGATTTCGCCGGCGTCTTCGACATCGTCAGATGGCGGACGGCTCGCCACGAGTTTATCGTTGACATACAACTTCACGGTTCCTGAGCCTTGGACCCTGAACTGATAGACACTGGGGCCTTCAATTGTCAAAGCGCCTTCCCAAACTCCGAGACTGGGTTCCTCCACTACGGGCGTGTAGTAGAAATTGTCGGTCGCCGGGGTGACGTGCGAACCATCGGGCGTGTCTTTTGCTTCCTCACCTCCGAAGAATTGTCCCGCGAGCCCGATAGGCCGAACCGATCCGTGATACAAGTTGTTGACCGGCACAGGCTCTAAATCCCCGTCGGGCGGCTGCCACAAGAGCCTGATGAAAGTGTTCGACTCGTTGATAGTCCCTCGAATCGAGATCGAATGCAGCCCGACCGCAGGAACGAGGCCGACTTCGAGTTTGTCCCGATCGAGAATCTTTCGACCGTCCAACTCGACTGTGGCGTTGATGTCGCCATCCAACTTCAGCATGTAGTCTCCAGGATGCACTATGTGCAGACTGCCTTCCCAAACTAACTCGTAAGGGAACTGGTCTGGCCCCAGGTCTGCATGCCAAACGGCCTGCGGTGTGTTGACTGTCTGTTCGATGGTCGAACCGCTACTCTGCACGTAAGTCGCTTCCAAGCCCTGCCGAGCAGATAATTGCTCTGCGCTAATTACGACAGAATAGTAGAGCGGATCTCCGCCACGTGGAGCGCGAACCTCAGTAAACTGTCCGTCCGGATAATAGGCCTTTAACGTTTGGTAGAATCCGGCTTCCCGCGGCTCAAGGTAGATCGAAGCGCCGCGCCACACCAGTGCAGAATCCAGGGGTATGGTCTCAGGTGCCTTGATAATCTCGAATCTAGGGTGATTTGCTAACAGCGTGCTTGTGAGGCCAAACAAGAACTGGCGCGACACCCAGATGCTGTACCCGCGCCTTTGCTGTTCTGTCATGTGGCGGGACATCAGGGTTTCGTTTGTGGAAAAGGAAGCGAAAACTTCAGGATTATCAGCCTGCTCGCCGAAGTAGGTGTCGACGTTCAAATATGCGATTGTTCCCAACAACGCTAAAACAAATGGCGTTGCAGCCCGACGAATTGATACCCACGGCGCGCTCCTTCCCGCGCTCCAGATTACCGTGATGACCAGGGCGCACATAGCCGCTACTGCCGGAATAACTGAAATCGCCCGCAGAGATTGTGGCGCCTCCCAAGGGACAGTGAGCACGCCCGGCAGGATCATGAAGAACACCCAGAAGGGCAGGCTGATGAGCGCGATATCTCTCCAGCGCCATAGCGCAATTCCCAATCCCAAAATCATCAAAATACCGGATAGAAAGTCCAGCATCGGTTCACCGGGGATGTTGTGTCGAGGGTTCGGATCGCCCTTTGCATGGAACATCAAGGCGTGTTGAACCAGGCTCTCTTGAAGTCGGTCTGCAACCTGATCTTTGGGGACGAGGGTGAACACCGACGTTGTGTCGGCGCGGGCGAAGAATTGTTCCGATTCGTCGATAGCAAACTGTACGACTGGAGCAGCCACGACCAACGCCACCAACGTCATGACTGCCACGCGACCGATGAAATCTCGGATAACCGGACGTTGAAAAATCAGATGGTGCAGAAGCAGAAATCCGACGACCAGCGGGAACATCCGCAGAGAAGTGTAGAACCACATCGACAGGCCGAGAGACACGCCGGCGAATCCGTAGTCCGAAATACGTTCGCTTCTCAATGCTCGAAGCGTCAGGTATGCGGTCAGCGCTGCAAAGAGCGGGGCCGTGATGCCGTGCATCCCAATCCGGCTCCAATTTATGTCCCAGCGCATGACAGCCACAAGGAACGCAGCGATTAGCCCAGGCCATGTTCCAAGTATGAACCTGACGAAAAGAAACGCTGTGACGATTCCCAACAACCCGAACGCCACGCTCGCCAATCTGCCGGTGGTGATTGCGAGGCCGCCCAGTTTTATCAGAACCGCGATGGGCATGAGGAACATCGACGGAAGGTTAGTAGACGGCACGTAGACTTTCAAATTCCCCGGGTCTCGCACGATTTCCCGCGCCTGGAGCAGGTTATCAGCCTCGTCGAACCACAGTCCCGCCGGTAGGTCTTCCAGATTGTAGAGCCTCAATCCGGCGCCCAGCGTCAAAATGCCTGCCAACATGAGCCAGGGCGTGAGCGCGTTCAGACTGAAATGCAGTCCGTCTCGATGTCGGATCGCCTGCCAGACGGCCGTCCATCGACCTTCAATTGTCGGCAGTGAGACAATTAAGATGATCATCGACGCGCCGTAGGAATACCACGCGAGGGTCCGGCTCTCGACCTCTTCAAGGCCAAACTCGCGGAGCGATAAACCTAACAATAGCCCGCTCAACAATATGCCAGCCGCCCCCAAGTTGAACTCGGTTACCCGGACTCCAATTTTCGGTTGAGCTTCAACTGGAGAATCATCGATCTGAGGCATGCGTAAGCTTAATTGCACAGGCTCGGAAGGACGTGTTGAGACATCGGTGGAGCTGTTAGCAGGAGTCGAAAGCTGACGTCTGGAAACGGACAAAACCATCGCTCCCACGCCAACGACCAACGGAGCCACGGCCCAACGCAGGTTGTTGTCCCTGATGAGATAAACCGCCAGTCCACACAGCACGAAGGACGACGCCACCAGCGCGAATCGCAACGCGGCAGGCTCGGAGTTTCTCATGCGTGAGATTCTGTCTTGACCACTTCCGACTGATACAACGTCTGGATGTCGTCATCCGAGTATCCGATTTCGGAAAGTACATCTTGCGTCTGCTGACCCAGTAGCGGAGTCGCGAGCCTGACTTCACGTTTTACCCGACCAAAAGTGACAAGATTTACGGCCATTTTCAAAATGCCAATAGTCGGATGTTCGATTTGCGATACGTGGCCGTTCGCGACGGCCTGCGGGTCATCATAGAATGCCTTTTCGTATTCTTCAGCGACCGGCGCAGACGGGACTCCTGCCTCTGTTAGCTTTTGGTGGGCGGCTTGAGCGCTAAGGCCTGAGAAAATTTCTGCGAGACATATGGCGAGTTCGTCATCATGCGAAGCGCGGGCGTCTTCATTGCCGAATCGGGAATCGGCGAACAGGGCTGTGGCGCCAATAGCTTGGAATAGCGAAGCAATATTTTCTTCGCCATTTGCAGAAAGGTAGATCCATCCGTGAGACGTTTCGTAAAGCCGGTGCAAAGCGTTGAGTCCGAAATGTCGGCTGTCAGCAAGTCGACGTGGTTGTTTGCCTTCAGCTCGCATGAAACCGTCGGCGTTCATTATGATTCCGGCGCTCAACAAATTGGTGTTCACTTTTTGGGCAACGCCGGTGCGCTCGCGGGCGAAAAGCGCCATCACGGCTCCCAGCGCTGTCATCGCTCCTCCGGTGTAGTCACAAGGTGCCAGACGGCCGAGGAACATTGGCGGCAAGCCATTGCCGCCCTGGGCGCGTTGAAGTCCAGTTATCGCCTGGGCCAGGGGGTCAACACCGGGCCGATGAGCGTACGGGCCAGTCCAGCCATATGCGGTAACGTGTGTCTCGATGAGATTGGGGTTGATTTCCGCCAGCTTTTCACTTGAAAGGCCCATGCGATCTGTAGCGCCTGGCCTCATGTTAGCCAGAAAAACGTCGGATTCTGCCGCGATCCGTTGGGCAATCTCGCGCCCTTGCTCGGTGCGTGTGTTGACGGAGATCGAGCGTTTATTGGCGTTGTAGAACACGAAACCGCCGGCCCCAGCAGGGCGGGAAATATCGCCGTATAATGACTCCAGCTTCACGATGTTCGCTCCCAGGTCCGCCAGCAATCTGCCGGCAATTGGGCCTGCGATCACATTGGCCGCCTCCAATATTTTCACATCATGGAGGGGCAACTCATCTTGGTAGTCGCCTGCTGAAACTGCTTGATTTTTAACGAGGTCGGGATTTTCCGATAACCAATCGACGGCTGGGACAGCCGACGATGCTCTGGGGCCGCGCACGTTTCCGGGAGTTTGCGACAGATTGATAGGCAGGCCCGCAAGAGATGTCATTCCTAAAAGCGGATCATCTAGCTCCATAATCATGTCGTTGTGCATTATTTGCGGGTCGTCCATCGCCTGTTCTGTGGTCAATGCGGGCGCGTACGGGACGTCGGCATCCTCGAAAATCCGCATCCATTTTGAAGCTGGTTTTGTTCGCATTGCATTGGCGACGATGTTAAACAGCTTCGCTCGGGCTGTTTCAGATTGCGGATAACGCCCGTCGCCAAATTCAGGATCGGTCATCAAGTGCGCGATGCCTAACACAGCCGCCGCCAAGTCCACGAACCCGGAGTGGATACAGCCTAGCTGTATCCACTCGCCGTCGGCGCACTCGAACACGCTGTAAAATGGTCCTCCGCCTGCAGGACTCATCATCATCGTGCGTGGTTGCAGGTTGTCTCCGATCGCTTTGGGAGAGTACAAGAGGGCTCCGGCCATCAGCGAGGTTTCGACTCTCTGAGCCGCGCCGGTGCGCTCTCGATGCAATAGGGCCGCCGTCACGCCCAGAGCTGCCAACAATCCTGCTCCGACACTGGCGACAGGATGCACAACATGGATCGGCCCACCGCGAAATGAGGGTTGGTTAGCAAGGATCCCCATTCGGGCCATCACGAGGTCGTGATCCGCCGGTTCGTCGAGCAGTGGGCCAGCATTGCCATACGCCGAGATCGTGGCGCGTATCAGGTTCGGATTCGCGCTAGCTGCCGCACGGAACATCACTTCCTTCTCGAATCCTGGCGCAATGTCCTCAATTACGACATCTGCCGCCCGCGAGAGTTTGTGCAATGTTTCGAGATCGCGTGAATCAAGCATGACGACCTCTTTGCCTCTGTCCCAGAGCGCAAAGCCTGGCTCAGGTCGAACGATCTCGTCGTCATGGTCGACAAGTCTGACAACTCTGGCTCCGTTGTCGCAAAGGAACATTGCAGCCAGCGCTCCCGCCATTCCAGTGGTCATGTCTAGCACGCATATCCCATCGAGGGCGCTTTGTGTCTGGCTATCGGCCAAGGTGTCACTCATGTTTTAAGAATTCCGTGGACTGTTCAATATGTTTGGGGCGGAGTTGTCTCGAACAATTGTTAGCTTTGGCGATTCTAGTGTCAAGGCAATACAACAGTAAATAGCTGACTGAACGCGCCTGGGTGGTCTTTGACAAAACAAAAACCCCGGACTGTGAAGGTCCGGGGTTTTATTGGTTGCTCTAGTTGAGCGTAGGACTAGTTGTCGTCTGCGGGAACAAGAGCTTCTAGCCTGTCCCTGACAATCGCCCGCATCTGCTTGACCCGAGGAAGGTCTGGGAACTTTCCGTCCTCTTCCTTCTTGTCAAAAATCTTGTCGCCGTCAACGTAAACTTGCAAGATGCCGGCCACGCCGGGGGTCATCTTGATAGCAACTTCTTTTCCGCCTTCAGCGAACATCTCGGAAGCCATCCAGGCCGCCGTGCCGAAGTGTGCTCAAGGTACGCAGTAAACGATCTCGATATCGAATTTGCCTTCTCCAGCCATGTGTCAAACCTCCTGTATTTGCGCCTGATGGTGACAGCCTTGGTTAATACCGTCATTAATCATGCTTATCGTAGGCGCATCTGGTGACCACCGGAGGTTATCATATGGTCATTAGAGTGTCAATTTGATCCCGAATAATCCAGGC
>Ga0310123_10002896_pt1 | contig 13512 bp, 10 predicted proteins | sample CB6_AW_1057_MG_FD_203505 | JGI IMG/M metagenome (GOLD analysis project Ga0310123, IMG submission 203505) | Marine microbial communities from Western Arctic Ocean, Canada - CB6_AW_1057 | ecosystem: Environmental > Aquatic > Marine > Oceanic | place: Canada: Western Arctic Ocean | collected... | reverse complement strand
CCAGACCATGGCGCTTCGGCCGAAGCCCCGCCCAGCCTCCTTCATCGCGTCCCTGTACAGGAGCAAGGTGGTACCCAGCATGGTCGTGGCTAGCCCGTATCACCCACCAGCGCGCAGGTGTTCTCCGCGCCCGGGGTGCCGGAATTGGACTGCAGGCCACCGGACGAGTCCATATCCGTGGAGCCGGTGTACACATCCTCGGAGTTGCTGCAGTAGTTGTCCGGGAGGTCGTTCAGGATCGAGCCGCTGCCGCCGGTCACGAGATCCGTGACCAGCTCCTGGGACTCTCCTTCCGACACGGTGAAGGCCGAAAAGTCCACATAGTCGATCTCCAAAAAGTCGCTCGGTGCGGCGGTGGTGCAGTCGGTATTGTACAGCCCGAAGCTGATCTCGAAGTCCGTGTTGGTCCTGAACCCAAAGCCAGCCGAATATGTCTCGCCACCGGCGGCAACAGCACAGACGGACGGGGTCGCGTAGAACTCCCGTTCGTAGAAATAATCGCAGATGCTACCGAGGCCGGTGGCGGTACCGTTCCGGGCGCAGAACACCAGATAGTCGCCGGGGTCCACGCTCAGTTCCGGGCCTGGTGAGACATTGAAGGTCCGTGGCTCAGTGGACCCGGTCGTCCGCTGTTGGGTGAAGGACCAACCAGCCAGGTACAGGGTCAGGTCGGTGGCGTTGTAGACCTCGAACCACTCATTCCCCGGCTCGCCGCCCCAGGGGTCGATCTGGATCTCGGAGATGACCAGGATGTCGGCGCTGGGATCCGCAGCCAGCAGGTCGTAGATCTCGTCCTCATCGACGTACTCATCGCAGTCCTCGTCCACGCCATCCGCGTAATCGAACAACACGCCCGGGTTGGCGTCCACGTCCGCGTCATCACAGTCCGTGTCGTCCGAGACGTAGCCAGAGGGGGCATCACAGGCCTCGGTGGTCGAATCCGGATCCCCGTACTCATCTCCGTCAGAGTCCGCGTAGAAGGTCGATCCCACCCCCTCGTCGACCAACGTGTCGCAGTCGTTGTCCTCCTCATCACAGACCTCTGGGGCACCTGGATAGATGCTGTCTTCGTCATCATCGCAGTCCGTGTCGTCCGAGATGTAGCCAGAGGGGGCATCGCAGGCCTCGGTGGTCGAATCCGGATCCCCGTACTCATCTCCGTCAGAGTCCGCGTAGAAGGTCGATTCCACCCCCTCGTCGATCAACGTGTCGCAGTCGTTGTCCTCCTCATCACAGACCTCTGGGGCACCTGGATAGATGCTGTCTTCGTCATCATCGCAGTCCGTGTCGCCCGAGACGTAGCCAGTAGGCGCATCGCAGGCTTCGGTGGTTTCCGATGAGTCCCCGAACCCATCGTCGTCCCCGTCCAAATAGAACGTGCTCTTCACACCTTCGTCGATCACGGTGTCGCAGTCCTGGTCGACGCCGTCGCAGATCTCTGGCTCGCCTGGGTGGATGTCCTCGTCCGAGTCGTTGCAGTCCGTGTCATCCAGGGTGCTGTAGCTGCCCGACGGCGAGCAGTAGCAGCGCGATGTGGTCAGGTGACCATAGCCATCGTCGTCCGAGTCCCGGTGGTAGTCGTCGCAGCCGTCGGCGTTGCGGTCGTTCAGGGTTTCATCACAGTCCGAGTCCACGCTATCGCAGGCCTCATCGGCGCCCACATAGGTGGAGGCCTCTGTGTCGTCGCAGTCCGTGCCCGTGGTCCAGGCGCCACCCGATGAGGAGTCGCCCCAGCCGTCGCCATCCGAGTCCTTGGTGCACTGCCCAGACAGCTCGGACTCGGCGGCGTCTGGATGGACGCTGTCATTGCCATCGTCACAGTCGCCGGAAACCAGGGCGGTGTAGTGCCCGCTATCCTCGCAGTAGCAGCGCGAGAAGGTCAGGTGGCCGTAGGTGTCATCGTCGAAGTCGCGGTGAAAGACGGTGCAGCCGCCAGAGTCTTCGTCGTTCAGGCCGCCATCGCAGTCGGAGTCCACCGAGTCACAGGTCTCGGGCGCGCCCGGGTAGGTGCTACCGACAAGGTCATTGCAGTCCGTGCCCGCATCCCAGGTGCCGCCGAAGCTGTTGTCGCCGTAGCCATCGTCATCCGCATCCTTGGCACAAAGGGCGGGCTCGGACTCCGCCGCACCCGGGTAGGTGTCGTCGCGATCGTCATCGCAGTCCGTGCTCAGCGTGGTGTCATAGTCATCTACAGCTGTGCAGGTGCACTGGCTGTCGCTGGCATCCCCGTAGCTGTCCCTGTCCCCGTCCATGTACCAGGTGGTGCAGCCCAGGCTCCCGAGATCGTTGATGCTTCCATCACAGTCGGAGTCCACACCGTCGCAGGTCTCGGTGGCCGCTGGATATGTGGTCGACTCGCCGTCGTCGCAGTCCGTGCCGGAAGACCAGACACCGGAAGAGATGTCGCTATAGCCATCGTCATCGGAGTCCTTGGTGCACTCGCCCGACAGCTCGAACTCGGCAGCGTCGGGATGGATGGTGTCGTCACTATCGGAGCAATCCGTGTCATCCAGGGTGCTGTAGAGACCCTCAGGCTCGCAGTAGCAGCGCGATGAGGTCGGGTGGCCATAGCCATCTGCGTCCGAGTCGCGGTGGTAGTCATCGCAGCCATCGCTGTTTCGGTCGTTTATGTCCAGGTCGCAGTCTGAGTCCACGTCATCGCAGAACTCCGGGGCCGCCGGGTAGGTGGTCGACTCATTGTCGTCGCAGTCCCCGTCAGGGAGGTCACCCAGATCAGACCACGGGTAGGTACCGTCGCCCACGTCCCCGTTGCGAACAAAGCCATCGCCGTCCTGATCGTAATCGTCGAGGTGGTCGCAGTTGGAGTCGATGCCGTCGTACCAGATGTCCACCGCACCGTCATGGATGTCGGCCCGTTCGTCATCGCAGTCGTTGTCCGGAAGCGCACCGCTGCCGCTCAGCGGGTAGGTCTCGTCGCCCGAGTCCTCGTCCCGGACATAGCCGTCCTCGTCCTGGTCATAGTCGTCCCGATCATCGCAGTCCGAGTCCACGCCGTCGTACCAGGCATCGTCCGCGTCCGGATGGATATCCCCGCCGGTGAAGACCGCGCCGCCGAACACCTCCGAGTAGTCCTCTGTGTCCTCGCAGTCCCCGCCCGGCAGTGCCTCAAGATCCTCCCAGTCCGGGAGGTCTTCCTCGTCCGTGTCCCACGGGTGGGTGAGATCGCCCACGTGCACATCCTGCACATAGCCATCGTCGTCCGCGTCGAAGTCCACATTGCCCGCGCAGTCCGAGTCGATACCGTCGTACCAGTCATCCGGAGCGCCATCGTAGATGCTGTCGTCCCGATCATCGCAGTCGTTGCCAGGCAGCGCGCCGGAGCTCTCCACCGGGTAGGTCATCAATCCCCAGTAGTGGTTGTAGACGTAGCCGTCGGCGTCCTGGTCGTAGTCGTCATCGCCCTCGCAGCCCGCGTCGATCCCGTCGTACTCGAGATCGAAGGCCAGCGGATGGACATTCGCGGCACCAAAGCCCGCCAGGCTCGGGTCGTCCGGATCGTCCACGCAGTCGCCTGCCTTGCCGTCAGGGACCTCCATGGGGGTGATCTCCCCCTCCTCGGGGTGAGCGTCCGCGTAGGCCGCAACCTGGTCCTCATAGTCCCAGGCCCACCAGCCATCGCCGTCCAGATCGCCATCGCCGTCCGCGTGGTTGCAGTTGTCGTCCTGGCCGTTGAAGGGGATCTCCTCCACATCCGGATCGGGCTTGCGGTCCGGATCCGCATCATCGCAGTCCACATCCTCGCCCTCGAGCGGGCAGCAGGGCCTCAGCGCAAGTTCATCGTCCCCAACCACGCAGTCTGCGGTCTCCGGGCCCGGCGAGCGGAAGTTGTCCAGATCTGCATCGCAGTCATCGTCCTGGGCGCAGTCCGAGTCCACGCCGTCGTACCAGGCATCGTCCGCGCCTGGGTAGATGGCGTCCGGCGCCACCACATCCGGGTTCTCCTCCTCGAGCACCGAGAGGTAGTCCTCGTCGATCCATCCATCCAGGTCCTTGACCCGGTCCACGCAGTCGGCTCCGGCCAGGACACCCGGCTCGATCGGGAAGTGCGCGGTGCGGTGGCCGTCGCCGTCCTTGTCGAAGTCGTCCACCTCATCGCAGTTGGCGTCCACGCCGTCGTACCACTCGTCCTCAGCATCCGGGTACACATCCTGGGGGCCTGGCTGGGACCAATCCACCGAATCGCCGGCGGAGGTCTCGCCCTCCACCACCGTCATCGTGGCGGGCGGTTCCGAGTTCCTGGGTGCATCCCAGCAGTCCCCGCCCGGCAGGTCTCCGCTGCTGGGAATCCCGACTGTGAGGAGGCCCACGAAGGCATCCGGCACAAAGCCATCCTTGTCCGCATCGTAGTCGTCTCTCTGGCCATCGCAGTCCTGGTCGACCCCGTCGTACCAGGTGTCCTCGGACCCAGGGAAGATCTCCGCGCCGCCGTACTCCACCCCGCCCGGGCCCTCAATCAGGTCCCAGCAGTCACCACCCGGCAGGAGACCGGTCTCGGGCAGGCCAAGGGTCTCCAGGCCCAGGTATTCCTCGGGCACATAGCCGTCCTTGTCCGCGTCGAAGTCGTCATCGCCGGCACAGTTCTGGTCGAATCCGTCGTACCAGGTCTCGGCTGCGTCCGGGTGGATGTCACCCCCGGAGAGGCCGGAGCCCTCGGGTCCGTCCGACTGGTCCCAGCAGTCGCCCTCGGCCGCGGAGATGCCATCTCCGTCCTGATCCTGAAACTCCCACTTGCTGCCGCAACCGAGCCCCAGGGTGCACAGCGCCACCCAACCCGCGTTCATCCGCATCCAGACTTCTCCCTTCTCGCCCAGGCAGCGTAGCCGTGCTTTGGACCCGATACAACCAGCGATACCTTCGCTTGACGCCACACGGCACTGGAATAAGTCCACCCGTCGCGGGTCCACTTCCCCCGCAGGAGCCCAGGCCATGGTTGATACTCCCCAGCGCCCAGAGCCTACGGTGGCGCCTGAGCCACCGCCGATGATCTCGGTAGAGGGCCTGACCAAGCACTATGGGGCGGTCCTGGCGATCGATGGGGTGTGTTTCTCAGTGGCGCAGGGCGAGGTCGTGGGCTTCCTCGGTCCCAATGGTGCGGGCAAGACCACCACCATGCGGATCCTCTGCGGCAGCCTGGGCGCCACCGCAGGGACTGCATCCGTAGGCGGCGTGGATGTCCAGGCCCACCCCATCCAGGTCAAGGCGCGCATCGGCTACCTGCCGGAGAGCCCCCCCCTGTACAAGGGGATGGGCGTCCGCAACTACCTGCGCTTCGCCGCTGCCATCAAGGGTACCAAGGCGCCGGTGGAGGCGATCGAGCGGGTACTTGAGCAGGTGGGCCTGCTCGAGAAAGTGGGCGGCATGCCGGCGGCGGACCGGATCATCGGGCACCTCTCCAAGGGCTTTCAGCAGCGTGTGGGCCTGGCCCAGGCGCTGATCCACGACCCCGATGTACTGATCCTGGACGAGCCCACCAGTGGACTGGATCCGGCCCAGCGAAAGGAGATCCGGGACCTGCTCCTGGCCCTGGCCCGAGAGTCTCGGCGCACCGTCATCCTCTCCACCCATGTGCTCGCCGATGTGGAGGCCATCTGTGGGCGAGTCGTGATCATCGACCAGGGGACCATCGTGGCCCAGGACTCCATCGAGTCGCTTCGGGGTCAGGCGGGCAGGGTGCGGGTGGTGCTCAAGCGGCCCAGCCTTGAGGCCGTGGCCGAACTTCAGGCGCTGGATGGTGTGCACGGGGTCGAGACGGGCACGGACGGTGGGTACATGCTCAGTGTGAGCGGCGACTGCCGTACCCAGATCGCGGATGTGGCTGTGCCCCACGGTCTGCTCGAGCTCCGAGAAGACCAGAGCCTGGAGGAGATCTACCTCCGCCTGACCGGAGGGGATCGATGAAGAAGGTCCTGGCCATCGCCGGGCGGGAGCTCCGGGCCTACTTCTCCACCCCGGTGGGATGGCTGTGCTTGACGGGCTTTGTCGGGGTCACAGGGATCTTCTTCGCGCTGATGACCACCGAGTTCGCGGCCCAAGCCACCCGGGATCAATTCAACCCCTACGCCCCCTCCCAGCTCAACCTGACGGACTGGCTGATCCAGCCCTTCTTCGCCAACACCGCAGTCATCCTGCTGATGATCTGCCCGGCGCTGAGCATGAGCCTCTTCGCAGAAGATCGGCGCAGCGGAGCCCTCGAGTTGCTGCTCGCAGCGCCGGTCTCGAGCACGCAGATCGTGCTGGGCAAGTACCTGGGCAGCCTGGGCTTCGTGACCGCCATGCTGGCCACGACCTTGCCCATGACGGGCGTGCTCTACTGGCTCGGCACGCCGGACACGGGCGTGATTCTCTGCGCCTACCTGGCCACTTTCCTGCTCGCCGCCAGCTTCATGGCCGTCGGCATGCTGACCAGCGCGTGTACCACCAGCCAGGTGGTGGCCCTGGTGCTGAGCTTTGGCCTGCTTCTCACGCTCTGGGTGCTGTCCTGGACGGCAGGTCTCGGGGACCTGGGCGAGGCGGTGGCGGCCATCTCCATGCTGTCGCACCTGGAGCAGCTGAGCAAGGGACTGCTGCACGTCGAGGATGCGGTCTACTTCCTCAGCTTCATCGGCTTCTTCGTGTTCGCCACCACCCAGCGCGTCGAGGCCTACCGATGGCGCTGAAGCGATGGGCATGGGTGGGCGGTGCCCTGGGCCTCATGGCCCTGGTCGCCTTTGGCGTCTACGCCTGGCGGGCCCATGAGGCGGCCCTGGAGCCGACCTGGATCGGCGTGGGCGCGACGGGCCTGGCGCTCTTCACAGGATGGCTGTGGATGGACCGGGCGCGCCTCGCCCATGTGCTGCGATCCCGGGCGGCACAGCAGTCCGGATTCTCTCTGCTCCTGATCGTCGTGGCGGCAGGGGTGGTGGGGGCGGCGAATGTGCTGGCAACCAAGCACGACCACCGCTGGGATCTGACCTCGACGAGCCGCTACGCGCTCTCGGAGCAAGCCATCTCCGTCGCGGCCGGCCTGGACCAGCAGGTAGAGGTGCAGACCTTCTTTGTGGGCGAGAGCCCTGACCTCGGGTCCTTCAAGGATCTCCTGGAGGGCCTGTCCAACCACACGGACCAGCTCCAGATCACCCACCACGACCCCATTCTCTCGCCAATGCTGGCCGAGCAGTTCGAGATCACCAGTCTCAATGGCACGGTCATCCTGAAGTCCGGGGAGCACCAGCAGCGCCTGGAGGCAGACTTTGGAGAGGAGGCGCTGGTCAATGCCTTGATCCGCCTCAACTCCCCCCAGGAGCACCGGATCTGTGTGGCATCCGGCCATGGAGAGCTGGACCCAGACGGGCCTCACCTCTCCGGCGTGGTCGTCCAGCTCGAGCGCCAGAACTACACCTTCGATCCGATCATCCCCATCACCGCTGGCGGGGTGCCGGCGGGCTGCGAGGTCCTGCTGGTGCCGGACCCAGAAGCCGACTGGCTCCCACCCGAGCGCGAGATGCTCGCGGCCTATGTGGCTGGGGGCGGGCAGGTCATCGTCCTCTTCAATCCGGAGCGGGCGCCCACCCTGGCCGAGGACATGGCCCGCTACGGGATCACGGTGGGCCGCGACATTGTGCTCGAGGCCAACCCCAACTACCGGATCATGGGCGGGGATGCGTCCTACATCGTGTTGCCGGCCGAGACCATGGCGGACCACCCGATCACGGCGCCCATCCGTGTCATGGCCATGATGCGGATGGTGCGCTCGGTGGGCAAGGCCGACGAGGTCCCCGAGGGCATCGAGGTCCGAGAGCTGCTCCACACCAGTGAGTACGCCTGGGCAGAGACCGACCTCGATTCCTCCGCGCCGCCCGAGCCGGAGCCCGGCGTGGACCGCATCGGCAAGATCCCCGTCGCCACCCTATCGACCCTGACCGACCCCCAGGCATTCACCATCGGTCCCCGGACCCTGGCCACCGATGGCACGCCAGAGCCCGCCGTGGAGCGGGTCGCGGGAGGCCGGGTCCTGGTCTTCGGGGACGCGGACTTCACTACGAATGCGATGCTTGGACACGGCAGCAATCTCGACCTGCTTCAGAACGCCATCGCATGGATGGTGGGCGAGGAGGATCAGGTGAGCATCCGGCCCAACGAGGCCGCCCGGGCCACCCTGGCGATGAACGAGCTGGAAGGCCTGCTGCTCTGGTTCACCATGGTCCTGGTGCTGCCGGGCCTGTGTGTGGGCGGAGCGATCGCCACCTGGCTGATGCGACGCCGGCGCTGACAGACGGGGGAGGGCCGCGCGTCCTCCCGCGCCCAAGGCGTTTCAGCCCAGGATCTTCTGCAGCTTGGTCGCCAGCCCGATGTTGGACGCCTTCAGCTTGCCGAGCATGAACATCTGCATGGCGCTCCGGGGGTTGTCCAGGATCTGCTCCCAGGTGGCCTTGTCCGTGGTGATGACGCAGCCAGCGGAGTCGCTTGGGCCCTCGATGATGGTGCCGTCCCCCGTGAGATCCAGGGTCCAGGTGCCCGCCCCCGCGATGTCGAACTGGAAGATCGCGTTGACCTCCTCCGCCAGGGTGGGGTCGTTCTTGATCTTCGCAGGCAGGTACTCGTTGAAGAAGGCGTTGCAGTCGGCCATCGTGGATCCTCAAGCGGAGATTGGGTACCAGAGCCTAAGGAGTGTCCACCCCGTCGGCAAGCGGGCCTGAATCGATGTTCAAGGCCTCCGCTGTGGCGCCCAGGACCCGAAACGGAACGTGGAAGGAGCCGAGCTTTCGGTGGCCGATCCCATGCCAGTCGTGATCGCCATGCGGTTTCGGACCGCGAGGCGGTGCAGGGTGTCCCTGCGGTGGGCGCCACCCGCCGCCCGCCAGGCCTCCAAGGCATTCAATCCGGCGGCTGCGAAGCCCGGTGCCCAGGCTGCTGCCTGTGCCGGGTCCGGGTGGGCCCAGGAGGTCCAGCCGCCCGCCTCCGTGGCGACCGCCAGGGCCTCGTGAAAGCCGAGATTGAGGTGGGGGATTCGGCCCGCGCCCGGCCCCACCAGCTCCCGAAAGGCCACACCCATATTCGGTACCACCCCCTCGTTCACCAGGGCCCGCGCCAGGTGGACACGTGTGAGGCAGCGACGCCCCGCCCGAGCCTGGGCATCGGCCCGCGCCACCTGGGGCAGATCCAGTGCGTCCAAGGCCTCGTCATACCACTGGGCCCGCCAGGCCGCGCGCTGGGTGCACCAGGCGGAGAAACCCACGGGCATCTGGTCGGGGAAGTAGACCAGCAGGTGCTGCTCAGTGCCCAGGTGCATGGTGGATAGCTCCACCGCAGCGATCACCCGCACCCGCCGACCGTCGACCTGCCGCACCCCCGGCACGAGCGCGGGTGGCAGGTCGTGATCGGTAAGCGCCAGCACGTCAAGGCCTCCCACCGCTGCCTGTGCCAGGAGCGCATCCGGGCTGTGATGCCCGTCGGAGCGGTCCGAGTGCATGTGGAGGTCGATTCGGGGACCGCTCGCTCTACGGGCCCGCCGCTCGCGGCGCCGGCTCAACGGGCCGCGGGGACCTCATGTGCCAGATCCTCGAGCAGGCGTCCGTGTGTCTCCAGAATGGCTCGGAGCTCCGCCATCAGATGGGCGCGTTGGCCCCGAATCCGCACGATCTCGCCCTGGATCTCTCGGCGTTCATCGGTGGCCGCCATCATGATCCGCTCGCTCTCCAGACGGGCCTCACCCACCATCACGTCCACCTCTCTACGGGCCGTGCGCTCCATGTCCTGTCGAACACGACGAGCGATCAGCAGGGTCTCCTTGACCTCGTGCTCGCTCTCACGAAGCTCGACGATCTCCGCATCCCGGCGCGCGATCTGCTCGCGGAGTCGCTGGTTCTCCCGGAGTAGATCCTCCATGGTCTCGCGAGTCTCCTCGAGGAAGGTCCGGACCTCATCGGGGTCATAGCCACGACGGTTGGCAGGAAACTGCTTCTGGATGATGTCGAGCGGTGTGACACGCATGAGGGCTCCCGAGATTTCAGGGTACGGCTGGGGGCGAGCCCGCCTCTGGAGCCGCGGGCTCCATGTGGGTGATTATCGCGGGAGACACAACAAAGTCCACCGTGGGATGCGATGTCCGCACCCAACTCTCCAGCGCAACCATGGGATTCGGCTGGGCATGGGCGTGTTCAATCAGCCCCTGGAGCTCGGGAATGCCCTCCGCGCTGGCGATGAGCGCGACCTCGGAACCCGGCACCACCAGCCTGAAGTCACCCTCGCCCGTAGACCAGCGCCCCTTCTCCGATCGAGCGGCGGCATGAAGCAGCGTCAGGCGGCCATCCACCACGCCGACCACGTCCACCACCGCAAGATCCTCGGTGTCGAACCGGATCAGCCAGCTGGGGCCGGTGCGTTGAAAATCCACTGCGATGGGCATGGAGGGGGGAAGCGTGTCGGGATGAAGCACCTGCTGGCCGACCAGGGCCGAGAGGGCCGCGGCCAGCGCAGCGGCCAGCCACCAGCGGGTAGCGCGGGGCGCGGGCGGACGTGGCGCAGGCAGCTCGCCCAGCTGATCCACCTCGGACCAGGGCTGGGCGCGTGCGGCGTCCAGCGCCCGGATGGCCACAGGACCGAGCAGTACTTGCCCGGACCAGTGCCCCGGCGCCGTCACCACGGCGCCGCGGAGGTGGTGACGAGGAGGCCGACTCTCCTCGGCCAGGGCGCGAAGCCGGGGCTCGATCCGTGCCAGCTCAGCGTGGTCCATCAGCCAGCCATCCAGTCCCACCCCAATGGTGGAGTCTCCGAGCGCGCGCTTCACCCTGCGGCGGTGCTTTCGGGCGTCTGGATGCAGCAGGATGCACGCCACGGTGGCGGTCCGGATTTCCGGCTCACCCCCCGGTGCAAGCAGGTCCAGCGGGGCCAGCAGCCCTCCCCGGACGAGGCGGACAGCCCGGCTGCACCGGGGGCAAGCATCCACATGTGCGCGCACCGCGTCGCTGAGCAGATGAGTGGGCTCGGGGCAGCCCGGCGCGGGCATCCCCACGATGCGGCGGATCAGTCCATCCACCCGGGTGTCCACCCACCTCTCCACCCCCTGACCGTCCACGATGGCGCGCACCGCCTCCCGGATCCCCTCACGAGCACCCCCGAGCACCGCGCCATCGATGGCGGCGGTCTGCTCCACTGCGGATATCTCCATGCCGTCGCCATAGTGCAGCCGAAGCACCGTATTACCGACCGGATCCACCGTCTGAAAGAGCTGGTCCCGCCAGTCGCGGTGGATGGTCAGATCCGTGTCGGGAACCCCCTGGAGGCGCTCGTAGCGTCCATCGCGGGCGCGGGCGAGGAAGTCCGATGTGGCCACTCCTGCCAGCACCTCGGCCTCATCCACGCCCACCCCGTCGGGCAAGCTTGCGAGCACATGCGCTCGGGCATCCTGGAGCACCGCGGGGCGAACACGTATGCCCGCCAGCATAAGATCCCATGCCACCCGAACGGTGACCGAGAACCAAACGGAGGAACGCGATGCGGCGGTGCGCGACAGTTGGACGCCAGACGGCATGAGCAGGAGGAGGAGGAGCGGGTGGGACGAAACAACAGGCACGGTGAGGCGCCCGGCGGTGGTCTTCATCCTAACACCTCGCGGACCTCGCGCGGAAGCGAGTCGCGAGCGCCTCAGGCGGCAGCGATCTCCTGATCCGGTTGGTGGCCAGTGAGGATCATCTCATTGATCAGGGCCGCAGCGATCACACTTGCCAGCTCCTCATCCTTGTACTCCGCCACCAGCTCCTCGTAGAAGACGTGGATCAACTCACCTAGGGTCGTTCCGGTTCGGTCCATTTTCTCTCTCCTGTACGCCCGCGTGGGACGTGGTCGGTGCCAACGCCATGTTGTGCACATTCCGTGCCAGCGCAAGCATCCAACCCTCCAACGGTTCTCTTTGTTTCCGCATCGTCACCCGTAAAGAATTCTTTACACTAAAATCAAGGCTTCTTGACATTCTGCCATGCCCGAACGACCGGGGTCAGCAAGCCCACCCAGGTGGCCCCGGCTCTCCGAATCACTCCGGCACAGGTGGAGGCGGTGGCGCCGGTGGTCAGGACATCATCCACCAGCAGCACGCGGGGCGAGGCGGTGCATGTGGCGTGGTAGTGGCCCGCGATGTGTGTCCGCCGCTCCGCCCGGGAACGTCCCACCTGGGTCCCGGTCCCGGTCCGCCGAAGCCCACACACCAGGGGGACATCCATGGCCCGGGCCACCGAACGACCCAGACGCACCGGAATATCCTGACCCCGGCTCAGCACCCGCCACCACTGGGCCTGCACCGGCACCACACAGTCGACCGGTCCCAGTCCAGACGCGGCCGCAGCGAGCCAGTCCCCGATGGCATCCGTGAGCGCGAGGTCACCCCGGAACTTGGCCTGGCGCACCAGCGCACCGAGGGGGCCGCCATAGGTTCCGAGCGACCAGGCCGCATCCACCAGGCGCGGCGCCTCCACCGACTGCAGCCTCGATCCGCAGCGACGCCGGCAGTCCGTGCAGATTCCCGCACCCTCCGCTCCTGCGGTTCGACCACAGCCCGGACAGGTGCGGGGAAGGAGCAATGCGAGTGCGGCTTCCATCCACGGCATGGCCCAAGGATGCCGCGCCCAGGGCGGGCCCACCAGTGCCGGCGGGCCGGCGGGGGCCCTAGCGGCGGACCCGGCTGCCCAGCTGGGCTGCGAGCGCGTCCAGGCGCTGCTGGACCTGGTCGGTATCGAGGTCGCGGTATCGCTCGGGCAGCATCCTCCGGGAAGAGGACTCAAACACCGCCAGCATCTCCATGAACGCCAGCATCCGGGTGTCGCGGCTGGGGATCATATCGCCGACAGCCGCCACCAGATCATCGGTGCCGATGGGGTGCGCTGCGTCCGCTGCCAGGCCCGAGGCGACCAGGAGCACGGCCTCCAGCTCGGCGCCCGAGTAGCCCTCGGTGGCCTTCACCACCACGGCCAGATCGGCGTCCTCCGCCAGGACCAGCTTGTTCTTCCTCACAAGCGCCTCGAGCACCGCACGGCGCTCCGCCTGCCCCTCCGGGAAGAAGAAGGGGATCTTCAGGTCAAAGCGTCCGGGCCGCTTGAGATCCGCATCCAGCTTGTCCGGCCGGTTGGTCATCATGAGCATCACCACCCGGCCCCGGTGGCTGGTGTCGCTCATGAACTCCTTGAGGCGCGCGATCACCCGACTCGATGTGCCGGAGTCCCCGTCCGTATTGGCGCCCATGGACCGGTCCGCCTCGTCGATGATCAGCAGCACATAGCCGAGGGCCTCCACCACCCCGAGGATCTTCTCCAGGTTCCCCTCGGTGGAGCCCACCCACTTCTCGCGGAAGTTCTTGAACTTCAGACAGGTCAGACCGCTCTCGGCCGCGAAGGCCTCCGCCACAAAGGTCTTGCCCGTCCCCATCGGCCCCACGAAGAGGATGCCCATGGGCACGCGCTGGATCTGACCCTTCTTGATGGCCGTGGCGACCCGCATGAGATCCGTCTTCAGGCGGTCCAGACC
>Ga0310123_10002895_pt1 | contig 13518 bp, 10 predicted proteins | sample CB6_AW_1057_MG_FD_203505 | JGI IMG/M metagenome (GOLD analysis project Ga0310123, IMG submission 203505) | Marine microbial communities from Western Arctic Ocean, Canada - CB6_AW_1057 | ecosystem: Environmental > Aquatic > Marine > Oceanic | place: Canada: Western Arctic Ocean | collected... | reverse complement strand
GAAATCGTGTTGGGGCAGGGGGCCAAGCCGGGTGGGGGGGGAATGCTGCTGGGCCAGAAGGTCAGCAAGCGGGTGGCGGGCATGAGAACTCTGCCCGAGGGGATCGACCAGCGATCGGCCTGCCGGCATCCCGACTGGACCGGGCCCGATGACCTGGCGATCAAGATCGAGGAGCTGCGTGAGATCACCGATTGGGAGAAGCCGATTTACGTCAAGATGGGGGCCACTCGGGTGCTGGATGACGTCAAGCTGGCCGTCAAGGCCGGGGCCGATGTGGTGGTGATCGACGGCATGCAGGGAGGCACCGCGGCCACACAGCAGGTCTTCATCGAACACACCGGGATCCCCACCCTGGCCGCACTGCCCCAGGCGGTCGAGGCGCTCGAGGAGATGGACAAGGTCGAGGAGGTGGACCTGATCATCTCAGGGGGCATCCGCACCGGAGCCGATGTGGCCAAGGCCCTGGCACTGGGGGCCGATGCGGTCTCGATCGGACAGGCGGCGTTGATCGCATTGGGTTGCAACAACCGTTGCTACCACGACGATACTGCTGGCCAAGACGGTAGAGATGGCACAGACGGCTGGGTCGACGTGACCGAGGATTACCAGCAATTGGGAGCGGCACCGGGCTTCTGCCACCACTGCCACACCGGTCGCTGCCCGGTGGGGATTACCACTCAGGACGAAGTGCTCGAGCGACGACTGCAGCCGGAGACTGCAGCCGGGTGGGTTCGGAACTATCTGCAGGTGCTCACCATGGAGGTCACGACGTTGGCCCGGGCCTGTGGCAAGAGCAACGTGCATCACCTCGAGCGTGAGGATTTGGCTGCGTTGACGATTGAGGCTGCGGCGATGGCTCGAGTGCCTCTGGCTGGCACGTCGTGGATCCCCGGTTTGGGGTCTGATCCGCCTGCGGCGGCCCGTGGCGAGGCCTGACCCCTTCTGGACTGGGCGGTGGATTGCGGTCAAGGGTTCAGGCCCCGCCGACTACGGCGTCTGACATCGGCATTGCCCTCGGCTGTCGGCGGCGTCTGACCCCCGCCTCAGGCGTGGCGTGGGGTTGGGGAGGGCGGTAGGATGTGCGGCTTGGGGCAAACGGAGTGAGCGGGCAGGGGAGCGGGAATGACGACTCGGGACGAGATCAAGGCACGGATCGAGCAGGACGGGATCGAGTTTCTGCTCGTCCAGTTCGTCGACCTCAACGGAAGTGCCAAGGTCAAGATGGTCCCCGCCGGTGAACTGGATACCTGCATCGACAGCGGAGTCGGTTTCGCGGGAGCCGCGCTGTGGGGACTCGGCCAGGGGCCTCACGATCACGACATGCTTGCCCGCGTCGACCTCAACACCTACACCCCCTTGCCCTGGAAGCCCAACACCGCCCGGCTGGCCGGCAACCTCTATGTCGACGACGAGCCGCATCCCTACTGTGCCCGCACCAACATGGTGCGAGTGCTCGATGCCGCCCGCGAACAGGGATTCGTGTTCAACGTGGGGATGGAGCCCGAGCACTTCCTGGTCGTCCGCAACGACGACGGTTCGATCTCGCCGTGGGATCCCGGCGGTGTCGATCATCTCGAAAAGCCTTGCTACGACTTCCGCTCGATGGCTCCGGCGATGGACTACCTGCAGGATCTGACCACGTCGCTCAACGCGCTGGGCTGGGGCGTGTACCAGACCGACCACGAGGACGGCAACGGGCAATACGAGGTCAACTTCGACTACCAGGACGCGTTGACCACCTCCGATCGGGTCACCTTCTTCAAGATGGCCAGCTCTCAGATCGCCGCCAAGTACGGTGCGATTGCCACTCACATGCCCAAGCCGTTTGCCGACCGCACCGGCAGCGGGCTGCACGTGCACTTCCATGTGGCCGACGCCGAGACCGGCGGCAACCTGTTCCTGGACGAAGCCGACTCGCGTGGCCTGGGCCTCTCGCAATTCGCCTACCACTTCCTGGGCGGAGTGCTCGCTCATGCCCCCGCCCTGATCGCCGTCACCTGTCCGACGGTCAATTGCTACAAGCGGCTGAAGCTGGGCTCGGGCCTGCAGGGCAGCCGCTCGGGCTTCACCTGGACCCCCGCGTTCCAAAGCTACGGCGACAACAACCGGACCCAGATGATCCGCACGGCCGGACCCGGTCATCTCGAGGACCGCACGGTCTCCTCCGGCTGCAACCCGTACCTGGGCCTGGCCGTCTACCTGGCCGCGGGGCTGGATGGAGTCGAGAACCAGATCGACCCGGGCGAACCCAACCTGGGGAATCTCTACGAAAAGACTCTCGAGGAGATCACCGCAGCGGGGATCAGCATCCTGCCTCAGTCGCTGTCCGAATCGTTGGCGGCTCTGAAAGAGGACGAGGTGGTCCGCGGCGGGCTGGGCGTGATCGCCGAGGAGTTCATCGAGGTGAAGACTGCTGAGCTGCTGACCAGCGAGCAGCAGGTGACTCCGTGGGAGATCGACCGGTATCTGACTCTGTTCTAGAACGGAATTGAGGACGGGGCACTCGCCCACCTGCGGGTCTCTGCGAGTTCCCGCCGATCGGGAGGCCCGGCTGCGAACCAGGAGGGGATGGGAGGGGATGACGGCGTGTCGTTGATGATTCCGTGCCCGCATTGCCAGCAGCGTCCCGCCGCAGAATTCCACTACGGTGGCCCTGTGCGCGAGAGGCCCGAGCCGGATGCGGCGACCGACGAGTGGATCGCCTACACCTACGACCAGCCCAACCGACGTGCCGTGCAGTGGGAGTGGTGGTTCCACAGGGCGGCCTGCCGAGAGTGGTTCCTCGTTCGCCGTGACACGCGGACCAACCAGGTCCTCGAATCGAGCCTCCCCGGCCAGTCGGAAACTTCGGGCGAGGCCGAGGGTGCCGATGAGTAATTCCACCGACGCGGTGATATTCACCTTCGACGGCCGCTCGATAACCGCTCGGCCCGGCCAGACCATCGCCGGAGCCCTGCACGAGGCCGGTGTGCATGTGCTCTCACGGAGCTTCAAGTACCACCGTCCGCGGGGCCTGTTCTGTGCCACCGGCCGCTGTCCCAACTGCCTGTGCACCGTCGACGGCGACCCCAACGTGCGGACGTGTGTCACCGAGGCGACCCAGGGGGCGACGGTCCGCAGCCAGAATGCGTGGCCGAGCCTGAAGTTTGATTTTCTGAGCATCCTGGACCGCCTGCACCGGTTCATGCCTGTGGGCTTCTATTACCGGGTGATGCACAAGCCGAGGTTTCTGTGGCCGTTCTTCGAGTCGATCGTGCGGCGGATCGCCGGGCTGGGCCGAGTCGACCGTGAGTCCGGCGGCAGCCGCCGCTACGACCGCCAGACCCTGCACAGCGACGTGGTGGTGATCGGAGGCGGCTGGGCCGGGATGCACGCTGCGATCGAGGCGTCCAGGCGAGGTCGTGACGTGACGCTGGTCGAGGAGCGTGCGACGTTGGGCGGCTACCTGCAGGATGATCCGGCTCTGCAGGTCGAGTTGGGAGATCGATTCGAGTCGACGATCCGGTCGGTACTCGACGATCCTCGGATCCGCGTGCTGCTGCGGTCCAACGCATTTGGTTGCTACGAGGACCGGCTGGTGGCGGTCCAGTCCGGAGACCGGATGATCCGGCTGCGAGCCGGCGGAGTGGTCATCGCCACCGGAGGTTGGGAACAGCCGCTGGTATTCCCGGGCAACGATCGGCCCGGCGTGATGCTCGCCAGCGGTGTCCAGAGAATGATGTGGCAGGACGACTGCCAGTTTTTCGGTGACGCGGTGGTGGTGACCGACAACCCCGGCGGCTACCTGGTGGCTCATGCCCTGGCGGCCGTCGGCACCAATATCGTCGCCGTGGTGGATCACAACGCGACTCCGGCCACCGACCCCCTGGGCCTGCAGGACGTGGTGCGGACCGGGCAGACACTCTACGAGGTCCGAGGCCGACGTCACGTCAACGCCGCGGTGGTCGGGCCGCTGGAAGGTCCCTCGTCGGCAGGCGAATCGATTGCCTGCCGCTGGGTGATCGAGGCGGTGGGCTTCACGACCGCCTCGGGCCTGCTGGCCCAGGCCGGGTGCCGATTGGTCTACGACGAGTCGCGGGACCTGTTCCGGGCCGATCAGCTGGTCGAGGGCTACCGTGCGGCGGGGTCGGTCAACGGCACCTTCGACGTCGACGCCTGTGCCCGCGAGGGACGCCTGGCGGGTGAAGTCGCCGCGGCCGGTACCGCGGGCGGGGCGATCGAGCTCTCACCCGCAATGACGCTCTCACCCCAAAGACGCCCCCCCGAAGGCAAGAAGGCATTCGTCTGCCTCTGCGAGGACGTGACCGAACAGGACCTCTTCGATGCGGTCGCCGAGGGCTTTGCCAACATCGAGACGCTCAAGAGGTACTCGACGGTCTGCATGGGTCCCTGCCAGGGCAAGATGTGCCAGGCCGGCTCGATCGCTGCGTGTGCTCGAGCCAACGGGGCGACGATCTCGGAGACCGGTCGAACAACCGCCCGGCCTCCCGATCAGCCGGTCTCGCTGGGCGTGCTCGCCGGACGGGCTCCGCATCGACACCTGCTCCGCCGAACCGCTCTGCACGACTGGCACACCGAAGCGGGTGCGGTGTTCATGGATTCGGGAGCCTGGAAGCGTCCCGAGTCATACGGGGATCCGGCAGCCGAGTACCAGGCGGTGCGAGACGGTGTCGGCCTGATCGACGTCTCGACACTCGGCAAGCTCGAACTGCGTGGCTCGGACGTGGCCGAGTTCCTGGAATTCGTCTACCCGAACCGCTTTGCCAAGCTGCCCCTCGGCAAGGTGCGATACGGCGTGCTCTGCGACGAGGCGGGCATCATCATCGACGACGGCACCATCGCGAGGCTGCAGGAGGACCGCTGGTTCCTGACCACCACCTCCGGCAACGCCGAGGGGGTCGACAGCTGGTTCCGCTGGTGGCTGGCCACCCGGCCCGACTGGGACATCCGCTTGACCAACATCAGCGGGGCGACCGCGGCGATGAACCTGGCCGGTCCGCTGTGCCGTGAGGTGCTCGGGAGAGTCTGCGACGCGGACCTCTCGACCGACTCGGTGCCCTACCTGGCGGCTCGGAACATGGAAGTTGCCGGTGTGCCGGCGATCGTGTTGAGGATCGGGTTTGTCGGCGAACTGGGATACGAGATCCACGTGCCGACTCACCTGGCGGAACACGTCTGGCGTGAATTGATGTCCGCGGGTGCCGCGGAGGGGATCCGGCCGTTTGGGGTCGAGGCCCAGAGGCGTCTGCGACTCGACAAGCAGCACCTGCTGGCCGGACAGGACACCGACGCACTCTCGAATCCCCTCGATGCCGGTTTGCCGTGGATCGTGAAGCTCGACAAGCCCGATTTCGTCGGCCGACAGGCTCTCAAACGAGCCTCCGGCCGCGAACCGGGACAGCAACTGGTCGGCTTCCGGCTCGAAGGCACGCAGGTGCCACCTGAACCCTCGCTGGTGCTCGTCGACGGTCGACTCGAGGGTCGGGTCACCAGCGCCCGCTACTCGCCGGTGGCCGGGGCGACGGTCGGACTGGCGTGGGTGCCGGCCGAGTTGGCCGAAAACGGATGCGAAGTCTCAATCCAGATCGACGGACAACTGGTCAAGGCCGTGGTGCAGCGCGAACCGTTCTACGACCCCGACGGCGTCAGGCTGCGGAGCTGACCTCAGGCGGAACCCGACAGACATGATCTCATCACCCTCATCACCTCCATCACCTTCGACTCCAGTGGCCCGCGGACCGCTGATTGCCTGGCATCGCCGCGCCGGGGGGCAGCTGGAGACGGTTGGTGGTTGGGAGATCTGCACGAGTCATCCCGAGACGGCCGGAGTGGTCCTGGCCCAGGACAACCTGCTGCTCGACTGGTCGCATCGATCGGTGATCGAGTTGGGCGGGTCGCGGACCGGGGAGCTGGTGAAGGGGTTGGTGGGCAGCGATGTGGCGGTTTCTCGGATGGGGGCCGGGCGAGCCGGAATCGTCTGTCGGCTGACCCCGGGACGGGCGATCGTCTTTGGCAACGTGGGTCCCGGGGTGCTGGCCGACCCGGCGGCGGTCGACGTGACCGGTGGCTGGGCCACGATCGTGCTGTGCGGTCCCGATGCGATCAACATCCTCTCGTTGCTGACCTCAGCCGATCTCCGCACCCGCTCGATGCCCGTGGCCGCAATCCGGCAGGGGCCGATCGCCGGGATCAACACTCTGCTGTGCCACTTCGCCGAACACTGGGAACTTCACGCCTGTCCCGATTCAGTGCTCTCGCTCTGGGAAGCTCTGCTCGACGCCGGCGACGCCTACCGGCTGAGGGTCGTTGGCGCCGAACGGTTGGGCGACGTGGTGACCGTCGGTGGCGGGGATAGCGGCGGGGAGGCAGCTTCGTGACACAGCCGATGTGGAGAACTCACGAACTGAAGGACGCCTACGACGTCGTGATCATCGGCGGCGGCGTGCACGGGTTGGCGACGGCCTATTACCTGGCCCGCCAGGGCGTGACCAACGTCGCGGTGCTCGAGGCTCGATACGTCGGCTTCGGCGGCTCGGGCCGCAACACGGCCATCATCCGCTCGAACTACCGTACTCCCGAGGGCATTGCCTTCTACGACCATTCGGTGAAGCTGTACGAACAGCTGGCCGGGGAACTCGACTACAACATCATGTTCTCGCAGCGTGGCCACCTGACGCTGGCCCATACCGAGCGAGGTGTCTACGGGCTCCGCGAGAGGGCTCTGACCAACCAGCTCTGCGGAGTCGACTCGCGGCTGATCTTCCCCGACGAGATCCGCGAGCACGTGCCCGACATGCAGTTGGAGGGATCGTTGAGGTATCCGGTGATGGCGGCGTTGTTTCACCCGCCCGGTGGCATCATCCGTCACGACGCGGTGGTGTGGGCCTACGCGCGGGGAGCCGATCGCGGGGGTGCCGAGGTGCACCAGTTGACCGAGGTGACGGGGCTCGAGTTGACCGCCGGGGCGATCAGCGGGGTGATGACCAACCGCGGTCGGATCAAGACCGGCACGGTGGTCAACGCGACCGCCGGGTATGCCGGCACGATCGCCGCGATGGCCGGACGGCAGATCCCTCTCGAGACTCACCCGCTGCAGGCGATGGTCACCGAGCCGCTGAAGCCCTGGCTGCACTCGGTGATCGTCAGCTCGACCCTGCACATCTACGTGTCGCAGACCGACCGGGGCGAGTTGGTGATCGGGGCCGAGGTGGACGACTACGCGAGTTACTCGTTGAGGGGAACGCTACCGTTTGCCGAGAGTGCGGCGACTCACATGCTGGAGCTGTTTCCCTTCCTGGCCAACGTGAAGATGCTCAGGCAGTGGGCCGGCCTGTGCGACATGACTCCGGACTACTCACCGATCATCGGCGAGGATCCTTCTGTCGGGGGCCTGTTCATGACGGTGGGCTGGGGGACGTACGGTTTCAAGGCGGGCCCCGCCTCGGGGCACTTGTTGGCCGAGATGATTGTCAGCGGGCGGACACCCGAGCGGCTCGAGCCGTTTTCGCTGGGCCGGTTTGCCGAGGACCGGTTGGTGGGCGAGAAGGCGGCGGCGAGCGTTTCGCATTAGGGGGCGACGGGCAAGGGGTCAGGCCCCGCCGACGGCGGCGTCTGACCCCCCTGCAGTTTCAGGCCGCTACAGCGACCAACCCTTGCGGTACTTGCGTTTGACGATCGCGGCGGCTTCGGGGCAGTCGACGGCCTCGGCGGCTGCGGTGTCCCAGGTGATCTTCTTCTGGCCGAGCCGGTAGCTGAGGTTACCCAGGTGTCCGCATTCGCTCAGCAACGCCCCGTAGCGGAAGTTGCAGGTGGTGTCGGTGTTGCCGCTGCGGATCGCCTGCAGGAACTCGTTGTGGTGTCCCACCGAGTCGGTGATCGTCGGCTTGACCGGCCTGGCCTCTTTGCCCGCGGCCATGAACAGCTTGCGGGTGGTGTAGTCGGCCAGCACGCGTCCGTCGGATCCTTCGAACAGCACCGCGGAGCCCTTGCCGTAGGACTCGGCTCCCCGGGGCTTCAGCCCGCCGTGGTACCAGGTGATGTGCACGGCAGGCCGATCGTCGGTGGCGTCGAAGTGGTAATCGACCTTCATCTTCATCGGGCACTGGTTGGCGCCGTCGTGGCCCTTTTCTCCGGTGGCGTGGATGCGGTTGGGGTACTTCAATCCCAAGGACCAGTAGGGCAGGTCCATGTAGTGGCAGACGAAGTCGGCGAGTTGTCCGCCGCCGAAGTCCCACCAGTACCTCCAGTTGAAGTGAAAGTGCGATGAGTGGTAGGGACGGTGCGGTGCGGGGCCGAGCCAGAGATCGTAGTTGACGTGCTTGGGTGGTGTACTCTTCTGCACGCGTTGCCCGACCCGGACGCCTCCGCCCTGCCAGACGTGCACCCGTCGCACCTCGCCGATCACTCCCCCCTGCACGATTTCAACCACGCGGCGGTAGTTGTTCAGCGGGTGGTTGTGAATCTGGTTGCCCATCTGCGTGACCGCCTTGCGTTCGGCTGTCAGTCTCGAGATGACTCGAGCCTCGTGGATCGAGTGGGTCAGAGGTTTTTCGCAGTAGACGGCCAGGCCGCGTTTCAGCGCGGCGACGACGGGAATCGCGTGCATGTGGTCGGGCGTGCTGACGACCACTCCGTCGAGGTCCTTGACGTCCAGGACCTTGCGGAAGTCGTCGGTTGTCTTGGCGCCTTTGTGCTTGGCGGCCGCGGCGGCCAGCCGATTGGCATCGATATCGCACAGCGCGACGATGTTCTCACCGCTGACACCGGCCAGGTTGCTGCCACCACGTCCGGCGACTCCGATGACGGCGAGGTTGAGTTTTTCGTTGGCGCTGCGCTTCTCGGCGGCGGTGGCAGCCGTGGAGGTCCAGTTGCCGGCCAGAGGCAGCGTGGTGCCCGCGGCGACGGCGGCCTGGAGGAAGTTTCGGCGGGAGCTGCGAGTGTTCATTGGGGACTCCGGGAGTGAGTAGGTCTCGGAGCGTATTGCACCCGATTGCGGATGGGGATGCAACGTGGCCCGGTGTCTGGCCCCCTGTAGTTTCAGGCCGGGTCGCCGAGTGCGGCTTCCAGTTCGGTCAGCAGTTGATCGAGTCGGAAGGGTTTGTAGAGCACGGACTTGAGACCTCCGGCCTGGCGAGCCTGGACGATCGAGTGCGACGGGTCGTAGCCGAACCCGGTCATCAGGATCACCGGCACCGCGTCGTTGATCTCTCGCAATCGGCAAAAGCACTCGTACCCGGTCATGTCCTCGAGCCGGATGTCGGCGACCACGGTGTCGTAGTGCGACTGCCTGAGCATCAGGCAGGCCTCCTCACCGTTGTGAGCAGTCTCGACATTGCAGCCGAAGCGTTCGAGCAGTTCGTGAGCGGCGCGGCGGATCGACTCGTCGCCATCGACAAACAGCACCCGCTTGTCACGGATCCTCGGTCGTTGCTGACGTCCGGGGGGAGGCAGGTGGCTGCGGCGTGGCGCAATCGACTCGCCCACCTCGTGCACCAGCTGCTTGATCTCGCGGGTCCGGTCGAGGATCTGGTTCAGGCGTTCGCAGACGGTGGGTTCGTGGCCGATGTAGCGTTCGAGCACCCAGGTGGCGTCGTTGAGGATCGCGTCGACGGGCCTGGCCACTTCGCGGAGAATCCGCTCGGTACTCTCCGAAACGGTGGTGGCCTTTTCGGCGACGAGCAGTTCGAGCGTATTGAGTGCGACGGAGAGTTCGCGGCCGAAGAGTTCCAGGAACTGCAGGTCATCTTCGGAGAACGCGCCCGGCTTGGGACTCTCGACATTGAACGTCCCCAGGATCTCGTCGTGCAGCATCAACGGCACGGTCAGCGAGCTGCGGGCATCAGGTGCCCCGGCCAGGTACAGCGGGTCACTCTCGGTGTCCTCACACAGGTAGCTCTTGCCCGTGGCCGCCACGAATCCGGTCACGCCATTGCCTTCGGGGCGGGCGAACAGCTTGCGGTTGGCCGCCTCGTCTCTCATGCCGATCGCTAGCAGCGGAACCAGCTCGAGTGTCTCTCGCTCGGTCAGCCGGATCTCGAGGTTCTCGTACTCGAGCAGGTCTCGGGTGAAGTGCGAGATCTTGGCCTTGAGCAGCTCGATGCGATCCTCGACGCTCATCTCGAGGATCTCCTGCGGCATCAGGTCCCCCAGTTCGAGGCCGGCCTGGTGGATCGCGTGGAGTTTTTCCTGCTGCTGAACTTGAGTCGAGACGTCTCGGACCAGGGCCACCAGTGAGCGGACTGCGTCGGGACCGGTGGCCGGATCGGCGTCGGTGTCCAGCAGCGGAGTGACGTGCACGTCGTAGAAACGTTTCTCGTCGATCTTGAGCGTGCTGCGAGCCGGCTGTCCGCGGCCGATGGCCGTGTGGAACGGGCAGAGGTCGGGGCCGAGGATCTCGGGCGAGTCGAACAAATCGTAGAAGCTCTCGCCCAGCGGCAATGTGTCCCGCCGCGCCAGCTCACGCAATCGGTCGTTGCACCAAGTGATTTCGAGCGAGGGTTCGAGAACGGCCACGCCGGCCGGTAGTTGTTCGAGTACCTCGCTCAGTGCCAGTTGCGACACGGCACCTTGCTCCGCCTGATCCGAAGGATCGCGGGATTATAGGACCGCCCGCCGCGGTGCGGCAACAGGACCTGCCGCGGTTTTCCGCGCCCGATGGCGAATCGTTCGGCGAGAGGCTTCAGACCCCCGAGCGGATGAACAACTCGTCGCCGTCCTGCACGACGTAGTCCTTCCCCTCGACGTGCCACAACCCCGCCGCCTTCACCTCCTTCTCGCTCCCCAGCTCCAGCAGCTTGTCACCCGGAGTCACCTCGGCCCGGATGAAGCCTCGAGCGAGATCCGAGTGGATCGAGTCGGCGGCTTCGACGGCAGTCGAGCCGCGTCGCAAGAGCCACGCATGGACCTCCTTCTCGGCACAGGTGTAGAAGGTGATCAGCTCGGCGGTCTGCAGGATCGCCTGCATCAATTCATTGCGGCAGCTGCCCGAGAGTCCCAGTTCCGCGGCCATCTCGATCCGGTCGGCTTCCTCGAGTGCCTCGAGTTCCAGCTCGAGTCCGACGGCGGCGACCATCACGCGATGCCCGGCCGCTTCCAGGGCGGCCATGATGTCCTCTTCGGCGTCCGGCTCGGCAGTGTTGATCAGCACCAGCCGTTTCTTGATCGTCAGCAATGAGAACGAACGGCACAGGTGCTGTTGCAGGTCGGTGAATTCGATGCCATCGAGGTTGAGGCGGGTTTCGAGGGCTTCGGCCATCGGCCTGAGCGCTTCGAGTTCGGCCTGCAGTTCTTCTCGGTCCGGCCGCGGCTTGGGGGCGTCGATCTCGAGCCGACTGACCCGGTTGGTGACGATCTGCAGATCGGCCAGGGCCAGTTCTTCTACAAAGCGTGTGACCTCCTCGACGACGTCGCCGTCGCCGCCTCCGCCGCTAAAGGCTCCCACGACCTGGACCAGGGCCTGGGCTTCGCGGATCACTCCGAGTCGTTGAAGGTTGACGTCCTGCTGGCGTCGATCGAGGCCGGGTGTGTCGAGCAGTTCGATGCGGGCGGAGACTTCCTTGCCCGGCCGGTACATCTCGACCAGCCCGTCGAAACGGGCGTCGGCGACAATCGCCTGGCCGACCTGGCCGGTATGAGCCTTGGCCGGGTCGGGCGTGGTGGCCGTCAGCAGCTCGAAGACCGTGCTCTTGCCGCCGCCTTGGAATCCAACAAGTCCGGTTTTCATTGCGACGACTCGGCGGCAGGTCCCAGGCGGTGTCCGGTCAGACTCAATAGAAGCCGCCATTCCCGGCAGCCGGGAAGGCGTCGCGGTAGTAGTCGATCTGTGGTGCCGGGTGCGGGGCAGAGTCGCCGAAGTTCTCGGCCAGGACGATACTGACGACGTCGAAGCGGGCGGGGCACTCGAGCAGGTCCTGGTTCTTGAGGTAGGCCAGTGCCAGGCGTGTGAGTCGTCGTTGCTTGTCCGAGGTGATTGACTCGAAGGGAGCCCCCGCCCGGTCACCTCGCCGCGTCTTGACCTCGACAAAGACCAGCGTCTCGCCGTCGCGGCAGACCAAGTCGATTTCGCCCTGGCGCGTCCGGTGTCGACGTTCGACAACCGTCATCCCCAATTCGACCAGGTGCTGCTCGGCCAGCTTCTCGCCGTGTTCACCCAGTCCCGTGTGGCGCCGGTCTGTCATCGGACCTCTCCTTGTCAGGTCCCCGATCCCCTGCCGGCTCGAAGCACTCCTTAGGTTGTGACTGAATCCGTGAGAATCCAGACGCCGTAAGATACCCAACCGAATCCCCGCGAATCCGGCTACTCCTCAGCTTCAGTCTCGCTCTCCTCGGTCACTTCCTCGACCACACTCTCGGCCACCGCCTCATCCTCCGCCACGGCCGCCTCGGGGATCATCTCTTCTTCGGTGGGCACCGGTGTACCGGGCACGACGACCCGTCGTTCGGCCAGCCGGGTCTTCTTGCCGATGCGATCGCGGAGGTAGAACAGCTTGGCGCGGCGGGTCTTGCCGTGCCGTTTGATCTCGAGCTTGGCGATCTTGGGCGAGTGAACCGGGAAGGTCCGTTCGACACCCTCGCCGGCGACGATCCGACGCACGGTGAACGTCTCGCGAGTTCCTCCACCTCGACGAGCGATCACCACGCCGGTGAACACCTGCACGCGTTCCTTGTCGCCTTCGAGGATCCGGGTATGCACGTCGACTGTGTCACCGACATCGAACACCAGCGGGTCCTCCCGCAGACTCGATTCTTCGGCGTGTAACAGCAGTTCGTGCCTGGACGTCATCGGTTCAATCCCGTCGTCTGGGTCTGGGTCTGGGTCTGGGTCTGGGTCTGGGTCTGGGTCTGGGTGTTCAGGTTCTCGTTCGGGGTCGCCGACAGCAGATCGGGTCGTCGTTCCCGGGTCCTGTGTTCGCTTTGTTCATTCCGCCAGCGGTCGATTTCTTCGTGGTTGCCCGAGAGCAGTACGTCGGGGACCTGCATGCCGCGAAACTCACGGGGCCGCGTGTACTGCGGGTGTTCGAGTCGTCCGGGCTGGGCGAAGGAGTCATCGCGGTGCGAGTTCTCTTCACCAAGAACTCCGGGCACGAGCCTTATGGCCGAATCGATCACCAGCATGGCCGGCACCTCGCCTCCGTTGGTCACGAAGTCGCCGACGGAAATCTCCAGCGGCTTCAGTCCCTCGCGGATCCGCTCGTCAAAACCCTCGTATCGACCACACAATAGCAGCAGCCGTGGCGTGGCCGCGATGTCTTCGACGAGCGCGTGAGTCAGGGGTTGGCCCTGGGGCGAGAGCATCACCAGTCGACCCGGTTCGGGGGCGTCGGCCTGCACCGCCTCGACGGCGTCGAAGACCGGTTGACACGAGAGCAGCATGCCGGGTCCGCCGCCAAAGGGCTTGTCGTCGACCGAGCGGTGTCGGTCGGTGGCCCAGTTGCGGAAGTCCCACAGCCGTACGTCGACCAGGCCCCGGTCAATCGCCAGCTTCAGCAGGCTTTGCTCGAGGTACCCCGAGAAGATCTC
>Ga0310123_10002894_pt1 | contig 13519 bp, 14 predicted proteins | sample CB6_AW_1057_MG_FD_203505 | JGI IMG/M metagenome (GOLD analysis project Ga0310123, IMG submission 203505) | Marine microbial communities from Western Arctic Ocean, Canada - CB6_AW_1057 | ecosystem: Environmental > Aquatic > Marine > Oceanic | place: Canada: Western Arctic Ocean | collected... | reverse complement strand
TCGCGCGTAGGATTGCCGCTGCGCGAATAATCGAACCGACCCCACTCCCCTGCCCCGGGTTGCACGAATGTCGAAGCAAAATGAACCGGCGGCACCACGGCGCCCGTTTGGGGATCGCGAACGTTGCCGACATGGATGGCGCGGGTGCTGAAATTTAAGTCATTTGTCATTTGTCATTACCGTTCGAGCGCCTGCTCCAGATCCGCTATCAAGTCTTCCGTATTCTCAATTCCACAGGCGATTCGAATCATGTTGTCATGAATGCCCCATTTGGCGCGGTCTTCGGGCGAAGCTTCGTAGTAGCTCATGACCAAGGGTTGTTCAATGAGCGACTCCACGCCACCGAGGCTGGGCGCGATTCTTGCCAGTTGCACACGGTCGACGACATCCGCGGTGGCCCGCCAATCGGCGTCCTTGATCTGAAAGGTGATCAAACCACCAAAACCGCTCATCGTGCGCTCGGCGATTTCGTGGTCGCGGTGGGAAGGGAGCCCTGGATAATAGACCCGCTCCACACGCGGATGGCTTTCCAGAAATTCGGCCACTGCTTGTCCATTTGCATTATGGCGCTGCATGCGTAGCTCAAACGTTTTAAGGCCCCGTTCGAGCAGGTAAATATTGTGAGGCGAGGTGACGGCGCCCATGATCCCGCGAAGGTTTTGAATATCGGCGAGCTTGTCCGGTTCGGCGATAATGACGCCCGCCAACAGATCGTTGTGCCCGCCTAAATATTTGGTTGCCGAATGGACCACGTAGTCCACGCCAAATTTCAACGGTTGAAGATTGTAGGGCGTGGCCAAGGTGGCATCGATCATCGTTTCGATACCAAACTGGCTACCGAGTTCCACGAATTGGTCCAAGTCGATACAGCTGAGATGAGGGTTTGTCGGTGATTCGCTGACCAACATTCGGGTCTTGTCATTGATTGCGGAGGACATGGCAGCAAAGTTCCCGGTCTCGACCTGCCGCGTCATCACGCCGAAGCGCGCCAGATGTTTTGAGCAGAATTCGCGGCTGCGGTGGTAGCATTCATCGAAGAAGATCACTTCGTCACCAGCGTTCAGCTTGGCCATCAACAGCCCCACGATCGCCGACATGCCGCTGGCAAACAGGACCGATTGTTCAGCTCCTTCCAACGTTGCGAGTTTGCGCTCGACCACCCGCTGGCTGGGATTGCCGTACCGTCCGTACTCCTCGCGCTGTTGATGTTGTTCAATGTAATCGATCACCGACTGGGTATCCGCGAAGGTATATGTCGATGCGCAAAAGATCGGGTCGGTAATCGAGTTGCCCAGTTTCTGTCGGGCTTCGCCGGCGTGGACGGCGTCGGTTGACGGACCTTTCGCCTTGCGTTTCTCCTGGCCGCGCGCGTCGGATTCGGATGACATGATGACGGGCTCCGTGGTAGACATGGATAAACCTTTCAGCAATGGGTCTGCCTGTCGACTGAGAAATGCCTGTATGTGCGTGCTCTTCGTGGCGCTGCCACCGTGGCCAAGTTGATCCGCCCAAGCGGATACGAAAAAAGCCGCGGAAGCCGCTCCCCAATGGCGGCTACCGCGGCTTGTTTCTGTTTCGTAGCTGAATCGCTATAAGGGTGGGAGTTAGGTTCCCGAAACTAGCGATGGCTCTTTAGCAGATGGAGGCTGCAAGCGGCCGCAAATCCCTAACCGTCCCATTGTAGACCAGATAACCTGCCATGACAACGGTACATCCGAATAAGTTCGGCAACGCCTGTTTTGTTACGTCGCCGTGGCAAAATGCCGGCGTTTTTGAGGGATTCTTGATGTCTAATACAGACCCGCATGCTAGGGGCCTGTTGATTTAATCCAAAAGAGAACGTGGGATAGGCATCCAGCCTGTCAGGACTTCCGGCCTTGATCACGACTTCAATTACCGATTTTGCACAAATTTCCCAACTGACAGGGCTGGAAGCCAATAGTGTTCGGCACGAGATGTGCGTTAGGGATGGCGTATCGTTCGGTGCCGTTGTCGCACGGTATTGCCCCGACATGAAGACCCCCACGAGTTTGCTCGTGCGGTGAATCAGGTCCATAGCTGCCGACCCCATCCGCAATACTGAGTGCGACGAATAGAACTGCGAAGTCGGCGGTTGAATAGGTGAAAGCGGATTTATCGCGGCGTGGGGCTAGTCCAGCAAACACAAGATGTGGCCCCCAAAGAGGCACAAAGAACATCAGCGAGGAGACCGGGCCAATGAACAATGTAAGCGCTAGTGCATCAACGAAGTCCATGGTCCGCTAGGCAATTGATCCGAGGGAGCGGCAAAACGTCAAAGTTGACCGGCGGCACGAAAGACGTCGCCGTCAGTATTCAATATATTCGCCGTCCGGTCCAACGCTTTGGTTCTGCACCCCGATCATCCCTCTGCAACCAATGATCGGAGTGCCCTGTTCACGGATTCCGAATCCTGGAATTGAACCTTAAGGTCGGGGTCCAGCATGACTGCGCCATCCTGAAGCGTGAAATGGCGTTCCTCGACGCTACCGTCAGACTTCCGCACTCGAACGACATGGCCGGCCCGGTAGGCATGGTAGTGCTTCCCTCTGACGCCCTGCGAGAAGTCATACTCCTCTCTCATTTCGTCGGTGTTGTGATCGGACTCGCTCATGTGCGTACGCCCTCTCTTCCGATTTCGTGGCTTTGCGGGAATCGATGATTTTTATTCTCTCGCTTGGTTCAGTATACCATAATACCAGAAGCCTGCCTCTAGAGGATAAACCGATGTCCAGCCAACGCTCCTCCTCATCTGAGTGGTCTGGGTCGGAAGCCGTCATCGCGAAGGGATCGTTGAATATGGTCTTAGCTTCCTCGAACGTGACTCCGTGCTTCGCCTCATTGCGGATGGCCTTCTCTTCGTTCCATTCGAATACAAGTCCATGATGGCGTGCCTCTAGAGTGGAAGATCAATCCGCGAGTGTGGCTTAATTGGTATTTCGCAGCATGTGCGGCGAAGGGCGGTCAGGTCGCAGACAATCCAGAATCATTCTTACCTTGGAACTTGTCCGAAGCTCGCTTGACTGAACTGCAAAATGCGGCGGAGCCGGATCCCTCCGACTCTTCATAGCGGTAGCAGGTCAACACGCGTAATCTCGCCCACCAATCGTCGCCCCGGATGGCATCGAAAGCCGATCCCGTCTCAGACGCTGCGCCGCTCCACGGGTTCGGCGAATATTTACACATGATGGGCACGATACGTTTGCCAGCCGCCGTATCGTGAAAACGTCTTAACGGCAGACAGTATCCATTCCATATTCGTCGGTTCATGTCAGATTTGGATCGCGTTTCGCCGGTAACCCGTTCTAGCGTTGCAGCGAAGGGTGGCAGCGAAAAAGGATAGATTAGCAGTGTGAAAAGGACAAAGACAACGATTTGTGTTATGCGAAACACCGAGGCTTTGATCGCGAAGTATGCGACCGCTACTGCTGGAAGACAGGCAAGGACGAAAATCGCCCAACCAATGTGCCACCGAGCAAATGCCAGCCACAATGCTGCGGCAAGTATGACCCCAAACAATGCGCGCAGGTTAAACTTCAAACGGTTCATGTGACTTGGGCGGCGAACGTATTGCAATCTATCCGGTTCAGGATGAGACGGATAGATTGGGCGTAACGTCTGACATAACCGGGCCGCCGCGGTTGATGCTCCACTTGAAAACTCGCTTTCGGCGGCTCCGCGTTCATGCCATTGTTATCGGGCGTTCCTTAAAGGTCGTCAATAAACAGTTCGTTGACAAAGCTCTTTTCACGAGTCAGCGAAGTCGGATTAATGCCCATGTTTGAGCATAAATAAGATGTCCGACAGCTCAGTCCAGACTCAACGATCAATGTCACTATCTGGTGTATTGGTCGGTAGGTAACACCGATCAACCAACCAACGCGACATTGTGCCAACGGTTGCTACTGCCGGCGGGATCACGCTGGCGAATCGGCTTGCATATGCATAACCAGCAATCAGCATGATAGAGGAAATCACGGAGGTACTTAGCAAAAAGATCAGATTGTCGGGCGCGATCGTAAAGGCTGCCGAAATAAGTGAAAGTGAAGCAACAACGTAAACGCAAAATGCGATGCGTAGTCGCCATCGCCAGCGAAGTGATGGCAGAACGGTGCCAAATCGGTCACCAATTGTGCGCCAAGCATCAAGCCGTTCGTTGGGCGTTAGTACCGACGATACGTTTGTCGTTCGGCGAATCGTTGACGTAAGAGCACCACGATCGACGAGTGAGCGTCGTGTTTTGTAAAACGCCGACGCCGTGGGGCACGGTGAGCCCAGAAACAAGCCTGCCCGATTTGCGAGATAATCGCACAGGTCACCCATAGTGCAGATGCGCTCCGCATCGACATCCGGCACGGCGATGTCGAACCGGTCTTCGACGTCCATTACGAATTGAGCCGTGTCGTAGTACATGTGCGTCCGTTTGTTTTAGCCCGATAACGTCCGCGATAACCGAGTCGCGGGAGTTGATTTTCCACTTCAAAACCACCGGATTCCACAACTTCGGTTCATCGCTTTGTTCTGTCTGATTTCGAAGCGGTGAGCGGCTTGCCAATCAAACACGCTCGATGTCGCCATCTTACAGCATCCACGACCGAGCAACAATCGTCCGCGCAACTTCAGGACGCGAGATTTCGGTGGAAAATAGAATGGCAGGTAATCGACGGTACGCCACCCCACCTGGATTGACGATTGATGATTGGTGATTGTTGATTTGCGAAGTTGGAAGGGACAATTAACGAGAGTCGTTACTTCACAAATCAACAATCACCAATCGTCATTCATCAATCGACCGTTAAGGTCATTTCTGCACGTACGAGTTGCCTTCAGCCGACGGGATTCCGACCAAATCACAACCGTGTCTATCGACCGCAACAACCAATCCACGTTACCGAACAGGCGTCATGGCGAATCAGCCGTTCCGTACTCGACCAATCAACGTTAACGAAGCGAATCGCTGCAGTCGAACCCACCACGTTCCAACCGCTGGAGCTATTGACCGCGCACCTATTGACCGCGCAACCATTGACCGCGCAACCATTGACCGCGCACCTTTCAGACAGAACAATATTAAGCATCCGGAAATCTGCCATGGGTAAAACGCTTACCACGGACATTATCTCCACCTGGCGGCATTTCATCCCGGCCCTGGCGATTTCGCCACTACCCTTTCGCCACGCGGTGATAAAAGGTAAAAACCCGGCATGATTGCTCATCCGATGGGCACCGGGCAGGCGCGCGCCGTGAAAAATGATAGCTGGAGAACCGCGAGGAGAAACAAAGTGAGTTTACGCGAATTCAACAAGGCGGTGCAAGTCGGCGGATTTGGCAAAGCGGACAAGCAATGGTTTCCTGTCTAGATGAAACGGTACGCTGAGTTTGCGCACCACGATGGCCTGTCGGCAATACCCCTCTCGCGGGAACTCGCCGCGGGTTTTTCCCGCGAACTCCTTGCCAATCAAATTCCTGCGTGGCAGCGGCAGCAGGCCGTACGAACATTGGCGGCTTATCGCGACGTGGTCCTGTCGGTTTTCTCGACGTGGTTCCGGCCAATAAGCCCGAACGTCTTCCGGTTGTGTTCAGCCGTCAGGGAATTTCCACGTTACTGCCTGAATTTGAATCATTGCGGCGACTGATGTTTTTCGTGATGTACGGTGCGGGACTGCGGCACGCGGAGTGTCGGCGGCTGCGGGTGAAGGATATCTGCTTCGATGAAGGTCATATCGTCGTTCGATCGGGCAAGGGCGAGAAGGATCGGATCACCGTGCTGCCGGATTGTTGTCGTCCGGACCTGCTGGAACAGGTCGAACGGGTTCGCCGGCTCCATAATCGAGATCTGGAGAATGGTACGGGGGCCGTCTATCTGTCGTATGCACTTGAGCGAAAGTATGCCCATGAGAATCGCGACTTCGGCTGGCAGTGGGTCTTTCCCGCACACAAGCTGTCGAAGGATCCTCGTAACGGGCAAATACGTCGGCATCACGTGGGCGAGAATCACTTTGCGAAGTTCTTCAAAACCGCGATAGACCGATCCGGCATTGTCAAGAACGCCGTTCCGCATTCGTTGCGGCACAGTTTCGCGACACACCTACTCGAAGACGGAGCCGACATTCGCACGGTGCAGGAATTGCTGGGACACAAGGACGTGAAGACGACGATGATCTACACGCACGTGATGAATCGACCGGGACTGGCGGTAAAGAGCCCGGCGGATGTGATGACCATGAATGCGGCGGCAGGTGGGTGATGTGTGGTTCGCGGAGGCGTGAATTGGTTACAGTGCGAATCGGTGTTGTCAGGTTGCCGGGAGACCTGCGGCGGGGGCGCGTTGCCGCCGCAAAAGGAAATTCAGACACGCTGATTTTTTGGGGAAATCGGGTTGTTTGGATAACTTTTCGCTGGCCTTGATCCTTTCTACGAGGGGTGCCCAGCCTCCCGCAGGTTTCATTACTTGCAGTGCTCTCACGGACAGTCGGTCATCCAGTTCAAAGCCATTGGCAATTTGTCGATCTGCGTCATCTCCGGAAGGATGTAAACGTGTGATTTGTACCTATTCACCGCCATTTGTCACATCACCCCTCTTCAGTGACTCAACCAGATCACCGTTGTATCTTAAATCGCCAAGCCAACGGGCGGTCGTTGGTTCCAAGTGTGATCTACGATCTAAGTACAGCGTGCTTTCATCGGGAAACTTCCTTATTGTTTCTGGATTGTGGGAGGTCACGAAGATCTGTCCCGACTGTTTAAATGACTTTCGCAAGGCCACGATCATATGGCCGATTTCAGACCCAGAACGCCAATAAACCAATCGGTACAATTTGAAACATGTTCGTCCGGATAAAGTGACTCTTCATTCGACTCGCTTGTTATCGATGTCGGCACGGGCGCGATTAACACAAGCCGCGACATCCAAGACCTAAACCTTTCGATGGGGTTGTCCTGGCCTCGAATTTGAAAGATCGGAAGCGCAACAACATGCCAGTCAACCAAGAAACTCGTCGATGTAGCTACCAAATCGACTTGCGCTTCTACGCGTGAATAGACGACCACTCCGTCAAATGTCAGTTTCTCGTCCTTAACACGGAGCTCCCTGAATCCTTCGGAAAATTCAAACGCGATCCCATACTCATATATGTTTCCATCGAGTTCGACCGAACCTTCAATTCGAATAGGCACGTTGGTTCGATGCTGGGCGAAGTCTTCAAGTTTCAAAAACTGGCGGATTCGATTCGAGCCTTTTGCAATATCTTGAAGAATATGTGCGTACCGCTCCAGGCTTTCCGAGTTAAGTAGGACGTCTGGTTTTTATGTCCGACCGTTCGTCATCTCCGGGGTAGGTAATTTTTGCGCTGCCATCAGTATCGCATTGACTGCAGAGATACTGGACTGCGATACCACCAGAACGCCAGTTGCGGCCGAACTCGTAGCCACGCTAACGACGATGGTCCAGAGCAAGTCCATTCGGAGCTCTTGCTCCCATATAAAACGCTAGCAATAAGTGCGCGAAACGGTCTCATATTCTCATTCGTCTTGACCTGATCAGTCGCTCTTGGGATTATCCCCCGACTTTTCGGTCCACGTTTGCGTGTTTTAGCGCACGCGTCGTCTTTGCACACCTTGTCTTGTGGATCGAGTTGACGAAAAGGAACAACATGGCAGTGACGGTTCGATCGCTCGTCTTATTGCTTTTATGGGCGTCGATTCCAACGGTGTTAGTTGGCTGTCGAGCCCCCTATCACACTCGACAAGGCGCACTGTTGGGTGGTTTGACAGGAGCCGGCATGGGAGCCGCCATAGGCAGCGTCAGAGGTGAGACGGGCGCTGGAGCGGCGATTGGCTCAGCGGTCGGCGCTGCCGCCGGGGCTGCCCTGGGTAATGGCGTGGACCGTTCCGAAGCACGCTTCGAATCCGAGCAAAGGGCCGCCGAAGCCGAGGCGTATGCAGGCGCGTCATCGATAGCCGCAATCGTTGAAATGTCAGCCGCTGGTTTGTCGGATGGTGTGATCATTTCCCATCTCGGTGACCGCGGTTTGCGCGAACAGCTCGGTCCAGGCGACCTGATCGCGATGAAACAGGAAGGTGTCTCCGACGCGGTAATCAAAGCGGCCCAGTCTATTTCCGGCCGACCGATCCACCGCTCTGGGCCGATTACCCCGGTTGTCTTTAATGAGCCCGTCGTTGTTCCCGTCTGCCCCCCGCCGCATCAGCGGTTTCATTTCGCGGGGCCCGGCCGACCTCACGGCCATGTCACGTGGGGAGTGGCCTTCGGCGATTAGTTGACTATCATCATTTGTGATGACAGAAACACCCGAAACGCCAATATCCGCCAGCCAGTTCAAGTCCGCGCGGAGGCTGCCTCCATGGTATGTAGGGCTCGCAATCACGGCAGCGGCGGTTTACGCCGTTAATCTGCAGCTGCGCGACGTTGGTGGCGATGCGGGAATGGCCAATGTGATGTCTTACATATTGTTCGGTGGCTCGTCGGCAATCGTTTGGGGATGGCTCGTTTTCTTTAGCGGTTACTCGAGGAAAGCACGTCGTCGGTTCGTCATCGTGCCAGTGGTCGCAGTCGCTCTGTTCTTCGCCTGTTTTCGGATACTGCGGACCTCGGGCACTTTGGTACCCGAATTCACCTGGCGTTGGGCGGCGGCTCCCGACCAGCGCCTGCCCGCCGCTGTTGTCAAAGACGATGTGGGTGTTGTCGATCTCTTGACCACTACCGAACAGGACTTTCCCCAGTTCTTGGGACCACATCGCTCAGCCGTGGTTTCCGGGGTTGATTTGGCACGCGACTGGGACGCGAATCCACCCAGACTGGCGTGGCGCCAGCCGATTGGAGCGGCCTGGTCAGCGTTTGCTGCCGTTAACGGATTCGCCGTTACCATGGAACAGCGAGGCGATGCCGAGCTGGTCACTTGCTACTCCATCCAATCGGGCGAATTGCAATGGTCCCACGGCATCAAGGCCCGCCATGCCACAATTCCGGGATTTGTGGGGCCCCGCTCCACGCCAACCGTCGATGGCGGTCAAGTCTTCGCGTTGGGAGCCACTGGCGTTTTGCGGTGCCTGGACGGAAAAGACGGGACCTTGCTCTGGCAGCGAGACCTCCTGTCCGAACAGGGACTGGATAGGACAATGGATGCCAAAGGTGTGACTTGGGGGCGGGCAGCATCGCCGCTGGTGGTCGACGAGAAAGTGATTATCCCAGTTGGCGGTCCGCAGCTGGGACCTTGGATTGCGCTGGCCGCCTTCGATCGTGATACGCATGAGACGATTTGGGAGGGGGGGGATTATCAGGCTGGCTACAGCTCGCCAACGCTTGTCGAATTCGCTGGCGTCGCGCAATTGCTGATTGTGAATCAGGATTTTGTTTCGTCTCATGACGTCGAAACGGGTGAAGTCCTCTGGGAACACGATTGGCCCGGATCGTCGTCAATGGACGCTAACGTTGCCCAGCCGGTCGTGATTCCAGGCGATCGCCTCTTGTTGTCCAAAGGCTATGGTGTCGGAGCCGAATTGGTGCAGATCATCAACGACGAAGATGAAGGGTGGGTGACCAAAACCATCTGGAAGAATAATCGCGTGATGAAAACCAAGTTCACCAACCTGGCGACCAAGGATGGTTACGCGTATGGACTGGATGACGGCGTATTATCGTGCATCGAGATCGATTCAGGTCGGCGTCAGTGGAAGCGGGGCCGATATGGCCAGGGCCAGATTCTCATGGTCGGCGATTCTCTGCTCGTCATGGCCGAAGACGGGCGGCTGGCCATGGCCGCTGCCTCACCCGATGGTTACCAATTGTTCGGCGAGATGCAGGCAATTGATGGGCAGACATGGAACAATCTGTGTCTCTACGGACACTATCTCTTGGTGCGGAACGCAGACGAAGCCGCCTGCTACGAACTTCCCTGAAGGCCCCCGATAGTCGATAGTCGTTTCAGCCATTCCTCGTCGTAGCGCAAGTCGTAAGACCAGACCTTACAAGATGCAGTGATATGCCCAATCACTGACGGTTACTTGCAGGCTTTGACCCCTTACAAACAGCCAATTTGCTGAGTAAGACCCCCTTGGCCTTGCGCCGAGTGTGAATCAGACTTTGGACGCGACGCCAAAAAAGTCCAAATTCTTACAAACTCAGCTACAAAGATCCTTCACGGCGTTGCCCTGGAAGCTATTCGGCCTCTGACTGGTCATAACATCGCGTGCTGCTGGATCAACCAGTCTTCGAGTATGATGTGCCGAATCTGCGGCGCTCGAAGGAGATTAACACTGTTGGGAAGTAACGAACTCAGCCACGGTCGACTGATGATTCCGGATAGCGCCCGCATGTGGATGCTACCTTTGGTTTGGGCTTCCACATTATCGGCCAGACGATGAAATGTGGCCGATATAATGTTCGGCTTTGGCCCGACGTGGACAACCGTGTCAATTCCACCGGACAATGTCATATCCACGGAACTCCAAAGCTGCTGGGTATGATCGACCCAGCTGCGCAGTAATGTCCGTGCATTATAACCGTCATAGGGTTCCGCGGCCGCCAGCGAATAGACCGGGGGCGACGGCGATTCGAATCTCAGCGGCGTTTGCTCCAGCAACCTTGAAGCGCGGTCCGGTATGTTGAATTGCCAAACAATGGGCGTGTGCAGTGGCGGCCATTGATGCTCGTTACAACGCAAGTGCAGCCTCTCTGCCGAAATCTCGCCCAGTCGTTGCCTGAAAACGGTCAACGTCTTGCCTTGGCCAATAGCCAACAGGGAATTCGGTGCCAGATAGGCCGAAATGCCAATAGTGCCGTTACCTTCGCTGGTGATCTTCTCACAGACTTGGTGAACCTTGTTCTTGTCCAACGGCTGGCCCCTTGAAAACAACACACCAAGTGTCACGTCATGCGCCAAAGAGACACAATCGGCTGACAATGAAAGTGGAATTCGTAGAGCATCTTCCATCTTAAGAATGCCGCCCGCGACGAGAGCGCCTATTTCTCCCAGGCTAAACCCGTAGCCCACCTTCGCTTGCTGCCACGGAACCCCAAACTTTTCGCCGAGTAGCTCCAATTGAGCCATCTCGACCGCGATGATCATCGCGATGGCCTCATGATAAGTCGCTAACGAAGTGTCCCGGCCCTGTTGAACCCGCTTTACCAGATCGACGCGTTTTCCGGTAACGCTTTCGGCAATGGCGGACCCCCGCCTAAGGTACTCTTCCAGCGTGGCACGAAAGTGGTCGCAAGCATAAAGTTCGGGTGTCCGTGCCAGGTTGGTAACGTTGTAGCCACGAAAGGCGAATGCCGTTTTACCCAGCGCTGCCGTAAATTCAGCGGGAGACCAAGACGCCTGTGGGGCCGGTTCTTTCGCGTTATTGCCGTTACTTATCATTTCTGACAAATCTTGATAAAAAGCCATTCGTTGCGGGAGGCTTATAGCGGAAAGCCTCCTTGCGGGATACCCTAACCCCATCCGGTACTTGAATATTCCCCGATTGCGGATCGAATGATACAATGACCCGCTCACGCGGCGCCAGCACTGGGCACGCTGCGGCTGCCCTCAGATTTAGGGCGGAACCGTTGCTCTAGCGGAAGGGGGGACGATCATGTCTTCGCAAACTTCTCCAGCGGCGGCGTCAATAGTCATTCGTGACCTATCCGACAAGACCGCGGTGGTAACCGGCGCATCCAGCGGCATTGGGCGAGCGATCGCCTTGGAATTAGGTCGAGCGGGCGCGAATGTACTAGTGCATGCCAGAAGCAACGGTGAATTGGCGCACGAGGTCGCCGAGCAGTTGCGTGAGGGCGATGTCATGTCCCACGTAGTTCTTTATGATTTCACGGAAGTGACTCATCAAGATTGGTTTCTTCACGAGGCATTCAGTTGGCGCAACGGCGTTGACATCTGGGTTAACAATGCCGGCGCGGATATTTTGACAGGCGCGGCCGCTGAAGAGTCGTTTGACGAAAAACTGGACCGTTTATTGCGAGTCGATCTATTGGCGACGATCAGGTTAGCGCGGGCAGCTGGCCAAAAGATGATGGAAACAGGCGGTGTGATCGTCAACTCCGGGTGGGACCAGGCCGAAGTGGGAATGGCTGGCGATAGCGGCGAGATGTTCGCTGCCATCAAAGGGGCGATCATGGCGTTCTCGCGCAGTTTGGCGAAAAGCCTGGCCCCCGATGTCCGCGTCAATTGTGTGGCACCCGGTTGGATCAAAACCGGCTGGGGTGAGCAGGCCTCCGAGTCGTGGCACCATCGAGCTGAAGAAGAGTCGCTCTTGGGCCGGTGGGGCACTCCGGAAGATGTGGGCCGGGCAGTTCGGTTTCTGGTCTCTCCCGAAGCCGCTTTCATTAATGGCCAGGTCCTTTCGGTCAACGGTGGATTTCGCACCGGTTCTGTTTCAAAATAATCCGGATGGCCGAACCACACTTCCCTAAACCACACATCCATTTCGTTACCGGTCGCCTGGCGGCCCCGGCGCTGGAAACAATTGTCGGCCAGGTTGCTCGCTCGGCTAATTTTGACTTTTCGATCGACGTCCTGCCGATTACCGTCGCCGCGCTGATGACGCCCGCTTGGATCGCCAAACGAATTAACGTCCCGCCGGCAGCGACCAGCGTGATGATCCCCGGTTATTGCGGAGAGAACCTCCAGCCCTTAACCGACGCCACACAAGTCCCAGTGCGCGTGGGTCCCAAGGATTTGCGGGCGCTGGCCGATGCGTTTGGACAAGTTGACGAGTCAAGAAACGAGTATGGGCAGCATGACATCGAGATAATCGCCGAGATCAACCAGGCACCGCGGTTGGAATTGGCAGAGATTGTTGATCTGGCGCAGCAGCTGCATGCCGACGGTGCCGACGTGATTGATGTCGGCTGCAATCCCGGCGAAACCTGGGACGAAGTTGGAGCCTGCGTCCGCGCATTACGCGTGTCCGGCAGGCGGGTTTCCATCGACAGCCTCAATCCCCGGGAAATAGCGCCGGCGGTTGCAGCGGGTGCCGAGCTTGTGCTCTCGGTGAATTCCTCCAATCGTGATGCGGCCGCGGATTGGGGCTGCGAGGTGGTTGCCATCCCCGATGATCCCCAAACATTGGCCGGGTTGCACGAGACGATAGAGCATCTGGACAAGAACAACGTCCGGTTTCGTCTAGACCCGGTCTTGGAGCCCATCGGGTTTGGTTTCGCGGCAAGTTTAGGGCGGTATCTGGAAGTTCGCCGGCAATATCCCCAGGCCGAGATGATGATGGGAATCGGGAACCTTACGGAACTAACGGACTGCGATTCCGCGGGTGTCAACGCGATGCTGATCGGCTTCTGCCAGGAGACGCAAATCCGTAGCATTTTGACCACGCAAGTCATTAATTGGGCTCGTACCAGCGTCCGCGAATGTGATCTCGCGCGGCGGCTGATGTTTTATAGTGTTAAGAATCAGCTTCCTCCCAAACATGTTGAACCTGATCTGGTTCAGTTAAGGGACCCGAAATTGTACGAGTTGGGGGCACAGGAGCT